>Ga0302326_10007674_pt1 | contig 23926 bp, 13 predicted proteins | sample Palsa_T0_3_FD_202264 | JGI IMG/M metagenome (GOLD analysis project Ga0302326, IMG submission 202264) | Peat permafrost microbial communities from Stordalen Mire near Abisko, Sweden - Palsa_T0_3 | ecosystem: Environmental > Terrestrial > Soil > Palsa > Peat permafrost | place: Sweden: Abisko... | reverse complement strand
CAGCCGGCGTGACAAAGACCGTTTCGACGGTGGGCATCTCGTAATCAAGGTGCAAGCTGTTATAGGTCTCCCAATCGACAGAGGTCACACGCCGGTTGTCCCAGGTAACTTCTTCCACCAAGGCGCGGCTCATGCCCTGCAGGATGCCGCCTTCGGTCTGATTTCGCAGACCGTCAGGGTTCGAAACCGGACCGCAGTCCAACGCAATTACGAAGCGCTTCGGCCGGACGGCTCCTGTTTGCAGATCTACGTCGACTTCGGCAACCAGCGCAGCATAGCCGTTCTCTCCTTCATACGCGACACAGGCGATACCACGACCGCTTACTGTTTGCGTCCGAGAAATGTCCGCTCTCGGCGGGGGGCGTGCCTGCCAACTCGCTGCAGTGGCAGCTGCTCTAAGGACCCCGATGACTCGTGAGTTCCGCAAATGCTGCAGCCTGAAAGCCACAGGGTCGGCCTTTGCCCGCGCGCAGAGTTCGTCCATGAAGCATTCGTTGGCGAACGTGTTCTGAATTCGCAGCGGTGATCGGAGTGGTCCCGTGAAGAATGGCGAACGCACTGTATGCGTCAGCGCCCGTTCACTCCGGATGGTTCCATCGCCCCCACAGCTGCCACCGATACACCCTGCGAAGTACGACGGCACGGTGTTGCTCTGGTTGCGCAACTTGCCGCTAGGCGGCTTGGCGGAACCTGGCTTAGGCAACTCGGGTTCATATCCCAGCAGCATGCCGGTGACGACGTTCCCTGGTTGATCGTAGCCCGGCCGATTGCCCAGCGAAGCTACCCAGTCCTTCCGATCCCAGGCAACGATGCGTGCATCGCGTGTCAGCCCGGCACGATGTTCTACCACACATGCAGAACCGAAATTCTCCCACATCATTTCGTCCTGACGTGAGAACTGCAGGCGGACCGGTCTTCCCACTGCCTCAGAGAGTATGGCCGCATCAAAGGAAACGGCATCGGCACCATTCAATCCATAGCAGCCTGAACCGCGCACATAAATCACACGCACCTTATCAATCGGTTTATCCAAAAGCTTTGCGATGATGCTCCTTGAGGGATAAACCGACTGTGTGGCAGACCAAATCGTGACTCTCTCTAGCGTGACGTCGGCAACCGCGCACGACACGCCAACGGAACCGTGCATTTGATACGGATAGGTATACTTGGCCCGGACGACACAGCCCGCGCCAGCGAGTTGGGCTTCGATGTCCTCGGAGTCAACGCTGAGGACGTCGTGGGAAGGCCGTTTCTGGAGATATTCGAAGAAACCACTCTGCGACGGAAGCTCCGGTCCGGGATTCCACTGCACCGCCAACTTCCTGGCCGCTAATCCTGCCTGGTACTGAGTCTCGGCCACAACACCAACAAAATTCTTGCGCACGACGACTTTCACGAGACCTGGAACACTCCGCACCGATTGTTCGTCTATATGGGCGACGGTTGCTCCCATCTCCGGCGGCCGCACGACTCGCCCGTGCAGCATGCCAGGGATTCGAACGTGGTGAACGAACTCGAACTGACCAGTCATCAGGGCGGTTCTGTCCAGCGAAGGGATTGGTTTACCGAGCACCGTCCAATCTGGAGGAGATCGCCGCTTCGCGGTCGAGCTTAGCGGGAGATCGAAATGTTTATTTCCAATCAGTTCCTCGTACCGGACGTGATGCCCTAGAGTGCTTGAGATGACGCCATCCGCCACGGTGAGATGCTCAACCGGCGCTCCCAATTTCACAGCAGCCAGTTGCAATAGGGCTTCGCGAGCGGTGGCTGCGGCAAGGGCGAGGTTTTCCCTGTTAAAATTCGTCGGAGTCGACTGACTTCCAGACGTGGTGCCCTGATCCGGGCAGGCAGATGTATCGCATTGAATAAGCTTGACCCGATCAATTGGAACGCACAGCTCCTCCGCGACCAGCTGGGATTGAGCCGTAAAAATTCCCTGACCGAAATCGCATTTCCCTGTATAGGCTCGGACAATTCCATCGGCTCCGACGGCTAACCACGAGTCGAGCCTTTCCGGATCAATGTGGGAGGGATGCGTGGCGAACGGTCCTTGGCCCTCTGCTGGCAACACAGTCAACGATCCAGCATTGAAAATGACAATCAAGGCGCCACAACTTTTCAGAAACTCACGGCGAGACTGAGTCATGCTCGTCTTGCCTCGGCATACTTCCGAATTGCCCGCAACATGCGAGTGTGCGCGAAACAGCGACACAAGACGCCCCCCAGGGCATCCCGCATCTCCTGATCAGAGGCGTCCGGTTTTGCGTCGAGTACGGCCTTCGCCGTCAGGATCACGCCACTGAGACAAAAACCGCATTGGGCGGCACCCTCCTCAATGAAGGCTTGCTGAATTGGGTGAGGCTTTTCGGGGGTGCCCAGGCCCTCCAACGTCGTGACTTCGTCCTGACCGACTACGCGTACTGGCATGACACAAGAGCGCACGATCTGGCCGCGCATGATTACAGTGCAGGCTCCGCACTGAGCCATGCCACATCCGAATCGGGGTCCACGCAACCCAAGCTCATCGTTCAGAACAAACAGCAGAGGGGTTTCCGGATCAACCGCCACGATGTGCTGCTGACCATTCACATTCAGAGTGATTTTCTTCATCGGATCATATCGCTCCTTTGTTGCTCCCTCCGTGCGAAACCGCGCCAGTTCCGTGCCAAGAATTTGTGAACGATGCGTGGGAATGCTGCGCCACCGTTCGCACCTTACTTTCGGGCACAAGCGATAAAAAGAGTCCGTGACCATAGGGTAATCCAGTTGTGATCAGTGCGTCTCATTGCTCACGAACGCGTTTCTCAAGGGCTTGTCCGACAGACGTGCCGATAACTCCCGGGTTGCCAAAACTCGGTCTGCCCCTTCGATCAATGAGCTGAGCACGCACCTGTTGGCAGTTCACCGGTACTGAGGAGCGCACCACTTCCAGAGTGTGCGCGACTTGCTCCATGACTTTCTTGGGAGACAGGGATCTGCTCTGCTTTGGTGGTTTGGCGATTAATGGGTGACACGTGAGGTGTCAGCTAAGGTGATTGTGGAGCGTTTAGTACCACTGAGAAGCACTCGTGTCCAAGAGGAGCAGCGCCTGCTACGGACCGAAGCCGCGGTTCATGTCCCATAGCGGGTAATGCGGCAGAGCGCCGGCCGGATCGCGCACGAATGCTTCCGTCTGAATTACCAAATCCCGCTTGCGCTGGCGCGCGGCAGGTCCAATGGCGAAGCGGCCTAAAGCCGGTGTCTGAGCGCCGGCGCGGGTCGTGCCGGGAGGTGGTTTCAGGCCTTCAGAAAGTTCGCCTCGTTTCAGCAGAGTCGTCAGCGATCCGCGAATTTCTTTCGTAGCGGTGCGAAAGCGTTCCTTCCACTTTTCCTCAATATCGCGCGCGATGCTGTGGTACTCTTTCTGCGCCTTGATGCCGGCTTCGGACAGGCGCACGAACTTGCCGCGGCCGCGGGCAGGGTCTCTTTCAACGATAATGTACGGCTTGTGCTGCCAGCCAATGCCTGCGGTCTCCGCCGAACAGCCCGTTCGTTCGGGAATCTCTGCTTCAGGGATCGGCTCGTCGCTGAGAACGCGAATCGTGTTGGCGCATAGCGAAATCGGCGTTCGCGACTCACGTTCGAAATCGAGCGCGAAGGCGAGCAGAACGCGGGAAAGCAGCACCGGCAGCGGCAGGCCGTCTTCCGCAGCCGATTTTCGGGGCGCGAACTGCGGCAGTTGCAGAATTGCACCGGGTAAGCCCTGCGGCAATTCGAGGTCAATCTGGTGCTCGATTGCTTCTAAGGAGCGGCGCAACCTCGTCGCATCGTCGCCGAAGCGTTTCGACCAGCGGGCGTCGGTTTGCGGGATCAACTCCGGCCAGATTCTAATTGCGGTTTCGCCGCTGGCCGTGAGCCGAACCGGCCAATCGGCGCGGATGCCTCGGCCGCTGCCGAAACCGGCGCGTTTTCCGGGCTGCAGCAGAATAAAACCCCATCGCTCCAGACAGCCAAGCGGGGCCTTGCCCTGCTCCTCGGCAGCGAGCGCGCGCGAAGCTAGCGTTCGAACCGAAACCGGTCCATCGGCCAAAAACTGCAGCACATTAAGCCAAATTACCAGCGAGAGGCGCGCTACGGCCTGCATTTCGAGCATGCGGCGCTCGAATTCGGAATCGACTTCCACCGTGTAGGCGACCAAAATTTGGGAGAGGAGGGCCGAAAGAGGCTTGTGCGGCGCCGAGCGCATCCTACAGGCGAGTGTAGCACGGGCCGGATTCCTGCGAATCGAGAGGAAATGGCTCAAAGCGAAAAGTGTTTTGACTGAAGAACAGCATCAATCAATGGATTTTCGCCGGCGTTCTGCGAGGTAATGCCGATCCGTTCCGTGCGAGTGACGCGCAAACCGGAAGCTGAGAACAGCATGGCGCGGTGGAGCTAAAATGAACTTGCCGGGTGAAACGGAGGCGGGCTCATCGAGCCGATGTCTAGCAGCTCGGGAGCCAATCCTCTCGCGCTGTGCATTGCGAGCAAAAAGCCATCGGACGATAACCCCCATGCCTTGAAAATCCCCGCCCCGCAGGGGCGGAATCTACACTAACGGAAAACGCTGCTTCTCCATTTCCGGCTGAACCATCACACACCGAGGGTTCGAATCCCTCCGTCTCCGCCAGATGTCTTAAGTCCCGTATCTACAGTTGTTTACCTCACGCTCTCCTTCGGAGAACCGCTACGTTCGAGTGCCGGAAGATTCTTTGGATCGTCTTGTCGGATACTCTCAGCCGGTGAAGATTTGTCGCCAGTCCGCGGCGAAAAGCATGCCAGCCATGACACCGGATTCCCACCTTAGTGAAGGCGGGAACCTTCACGTCTGCCGCCAGTGCGTCCAGATTGATAGGCTTTCCCGCCTGACTGGGAAATATAAGCCCGTTCGCGGGGCTGCCCGACTGGGTCCGATGACAATCCAGGCGGTGCGCTAGTTGCGCGATGACTGGCACTGGTGCTTTGCTAAGTCTGGTCTTTGGATCCAGCAGGTGCCCCCTCCAGAAAGACTGCGAGATCAACACCTGCTCTCGTACGCCAGTAAAGCCGCGACCACGAAGGTCGTTGCGGCCGGTTCTGGCAGCACGTTCAGCATGTGTGTGATTTCTTCGAGCGAATAGGCATGGGTTTCGCCGGCGGGCTTGCCTTTGGTCAAAACTACATCCCGCATTGGATTCTCTGAGTTGATCGCACCTTGGCGCTTCGCATACCGGAAGATTCCCGAAAGGAATGCCTTGATGTGAGCAAGAGTCGTGGAGGTGAGCTCGTGTTCGGCGGCTATTGAATCCATTCGCCATCAACCGTCCTGAATTCGCGCAGCATAATTTCCCCGCGTGGTTTCAGGTAGCGCTTCCACATATTCCGATAGCCGCGGAAGGTACTAATCCGCTTGTGCATTTCTACAAACGGCAGATAATGGTGTTCCGTGAATCGAAGTAAGGTCATTGCGTGCCTGCGCTTAGGTTAAGCACCAGCGCGGCGCCGTAGCTTCGTTGGACCGGATCTGCTTGAGGCACAATCATGGGTATGAGGGACGCGTGTGTGTGAGCGAGATGACTCATGTGCGTGCCATAGACGTGGCGTCCGATAAACCAGCCCATTGTGCCCCCCGCAACGACATCTGACGCGAAGTGTTTTCGTGCAGCGATACGTGCTGCGCTCACTATCCCGGCAAGGGTGTACGCAGTTATGCCGACGATCTTCTTGTGTTTGAATTCATGATCCAACAAAGAGGCGATGGACCATGACTCCATCGCGTGACCGGACGGGAATGAAGATCCTCCGGCCCAAAAGTCGCCGGGGTGTTTATCGTCGGGACGATCGCGACGAAAGACCTCCTTCAATACCTCCACCACAATCAGGCTGTCGAGCAGCGTTTCCGTTCCGAGAACACCGATTTCCCGGCTTTTCGCATTGTCGCGCCATGCTCCATAGACATAAGAGCTGGCTATGATGGGAATCAATGTGTACGACGCTCCAATATTGGAGATGCGTCCTCCCCAACTAACCTGACCACGGCTGTTTTCCAAGGTATTCGCGATGCGTCTGTCGCCGACGATCAATCCTCCCGTGATAGCGATTGGCACCAGCCATTCCAGCGCATTGTAACGATTCACATGGAAGGGACTGGTGAAAATGTCTTTTTCGTCCAGCACGATGTTCAAAGCTAGCTTTCGTAGGAGCGGCTTTGGCCTCTCGGTGTCCCCCGGATAGAAAATCTGATCTCGGCGATCTTCGACGGGCGAGCTTTTGCTGTCCGAGTCATCGCTCTCTGTATTCGCTTCGACTGTATTGGCCTCTGCGAAAACCCATTGCCCGGTGGGAAATTGAGTCTGAGCCAGCGAGGCCTGGCTCGCGCATACCGCATGGGCAAGAGCCCCTACAATCACCAACCTTTGCAGTAAGTCCTTTGCCTTCATCGCTTCCGTTTTGCGTCTCATGTCGCCTCAGGAAACCTTTGACCCGGATTGGCAAAAAATCGCTACTACCCCCATTGATGATTCTAGGAGCACCGAGGCTGCGCGAAATCATCTCGCTCCACACTTGCGTCTGGGATGAGTTGTCGGTAGAGCCCACCGCTCACATGGGACGTGCAGACATCGGTTCGCGAATCGCGGGATTTGCATAATCATAGGCCGCGTCGGGCGCTCTTTCATAATGCATCGACCATGACCACCATCAAACTCCAACGCAGCAGTGGGCCTCGATACTTTACGGCCGACGAGAGGCGGGAATTAGCCAGCGCCCTTGCGAAGTACGGCTTGCCAAGCACGAATATCGTGTGTGTGATCTGAGATACAAAACCAGCGCGATTTGGCGACGATTTTGAAGCCATGTTCGCCATGATTGGACTGAAAGCGGGACGAGGCGGGCTGCAAAATGTGCTAATGACAGATGCAAACGGAAAACGAATAGATGTACTCCCGCAGTCAGCATCCGAGCGGCTAACCTGCTCCTTGAGCTTGAAATTCATCGATCCTTCCGCTCAAACGTTCCCGTAGATCGAACCTGGCGGCGCGGCTGAAGCCGCGCCCTTCAAATCCGCGCAACGCCGATGTAGCTATTGCGAGCCACCTGACGATCCTCCTGGCGTGCCATCCGGGTTCAGAAAACGAATCTCGCCCAGGCCGACCTCGCGCACGCCGGCTTCGATCTTCGCGCGGTCGCCTACGACCACCCACACGAGACGGTTGGGGTGCACGACTTCTCTCGCGGCGCTGTCGAGGTCGGAGGTTGTGAGGGCGCGGATTTTTGCCGCCATGGTTTCGTAGTAATCGTCGGGCCAGCCGAACTGGATGAGATCCATGACCGACTGCGCAACCTCGTTCAGGGTTTCGCGAGAGCCGGGCAGGCTGAGCGTTTCGTTGTCCTGAACCCGCTTGAGTTCATCCTCGCTGATCGGATGGTCGCCGACGATTCCGGTAAACTCTTTTTTCATTTCGATCAGTGATTCTTTGGTCTTGTCGGTCTGTACCGGAGCGATGGCGAGATAAGGCCGCTGCGCGCGGGCGGCCCAAAGGAGGGCTTGCGCGCCGTACGACCAGTGCTTGTCTTCGCGCAGGTTCATGTTAAGGCGCGCGCCGAAGGTGCCGCCGAACGTGTCGTTCATGGCCTTGACAGCGATTTCATCGGGAGTGTTGGGCGGCGGCGCAGCCTCTCCGGCAACGATGACTGATTGCAGCGCACCCGGCTTGTCGAGAATGTAGACAACTGAAGTCGCAGGCGGCTCGACATTGCTGATGTTCTTCTTGGGGACGTCGCCGGGTTTCCAGGTGGCGAAAAGTTTTTCCAGCTTAGGCTTCACTTCGGCGAGCGTGGTGTCGCCGACAACGATCAGGGAGGCGTTGTTGGGATGGAACCAGACGTCGTGGAACTTGATGAGGTCTTCGCGTGTCATCTTGCTCACGGTCGCGAGATTGCCGGAGCCGGTGAGCGGATTACCGTACGCGTGATCTTTGCCGTAGAGTAGCCCGGGGACAACGCGGAAAACCATCTGCACGGGCGTGTTTTGCTCGCCCTGAATGGCAGCGAGTTGCAGCTTCTGCTGGCGCTTGAAATCGGACTCGGGGAATGATGGATTGAGAATTACGTCGGCGAAGAGATCGAGTGAGGGATCGAGCTTCGACTTCAGCGTGGATAAACGGACCGTGGTCAAGTCGAGATTGGAGTTCGCGTGCAGCTCTGCGCCGAGCAGTTCGAGTTGATCGCTGATCTGGAGCGCGGTGCGGGTTTTGGTGCCGCCGTCGAGAAGGGCCGTGGTCATGCTGGCGGTTCCCGGTGCGGCGAACTGGTCGGCGGCGTAGCCGCCGTCGAGGGTCATCCAGAACTGGATGAGGGGAACGTCGTGGCGCTCGGCCAGAATTAACTTCAGTCCATTGGAAAGCGAATCACGCTGGAGTTTGGGCAGCTTCAGCTCGGGCGGTATGCCGGGATCAGGCATTTTCGAGCGATCGGCGCCCGCGCTGGCGGTTTTATATTCAGGGAATGGATGAACCTCGAGAATGAAGACCCCGTCTGTGAGCCAGCGATCGGCTGCGGCGCGGAGATCTTCGGCGGTTGCGTTCTGTACGCGCTTTAGAGAAACTTTGTAAGCTGCCGGGTCGCCGCAGAAAACCTGGTTTTGCGCGAGGCGGTCGGAGGTGCCGCCAAAGCCTCCGATGCGCTCGATACCGCGGATGTAGCCGGCTATGTACTCAGTTTTCACGCGCTGTAGTTCTTCGGGGGTGGGGCCGGATTTGAGGAAGCGCGCGAGTTCTTCGTCGGCTTCCTTTTCGACTTTATCGAGATCCTGGCCGGGCTTGGCCGTCACCTGAATGCGGAATTGTCCGCCGATTTCACGGGAATCGGTGAAGGCGTCGGCGTTGGTCGCGATCTGATCGTCGTAGATGAGGCGCTTGTAGAGGCGCGAACTCTTGCCGGTGCTGAGGATGTCACCGACCAGATTGAGATAATCGGCGTCGGCGCTGCAATACTGCGGGATGTTCCAGATCTTATAAATGCGCGCTTGCGGAACGCGGTCCTGGACGATTTCGCGATGAGTGCCGGTCATTTTCGCGACCCAAACTTCCTGGTGCGCGACCGGAGGGCCAGCAGGGATGTCGCCGAAATATTTTTCGACCTTTTCTTTGGCAGTTTTCACGTCGATGTCGCCGGCAATGATGAGCGTGACGTTTGACGGGCCGTAATACGTTTTGAACCACTCTTGTACGTCGGTCAGGGAGGCGGCGTCGAGGTCGGCCATCTCGCCGATGGTGGTCCATGAATAAGGATGGCCCGCGGGGTACGTGTTTTTTGTGATCAGCTCGCGCGTGACGCCGTAGGGCTGGTTTTCTCCCTGGCGTTTTTCGTTCTGCACTACGCCCCGCTGAAGGTCGAGAGTTTTCTGGTCGAGCGCGCCGAGCAGATGACCCATGCGGTCGGATTCGAGCCAGAGTGTAAGGTCGAGCGCGGAAGTGGGCACGTCTTCGAAATAGTTGGTGCGGTCGGGATTGGTGGTGCCGTTGAGGTCGGTGGCACCGATGCGCTCCATGGTGTCGATGTAGCGGCCTTTGGCGTGCTCACTGCCGCCGAACATGAGGTGCTCGAAGAGGTGGGCGAACCCGGTCTTTCCTGGCTTTTCGTTTTTCGAGCCGACATGGTACCAGACATTTACGGCCACGATGGGGGCTTTGTGGTCTTCGTGCACGATTACCGTCAGACCGTTGTCGAGGGTGAATTTCTGGTAGGGGATGTCGGGAACGTTGGCGACCTGGGAACGGACGATTGCAACGAAGATGAGCAGAGTGAGAGTTAAGCGGCGCATGAACGGCTCTCCGTATTCGCGAGAGTTTCGCGAGGAAAGTCTTTGGAATGCGAATTGTACCGCTTTTAGGCCGTAAAGCGCTGTCCAAACGACCTATGGCCGGGCAAGGCCAAAAGTGAAGCCTCTTCGTTGTCCTCCGGTGAAGTAAGCCGGTTGTGGGAGGAACCCACCGAAGCAATCTCGCGCAAGCGAGTTGCCGTAGGAATCGCCGCCATTTATGGCGGCGAGGATGTCAACGATAATAAGTTCCACTCCTTGGGATTTCTGCCCGGCCAGAAGGAAGATCCAGATGTGGGACGCTTCGCCCTAAGCAAGAGCCCTGCGGACCGCGGCGCCTTTAAGACGCCCAGCCTCCGAAGCGTCAGGCTGCAGTCGCATTTCATGCACAACGGTTCTTTCGCCAACCTGGCCGAGGTCATTGTTTTTTACGACAATGGCGGCGGCGCCGGGCCCAAGTCAAACCTGCTCTTCAAACTTCATCTCACGGATGCGGAGCAAGTGGACTTGCTCGCCTTCCTGAACGCCATCGCCAGCCAAGTATCGGAAGATTTTCACTCGACCAACATGAAGTGAACTCCATTAGCGCCCGGAACGAGCTTGCGACCGACCCACCTGTGATCGTGGATCAGGATGGCACGGCTTACGGTCGCCTCCCCTTGAATCGAAATCTGCCCACGCGAATACTTAACTACTATCCTTGATAGTTGACGGCGTATACTTCGACCCGGACAGGGGAGAGATGCAGCACCGTCCCTTCCCCTCAAGTTAGGATGGGTGCCTCCATCCACTCCCTTGCCCCTTGAATGCAGTTCTGTTCCGTCTACGCCTTACGATGCTGGAGCCCTCTTCTTATATCGTTCGCGCTTGCTCGGCATATAACGATGGGCCATCATCACGATTTCCTCAGACTCCAAACATGGTCACTCAGGCCGGCGGCCACACCTAAGCCTGCTGGGCCGCAGTGTGAGCTGGCAAGGCGTGCAAGTTCTTTCAGGATGCTCAGACCACCGGTGAAGCCGAGTGGGCGGAGCCCTTGCGCGATCTCAGCGGTCTGGATGTGCTGAGCGGCCCCAGGATGGCATCGATCTGGAGCGGGCTGCTGGGCCGGGAGATTGGCTATTCCGGGGACGACCTGGATGCGGTCGACGAGCAGACGAGAAAGCGGGCTCCATCATAGTCGGCGTTCGACATCCGCATGATGTTTCAGAGATATCTCGAACGTGGCTTCGGCGCGGAGGCGGGAGACACGGTCGTTTCCCTACGCCAGGGCCTTTGTATGAATCGCTCGGATTTTGGCGATTGACCGAAATGCGCCTGAAACTCTGAGCAACTCTCGGTAATAATGCGGCAATAATGAGGATCAGCGATGTGTTCGCCACTAACAGTTCGCTCGCGATCCGTCACTTCCTCGGAAGCTGTTGTAGCTCGAAGCCCTCGATACCAGAGAATTCCGAGAGAATTCCGAGCCACCCTTCGCAGCTTCCGACTTAAGCTACTCGTTCTCGAAAGCTATTCTCATCCGCGGAAGGTCCGTAAATTGCGGGAACCGATGCGTTCAACAATCGCAAATAGACAGTCAGTTGTCCGCGATGATGGGCGGCATGGTTGAAGACCGAATCGCGAATGACCACGTATCGTGGTTCATCCATCACCGCCTGGCCGTTCACCAGTAACTTCCAGTGGGTCGTCAGATGCTCATCCGTGGTCTTGTCCAGCGCCTCTCTCGCTTGGGCCACATTTTTCTCCAGCAGTTCCAACAGTTCACGGCGTGAATGCCACTCGGGTGGCTTCGGCATCGGCTTTCCACCCGGGGCCAAGTCCAGTTCGTCCTGATTGATCGCCATGGCGATCCACGATGGCATATCCACCACAAGCCGTGCCAAGTAACCGAGCGGCATCGATTTCTCATGCGGCTTCCAATCGTTTTTGCCCTCAGGTAGGCGCTCGATCACATGCCGGCTGCCTTCGGTCTCGCGTTCCAGTTCATCAAGAAAAAGCTCCGTAATCTTCATGAATCCTCCGTTAGGGGCTGCTCCCCATCGCGCAAACGCGATCAGAGTAAAATGGCATATATGACAGGCAGTGTCATAATTCGAGGGATATATTTTTTCCAACGGCTTTGACAATTCTCACAGCCAAAAAAACAGTCCGCCCTCGGATCGAAGTTTAGGGTCTTCCATGCGAGCCGACCGCCTTCTCTCGGAACTCCTGTTACTGCAGGCCCATGGTAGGCTTACGGGCAAACAGATTGCCACCAAGCTCGGAGTATCTGAGCGTACTGTGCACCGTGACATGGACGCGTTGAGCGCCGCGCGGGTGCCGGTGTTCGCCTTACGCGGCTCCCGGGGCGGCTGGCAACTGGACGAAGACTGGCGCACTGAAGTTCCGGCGCTCGAGGAGGCAGAACTGCGCGCATTGCTTATGGCGCAACCGCGCGTCATTGGCGACTCGCGTCTGGCCAGCGCCGCGGAACGTGCTCTCGACAAGCTCATGGCGGCATTGCCAGGATCTCTGCGCGAGCAAGCTGTTTCGATGCGTCAACGGCTTTTTGTGGACACCGCCGGATGGCGCGGTAACGCAGAAGACCTCTCTGTACTGCCGACCGTGCAGGAAGCGGTCGCTCACGACCGCAAACTCGAAATTTGCTACAGACCTGCTGGTCGCGAATCCGGCCGCCGGGTTGTCGACCCTCTCGGCTTGGTAGCAAAAGGCAGCGCCTGGTACCTTGTAGCGAATACGCCTCGAGGTTTTCGTACCTATCGCGTATCGCGGATCGAAAACGCAACCGTTCTCGATAAGGCTAGCAAACGCCCCGCGGATTTCGACTTGGCAGACCATTGGCGGTCACACACCAAGCAGTTTAAGGAGGGATGGTCGCGTCTGAGCGCCACGCTGCGCCTCGAACCCCGCGTCGCTCAGTGGGTACGAACCTGGGTGACAGCTGTGGTCACACGGGATGCGGAGTACGATCCTGATCAATGGGTGACTGTCAAAGTGCAATTCGACCATGAAGACGAAGCCTGCTTCATGGTGCTTGGCCTAGGTTCGCGGGTAGAAGTGATTGAACCATCGACCTTGCGCGATCGGATTCGAGCGGAGGTGGCAAAAGTAGCGTCGCGGATACTCTGAAGAAATCTATGGCGAGAGAGTGGTCGTCCCACCGGGGACTTGGGCACCCCCCAGTCGCGACAGTTAAGACCTCTTTTGCAGGGGGCCCCTATCCCGATGAACCCCTCCCCCGTGAACCGCTTTCTTTAAGAGGCCAGAATCATCCAGTGACGCGGTCAAGCAGGCGCCAGCGGCAGTCGTCATGCATAGCCGCACCAGAAATAACGGCTTTTATCCGGCTCTGAAACGTTAGAGGTGGGGATGGTCTGCGCAGGGGAGGCGATCGCCTCGGCCCGCGCAAAGCAAACCGGCCACACAGACTCGCCGCCAGAGTGAGCGGCCCGCTCTGCAAATTTGCTTCCCTGAGAGCTTTGGCCTTCGGACCTGGGTCGGGAGAAGTATCTCTGTCAAGGCTTGTAGCCGTTGAACCAACACTGTTCGTTGCATTTCATGCCCCCTGCAGGGCGGCGCGACTGTTCGTTTACTGACTTCTACTGGTGAATGCGGAAAGTCCGGCGGATGGGCTCAAAAATCTTTTCGACGTCTACAAAATCGGCACCCCGCACGCGGTTGGCAGCGATTTGGCGGGAATTCAGTGCCATTGACTCCGGGTCCATAAAGTGGCTATTTTGCGATAAGCTATTGGTCAGAGGAGTCCGTCACTGTTTTGCTTGCCGAGTGGAGGGGTGGGAGCGATGGGGCGCTTCACGCCCGATTCCCCTCGTCTACCAGGAACTGGACAAGCGGGCGCACCACTACCTGAGGGCCGAGCGCCCGGGCCGCACCCTGCAGAGCACGGCGCTGGTACATGAAGCATCGGGAAAGGGTTTGTCCACGTTGGCCGAGAGCAAGGAGGGCTCTCGGGCCATGATGCAAGAAGCATGCGCCGACGCTCCGTTGTCGCGGGCGATGGTGTTTCGGCTTCTGGCTAAATACCGGGAAGACCGCCGGCTTAGCGCTGTGCTTCTCCATCCACGAGGACGCAAGCGTAGCAGTGGAGGGCTCCGGGAGGAGCAGGAGCTAATCATTACTGGGCAAATCCTCAAGTTCTATTTAACTCGCGAAAGACGGCCCCTGGCTGCCCTTTCGCGGTTAGGACCATTGGAGCGAAGGAGAGGGTACGGAGCATATGGGCAAGCTCTTGGAAGCCTTCAAGGCAACCCACATTGTGGTAGGGCACACAGTTCAAAAAGCTGGGCGGATGCGGCCTCGTTTTGGAGACAAAGTGTCTCCGGTCGACACCGGCATGCTCAGCAGCTACTACCCTGGAGACCGGGCGTCAGCCATGGAAATCTGCGGTGGCGCAAAATTTGCGGCTCAGTACATGGACGAGCAGGTAGTGCTTCTCGAATCCGCTGGGTCTTTCGCCTCAGAACGGACAGCCCGGGGAACATCGAGCGATACCCGATGGGGCCACTGCTTCAGAGAGCTAGCCGTCTTAGCGGCCGAGGGAGTATGTTCCGCAACGACGGGCCCACCGCAATAAGAGCGAGGGGGTATGTAGGAAGGCCCTGGGGATGAAACACTGGATCGAGCGTGCTCTGAACGTCGGCCCCGGAGACTTGGGGCGTGGATCCCTTCTGAGCGCCTGCCTGTTTTTAGTCATGGGCAGCTACAAAATCGGCGGCGTGGCGGGGGCTGCGTTATTCCTGTCGCGGTTCCAGGCAAGTCAACTTGCCTACGCCCAAATTGCAAGTTCTGTCCTGGTGGCGGCGATCATAGCGGGCTATGTGGTGATTGCGCGGCGATTTCTTTTCCGCGATCTGCTCGTCGGCAGCATGCTGTTTTTCTCCGCCACTTGCGCGGTGTTTTGGGGGCTAACCCATTACTACTCCCGCCTGATCTGGGTTTTTCCTGCCTTTTACGTTTGGGTAAAAATATTCGGCGCACTGGGGGCTACGCAGGTCTGGACGCTGGCGAATTACGTCCTGACAACGCGCGAGGCCAAGCGTGTTTTTGGGATGGTGGGCGGTGGCGGCATTGCGGGATGTATTTTTGCTGGTTTCCTTTCCAATACGATGGCCAAGGGGTTCGGAACGGAAAGTCTGCTGCTGGCAATGACGCTGTTTATTTTGATCTGCGCCGGGCTGGTGATCTTGGTCTGGCGCAGCGGGCGAGTGCTGGTGGGTGACGGGCAGCGGACCGCCGGAGGACCCACCGAAACAGCCTCGCAAAACGTGACCGCTAGCTTGCAACTGCTGTTCTCCTCGCCTTATTTTCGGGCCATCGCGGCGGTAATCTTCATTACGTCGTTGGTCACTACATTAACGGACTGGCAGTTCCTGGCCATTGGTAAGCAGTTCCTGGTAAAGAAAGACGTAATGGCTGCTTTTTTTGGTGACTTTTATTTCTACGCGGGCATTCTGGGGTTGTCGTTTCAGTTACTGTTGACCGCACGATTTTTGCGCCGATTCGGTATTGGCACCGCGCTGTTCGTTCTTCCCGTCACTGTGTTCTTGGGTTCGACCGGTCTGCTCGTTCTTGGCACGCTGGCTTCCGCAGTAGCGTTGCACGGTGGGGACCGGGTGCTGGGTTATTCGATCGACAAGTCTACGGCCGAATTGCTTTACCTGCCGATCTCTTCCGGTGTGAAGTTACAAGTAAAATGGTTCATTGATACGGTGATCTGGCGCCTGGGTGATGGCCTCTCCGGCGTAATCGTCCTGATTCTTGCCACCTACCTGCACTTTTCCCCTCGACAAATCAGCTGGATCGTGCTGCTGCTGGTTACCGGCTGGCTGGCGGCAGCTTCTGTCGTGCGGCGCCAATACGTCGCCACCCTGAGGGAAAGCATCACGCAGCATCGCTTCGACGTGGAACAAGCCAGTGCGCCAGTGCTGGACCGATCCACAACGGACCTTCTGACCACCAATCTTTCCGCATCCGACCCCAAGGACATTCTTTACGCGCTGTCCCTTTTTGAAGTGGAACAGCAGAGAGCCGTGCATCCGGCGATACGCGCTTTGCTGAGTCATTCCGCAGCCGAAGTGCGGAGGAAGGCAATCTCGATTCTGTCGGCATCCGGCGACCAGACGGTGCGGCCAGACATGGAGCGGCTGCTCCGGGATCCTGACCTGAACGTGCGCACGGAAGCTCTGCTTTACCTTACCCACAATGCCCATGTGGACCCGCTGGAGCTGATCGAGGAAGTGGGTGCCTTCCCGGACTTCTCGGTGCGATCGGCGGTTGTGGCATTTCTGGTACGCCCCGGCCAAGCCCAGAACCTGGAGGCCGCACGCCAGATTCTGGATGCCATGGTCAGCGAGCAAGGTGCAGAAGGGCAGCGGACCAAAGTGGAAGCGGCTCGGTTACTAGGCTTGCTCCCGGACTCCTTCAACCCGCTGCTCTTGATGCTGCTCGCCGATGCCGACACCGCGGTGGCGCAGGAAGCGATACGGTCTGTGGGAAAATTGCGCCAGCGGCGGCTGGTGCCTGACCTTCTGGACAAGCTGGCGAATCACGAGCTGCGCGCCGAAGCTGCCAAGGCCTTGGGTGAGTTCGGGGACACGATCATCGGAGCGTTGCGCGACCATCTCGGCGACTCCTCGGTAGCCATCGAGGCACGAAGAGAAATCCCCGCCATCCTGGTGGGGGTCGGAACACCGGCAGCGGCGCGGGTACTGATGGAGCACCTGCTGGAAAGCGACATCACCCTGCGATTCCGTACCATTAGCGCTCTCAACAAGCTCTACCGCCTCCACCCTGAGATCGAGACAGACGTCCAGACGTTGGAGACGGTCTTAGCTGCGGAGATTCTGGGGCACTACCGGTCGTACCAGATTCTGGACAAGCTCGGCGCCGCCGGAGACAGTCAAGATCCCGCATTGACGGAGTCCCTCCGGCAAGAATTGGAGCGCATCTTTCGCCTGCTCGGCCTGTTATATCCTCACCTTGATCTTCACGCCGCCTATTTGGGCTTGCAATCCAAGAGCGCATCAGTCCACGGCAATGCCCTGGAATTCCTCGATACCGTCTTAAAGTCCCAGCTGCGTGACATGCTGATGCCGCTGCTGGACGGTAAGATCACGGTTGGCGAGCGTGCTCGCTTAGCGAACCGGCTCGTCGGTACCCACATCGAGAGCCGAGAACATGCAGTGGTGGCGCTGGTGACGAGCGACGATCCCTGGCTGAGGTCTTGCGGCGCCTATGCGATCGGAAACTTCGGATTGAAATCTTTAGAAGGTGAATTGAATCGATGTCTGAATGATGCGGACCCGCTGCTGCGAGAAACCGCGAGAGCAGCCAAACTGCGCCTGGAGGCGCTGGTTACGAAGGCTGTCCCATAGGTTAAATAACACAACCGAAGCAGCACTGGCGAAGGGATCGGCAGGTAGGGCTGATCGGGCATTTCCGAATTATTAGGCTGATAGAGATCTCGAAACCGTGTTGGCGAAGCGCCAGCCCAGTGTGCTTTACGGAAAGTTAGAGACGCTCCTCGGACAAACGGTTTGCGGTGTTTGTTGGATGAACACTTCGGTGATCATTTCAGTGACCAGGCTTCTGTCGAGGGGGGCAAGGGGCAACGCGCTCGATTTCGGCATGGGCACCCCGCTTGGGCATCCGCCTATCTAGGGATCCAAAGCTCGGCATCTGAGCCATGCGGGGCTGTTCGGGTAAAGCTTTCCCTACCAAACCTCACATCGCTCCGCCGGCGGACGCACCATCGCGGAATCTTTCTTACAATGAAATGCTTCCGCGAATTCCGGCAAGTTTGAAAGCGGGCCGATCACCCGGTACTTCGCGATGGGATGAGGATCGCCCTGCACCATCTTTCTTTGCGTCTCAGGACGAATCTCATCCCCGCGCCATTGTCCCCAGGCGATGAAGAACTGTTGAGCCGGCGTAACTCCATCCAAAGTCGGCGCCGGATGCTTTTCTTGAGCCTTCTGAAAAGCGAGGTAAGCGATTTTCGCCCCCGCCAGATCACCGATGCTCTCGCCTAACACCAGCTTGCCGTTGTGGTGGATATTCGGCTCGATGAAGTAACCGTCGAATTGCCGGGCGACGCACTCCGTCTTCTCTTTGAAGCGTTTCTGATCTTCCGGAGTCCACCAGTCACTCAGCCGTCCCCGCGCATCGAATTTGGCGCCTTGATCGTCAAATCCATGGCTGATCTCGTGCCCGATCACAACTCCAATCGACCCGTAGTTGACCGCGTCCACGGCATGAACGTCGAACGCCGGAGGCTGCAAGATGCCCGCCGGAAAAACAATCTCGTTCAACAGCGAGTTGTAATACGCATTGGAGGTCGGCGGCGTCATGCCCCACCGCCCGCGATCGGTCGGCTTGCCGATCAGATTCCAGTCGTCATCGATTACGTTCCAGCGCACTGCAGCGGCCTGATTTTTCCAGAAGGAATCGCGGGTCAACACAATACCGCTATAGTCCTTCCACTGGTCCGGATACCCGATCTTAGGATGCAGCGTCGACAGCTTCTCCAAGGCCTTCTTCTTCGTCTCCGGCCCCATCCAGCTCAAACCTTCGATCGTGTCATGCATCGCCCTAATGATGTTCGCAACCAACTCCTGAGCCCTCGCCTTGGCCTCCGGAGGAAAATACTTCTCAACGTACTTCTTCCCGAGCGCCTCACCCAGAACCTGGTCCGTGGACTCCGCACACCGCTTCCACCGCGGCTTGATTTGGGTTGCGCCGCTCAAAAACTTTCCCTGAAACGCGAAATTCTCATTCACAAATGGCTCCGACAACACGTCGGCCTTCGCGTTGAGAAGCTGCCACGTCAAATATGTCTGCCAGTCGGCCAATGGCGTTTCACGGAACTGGCGGTCCACCTCCTTCAGAAAGTCCGGTTCGGATACGTTCAGGTCCGCCCGTGAGAGCTTTGCCGACGCAAAATAAGTGTCCCAGTCCATCGCGGGAGCCAGCTTGGCAAGAGAGGCATAAGGCACTTTGTGGTCGGTATTGGCAGGATCTCGCAGCGCGACATTGTCCAGGGACTTCTCAGCCAGGTTCTTTTCCATCTGGAAAACCGTTTCGGACGCGGCCTTTGCGCTCTTCTCGTCATAGCCAGCCAGCTTGAACATCGTCGCCACGTGCACCTGATACTTCTCGCGCGCCTCCTGGAATCGCGCCTCCGGCTTCAGGTAATAATCGCGATCCGGCAACCCCAAGCCGCTGGCAAACACATTGGCAATCGTTTCACTCGGATCGTGATTGTCCGGGAGCGATATCAACCCGAACGGAACAAAGACGCCCTGCTCGTGGAAGCTGAGGATCATCCGCTGAAGATCTCCCGGGCTTTTTATGTCACGAATCTTTTGGAGCATCGGTTCGGCCGGCGCCAGGCTAAGCTGATTGATTCGGGCATCGTCCATGCAAGAGCTGTAGTAGTCCCCGACCAGCTGCTCCGCGCTTCCCTTGTGCCAATCCGTGCGGGCGGAGACCTGGTCGAGAATCACCTTCAATTGGTCTTTCACCTCCTCTCCCGCTTGCCACCTTCTGCTCCATCGGTCCATATAGGCCGGAATCGGATTCTCCGCGTGCCAGTTGCCGTTCGCGTACTGCGCAAAATCGGTGCACGGATCGCACTTCTTGTCCAAATCGCCAGTCTGAATCCCATGCTGAGCAGTCGTCTGAGCAGCCAAACCGCAGGCCAACAGAATCATCAGTAATCGAAACGCGCGCATTTATCCTCCATTCTCAAGGCCGCTATCTTAACGCAGCTCTGAACGAATTCCGAACAAGCGCCCAATCCCGGACGAACGAAACAACCGAAGAGACGAGCAATGTCAGACGTCGCCGGGAGAAAGACCGCTGCGGCGCACGCTGGGAGAAGGTCACAGCCTCATGTCGCGTACTTTGTCCCGATTGCACCGTGGCGGACCCTAATATCTTGCTCCGCGGTCAGAGTTGCACAGCAACCTTTTCGCAAGGCCCGGGTTCCTTTTCTTAGGGCGAAAGCCGTTTCGAAGCCTGACACTTTTTCCCCCCTGATGCCGGCATCCTTGAAGGTGCCGCCTCGGGGATCCCGAGAAAATGAGGAGCTTCGATGGTGACGGGAGCAACCGTGGGATGCAGCGGCAACGGAACCTTTCCCATGGCTCCGATGCTCGGGCGCTAGAGAGCTGTAAACGAGGCGAGGACCATCTATGTGGGTCAGAGATTCGAGAGTGCAAAAAAGGTGACCTGATCTTTTGGATTATGGCGGCTTTGTAGTCGGCGCACTGACAACGAAGCGGTGAGGATAGCGACATGTCAAATCTGCAAGAGCACTTCCGGACCTTGACTCCTGCGCGTGACCGCCGCCTTCAGACGCGCACCACTCCCGCTTCTCTCACGTATTTTGGGCTCGGCGATACCAATGGCGGCGTTGTCCTCAATATAAATGAGACGGGCATGGCCGTTGCTGTGGCCAACCACCTTGTAGTAGGTGAGGACCTCCCACGCATTCGCTTTCAGTTGCCCAGGTCCAGTCAAAGCATCGAAATCTCAGCGCAGCTTGTGTGGCTAGCGAAATCAAAAAAAACCGCTGGCATCCGATTTGTTAATCTCAGTGCCGACGCCCGCAATCAAATTTCAAATTGGATCGCGCCCGAAAAGCCAGCCTCCGAATTTGAACAACTGCCGAGGCCCCTTCGCTCCGACAAGCAGGCCTTGGAAATCAGTTCTTGCAAGTCCGGAAGGATCTTTAGCAACCCATCAGATCGCGATGAGGAAGCGGCAGCGCGTTGCGCGGAAATGTTCCCGACTGAAAGCACCTATGCAAGACACACCGCCACGGTCGACGAAATCAAACCGCAGCCGGGTCCCCTCCCAATTCCTGCCGGCACTCACACCGACGCCGGTGTTTCGATGTTCGGCTCCGCTGCGGAACTTTCAACCGGCGACATTCCGCAGAGCCTAGCGGCCAGCTTTCCATCGGAACATGCAAGAAACTTCGCGCCCGAACCAATTAAGATCTCTATTCCCGAGCTCAGTGAAGACCTAACGCCTGAGCCGGTTGGGATTCTCATCCCGGCGACCCTCGAAAACTTCCCAACAGAGCCGATTGGATGTTTTTCTCCTGACCAAGTCCAAACCTCCTCGCCAGAACTGATCGCGCGCACCACGACCCAAGCATCTGAGGTCGTGGCGCCTGAGATTCTGGATGCGAGCGGTCTATCGCTTGTCGAAGACCTCCAGGAAAATGTGCACCGCTACATTCCAGTCCTTCGTTTTGGACTGCAAGTTCCAACAGGCAAAGTCGAGTCGTCACCACATCGTATCGACGACTCGCCCTCATACCTTAACGTTCCTGAACAATCAGCAGAGAGAGGATTCGGATTTCAGCTCGCCGCAGTAGCGTTTTTGTTCGCGGTGATGGTTTTCACCGTTGGGCTCACAGGGGGAGGCGGCCCTCTCGGAAAACGCCTCCGAGACCTCCAGAAATCGATACTAGCTGTTGGTGCCACGTCACCGGCACTGCCTGATCGCCCAGACCAAGTGAGTTCGAGAACTTCCACTCTGCCGGCAGCGGATACGTTCAATACGCCTGCAGTAGATGCGTCAGCGCAGGAGACGGAAGAATCGCGCTCAGAAGGTCCATCCGCACCATCCCACAATGCGCGACCCGCGGATTCACCTACCCGCGTCAGACCGAACGGCCCATCTTCAGCAGTGACGAGCCGATCCAACATTGATTCCGATAACTCGTCGGGTGTCAATAAACTCGATGACGCCACGCCTTCTGAAGAAACCTCCAAGGAAAGCACTGAATCTTTGGCGAATGTGCCCTCCGCAGATTTAAATTCATCTCCAACAATAGAATCTAAACCATCTGCTAATCCCGTAAGCAATCCCGATCGCAATGGCTCAAACGGGCTAACCGCGCGAAACACGCCCCCACTCGCGAGTTCCGAGCCCGCATATTCACCCAAGGCTGTCGGCCCGATGAGTGCCGCGCCGATAAATTCCGGAAGTAGCCCGACGACGGATTCTCGGCAGGATGAGAAAGCGATGATCGGACATGGCGAGAAGCCATCGCCTGTTGTGCAGCAGAGTCCCGAAGTTTTAACGCCCATCGTAAAGCCTCGTAACGAATCTCAGAATCAGGTCGCCAGCCCAGCCCAGCCTGCAAACGAGGAGACAAATAAAAGCGAGGTAAGAACGGACGGCTCACAACCTGGATCCACGAACAGTACAGCGCGATCTGCGGATCACCCTCCTCTTCTCCAGTTTGAGGCTGGCGTCCGCCTGTTCATTCGCGTGAACTCGATGACGCGTCAGCCCGACGGAAGCTTCAGCTTCCAGGGAACTCTATTGCAGCCGATCACCCTTGCGGGTCCGGTTTCACTTGATCAGAGCACGGAGCTGTTCGGGTCGGGCACAGTGAACGGTGGACACGTTACGGTTTCAGTCGCGGGATTCACGGTCCGGGGAGAAAGCTACGGACTGCGGCAGGCAGCGAGTGGGGTGATCAGGAAGCCCGGAAGCGGACCTGTGGTGGAACTTAGTCTCGGCAAAGTGCTCGAGATGTGGCTTGTATCCGCATCAGTTTATGAGAAGACCCGTCCAACGGGATTGAAGTCACAGGTTCCAACCCTTCCGACGAACGGGCGATAGCCACCGAATTCAAGAAGCGCTTCGCGATGATTGGGAAGGACACCACGACGCCGACTCAAAGACTTCAAGGCTTTGAGGGGGGTGATATTAGTAATATCGTTTTTGTGGGCAATGGAGGCCGTTAGAGGTCGCCGTGGACAATCGACCCTAAGTCAAGAATGTTCTTGAAACCCTCATGAACACAGGTTATTACCGTCAACCATAAGACTCGCCACGACTTGCTGGCCCAAAATAGAATCCCTCCCTCTCCGCCATATTTTCAATCACTTACGATCGATCAAATCAGCCCACAAATCAGTTGAGCCCGAGCGCGAGTTCAACGATTTCCGTGTGCCGCCTGCCGGATATCCGCCACATTCTGCTGGCTCTGCTAAATGATCCAGTCCTGATTCAACCGGATTATGGAAGGGATTTCTGCGAAAGAGTTTCTCGAGACAATGAACGCTCACCTTCCCCGGAGTGAACCCACCATGCTGCCGCACGCCCTGCCGTTGAGCACGAAGCCCGCGAGGCGCTGGTTTTGGCAGAGGCAGAAGCCGACCTCGGTCATCGATACATCCGGAAAGGTCTTGCCTAGCGCAGTCGACAGGGGAAGGTAACGTTCTGGTAACCGTTACTGAGCGGAATCTTTACGTAACTTGTCGAACCGCATCTAGATCCTAGAATCTACCAAGGCGGCTTGTGTTTCCGACGTTCGTGATCGGAGGTTCCATCGCGCCGGGGCGGGTGGGTAGCCTCGGCTTCTCCCGTTGAGCGAAGTGCGTTTGCAGAAAATACTATGGTTCGGGACGTTTCTCGGAGGACTGCCAGAGATCTGGCTGAGGCATGCCCGTAGAACTAAAGACCAAAATAAACTTTGCGCTTTGCCTAGCTTTGGCGGCATTGGCCGGTATGGGCTGGCTATCGCTGCGAGAGAGCCAAAATCTAACGGAGGCCGATCGATGGGTTTCACATTCGCACGATGTACTTGAGACCAGCGAATCGTTTCGCTCGCATCTTTCCGAGGCGGGTATGGCTCGACGAGTTTTACTTCAGGGCGACAGCAAACAGATCGATGTGTTCAACGATGCGGCCAAGGCTTCTCTCGCAGACTTTAATGCTTTGCGACAGCTGACTACCGACAACCAGGAACAGCAGAAGAGGCTCGACCGTCTGGAACCTCTAGTACACGCAAGGCTCGCCGTTCTGGAGAAGTCCATTGCTGCTCATAGACTGGTCGCACACGATGAATCCCTGCAGAATAATCTAACGAGCCAGTCCACCAGCGTCCTAGCTCAAATCGCGGAACAGACGCGAGATTTCCAGAACGTCGAGCGAGAGCTCCTCCGACAGCGGACGAGCATGGTGGAGGAAGGCGCTCGAAGGACATCCAGAGACGACACGATCCTGAGCTTCTTTGTATTCTGTTTTATCGTGATCGCCGCGGCAGGGCTAAACCGT
>Ga0302326_10007667_pt1 | contig 23944 bp, 18 predicted proteins | sample Palsa_T0_3_FD_202264 | JGI IMG/M metagenome (GOLD analysis project Ga0302326, IMG submission 202264) | Peat permafrost microbial communities from Stordalen Mire near Abisko, Sweden - Palsa_T0_3 | ecosystem: Environmental > Terrestrial > Soil > Palsa > Peat permafrost | place: Sweden: Abisko... | reverse complement strand
CTGGTACGGATACTCGAGCCCAAAGGAGCGATGCTGGGCCTGGGAGGAGCTCTCGAAGGACAACAGCAAGCCGATCTGGTGCGGCGACATCATGGTGCGATGCGACGGCGATCCCAACGAACAGGCGGCCGGAGGTCTGGGTAAGGCCTCGACGCCCGGAACCGGTTCAGGCGTTGTCCTAGCCAACGTCGACCATCGCGTCGTGACCCGACTTCAGTCAATCGCACTTTCACTTGAACGGCTCTACCGACAGACGCCGCTACCCGACGGGCGCGCAGGCAACCTCGACGTGTATGTACGGAGCACTGCCGACCGAGCGTGATCCCGGCAGCGGACACACGACCTGCACGCCCGTGGTCGGCGACCGCTCTGCGGGTTGGTGGGGGGGCCGCTTGGAGGATCCAGAGCTACGTCTGGACGCATGTGGTGCCGTTGCACACGTTTTCCCCGGTGGTGCTGAAGCAGGGGCATCCGGGTCCGCCCGAGCCCGATTGCACCGGCGTGCCCGAGCTGCAGATGTACCAGTCCGTTGTGCACTGGTATGAGCATGTCCCGCTCGAGCAGGTCTGGTTCTTGGTGAACGGCAGGCTGTTGCAGTTCACAGCGCCCGACCCGCAGGCGCAGGGGTTGCTGTCCGGAGGCAGGCACGCCCCATCGCAGAGCGACGTCCCGCTCGGGCACGCGCAGGCCCCGTTCACGCAGGCCGTCCCCGACGGGCAGACCGTGGCGCATGAGCCGCAGTTGTTCGGGTCGCTCGACAACGTCACACAGGCGCCGTTGCAGGCGGTCTGGCCGGTCGGGCACGCGCAGGTCCCGTTGACGCATGTGGCCCCCGACGGGCAGACGGTGGCGCATGAGCCGCAGTTGTTCGGGTCGCTCGACAACGTCACACAGGCGCCGTTGCAGGCGGTCTGGCCCGTCGGGCACACCGAGGCGCAGACGCCGTTGCCGCACACATCTCCAGACGGGCAGGCCGTCCCGCACGCCCCGCAGTTCGACGGATCGTTGGTGAGGTTCACGCACGCGCCCGAGCACATAACCGTCCCGGCTGGGCACGACGTCGAGCAGTGACCCGATACACAAACCTCGCCCGTACCGCATGCGACGCCGCACGAGCCGCAGTGCGCCGGGTTGCTGGCAAGGGAGACGCACGCCCCCGAGCACATCGCCTCGCCCGACGGGCACTTGCAGGCGCCGTGGAGGCAGCTCTGACCGGTGCCGCATTTCGTGCCGCAGCGGCCGCAGTGGTTGCGGTCGCCGGCCAGGTCCACGCACGCGCCCGAGCAGCGGGTCTTATGGGCCGGGCAGCCGCAGCGACGCTTGCCGCCCTTGTGCCTAGGCGGCAAGCACACCTCGCCCCTAGGGCAGCAGGTGCCGTGGCACTTCACACGGTGCGACGGGCAGCGCCCGGTGAGCGCCGCCCACGCGTCCGCGGGCGTCATCGCGGCCGCTCCCACGAACGCAGCGCCCCCGGCTCGCAGGGCGTCGCGTCGCGACATCCCGCTCGCGAGCCCTCGGGCGATAGTGTCAAGCGGGGTTTCGGCGATCTTGGGCATCTAGGCTCGATTCTCGCTCGTGGCGGTAGTGAGGGCCATCACTTCGGTTGCGCCGACCGCGGGCTCGGAGGCGATCGTTCCGTGCCGGTCAACGAGGACGGCGGACGGGGTTCCGGTCATGCCAAAGGCGCTGCCCGCCGTGAAGTCAGGGTCGAGGGCGATCGGAGCCTGGAGCGCCAGCTCCTCGTTCTCGGCCGCCGATCCGGTCGAGACGAGAAGCAGCCGCGGGGCGCCCGTCGCAGCGGAGCGGTCAAAGGCGCGAACATCGTCAAGCATGCGCTGGCAGAAGCCGCAGCCCGGGTTCCAGAACAGCACCAGCGTGTCACCGTCAGACGCGCTGAGGGCGACCGGCTCGCCGGCAAGGCCCGCGAGCTCGACGGCCGGCGCCGGCGCCCCGACGACGGGTGGCGGAAGCGACGGCGGACGGCGTGGTATCTGCACGACCGGCAGCGCGGGCGCGCGCGTGGCCTCGGCGACGAGATCGGCGATCGCCTCGGCGCCGGCGACGACATCGCTAGCGATCCGTCCCCGACCGTCGATCAGCACCGCGCCCGGCGTGCCCGCCGCCTGGTAGGCCTCGTAGACGGTGAGGCCGTGATCGAGCCACACGCTGACGACGCCGTGTTCGCGCACCTTCGCGCGGCTGTCCTGCGGCGAGCCGCGGGTCAGCACCGCGATCGTCAGCTCGCCCACGAGCTCGCGCTGCCAGTCTGAGATCTGAGGCATGAGCGCGTTACAGGGCGCGCACTTGGGGTCGGTGAACAGCAGCATCACCGGGGTGTCGGCCGAGATCAGCGATTCGAGCGTCACGCTCTCCCCGTACAGGCCCTCGAGCGAGAACGCGGGCGCCGGCGCGCCGAGAGGAAGACCGCGACGCGGCACCATCGACGGCCGTGAGCCGGTCGCCTCGAGCCCGGCCTCGAGCTCCTCGATCCGCAAGAGCATCCGCCCGTTCTGCCTGAGCAGCGCAAGCAGCGCCCACGCCATGAACGCCGCCAGAGCACCGAGAGCCAGCCCGGCAGCGAGCGCCACCGCACCCGCCCCGCCGAGGCGACCGATCCAAGCGGTGCCACTCGGCCCGGTAGCGCTCCACCCCTCCACCACGACGAACGCCGCGAACGCCGCGAGCACCACATTACGAGCCAGGGTGCGGGCGCCGGCAGGCTCTGAGTGGAGCTGGCCGAAGCAGTGACAAGCGGGCGCCTCGCCCCGGATCATGCTGCGGGCAATAGCGACAACGAACACGCTAAGGAGCGCAACAGCTCCAAGCGCCCCCACGCGGGCGCTCCCCGCCGGCAACAGCGCCGCGGCGATCGCGAGCTCCGCGAACGGCAACAGCGTGCCGAGCGCAGACGCCAACCGCTCCGGGACACCGAAGCCGGCCACGGCGGCACGGGACCCACGGATATCGGCGAGCTTCGTCGCGGACGCGAGCCCGAACACCGCAGCGAGGAAGAGACGAGCGCAAAGCAGGGCGGTGGACATGATCTAGCTGTTCCTCCCCAGGAGCCGAACGAAAGGTCATCGAACACTCAGACGCACCAACCATCCCGAACCTTCCCGGGCATCCGCGAACCATTTCGGAGCGCCCCGGAGCGCACGGCGTCCCTGACCGCGACATGCGCGTCACGGACGGCTTCCCGCTCCATCACCGGATGTCCCCCGGTACCGGTGGGCGCCGGAGTCCGTCGACCGATAGATCCGGCAGCGCGGTCGAGGCGTTCGAAGACGCCGGCGAGGACGACGAGCACGAACTCGTATTGCTGCGCTGCGCGATTGCGGCGAACTACTGAGCGCAGATCAGTAGTGGGCACTCTTCAGACGAGTCGGCCACCTGACGATGGACGCTCATGATTTCCTCCCGCCTTGCGACGCTTACGATCAACGAGCCCAGCGCGACGAAGGGGGCGCTGGCGGTAACTCTCATCGGCAGATTCGTGTCAATGCGAAAAGCTATTTCCTCGAAGCGAGTCATCGCCAAGGTGCTCTCCACGTTGGTGCTGGTTGTAACGCTGGTCGGGCCCGCTCAGGCGAAAGCTCCGGACGCGACAAGGGGCGCCATTTCCGCACTACATCGCATCGCCCCCGCCATCGCGCAAGGCAATTGGCGCGCTGTCTGCGCCAAGAGCGGGTCCGTCAGCTACACCCTTGGATCGTCACGCAAGGCGGAGTCGGTAGTCATCGGCATACCGAAGTCGCAGATCGGTAGATGCGTGTCGCAGCTCCATGCGTTCAAGTCCGACCTCGAGAATGCGTCGAAGGCGGCCATGGCCTACGAGAAGCAGATCACCGCCAAGGTCACCCATGAGGGTGGGACCGAACTAGTCACGCTCTCGCTAAAGACAGGTGCCAGCGAATCGTCCTTCAGCGAATCCTCCTTTCAGTTCGTCTATGGCAGCAGGGGACGGTGGTTGCTTGAAGGCGTCGGTGGCGCAATGGGCGGACTGCACGCTGGCATCTGGTCAGTCCTGCTGTAGGCCGTCTGACGTACGCCGGTGATGTCCGGTACCGCATTACGATTGGCAGAGGAGCGCGCATGCCCCCCCGTTGAGTTGCGGTTGACGGTGTAGCGGGGTCGCGCGTCGGTCCCCGGGATAGGCGTCGAGGTATTCCGATGATGGCGGTTCCTAGGCCAGCCATCTGAAAGACCTCGACATGCGTGACGCTACCTTCGCCTGCCCTGAACGAAGACTGCATAGACCAGGCGATCGAAGCCTCAATCGAAGGTTCTTCCCGCTGCCTCCGCCTCGAGATCAGCAGGATCGCGGATAGCGAACTGCACCGCAACGACCCAGACCTCGTCGTCGGTCACCTCGAACACGATCTTGTAGCAAATGGTGTCACGAACGCCCCGCGGTAGCCCACTCGTCAATGCGCTATGGACGCGGCCCACTCTTCGGCGGAGAGCACCGTCGCCATCGCCGGTAAGACATCCTCCATGAGCAGATCATGGGCGTCCGTCCGGGCGTCGAAGCAGGCGTCTTTGAGAACGTGAAGCCCGAAGTCCATGTCGGCGGCAGCCATCGCCGTCCCGAGGACCGCCGTGCTCGTCGAGACTCCGGCAAGGACCAGATAAGTGACGCCGAGCGACGACAACACCACGTCGAGCCCGCTTCCCACGAACGAGCTCACACGGTGCTTGGTCAAGACGATGTCTCGCTCCTCGGGCGCGAGCGATGGATGGATCTCGAGCCCAGGCGCGCCCTGCTGCAGGACGGGCTGGAGCTGGGTTAGGCGCTTGTTGCGACGGGAGACCCCCACGTGACCCGGTCGAAGCTCGACGCGGATGTAGATCACTTGGATCCCGACCTCGTGCGCCGCGTCCACGGCACGGCGCATCGCCACGAAGAACGACTCCGGGGCGGGCTCGACGATCGCGGTCTGCACGTCCAACACGAGCAACGCGGTCCGGGTAACCTCGGTGTTCACGGCGTCATTGTGACCCTTCTGCGGCCTGCACGGAGACCATGCCGTGACGATCGCCTAGCCACGATCTCGATAGCGAGCTCGCCGCCGGCCCAGGTGCCGCTCGATGATCGAGGCGATCACGACGTCGATGTCATCCGGTCGGCTCCGCGCTGTCGGAACCGGACACAAGCACCCACGTCTGCCGCCGATGCGGACGCTGAGCCACGGGCCCGCGGATCGTCCGCGTCGCGAGCTGCCGCGCGTAGGACGGGGGAATTCGGATCGCTCGGAAGGGGATCCTGTTCTGCGACGCGTCGGGCCGAGCGCCGCGGCCGCGATGGCTTCCATCAGGAGCGACGTCGCCGGCGCGAATCGCGCGCCTGCTGGACGCCTCAACGGGTCACGCAGGAGCCGTGGCTGCTGCATTGCTTCAGGCAGAGTCAGCGGCGAGGTCTTGCCGCTCGGCCTATGACCCAGCTTCTGACGAGCGGCCACGCCGCTGACGAGCGTCGGCATGATCACATCGGCGTCGCTGTCGGGGTCGCCGGCTGATCGCCGCTTGGGCCATTGACAGGTCGATCGCTCCAGCGGAATGACGATGGCGGGGCTGGGGCTGTCCGAAGTCGTCTGGCCTGGCCTCCGGCGCATCGGCGTGCTCCGGCAAGCGCGGATCGTGCTGCGCCCGAGCCGAAGCCGGGCATCGATCGACCGTGGCCAGACGAAGCGGGATCAGCCGTTGGTTGCGACTTCGACGGGAGGGGCGCGAGGACGCCTCAGGGGGCGCTGAGCGTGCGATCAGCGCTCCCATCGAGCCTCGACGGATGAAGCTGAACTGGGCCGGCGCGTCTGCCCTGACGGCGGCGTAACCGGCCTCGCCTCAGCAGACGCGCAGCGGTGGTGGAGCGGCGAACGGCGCGGCCTCGCCTGGCGGGCGCGCGGCGAGCCATTGGGCGAGCTCGCTCAGGATCTCGCCCGTCTCCCGCGCCGGCGTCCGCGCGAGCAGCGGTGTCACGTCGCTCAGGCCGAGGATCGCCAGCGTCGCCTGTTTGTTCTCGAGCTCCGGCCAGGGGTCGCCGCCCATCGTCGCGAACAGGCGATCGGCGTGGGCCAGCAGCTCGCCGGCGAGCGCCTGGTCGAAGGCGACCGAATACCTGGCCACGATCAGGAACGTGGCCACGCACAGGTCGGCGATCGCGACGGTTCGCGCTCCTTCGACGATCTCGGTCAGGGCGCCCAGTGCGATCGTGCCGTTCCGGGCGGAGCGTGCCTGGACCAGCATCTGGCGAGCCATCGTCAGCATGTGCGGGTGGCCGTCGGACGCGGCCGCCGCAACCGACCGCTCGCCGAAATCCACAGCGGTGTCGAAGCTCCCTTCGCTGTACGCGCACCACCCCGCCGCGCACATACCAGCGGCGCGGGTCCGCACCGTCAGTTGGGAGTTGTCAAGGAGTGGCAGCAGCTCGTCGCGCAGCGCGCGTGCGTCGTCGATGTCCCGGCGCGAGAGGGCTTGAGTGATCAGGTTGCTCAGCCCGGCGACCCGCGGACCGACGTGGCCGAGCTCACCGGCGCGCCGAACGCGTCGCAGGGTCCAATACGAGTTGCGTGGACGGTAGGAGTTGGCGAAGCCCGCCATCTTCAGGAGATGCAACTCGTCGGCGGCCGGGACCGTGAAGGCGCCGAGCACCGCGTCGACGATCCCGCCGGACTCCTCCAGGAAGCTGGTCATCCAGATCGGCTGCAGCGCGCGGGCGAGGGTGACCGCGGTCCGATCGTCGCCGGCGGCGATCGCGTCGGCGATCGCAGCGCGGATGTCGGCGTGGTCGGGGCCCATCTCGCGGGCGACCCTGCCGGGCTCGACGGGCACCTCGTCCGCCGCCACCACGGCGTACCTATCGGCGAAGTAGCGACAACGTGCGGCCGTTACCGCGCCCAGCTCGCCGCTGGCGGCGAGCCGGTCCCGCCCAAACGCGCGGACCAGCTGGAGCATCCGGAACCGCCCCGGCGTGGCGGCCAGATGGACGAGGCTGCCCTCGAGCAGCTCGTCGAGTTCGACCGCCCCGGACACCGCGGCAAGGGCCTCACGAGTGAAGGTGTCCTGAAAGATCGAGGCGGCCCGGAACACGCGTTTGGACTCGTCGCTCAGCAGCTTGTAGCTGAACTGGAGCGCCCGCTCGACCGTCTGCTGGCGATCCGGGAGGTCCCGGAGCGCGCCGGCGCCGATCGTCAGGGGCTCGCTGAGCTGCGCCGCGATCTCCTCCACAGTCAGCGCCTGGGCGCGTGCCCCGGCCAGTTCGATCGCTAGCGGCAGACCGTCCAGCGCGTGACAGATCCGGGCGATCACCGTGAGCGCGTCGCCGTCCGCCGCGAACCGGCGGTCGACGGCCCGCGCGCACTGGAGGAACAGCTCGACGGCCGGGCCGCCCGCCGTGTCGGCCGCCAGGGGTTCGACCTGGAATCGCTGCTCGCCCCGCAGGCGAAGGGTCACCCGGCTGGTGACCAGAACGCGCAGGCCGGCGGCGTCGTCGAGCAGCTCGGCGACGAGTTCGGCTGCGGGCAGTACGTGCTCGAAGTTGTCGAGCACGAGCAGCAGCTCGCGGCTGCGCAGGTACCTGTAGAGCTCCTCCTCGGTCGGGCTGCTGGAATCCTCTCGTCGCGCCAGCCGCGTCGCGATCGCCCCGCGCACCTGGCTGGCGTCGGCCAGCGCCAACAGGTCAACGAACACGGCCCCGTCGGCGAAATCCGGCGCCCATTGCTCGGCGAAGGCGATCGCCAGACGGGTCTTGCCGACCCCGCCCGGCCCGTTCAGCGAGATCAGCCGGCAGAACGGGTCGCTGGACAGTGCCTCCAGCTCGATCAGATCCAGCTCGCGGCCGATCAGCCGAGTGGCGGCCCGGGGCAGCCACGCCTGGCGCGCCGGCGGCGACGGTTCGATCCGGCGCTGCGCCGCCCGGCGGGGCGGCTCCGCGATCGACAGCTTCGGGTCCTGTTCGAGGATCCGGCCGTGCAGCCGCCGCAGGCCGTCGCCAGGCTCGATCCCCAGCTCATCCGTGAACAGGCGGCGTGCCCGCTGGAATTGCTCGAGCGCCTCGGCCTGTCGCTCATCCCGGTACAGCGCGAGCATCAGCTGGCCCCACAATCGCTCCTCGAACTGATGCTTTGCCAGCAGCCGCTCGAGCTCGGAGATCAGCTCGCCGGCTGCTCCGGCGGCCAGCTCCGCATCCACCCGCGCGACGACTGCCTGAAGGCGCTTCTCCTCGAGCTCCCGGCGCCAGCGCCCAATCGTCCCGTCAGCCGCGACGTCGCACAGCGGCTCGCCGCGGAACAGGCAGAGCGCCTCGCCGAGCAGCGACGCCGCCCGCGCGGGATCGGCGCGCGCCTGCTCGACCAGCGCGTCGAACCGCGAGATATCGACCTCGTAGCGGCCGGGTGCGAGCTTGTAGCCGGCGCTGTCGAGGACGAGCAGGTCGCCCAGCAGCGCTCGCAGCTTCGAGAGATGCACGTGCAGCGTCGAGATCGCGGTGGCGGGCGGGTGCTCTCCCCACAGCTCGTCTATCAGCCGATCGCGTGAGACCGGCACACCACCGGCCTCCAACAACACCGCCAACAACACCCGCTGACGAGCACTCGCGATCGCGACAGCGGCGCCTTCCCGCTCGAGTACGAGCGGACCCAGCACCCCGAAACGCCAGACGCCGCCGGCCATCCCCCCGGACGATACCCGGCCGACCAGCACCCGGCAAACCGCGATCTACGGCGGTTCTTTGGTGCGCCTCTGGCGCGCGTTTGGGGCGGGCGGTCAAGGTTCGCGCCGCACATTCAGTGCGCCAACACCAACCACACAGAAGGGGATCTCCACATGTACAACAGGCATTCAGCACGCCGCGGCGCCCCGCTGCTGTCGATCACAGCAGCGGTGCTCTCGAGCGCCGTGTTCGCTCCAGCCGCGCTGGCGTTCAACCCGCAGCCGGATCCACCCGGGCGTCAGACCGACGTCGCTCACACCACGACCGCGACTTTCACAACGATCGCCGGCGCGCCGAACCCGGTGACGACCGGCGCGCCGTTCACCGTGTCGGGGACCGAGTGTGACCGCGTCGCCGACGTCGCGCCGACCGGGACGCTGGCATTCACCGACGCAAAGACGGGGGTGTCGCTCGGTGCGGCGACGCTGACGCCCGACCCGACCTACGAGAATTGCGCCGACGCGAGCGTCACCGACACCGAGACGCTCGCCAAGGGCAGCTACAGGATCACCGCCCTGTACCAGCCGGGCGGCAGCACCCCGGTCCCCACCAGCCCGAAAGCGAGCTACATCGAGACGGTGACCGACCCCCTCGGGGAGGTGTACGTCGGGTCCAACGCCGGCGAGATCTCCCAGCTCGGCTTCGGCTCGACGGGGCTGCTCTCACCGCTGTCGCCCTCGACGATCTCCGGCGACCTGCCATTCGACACGGCGGTCAGCCCTAACGGCAAGTACGTCTACGCAACAAGCTGCGGCGGCAACGACCTCCTGCAGTTCAAGGTGCTCTCCAACGGAACGCTGCAAGCCGATTCGCAGCCCACCGTCGCCGGCGGAGCCTGCCCCGAGTTCCTCACCGTCAGCCCGAACGGGAAGAGCGTGTACATGACCAACACCGGATCCTCAGGAAGCGCGGGAGCCGATTCCGTCTCGCAGTACACGGTGCTGGCGAACGGGACCCTCGAAGCAAAGACCCCGGCGACCGTGCCGACCGGCGCGACGCCAACCGGGGTGCAGCTAACGCCGAACGGAAAGTACGCATACGTCGTCAACTCCGGCTCGTCGGACGTGTCGGAGTTCTCGGTTGAAGCTAACGGAACGCTGATGCCACTGTCACCGGCGACGGTGGCGACGACCGGTGACTATCCGATCGACGTCGCGATCAGCCCGGACGGCGAAAGCGTCTACGTGACCTGCTACGGCGGTTACATCTCTCAATACGACATCGGGACGAACGGTGTGCTCACGCCGATGTCCCCCGCGAGTGTCTCGACCGGGAGCGACCCGGGCTCCTACTACCTCGCGATCGATCAGACCGGCACCGGCGCCGACCAGGTCACGAGCGTGTACGCGGCGAACGCCCAGAACGACACGATCGCACAGTTCAGCGCGAACGCGAACGGCACCCTGACGCCGGATACGCCCGCGACCCTCTCGAGCCCCGATCCGGTCGGGATAGCCGTGGATGACGCCACGAACACCGTCTACGTCACCAACAGCGAGGAGGGCACCGTCTCCCAGTTCACCGTCGCGCCTGATGGCACGCTCTCGCCGGCGACACCCGCGACCATCGCCGTCGGTGCGGCGCCGTGGGGGATCGCCGTCCGCCCCTGAACCCCCGACCGCAATAACAACGCCGCACCAGGGGCCCGTCCAGCGCGACGGGCCCCGCCGCATGGTTACGCCGGATCCTCGACGGCTTCGACGCCATCGACGCCGAGCCCTCAGCGTCCGCCACCGGTATCGACGCGATCGACCTGTCAAGCAGACGCCACGCCGACCGCGGCCGAGGCCGCAGGCGTCACGGTGCTGCCCTACGACGAGGACTACGACCGGATCACCGCGATCACGGGCCAGCCGACGGAATGGCTCCACACCCCGAGGTTTGCTGACTCCAAGCTCGAGCTCCTGAACATCGCGCGAAGCAGTCATCACGGCCGGTCCCGCTGGCCCCCGGCAGACCGCTGCAAACCGGACAAAGGCGGCCACCAGATCCCTCGCCGCCGATGTATGCCCAAATTGGAGCGAAACGACCGGCGCCGGGGCGCTTGTCACCTCGTCGCAGTGGGCGATCGACAACTGCGACAAGTTCTGGGTCGGGGTGGGCTCGCGGGTAGCCGTTGTCGCGCGTCTCAGCCGAGGAACGACCAGTGAGAAACCCTTGAGTTGACCATCCAGTATGTCGGGCCCTTTTCTGCTTCTCAGTGGATGCCGAGCCGAGTGAGGGTGCGTTTCAAGCCCGATCTCGCGCAGGCCGAAACGCGTCACGCAGGCTCCGGGCCATCAACTCGGGCTCGGCGACGGCGGGGAAGTGGCCGCCGGCGGGGTGTTCGGTCCAGGAGGTGACGTTGTAGTAGCGCTCGGCGAGCTCTCGAGGCGGCTTGGGGAACGGGACGCGTTCACCCCCGAAGATGCTGATCGCTGTCGGGACCGGCGACACATCTTCCGGCGGGAGTGCTGCACCGGGGAGATGGCGATGAGCCCAGTAAGGCAGCAGCGAGGCGGTGATCGTCTCGGTGGCCCAGTACAGCGTGAGGGTGCCCAGCAGCAGCTCGCGATCAAACGCCGGGCTGCCATCTGGGCGGGTGCTGCTCCACGCGACGACCTTCTCGCCGATCCACGCACCCAGTCCAGCGGGACTGTCTGACAGCCCCGCGCCGAGGGTAGCCGGCTTGGTGGCGTGCTCATGCATGTAGCCGCCCTCTTCCGCGGTCCAGTCCTGCACCGCCCGCGCGAACTCCTCCTCTCGCTCAGTCCTCACGCCCGGCGGAACGGCCAGGCCGGGAGTAGCAAGATGGATCGCCGCGACGGCCTCTGGTTGGTCACGGGCAAGCCAAGCCGTCACGCCAGCCCCAAGGTCGCTGCCATGCGCGACGAACCGGTCATATCCGAGTCCTACGGCCATCAGCTCATGCCAAAGTCGCGCGACCTGGCGTCCTGTCATCCCCGTGGGCGGCGGCGGCGCGCTAAACCCGTAACCGGGCAGCGACGGAACGACGACCGTGAACGCGTCGGCGGGGTCTGCGCCGTGCGCTCCCGGATCGGTAAGCAGAGGAAGGACCGGCAGGTACTCCAGGAATGACCCAGGCCACCCGTGGGTGAGCAGCAGCGGCAGCGGGCTTGGACCTCGACCTACAGCGTGGACCACGTGCAGTGCATGACCTGCGACCTCAGCACGCTGCTGACGCAAAGCGTCGAGCCGGACTTGAAAAGCGCCGGTGTCAAAAACACGCCAGTCCTCCAAGAGGGCTTTCAGCCAGTCGCCGGGCACGCCTCGTTCCCAGCCCGACCCGAGATCCACGGACGTTCGATAGCCATCCAGCCGGCGACTGAGCTCGCGCAGCGCATCGGTCGCCAACCGAGAACGCTCCTCAACGACTCGCAGGCCCCGGTAATCGTCCACGCGACCCATCCTGACACGCGCCTACCAAGCGCGGAACTCAGACTCACGCCGCCCCATCACGTGGCCCTCCGCAACGCGAGACGCTGACTACCACCGGCGGAGAAGGTGCCCATCTCCGATCGGATCGACCACCGAACGCTCCACCGGCCCGACAGGGCGACTCCGTACCGACGGTGGGGTCCTCTCAGTGGCCAAGGTGCATCGACAGCCTGATCGGTTGATCAGATGCGGGTCAAAAACCGTTGCGACAGAGACTCTTCGCACCGCTCCACGAGCCCCATTTTCCAAGCGGTCCACCGGGACGGGTAGGGGCGCGAACCAAGAGCTTTCGATACGCCAACGGCCCGCTGGCGGTGCACCGGCCTCTGTCTGACGCTCGCAGCTGGATCGTGACCAGCTGCTTGTAGTACCCGCCGTGCGGTTTGAAAATCGCGTTCTTGCCGCTGCCCGTAGCGACGGCACCGCCCCAGGTTGACCAGTTGATGTGAGTGACGAGGCCGCTCGGGTCGCCGCCGTTGAAAATCTCACTGGGACGCGCGGTGCCCCAGCCAATACCCTGCGGCCCAGCGAAGGCGCGAGCGCCGAGCACGACTTCGGGACCGCCCGCGAAACTGACCCCGGTGATCAGCGCGAACGCGATTGCAACCGGAGCGAGCGAAATCTGTTTGCCGAACCTCATCTCGGCTGATCGTCCTCGACTGTCCGGGCAGTGTCAACCAGCCGCGGCTATTACACCAGCTCGGGCTGGATCGGTCGATGGCGACCGTCTCCAAGGGGAAGGTTCTCCAGAACATCGTCGGGGCATGGCGGCGGAGCGTGGCCTGTCGATCATTCGGGCAGGGCGGATCGTTCCGGGTTTGCGATGATCGCCTCGTGGGTCTGATCGATGATCTTGCTCAAGAGGCGCCTATCCGCCTCGATCTGCGCGGTGCTCTGTCCCTGGTGGCTATCGCCGATGCGCCTCGGCTGCTCAACTGCGCCGAGAACCCGACCGTCGAGCCGACGTGCATCGCAGCCGGTGCGGGCGTTGCGGGCGCCGCATTGGGTGCCGTGGGCGCTGTGGTTGGGGACACCACAAGTGGAGCTTTCCTTGGGGCTGAAGGAATCGGTTCCGGTGGCTCGCAGGCCTCGTACAGTGTCTGCTCAGCGCTCGACGAGCGCTGATGGGCAGGCTCGCACGGAAGATCATGCCCGACCCGGTGCTGCCTCTGGGTGAGGAGATCCTCTGGCGACGGCCGGCAACCCTGTGCCTAGAGGGCGAGAGGAATGAAGTGTCAGGAATGCTGTATCTCACGCGTTCCTTGCTCATCTTCAATTCGAACCTGTTGAATCGGCTAAGTCGTCGGCCGCAGGAGGACTATCCGCTTGCCTCGATCGCGCGGATCGAGCCTGTCGCGCCGTCGTGGCCGCGGGGCGGCGTACAGCGCAGGATGCGGATCCACCTGGCGGACAGATCGTCGGCGGCGTTCGTGGTTCCGGGGCACGTGGACGAGGCGATGTCCTATCTGACCGACGTGCTCAAGGCGCAGAAGTGAGCAGTCCGTCGCTGGGCGCTGCGGGTGGTGAATCTTGCTTCACAGTGCGTCCGTCGTGGGTCAGATCGATCGCTCCGCTGTGATGCCGGCTGGGAACTGTCCGTACGTTGGTCATGTGATCCGGCCTGATGGTCCGCGGCCGGTCGTGATTCAGGCGATGACGCCGGGGCGCTCTAGCCGTGAGGATGCCGATCGACCGATCGCGGAGCTGAACTCCGCGCTGAATGGCGCCAGGCTCATGCGAGCGCTCCGGGATCTGCGTGATCGCACAGGAGCCGACCACCCGTGGCGATGTCGTTTGACGCGGCTACCGCCCGCGCTTGCTGGTACGTGGGGTGGCATCGGAAGTCAGGCAAACGCCGCGCGCGTAATTCTTCTGCTCAGCGCAGCAAGCAGGACGGCCGCTTCGGCTGGATCCGTCCGGCGCTCGGCGACGTCGGCGTCTCACAGTGGAACCTCTTGCAGACAGATTCAAGCGACGCCCGAATGGCGGAGGCCAGGCCTGCTCAAGTCCTGCCGTACGATCGGCGCGTGCCACCTACGAGCGTTCTTGATGTGCTCCGGCTGGTAGCGGCCGATCCGCACGGCATAGTCGGCGAGGAGCTGCTCCATGAGCTGGGCTTCGACGGCACCGAGGCGGCGATCGCAGCGGTGATCTCTTCGGGCTGGATGGCGGCAGATGGCGACGGTGTCTACCGCGTAACCCGCGACGGTCAGCAAGAACTCGATTCGCACGCGTGATGAACGGGCGGCGCTATTGCCGTGCGGGAGTCGCGTCAATCCGGCTATCAGCCGACGTGTTCTCCGTCAGGCAAGTCGTTCGCGATACGACCGGCCCGCAACCTGAGCTCCTGCGGCATGCGCGCGTACATAAGACTCGTGCCGTCGCAGATCGGAACCGCCAGCGAACACGATCAGCTCTGGACTCCCAGGTGACGCAGCAGCTGTCGCCCGGGTGGCGGAGCGGAGCGGATCGGTAGCTCGCGGCCGCGGCTCCGGCTCAGGAGTCGAACGGATACGGTGCGGACCGGTCGCAGAGCCCTTATTGGGGTCCCAGCGTTTCTTTCGCTCTTGTCGAATCACTCGGTGTCCGGTTGGCGATGACGGCCCGTGGCAGCAGCGAATTCCGGAGCCCTTTCCGAGAGGTCACACCGAGCTTGATGAACACCTTGCGCAGGTGCCACTCGACCGTCCGGGGGCTGATGAAGAGCTGGGCGCCGATCTCGCGGTTCGTTTGTCCCTCCAACGCGAGACGAGCGATCAGCTCCTCCTGAGGTGTGAGGTCATCGCGCGTGTGGTCGCGCCGCCTCCGGACGGTCTCTCCGGTCGCCCGGAGCTCCTGGAGCGCACGTTCGGTAAAGGCGAGCATCCCGATTTCACTGAACATGTCGTAGGCACGACGCAACTGGTCGCGCGCGTCTGCACGGCGATTCTGACGCCGCAACCACTCGCCGTAGAGCAGATGCGACCGGGCTTGGTCGGGTCGTAGCCCGGCCCGGCTGAAGCATTCAATGGCTGTGCAGTAGTGCTCCCCTGCCATGTCATCGTTGCTGACCAGGGCCTGGCCCCGCGCAAGAACTCCCCAGCCCCAGTCCCCTTGACTCAATCGAGTGCTCTCCTCAAGCCGCTCCAGAGCGTCGATCGCCAGAGCGTCGTTTCCCGTCCGAACGGCCGCCTCAATGAGTTCAGGTAGCACCCAGGGAGTGATCATCCATTCGATCACTCCCTGGGTGGCCAGTTGAGCCGCGGACAGGGCCGGTCCGTAGTGAGCCAGGCCGTTGGAGAGAATGGCCTGTGCCCAGCGTCCGACTTGAGCTGATGAACCCTCGTCCCGGGCGCTCGCGAGATCGATTCCCGCCTGGATGTAGGCGGAGCTGTCAGGCACATCCCCGGTAAAGGACGCGACCAGGAGACCGCCCTGGGGAATGTGGGGCAACCCGATCGCATCGGTGAGGGTGTCAACTTCGTCAGCGAGTGCAGCTGCCGCGGTCAACTCGCCGCGGAGGACCATCATGTACACGTCGCCGCTGAGGGTGAGACACAACGGGGCAAGCGCCCCGGCCCTGCGGGCGACCTCCGACTGACGGCGGTAGATAGCGACGGAGCTTTCAAAATCCCACAGCGTCCCCGCAGCGACGGCCGTGAGGTTCCCCCAGAGCAGGCCCTTCTCAGCGGGGAGATCCTCGCTGTGAAAGGTGGCAAGCGCCCGCCGCAGGACCGGTCCGGCTGCCGCCCGTCCCTCGATGGCGAGCAGCGAAAAGCCGTCCAGCAGCAGATCAGTGAGGCGCGGCGGGCCATCGGAGACGGGGGCGGCAAGCGCGGCGTGGGCGACCTCGTGCAGCCGGCTATCGCCGTGGTGCTGGTTCAGGTACATAGCCGAGCCCAGAGCGTCGAGATAGGTTTCACGTGCCAGATGGATGTCCAGAGGCTCGAGACGTTTCGCGGCCTTGAGCAGCCGGGCGGGCGCCTCGGCAACTGGACCGCCGGCCGCTGCGACTTGCCCACGCAACAGATCGATCCGGACGCGCTGTGGCTCGTTCTGCGCGTCGAATTCCGCGATGGCCAGGAGCCGCAGCGCAGCGTCGAACTCCCCAGCCAGAATTTGGGCGTGGGCAGCCGCCAGAGCCCGATCGCCACGCCGCTCGGGATCTCGGGTGAGCGCCACAGAGCGCTGCAGGAAAGCGGCGGCCGACGTCAGCCCGCCGCGCGCCTGGGCACGGCTGGCCGACCGCTCGAGTTCGGCGGCCACCTCCTCGTCAGGTCCCGGCGCCGCGAGGGCCAGGTGCCAGGCTCGGCGGTCCGGGTCAGTCTTGGGATCGGTGGCCTCCGCCAGCGCCAGGTGCACGGCCCGCCGATCCTTGGAATCGGCTCCCGAGTAGATCGCTGAGCGAACGAGCGGATGCCGGAACTGAACGCGAATTCCGATTTCGAGCAGCTGGTTCGCGTCAGCGGCGACAGTCGCCGCTGCTCCGATTCCGAGCGCCCGGGCCGCTCGCCAGAGCAGAGTGACGCTTCCGGTCGGATCGGCGGCGGCGGCGAGGAGCAATCTCTGGGTCTCCTCAGGGAGCGCTTCGAGACGGCGGAGAAAGTGCTGCTCAAGCTGGCCCGAGAGATCGCCGGAATGCGGGACCGGGAAGCCACCCGCCAGCTCCACGGCACTCATCGTCTTTGGCAACTCCAGCAGGGCTAGGGGATTTCCACGGGTTTCAGCGACGACCCGATCCCTGACGCTGGCATCGATCGGTCCCGGGGCCGCCGCAGTGAGCAGCGCCCGGGCATCTTCGTCGCCAAGGCCGCGGAGGACCAGCTCCGGCAACCCCACCAGTTGCCGGTCACCGCTTGGCTCGCGGATTGCGAACAGCATCAGCACCGACTCGGCCAGGATTCGCCGCGCGACAAAGCCCAGCACCTGACCGGATGCGGCGTCGAGCCACTGCGCATCATCAACGACACATAGCAGCGGCCGCTTCATCGCTACCTCAGCCAGCAGGCTGAGCACGGCCAGGCCCACCAGGAAGTGGTCAGGAGCCTCGCCCGAGATCAACCCGAACGCCACTCGAAGCGCGTTCTGTTGCGGCTCGGGAAGATTCCCGACGTCCGCGAGCATGGGCGCGCAGAGCTGATGCAACCCCGCAAAGGGCAACTCCATCTCCGACTCCGCGCCGGCAACCCGCGCGACGGAGAAGCCCACAGCATTGCCGACACAATGGTCGAGCAGCGCCGTCTTGCCGATTCCCGCTTCCCCGCGCACGACGACGGCCGCACTCTCGCCGGCTTGAACCTTTCCCAGCAGCCGGCCCAACTGTTCGCGCTCTGAGGTCCTAGCGCGAAAGACCGGCGTGGCCATGTGGGTCGATGATATGGCACTGACCAGGGCAGTCCCCGGCGACAGACCAGGCATTCGACCCAGGGTATCCACGGGCGCGATCCCAGGGTGGTCGGGGCAAAGATGCGTCACGCATCACCGAGCCCTGCATGCCGCGACCCATTCCCCTCAACTTCTTCGGTATTCCCTTCGGCCTGCTTGGCCTCGCTGACTCGTGGCTGGTCGCCGCGAACTTCAGCCTGGCGCCGGTCGCGGTCGGCCGGGTGCTGGTGGCTGTCGCGGTCCTCGCCTGGGCGGTCGTTGGGGCCGCTCATCTCCGCGGCATGCTGGCCCGCCGGATCACTCTGGCGGCTCAGCTGGCTGATCCGATCGCCGGTCCGTTCATCTCTCTCGCGGTGCTGACGCCGACGCTCGCCGCCGCTGACGCGTTGTATCCCTATAGCCACACCGCGGGCGCGGCCGTTGTCGATGTGGGTGTGGTGCTGACGGTCGTGCTGGCCGGATGGTTCACCGGGCAGTGGATCTACGGACAGCTCGAGCTCGCCAAGGTCCACCCGGGTTACTTCCTGCCAAGTGTCGCGGGCGGTTTCGTGGCGTCCGCGGCGGCTGCCCTGGTCGGGCAGACTCACGTGGCGGAGATGCTGTTCGGCCTGGGTGTGATCTCCTGGATCGTGATCGGCTCGATCGTGCTCGGCCGGCTGTTCCTCGGCCCGCCGCTGCCTACCCCGCTGATCCCGACGATTGCGATCGAGGTCGCCCCCGCAGCCGTCGCCACGTTCGCCGCGTTCGTGATCGACGGGCAGCGGGTCGACACGCTCGTGCGGGTGCTGGCGGGTTATGGCCTGTTGATGGTCATCGCCCAGATCAGGCTGTTGCCAACGTTCCTGAAGCTGACATTCATGCCGAGCTTCTGGGCCTTCACCTTCGCCTGGGCCGCGGTTGCCTTCGCTGGACTGTTCTGGCTAGGAGTGACCCATCCGACGGGCTGGCGCCTGGAGTCGTATGTGGCGTTGGCGCTGATCACCGCGTTCATTGGCTCGATCGCGGCGCGCACAATGCTGGCGCTGCATCGCGGGGAGCTGATCCCGGCTCCCGCTCCGGCTCCGGTGGTGCCGACCACGCCCGACTTCCATCCCTCCGTCGCCTGCTCGCCGTGACCGACGATACGCACTCACCACAACCCGAAGGAATAGCGAATGACCGCACCGCCGAACATCGTTCTCGTCCACGGCGCCTGGGCCGACGGCTCCTGCTGGAGTGATGTGATCGCCGAGCTTCAAGCTCGCGGCTACACCGTCACGGCTCCGCAATTCCCGGAGACCTCGTTAGCGGATGATGTCGCACGACTCCGCCAGGTCCTCAGCGTGCAGAACGGACCGACGATCGTCGTCGGGCACTCCTACGGCGGACAGATCATGACCGCGCTTGGCGAGGAGACATCGAACGTCGTCGGACTTGTCTACGTCGCGGCATTCGGGCTTGACCAGGGCGAAACGATCGGCGCCCTCCTGCAGGCAGGGCCACCGACCCCAGCGCTCGCCCACCTGAAAATCGACAGCCGGGGCTTCGCCTGGTTGCCCGAAGAGGACTACGTCAGCCACTTCGCCGGAGATATCGATCCGGTCAAAGCCAAGGTCATGTACGCCGTGCAGCAGGCCCTCTCCCTCTCGACGCTGGAGGACGTGATGGGCGTCCCGGCCTGGAAGGCGCTGCCGACGTGGTATCTCGTCGCGGCCGAAGACCAGGCGATTCCGCCGGACGCTGAGCGCGCCTTCGCCAAGCGCATGGGCGCGACGAGCGTCGAGATCGAGTCCAATCACTGCGCGATGGTGTCTCACCCCGATGAGGTCGTGAGCCTGATCGAAACGGCCGTGCAGACCGTCGCGGCAGGCCTGCCCGGGTAGCTCACAATCATGTGAGGCTCCGATGCACTCGCGCGAGCGGCGAGCTCGGCCGCGTGGCGATCGGCTCCGTCCGACACTGAGAGGCCAGCCACACACGCGCGCCTTGAGCTTGGGGAACCGCGTCCGTCGCAGAATCGATCGACCGCCGCACAGCCGCAGCTCAGCGGGGCCGGACGCCGATCCGCAGCGCCGACGCGCTCGTCGGTGTCGCAGATAGCGTGTCCGCAGCTCGGTCGCAGCAACGGGGGCTATACGAACACCGCGATCGACCGGGAGAGGGCGCCGACGAGCGTCATCGCCAGAGGAGGGCTCGCCGATCCGTGGCCGCCAGACCTCGTCCTCGCGACCAAAGCATGGGCGCGCGGGCCGCTAGCTGCGATTCGCTCGGCCACAAGCACCAGCGCGGAAAGCACCAGCCGCCCGGCGCTCGGAGGCGTCGCACTCTGCCTCGCGCTAACGCGTGCGAGCACGAGAGGCGCCCGGTTACCAGAACGGCGGCGGTTGGCTTCTGCGCTCGCCCAGTGGTCACGTCAACCTGGACGACGAGATGGTGAGCACGGCAGTCCGGACGCAACGTCGATGACCCGGCAGGCCCGCCTAACGCGTTGGTAGCGCCGAGTGGTAGCGCCGCCGACGATCCGCCCTAGTGGCGCGGTCCGAAAACGAGAAAACCCCGCCATTTACGGGGCTTCCTGAGTAAGCGGCTGAAGGGACTCGAACCCTCGACCTTCTGCATGGCAAGCAGACGCTCTAGCCAACTGAGCTACAGCCGCGCGAACGCGGTCGAGTATAGCCCCGGGCCTCCGGGCCGGTGTCGTAACCAGCCATGTGAAAAAGCCGCCCGTAGCGGGTATCCGGGGGCAAATGTCTACGGTCGCCGATCGAGCCAGACCCGCCACCCCGTCTGCCGAGGGCGCCCGGATGCGGCGCGACGTGGGGAGGACGGCGCTCCTGTTCACCTCGGTGGGATCGGTGATCGGCTCGGGCTGGCTGCTCGGGGCGATGAACGCGACCCAGATCGGGGGACCGGCGGCGATCATCTCCTGGGTGGTCGGCGCCGTGGCGATCATGCTCCTGGCCTTGATCCATGCCGAGCTCGGTGGGATGCATCCGGTCAACGGAGGCATGGTGCGCTTCCCCCACTATGCGTTCGGAAGCCTTGTCGGCTACGGGATGGGATGGATCTACTACCTTGGCTCGGTCACGCTCGCCCCGATCGAGGTCGAGGCGGCGATTCAGTACGCGGATAAGTGGCTCCATGAGGCGTTCGGCTTCCATGTGATGCACCTGGTGGGCACGAGCGTGATCCTGAACGGTGCCGGCTACGCGGTCGCGGCCGTGCTCATGATCATCTTCACGCTCATCAACCTGTGGGGGGTCAGTCGCCTCAGCCGCGCGAACACCACCATCGTGTGGTGGAAGATCGCCGTGCCGGTGCTGACCATCATCGTGCTGGTGGTGACGCAGTTCAAGACCTCGAACTTCACCGCCGGCGATGGGTTTGCGCCGGCGGGCGTGAAGGGCATCCTCAGCGCGATCGCCACCGGCGGTGTCGTCTTCGCCTACCTGGGTTTCGAGCAGGCGATCCAGTTCGGCGGCGAGACGCGCAATCCCAAACGCAACATCCCCTTCGCCGTGGTGGGCTCGATGCTCATCGGTGCCGTCGTCTACATCCTGCTCCAGGTCGCGTTCCTGGGGGCGCTCAATCCGCACGCCGCCGCTCACGGCTGGGCCAAGCTCAGCTTCAATCAGTTCGGGCCGTTCGCCGCCATCGCCACGGGGCTCGGGCTGGGTTGGCTGGCGGTGATCCTCTACATCGACGCGGTCGTCTCGCCAGGGGGCACAGGATTGATCTACACGGGCTCGAGCGCGCGGTTGTCCTACGCGCTCTCCCGCAACGGCTACATCCCACGCGCCTTCGAGAAGCTCGACGATCGAGGCGTGCCCTGGGTCGGGGTCATCTTCGCTTTCGCCGTGGGAATGATCGTCTTCCTGCCCTTCCCGGGCTGGCAGAAGCTGGTCGGGTTCATCACCTCGGTGTCGGTGCTCATCTACGCGGGTCAGTGCCTGAGCCTGATAGCGATGCGCCGCCAGCTCCCGGACTGGGAGCGGCCGTTCCGCCTGAAGGGCGCCGAGGTGCTCGCGCCGATCGGATTCGTGATCGCCAACCTGATCGTGCTCTTCGCGGGGTGGACGATCGACTCGAAGATGTTCGAGGCCATCGGCATCGGGTTGGTTCTGCTCGCGGTCTCACAGCTCACGAGGTCCCCCGAGGACCGAGTCAAGCTCGACTGGGCGTCGTCGGCGTGGATGTGGCCATGGCTTCTCGGCCTGCTCGTGCTCAGCCTGCTCAGCAGCTTCACGGGGGGCAAGAATGACTTGCACTTTGGCGTGGACATGGGCGTCACCGCCGTCTTCAGTCTCGTCATCTACTTCTTCGCGCTCAGGTGCCGGCTGCCCCCGGAGGCGGTAAGGGAGCGGATGAAGACCGCCGACGCGGAGCTCGAGCAGGAGTAGCTCCCCTCACCCCGGTTTCTGCTCGGCCGTCTCGGGTCGGAGTTCCGCCGCTGAATCGATCTCGGGGGCGGGCTCGCCATCGGCCAGAGGCGCCGAGTCCACCACCCCCGGCAGCGTCAGCCACACGTGGGCGCCGCCCAGGGGGCGGTTCTCCGCCTCCGCTCGGCCTCCGTGCGCTTCGGCGATCGCTGTGACGATGGCCAGGCCGAGTCCGGTCCCCCCGCGGGAGCGGGCTGGATCGGCGCGCGAGAAGCGCTCGAAGGCATGGGGCAGGAACGCGGGCGAGAAGCCCGGACCGCGGTCGACGACGTGGAGCTCGACCAGTCCGTCGCGCTGGGTCGCGCGCATGACCACCGGGCCGTCGCTGAAGCGCAGGGCATTGTGGACCATGTTGCTGAGCGCTTGATCGAGGCGCGCGACGTCCGCTTCGATGAAGACCTCGCTCTCCGGCTCCACGGTCACGGTGCGCCCGACGAGGCCGTCGAGATGGGCGTAGCGCTCAGCGATCACCCGCATCGCCCGGTGGACCTCGAAGCGCTCGCTGATGATGGGCAGGCGCTGATGGTCGCTCTGGGCGATGACGAGGAGATCCTCGGCCAGTGAGGTGAGCCGCCGGACCTCCTCTCGCGCCGAGCCGATCGCCTCCCGGAGCTCGCCGGGCGAGCGGTCGCCGGCCAGTGCGTCGTCGAGCTCGAGCTGAAGGATGGTCAGGGGCGTGCGCAGCTCGTGGCTGGCGCCCGCGACGAACGCTCGCCCGCGATCGACCACCTCCTCGAGCCTCGCGAGCATCTCGTTGAGGGTCTCGCCCAGGCGCTGGATCTCGTCGCGCGCCGGAGGGACGGGGAGGCGCTCGTCGGACCCGAAGCCGCACATGCGCGCGGCGCGCTTGCGCATCGTCTCCACGGGGTCGAGCGCCTTAGCCGCAACTATGTAGCCCGCGGCGCACGCGATCAACAGGGCGATCGGCCCGCCGATGAACAGGAGCCGCTGCAACGAGGCCAGGGCACTGTCGCGATCGGCGGTCGAGACCCCGACCACGAGCACATTCGGGCTCGAGCGCGAGACACGGGAGGCCAGCAGCTGAACCCGCTGGCCCTGGTCGACGTCGAGGCGCCCGTGCTCGGCGTGGACGAGCTCGCTCGGGCTCAGCAGGGAGGCGTCGCCGCGCTCCCCGGTGGCGGCGAGCACCTGGCCCTGGGGGTCGATGATCTGCGCGAAGCCGACGGATCCCTCGGGGAGCTGGGGTTGGGCGAGCAGACGCTGGTCGCTCTCACTCGCCACCGAGGAGAGGTCGGCGGCCCGGGTCTCGAGGGTGGACTTGATCCCGGCGTCGAGCCCGGCCGCGAACTGGATGTAGAGGAGTAGCGACAGCGCTCCGAAGAGCACCACCATCATGCCGGCGAAGGTGAGCGCGAGCTTGAGCCTGATCGGCAGCCGGTCGAGGCGGGCTCCCACCACGGCCGAGAACCTTCGCAACGCTCGCGGTGCTCTCATCCGCCGTCAGCCCTGAGCCGGTATCCCGCGCCGCGCACGGTCTCGAGCGAGTGGCGGCCGAAGGGGCGATCGACCTTGTCGCGCAGATACCCGATGTAGACCTCGATCACGTTCGAGCGATTCTCGTAGCTCTGGTCCCACACGTGCTCGAGGAGATCGAAGCGACCGATCACCTGATCGGGATGGCGCATGAGCGTCTCCAGCAGCGAGAACTCGCGCGAGGTCAGCGACAGCTCCACCTCTCCCCGCCAGGTGCGCCGGCTGGCGGGATCGAGCCGGAGGTCCCCGACCTCGAGCACGGTGGGGCGGGGCTGCGCGCCCCGGCGCGTCAGGGCGCGCAGGCGGGCGAGCAGCTCCTCGAGCGAGAACGGCTTGCTCATGTAGTCGTCGGCGCCGCTGTCGAGGCCGCGAATCCGGTCCTCGACGTCGTTGCGGGCGGTCAGCATCAGGGTCGGCGACCACACGCCCTCGGCGCGCAGGCGGCGGCAGGTCTCGAAGCCGTCGACGCCGGGAAGCATCAGGTCGAGCACGATCGCGTCGTACTGGGTGGCGCCGGCACGCT
>Ga0302326_10007664_pt1 | contig 23952 bp, 26 predicted proteins | sample Palsa_T0_3_FD_202264 | JGI IMG/M metagenome (GOLD analysis project Ga0302326, IMG submission 202264) | Peat permafrost microbial communities from Stordalen Mire near Abisko, Sweden - Palsa_T0_3 | ecosystem: Environmental > Terrestrial > Soil > Palsa > Peat permafrost | place: Sweden: Abisko... | reverse complement strand
GCTCCAGGGGATGGCCACCGTGAAGCGGCTCCCGGAGAAGCTGAGGGTGCTGCGCAGCCCCCACTCCCCCACCGAGAGGTCCGAGGGCTGAAAGCGGTAGCTGAGGTTGAGGCGCAGGTGCGACTCGCTGCGAAACTCGGGAGGCACCACCACGCCCGGACGCCGGGCGTCGAGATGGACCATCGCCATCCCGCGGTCCAGCGCCGAGAGCAGGTGCTGCTTCTTCTCCGGAGTGCGGTCGTCCATGGCCTCCCACGGCCCTTCGACAAACGCTAACGCCTCCGCAGCATGCGATCCATCTCTCGCTTCGTCTCCCGCTGCTTGATGTCCTCCCGGCGGTCCTCGTGCGTCTTGCCCTTCACCAAGCCCAGCTGCACCTTGGCTCGCCCCCCCTTGAAGTAAAGTACGAGCGGAACGATGGAGTAGCCCCGCTCCCGCACCTTGGCCGCCCAGCGGTCCAGCTCGGCGCGGTGCAGCAACAGCTTGCGCGCCCGGGTGGGCTCGTGCGGAAACAGCACCGCCGCCCCGTACGGGGCGATGTGCAGGTTGTGAAGAAACAGCTCACCCCCCCGGGGCAAGGCGTACCCATCCGACATCTGGACCGAGCCCGCCCGGAGGCTCTTCACCTCGCTGCCCAGAAGCGAGAGCCCCGCCTCCAGCGTCTCCTCCACCGAGTAGTCCGCCCGCGCCTTGCGGTTGGTGGCGATGACTTTCTCGCCGCTGGCCACGGCCTTGGAGCTCGGAGTCTGCAATGGGCCCTAGCCGAGCCCGACGTTGTCGATGAGCCTGGTGGCCCCGACGAAGGCCGCCACGAGCAGCCGGGCACCGGCGTGCGCCCGCTCCAGCGGGACAAGCGTCTGGCCCTCGACGAGGGCGACGTAGTCCTCGCGCACGTCCTCGCGGCGCAGGGCCTCGCAGACGACGTCGGTGAGTTGCTTAGCGTCATCAGTACCCTTGGCAAAGAGGGCCCGGGCGGCCGCGAGGCCGCGAAAGAGCGCCAGCGCACGTCCGCGCTCGGCGGCGGAGAGGTAGGCGTTGCGCGAGCTCATCGCCAACCCGTCCCCCTCCCGGAGAATGGGCATCCCCACCACCTCCACCCCGAGGTGGAGGTCTCTGGCCAGTCGACGCACCACCAAGAGCTGCTGGTAGTCCTTCTCGCCGAAGATGGCCAGGTGTGGACGGAAGAGGGCGAAGAGCTGCGCCACCACCGTGGCCACTCCTCGGAAATGCCCGGGCCGCCGCTCGCCGCACAGGCCCCGCGACAGCTCCACCACCTCGACGAAGGTTTGGTGCCCGGGCGGGTACACCTCGGGTGCCTCCGGATGGAAGACGACGTCCACGCCGGCCCTGGCGCAGGTTTCGAGGTCTCCCGCGAGGTCGCGCGGGTAACGGGCCAGGTCCTCGGAGGGACCAAACTGGGTGGGGTTGACGAAGATGCTCACCGCCACCAAGTCGGCGCGGGCCTTGGCCTCCGTCATGAGGCTGACGTGGCCCGCGTGCAAGTACCCCATGGTGGGCACAAGCCCCAAGCGGCGCCCTGCGCGGCGCGTCGTCTCGGCGAATTCGGCCGCCTCGCGGGCGGTGGTGAGCACCCTGGGAGGGGCCATGGCCCGGGACGTCAGACGGGGACTCCGTACACCGCGCCCACCCGTTCCTCGCTGGGCGCCGGGCTGGGCGCTGGCGTGGCCGGGTTGCTCGACACGAGGCGGATGGTCTTCGACTTGAAGGAGTGGTCCTCGTCCGGGAAGGCGTCGGCCCGCACCTCGGCGAAGAAGGTCTCCGCCGCCGCGCGGGTGGTGCCGTAGAGGTCGGCGTAGCGCTTCACGAATTTCGGCTTGAAGTCCGGATTCAGGCCCAGCAAGTCGTAGCAGACCAGCACCTGCCCATCGCAGTGCACGCCGGCACCGATGCCGATGGTGGGGATGCTCAGCGCGGCCGTGATCTCCTGGCCGAGCTCCATCGGGACGCCCTCCAGCACCAGCGCGTAGCAGCCCGCTTCTTGAAGCGCGAGCGCGTCCTTGTACAGCCGCTTGGCCGAGTCCTCGTCCCGGCCCTGGACAAGGTAGCCGCCCATCTTGTGCACCGACTGCGGCGTGAGGCCGATGTGGCCCATCACCGGGATGCTGGCGCGGATGATGTGGGCGATGGTGTCGGAGAATTCCGCGCCGCCCTCGAGCTTGATGCTGCCCGCGCCGCCTTCGGCCACCAGCCGTCCGGCATTCTTCACCGCCTCGACAGGCGTCGTCTGGTAGCTGAGAAAGGGCATGTCCCCCACCACGTGCGCGCGCCGCGTGCCGCGGGTGACGGCGCGACAGTGGTACACCATCTGGTCCATGGTGACGGGCAGGGTGGAGTCATTGCCCTGCACCACCATGCCCAGACTGTCGCCGACGAGGATGATGTCGGCGCCAGCGTCATCGAGGATGCGGGCGAACGTCGCGTCGTAGGCCGTGACCATGCAGATGCGTTGGCCGGCCTGCTTCTGCCGCTTCAGCGTGTGGATGGTGACCTTGTCCACGGTTCACCTCCGTTTTGACTTCGGGTTTTTGTGCTTCCGTGCTGGGCCGTTCACCGTTCCCTGTTCGGGGAATCGCCGTTGGCCGCTGTTCCGCACTCTAACGCGCCCGGGCGAGCTCTCCGCTACCCAGAAGTGCGTTCCGTTCCAGCCTGGCTGGACGCTCGTCGGCCCCCGGGCCGAGGCCTCACCTGGGGCGGGTGTCCGCCAGGGGAAGGTAGTGGTGGACCCCTTTGCGCATCTTCCGGATGACGGACACGAGGTTGTCCAAGTCCGCCTCGTTGTGGACGAAGTCGATGTCACTCGTGTTGATGACCAGGAGGGGCGTGTCCCCGTAGTGAAAGAAGAAGTCGTTGTAGGCCCGCGACAGCTTCTCCAGGTAGTCGGCGTCGAAGTGGCGCTCGTAGTCCCTGGCGCGGCGCTTGATGCGGGAGAGCAACACGTCCAGCCGGGCCTGCAGGTAGATGACGAGGTCCGGCTGCACCACCCTCGGCCCGAGCGCGGCGTACACCCGCTCGTAGAGGGAGAGCTCGTCGGGGTTGAGGGTGAGGGTGGCGAAAATACGGTCCTTGGCGAAGACGTAGTCGCTCACCGTCACCTGGGCGAAGAGGTCCGCCTGGTTGAGGGCCTGCTGCTGCTGGTAGCGGCTCAACAGAAAGAAGAGCTGCGTCTGGAAGGCATGCTCCGACGGGCTCTTGTAGAAGGCCGGCAGGAAAGGGTTGTCCTCCACCGCCTCCAGGACCAGACGGCCCCCGAGGCGCTCGGCGAGCAGCTTGGCGAGGCTCGACTTCCCCACCCCGATGGGCCCCTCGACGGCGATGTAGCGGTGCTCCATGAGCGCTTTTGAAGTCTCGACGCCGGGCTTGGCTTTGGGGGGCGGCGAAGTCAAGCACGCGTCGCCGACTGCTTCAACGAAGGCTCGCTTCCGAAGGCGCCCCCCTGTGTCGGCCCTCCCCAGGGTTTGACAAGGAAGGCGTGGGCCTCGCTAGCATCGGGGTGTCTCAAAAGGGGGAGCGAGCACCTTTTTCCCAAACACGGCATGCAGACTCGGAGAGCGAGAGCCCGCCAGCGCGACGGTGCCGAGGCCCGGCGCCCCGCAGCCACGGACGACGCACACCATGGGGCGGCCATGCTGCGCCTGGCCCTGGAGCTGAAGAAGCCCGGCGCCCCTCCCGTCGACACGCTGGTGTCGAGGCTTGCCCGCGACATGCGGCTGCATGAGCCGTCCTTCCGGCGCTTCCTGGCGCAGCAAGGGGACCTCTTCACCGCGCTCGCCACCGGACGGGGCTGACGCCGCCGGGGCAACCCCCCGAGGTGCGGCGTCCTTGGGGCCGGACGCCACGGAGGGCCTCGGGGCACGGTGGACTCCGGTTTGCGCGCGGCCAGCCGAGCGTGCTAGCCATTCGTCCGTGGTCAACGTCTCGCAGCACCATGCACATGCGCACCATCGGCACGGCCCCGTCGGGTCGGTGCGGGCGCATGGCGTGACGTCCAGCCACTCCTAAGCCCCTCACCGCAAGCTTCTCCCGACAGGGCCCGCTCGCCAGCCGCGACCGGGCCCTTTGTCGTTTTCAAAAACGTCTGACGAAGGAAAACGCCCATGCTTCGCATCGCCCTCCCCAACAAAGGCCGCCTCGCCGAGGACGTCCGGGACTTGTTCGCCGACGCCGGGCTGGAAATTCGCGCCCGCGGCGAGCGGGCCCTCACCGCCTCCCTCGGCGGGGAATTCGAAGCCATTTTCGTCCGCAGCCAGGACATCGCCGAGCTGGTTTCCGACGGCGCGGCCGATGCCGGCGTCACCGGCTGGGACTTGGTGCAGGAGGCTGGCCGGCCCCTCGAGACGCGTCTGGACCTCGAGTTCGGGCGCTGCCGCCTCGTCCTCGCCGCTCGCGAGGACGCCGGCATCAGCCGCCTCGAGCAGCTTCCCCCAAGCCCCAGGGTGGCCACCTCCTTCCCGCGCTGCACCGCTGCCTGGTTTCGGGCGCGCTCGCTGCCGGTGGAGGTGGTGCCGGTGTCCGGAGCAGCGGAGGTGGCACCCCACCTGGGCATTGCGGACGCAGTGGTGGACCTCACCAGCACCGGAAGCACGCTCAGGATGAATGGCCTGCGCGAGGTGGCGACGCTGCTCGAGTCCAGCGCCCGCCTCCTGGCCCGGCCCGGGCTGTCCGGGGCCGGAGCCGCGTCCCTGGCCGGCCTCGAGGACGCCCTCCTCTCCGTCGTCCGGGCCCGCGGGAAGCGCTACCTCATGGCCAACGTGCCGCGGGCCGCCCTGGACCAGGTGCGCGAAGTCCTCCCGGGCCTGAATGGCCCGACGGTGCTGGAGCTTCACGGCGGCGGTCCGCTGGTGGCGGTGCACGCCGTCGTGGGCGAGGCGGCGCTCTACCGCACCATCGGCGCCCTCAAGGCGCTCGGGGGCGAAGGCATTCTCGTGACGCGCATCGAGAGGCTTCTTCCATGAGCGCCCTTCTGCGCTGGACGGGATGGCTCGAGGCGCTGACGGGGAGCGACACGCGGGCCCTCCTCTCCCGGGCCGCGGAGGCCACCGAGGCCGGACTGCAAGAGACGACGGCCGACATCCTCACCGTCGTCCGGGAGGGCGGCGACGCCGCGCTGAAGACGCTGGCGCGACAGCTGGACGGCGTCTCGCTGGAGACGCTGGAGGTGCCGCAGCACGAGTGCGAGGCCGCCCTCGGGCACCTCGCCCCGTCGCTGCGTCGGGCGCTCGAGCACGCGGTGAGAAACCTCACCGCCGTCCACGCCGCCCAGAAGCCCACGGCCTGCCTCGTCGAGGTGGAGCCCGGGGTGGAGGTGGAGCGTCGTCCGGACCCGCTGGAGCGGGTGGGCGTCTACGCCCCCGGCGGGCGGGCGGCCTACCCGAGCAGCGTGCTGATGGGCGTCGTCCCGGCGCGTGTGGCCGGCGTGCCCGAAATCATCCTCTGCTCCCCTCCGGGGCCAAGCGGCCGCCCGGCGGAGGTGGTGCTGGCCGCGGCAGCGCTGTCCGGGGTGGACCGCGTCTTCGCCTTGGGAGGCGCTGGCGCCATCGCCGCCCTGGCCTACGGGACAGAGAGTGTCCCGCGCGTCAGCCGGATTGTCGGCCCGGGGAATGCCTTCGTGGCCGAGGCCAAGCGCCAAGTCTCGAGGGTGGTGGCCATCGACTCGCCCGCTGGGCCCTCGGAGCTTCTGGCCCTCGTCGACAAGAGCGCCGACGTGGAAGCCGTGGCGCGCGAGCTCCTGGCCCAGGCCGAGCACGACCCGGACGCGGCCGTGGTGGCCCTGACGCTCGAGGCCACTACCGCCGAGAGACTCGTCGCTGCCCTCGAGCGCGGCGCCGCGCGAGCGGCGCGCCGGGACGTCATCACCGCCGCCTTGCGCGGCCGGGGGGCGGTGCTTGTCGTGCAAGGCCTGCCCGCTGCGCTGGCCTTCATCTCCTCCTGGGCCCCGGAGCACCTCCTCCTGGCCCTGGCCGACGCCGAAGGCGTGGCGGCGAAGGTGCGGCACGCGGGCACCGTCTTCATCGGCGAGACGACGTCCGGCGCCTTCGCCGACTACGTCACCGGGGCAAACCACGTCCTTCCCACCGGCGGGCTGGCGCGCTCCTACTCCGGCCTCTCCATCCAGGACTTCGTCCGCTGGACGACGGTGCAAAGGGTGACGCGCGCCGGAGCCGCAGCCCTCTCCGAGGACGTCGTCGCCCTGGCCACCAGCGAGGGGCTCTACGCCCATGCCGCAGCGGCCCGGGCCTGGGGGCCGTCATGAGCCCCGCGCTGGTGCCCCGCGCCGCCCTCGCCCAGGTGGAGCGCTACAACCCCCCGACGGGGAATTGCCCCATCGACGTCAGCGACAACACGAGCCTCTTCGGCCCGGCCCCTGCAGCCGAGCGCGCCATCCGCGCGGCGCCGCCCGAGGCGCTGAGCCGCTACCCGGCGGCGGACCCCCGCGCCCTCTGTGCGGCGCTGGCGCGCTACGCCTCGGTGCAGCCAGCGCAGGTGGTGACGGGGTGCGGCTCCGACGACGTCATCGAGTGCGCGCTGCGGGCCTTCGGCGAGCCGGGCGACAGGGTGGCCTTCTGCGCACCCACCTTCTCCATGCTGGCCACCTTCGCCCGGGTCAACGGGCTACAGCCGCACCCCGTCCCCTTTCGCGCCGACGGGGAGCTCGACGTGCAGGCGCTGCTTCAGGCCCGGGCCCCCATCACCTACGTCGCCTCCCCCAACAACCCCACCGGACGGGAGGCGTCCGCCCGGGCGCTGCAGCTGCTGCTCGCCGGGGCGGAGGGACTCGTCCTCGTCGACGAGGCCTACGGCGAGTTTGCCGAGCGCTCCTGTGTCCCCTGGCTGGAACGCTTCCCGCGCCTCCTCGTCACCCGCACCCTCTCCAAGGCCTTCGGGCTTGCCGGGCTGCGCGTGGGCTATGGCCTGGGGGCCGAGTCCCTGGTGGCAGCAGTGCAGGTGGTGCGCGGCCCTTACAAAGTCAACGCCCTCGCCGAGCGCGCCGCCCTCGCCGCCCTCACCGAGGACGTGACGTGGGTGCGGGCGCGCGCCACCATGGCCTGCGCGGTGCGCGAGCGGCTGGCGGAGGAGTTGCGGGGCGCCGGCTTCCAGCCGCTGCCCTCCGGCGCGAATTTCCTCTGCCTGCCGGTGAAGGACGCACCCGGCTTTGGCGCGCGTCTTCTGGAGAAGGGCGTCCGGGTGCGCGTCCTCACCGCCCTTCCGGGGCTGGGGGATGCGCTGCGCATTGGCGTCGGCCCCTGGGACACCATGCAGCAGGTGGTGGCGGCGCTGCGGGCCGTGGCCGCGGAGGGCCTCGCTTGAGAGTGACGCTTCTCGACACCGGTGCGGGAAACCTGCACTCCCTGCAGCGGGCGCTGGAGGCCTGCGGCGCCACCGTGGCCGTGGAGACGGACGCGCGCCGCTGCCTCGACGCCGAGGTGCTGGTGCTTCCTGGCGTCGGCGCCTTCGCCCCCGCCGCCGAGCGCCTCGCCCCGGCGCGCACGGAATTGTCCGAGGCCCTTCGCCAGGGCCTGCCCTGTCTCGCCATCTGTCTCGGGCTTCAGCTTCTCCTCTCCTCCAGCGAGGAGGGGCCCGGCCAGGGGTTGTCCCTCCTCCCCGGGCGGGTGGTGCGCCTTCGTGCCCGGCGCGTCCCGCACATGGGCTGGAATGCCGTCGAGGGGGAGGACAGCCTCCTGGCCGCGTCCGGACTCTCGACGGCCTACTACGCCCACAGCTACCTCTGCGCCCCGGAGGACGCGACGTCGGTGCGGGCGGTGAGTCGGCACCAGGAGACGTCCATCCCGGCGCTTGTGCGGACGGCGCGCACGGTGGGCGTGCAGTTTCACCCCGAGAAGAGTGGCTTGGCCGGCCGGCGGTTTCTGGACCAGGCCCTCAAGGAGTTGCAGCGATGAAAGTGTTTCCTGCCTTGGACTTGCGTCAGGGGACGTGCGTGCAGCTGGTGGGAGGTGTCCTCGAGGCGGAGCGCGTCCGGCTTCCGCGGCCGGTGGAGGTGGCCCGCCGCTTTCTGGACACCGGCTTTCGCGCCCTCCACGTCGTGGACCTCGACGCCGCCACTGGCCAGGGAAGCAACCCCGCGGTGGTGGAGGAGCTCCTCCGCTTACCGGCCGACGAGGTGCAAGTCGGCGGCGGCCTCCGCGAGGAGGAGGACATCCGCCGCTGGCTCGAGGCCGGGGCCACGCGGGTGGTGCTGGGCACGCGGGCCGTCGAGGACAGGGACTGGCTCGAGCGCATGGCCTTCCGCTTCTCCGGCCGTCTGGTGGTGGCCGCCGACGCGCGGGGCCGCCAGGTGGTGACGCACGGTTGGAGCCGCACGCTGGAGCAGGACGTCGGGGCCCTGGTGGCCTCCCTCGAGGAGCTCCCCCTGGCGGCAGTCCTGGTGACGGCCGTCCACCGCGAGGGCCGCATGCAGGGCACGGACGTCGGGCTCCTGGAAGAGCTGGTGGCCACGACGCGCCACCCGCTGCAGGCCTCGGGCGGGATTGCCTCCCTCGAGGAGCTGCGGCAGCTGGCCGAGGTGGGCGTGGCGGCCACCGTCTTGGGCATGGCGCTCTACACCGGGGCCCTCAAGGGTGAGGCGGTGGCGGAGGAATTCACGTGACGCGACTCGAGCGGACGTCGAAGGAGACGCGGGTGCAGGTGGAGGTGGGCCGGGGCCAGGCGCCGGCCCGGGTGGAGACGCGGCTGGCCTTCTTCAACCACATGCTTTCCACGCTGGCCCGCTACGGCGGGCTTTCGCTGGTGCTGCGGGCGGAAGGGGACTTGGTGCACCACCTCATGGAGGACGTCGGCATCACCCTCGGGCAGTCGCTGCGCAAGCTTGTCCCGACGACGGCGGCCCGCTTCGGCGAGCGCACCGTCCCCATGGACGACGCGCTGGTGCAGGCGGTGGTGGACGTCGGCGGGCGGCCCTACTACCGCGGCCGGCTTCCGAGCGCGCTGTACGAGCACTGGATGCGCAGCTTTGCCGAGAATGCCGGCATCACCCTCCACGTCCGCGTCCTGCGCGGACGCAACCGCCACCACGTGCTGGAGGCAGCCTTCAAGGCGGTGGGCCTGGCGCTGCGCGAGGCCCTCGTCGAGCAGGGCGACCTCTTGAGCCTCAAGGGACAGGTGAGTTGGAAGGAGGGCGAGTGCTGATTCCGCGCCTCATCGCCTGCCTGGACGTCGACGCGGGACGCGTGGTGAAGGGCACGCGCTTCGTCGGGCTGCGCGATGCGGGCGACGCCGCGGAGCTCGCCCGCCGCTACGACGAGGACGGCGCCGACGAGGTGGTGCTCCTGGACATCTCGGCCACGCACGAGGCGCGCGCCCCACTCCTCGACGTGGTGCGACGGGCGGCCGAGCAGCTGAGTGTCCCCCTCACCGTCGGCGGGGGAATGCGCAGCGTCGAGGACGTCACCCGGGCGCTGCGGGCTGGGGCGGACAAGGTGGCCCTCAACAGCGCGGCGGTCGCCCACCCGGAGCTGGTCTCCGAGTGCGCGGCACGCTTCGGGAGCCAGTGCGTGGTGGTGAGCATCGACGCCAAGGCAACACCGAGGGGCTACGAGGTGGTGGTGCGCGGCGGGAGGGAGGGCACCGGGCTTGACGTCCTCCAGTGGGCCAAGGAGATGGCCCGGCGGGGCGCCGGCGAGCTCCTCCTCACCTGCATCGACCGCGACGGGGCGCGGAGCGGCTACGAGCTCGGCCTCACCCGGGCCGTCGCCCGGGCCGTCGAGGTGCCGGTGGTGGCCTCGGGCGGGGCGGGCAAGGCCGAGCACATCCGCGCCGTCCTCGAGGAGGCGGGCGCGGACGCGGCCTTGCTGGCCGGCATTCTCCACGACGGGACGGCCACCCTCTCCGGCCTGAAGCGCGAGCTGCAGGCCGCCGGCCTCGCGGTGCGGCGCGTATGAGGCGCCAGCGCGAAGGACGGGAGGCGGCCCCCGAGGCACCAAGAGGTGCGCCGACGCCGGGCGCGGTGCAGGCCCCGGCGCTCGACTTCGAGCGCGGCGGCGGCCGGGTGACGGTGGTGACTCGCGACGCGCTGAGTGGAACGCTTCTCATGGTGGCCCTGGCCGATGCCGAGGCGGTGGCGGAGACGGTGCGGACGGGCTTCATGCACTACCGCTCTCGGACGCGCGGACTGTGGAAGAAGGGGGAGACGAGCGGCAACGTGCAGCGGGTGGTGCGCCTCAGCGCCGACTGCGACGCGGACACCCTCCTCGCGGACGTCGAGCCCGCCGGGCCCGCTTGCCACACCGGCACCACCTCCTGCTTCGCCGAGGCAGGCGTCGGCACCGGCGCCTTCGCGCGCCTGGACGCCATCGTCCGGGCCCGCGCCACGTCTCCCACCGGTACCGAGGGTTACACGCGGCGCCTCTTGGCCGACAGAAACCTGCGGCTGAAGAAGCTGGGCGAGGAGACGGCAGAGCTGGTGACGGCGTGCGCCGACGGCGACGCGCGCTGCGCCGTGGAGGAAGCGGCCGACGTCGTCTACCACCTCACCGTCGCACTGCGCGCACTCGGCGTGGGCCTCGCGGACGTGGAGCGGGTGCTGCGGGCGCGCGAATCGCCATCGCCCTGAGACGCTGTTTTCCCGGGCAGTTGCGGCAGCTCGCGTGCAATGGAAGGGGGCGCTCCGTCGTCTAGGGCGGACGACCCCCAGCGCATGCCGCTTGAGGGGCGGCCCACCGTAGCCTTCTGGAGACTCGATGCCCCACCCACGGCTGGCATGCCTCGTCCTCCTGGCCCTCGGCGTCGGACGTCCGGCGGCAGCCAAGGAGGAGACGCAGTGGTTGGCGAATGCCTCCCAGGCGCCCCGCGTCGCGCGCGTCGAGCAGGGGTTGCCGCGCATCTCGCTTCCGACGGGAGAGACGCTCCAGCTCGACCTCCGGCAATGGATGGACACCTTCAAGGTGCCCGGGCTCTCCATCGCCGTCTTCGACAACTTCCGCGTCGTCTTTAAGAAGAGCTACGGGGTGCGCGAGGTGGGAAGCGCTCTCCCGGTGACGCTGGAGACGACATTTCAGGCCGGCTCCATCAGTAAGCCGGTGACGGCCATGGCGGTGATGCATTTCGTCCAGGAGGGCAAGTTTTCCCTGGACCAGCCCATCAACGAGAAGCTGCTCTCCTGGAAGGTGCCGGACAACGCCTTCACCGCCGTCGAGAAGGTGACGCTGCGCCGGCTGCTCAGCCACAGTGCCGGGCTGACGGTGCATGGGTTTCCTGGGTATGCCGTGGGCGAGCCCATCCCGACGCTGGTGCAGGTGCTGGATGGCGTCCCGCCGGCCAACACCCGCCCGGTGCGAGTGCAGATGGTGCCCGGGACGAAGTTTGAGTACAGCGGCGGCGGGACCACCGTCGTCCAGCTGATGCTCGTCGACCAGCTGAAGAAGCCCTTCCCCGAAATTCTCGAAGAGACAGTCTTCCGTCCGCTCGGCTTGAAGCACAGCAGCTACGAGCAACCGCAGCCGCCGGCGCGCGCCGCCTTCTCGGCCACCGGACACCGCCAGGACGGGAAGGCGGTGGAAGGCAAGTGGCACGTCTACCCGGAGATGGCGGCGGCCGGCCTGTGGACGACGGCCGGAGACTTGGCGGAGGTGGCCATCGAGATGGCCAAGTCCAAGCACGGCCAGTCCAACCGCATCCTCTCGCAGGCGAGCGCCCAAGAGATGCTGACCGTCCAGGCAGAGCCGGTGGGCCTCGGCTTCTTCGTCGACCCGAAGAGTGACCGCTTCGGCCACAACGGCGACGACGAGGGGTTTCAGGCCTCCCTGGTCGCCTTTTCAGACTCGGGGAAAGGCGCGGTCATCATGGTCAACTCGGCCAACGGCTTCGCCGTCTTCGGCCCCCTCATGGCCAGCGTCGCCCGGGAGTACGGGTGGACGGCGTACGCACCGGAACCCGTCCTGCCCTTTCTCCGCTTCGTCGTCGTTTCCAAGCGCTTCGGCGCGGCCAGGGCACTCGAGGACTACGCCGCCCAGCGGGCCCACGGCCCAGCGAAGGACTTCGGCCACGGCGACCTCAACGAGAGCGGCTACGCGCTCCTCAACAGCGGCCAGACCGAGGACGCCATCCGCGTCTTTCAGGCCAACGTCGCCTACTACCCCGACGATGCCAACGCCTACGACAGCCTGGGGGAGGCCTACCTGGGCGCGGGAAAGAAGGACCTGGCCATCACCAACTACCGAAAGTCGCTCGAGCTCGACCCTGCCAACCACAACGCCGTCATGATGCTGGCCAAGCTGGGCGTCGTCTGGACGCCGGACGCGGGGGCGAAGTAGCCGAAGAGAGGGGCGCCGGCACGTCGCGCGGACGGCCGGCGCTCCGGGCGCCGGCCTCAGCTCCCGCCGTCGCCGCCGCCGCCTGGGCTCCGCGTCGGCTGCTTTATGCTCGGGGTGGCGTTCGGCTTCTGCGTGCCCGGGGACGGAGTGGGCGTCGTACCAGGCACCGTCCCCGGCGTCGGCGTGGGCTGCACGGTCCCCGGCGCGTAGCCCGGCGAGCCAGGCGCCGGTGGGATGGACGTCGGCGGCGCGCCAGGCACGGTGCCCGGAGCAACGGGTGGGCTGCCCGGTGGATTCATCGGCGTCCCGGGCGGTGGCGGCACCGCCGGCGGCGACTGCGCAAGAAGCACCCGTGCCACGGGCGCAAGCGGCGAGATGAAGAGCGAAATGGTCGTCAGAAGTGTCAGCGTGCTGCGCATGGGAGTCTCCCTTGGGGTTTTTTCTTCGTCGACGGGAGAGGTAGTTCTTCCCCCTCGTCGGGCAACTGCCGCGTCGACGAGAGACCGTGACGGCCGGCCCGAGGCGGAGCCAGGCGTTTGGGTGACTGGGGCGTTCGGCCACAGGGTCGCCCATGGCACGCCTCGGGGAGGCGAGGGGACGCGGGCGCGGACTGCCCGCATCCTCCGCGGGGGCCCGCGGCGAAAGCGTCAGCAGACGCGCTTGACGGCGGCCAGCAGGCGCTCTAGCTGAATGGGCTTGGCCAACATCGCTGCGGGTTTCAATTCCACGGGGTGGTGGGCGCGGTCGGCGACGCCGGAGATGACGATGACTGGCACGGTGGCGATGGAGGGCTCGGCCAGCTGCTTGGTCCGAAATTGCCAACCGTCCATCACCGGCATCATCAGGTCGAGCAGGATGACGCAGGGCTTCTCGGTGCGAACCTGTTCCAAGGCGTCGAGGCCATTGGCCGCGGTAGTGACGTCAAAGCCCTGGTGTCGGAGCAAGAAGGCGAGGTCTTCGCGGATTTCCGCATCGTCCTCGACAATGAGAATGTGGGGCATTCGCCCTTCCACCGAAGCGTGACGAGGGCGTCTCGACTGAGACCGCGCACGCCCCTCGGCCGCCGATTGGTGTGGAGGGTAGTCGTCCGCAACGCCTGCTGCCAGTGCGCGACCGTCGGGGTGTGTCCCGCCCGCCCATGCGCCCCTGCCGGCCTCGGCGGGGCCACCCCGTGCCAGGCGACGACACGACTTCAGATTTCCAGTGCGGCTGTCGCTTCTGCGCGCGTCGGAGTGTTGCGCAGCCGGGTGGCTTCGGAGCCTCATGGACGCGGCGTTGACCGCGGGAGCCTCACGGTAAACGTCGTCCCCCGCTCGGCGCTCGACGCCGCCGCCACCGTGCCCCCGTGCGCACTCACCAGCTGCTTCACGATGTAGAGGCCGAGGCCGACGCTGCGCGAGCTCCGGTCCACGGTGTCCGTCGCTCGTTGCAGGGGCTCGAAAATGCGGAACAGCTTCTCCGCTGGGATGGGCGGCCCCTCGTTGTTGACGGAGAGTGTCACCCACTCCCCGTCGGCGCGGGTGGCGATGCGCACCGGAGTGGCGGCCAGGCCGTAGGTGACGGCGTTGGCCACGAGGTTTTGGACCACCTGGATGAGGCGGTCACTGTCCCATTCGCCGCGCACATCGCCCTCGTGTGCCGTTTCCATGCGCTTCCCAGGGTGGGCGGCCTGCACCTCGTCCAGCGCCGTCTGGACGATGTCTCGCAAGTCCACCGGCTGCCGCGACACCGGGATGCCGCCGCTCAAGCGAGCTTGCGTGAAATCGAGCAGGTCCCGAATCATCCGCCCAGCGCGCTGCGCGGTGGACTGGATTCGAAGCACGAATTTCGCCGTCTGCTCGTTGATGTCCTGCTGGTGGCCGAGGACGGTCGCCGACAGGAGGATGGCATTGAGCGGATTGCGCAAGTCGTGGGACACCATCCCGATGAGCTGACGCTCGAAGTCGGCGCGCTGGCGTTCCATCTCGTACTGACGCTTCAACGCCCGCAGGTCGCGCATGATGACGGCCATGCGGACCACCTTCCCGTCCTCGCCGAAGAGGCCCATCCCCACTTCGTGCATGGGAATGGATTCACCTGTCTGGAAATGGCGAAGTGTCGTCTCCCCCGACCACCCAAGCCCGGCCAGCAGCTGGGGGATGGTCTCCTGGACCGCGACCGCGCGTGCCTCGGGCGTGAAGTAGTCGACGAGCTTCCTGGTGCACGCCTCTTCCAGGGTGCGAAGGCCGACGATGCGGCGACCGGCGGGATTCAGGTACAGCACCTGGCCCTCGGGGCTGGTGAAGGCGATGAGGTCCTCGCTGGCCTCGGCCAGTGCCTCCAGCGTGCGCCGGCGCTCGTTTTCAGCGCGCAGGGCCGCTTCGGCTTCCTTGCGCGCGGTGATGTCGCTTCCGGTGCCGAGAAAGCGAAGGGCTTGCCCGTCGGGGCCGAAGCTCACCTGTCCTCGCGCCTCCACCCACTGTGTGCGCCCGTCGCGGAACTGCGTGGTGCGGTACTCCGCCGCATAGCGACCGCCGTCCTTGCCAGCGATGGCGGCGGCGAGCCCATCCGCCACGCGCTGACGGTCCTCGGGGTGGATGAGCGCCAGCCGCCTGGAGAGCGGAAAGGGTTCGCCCGGCGGAAGACCGAACAAGGCATTGAAGCGGGCGTCGGCGACCAGCTCCTCCGTGGCCAGATTCAATTCCCAGGCCCCGACTTGGGTGACGTCGACGATGCGGCGCAGGCGGTCCTCGTTTTCGCGAAGCTCTTCCTTGGCGCGCTCCGACGCCGCCACGGCTTGTCGGAGGTGGTCCTGGCTGCGGCGCAGAGCGTCCTGGCCCTCCTGTCGCTCGGTGATGTCCATGCCCGTCGCTGCGACGCGAGTCACCCTGTCCCGGGCATCCTTGAAGGGGGCAATTCCCAGCGCTACCCAGCGTCGCCGGCCCACCCCGTCCTGAATGGCCCAGTACTGGATGTCGAAATTCGAAGGACGGCCCAGGGCCGCCGCACTCACAGCCTCGCGCACGCGCGCCGCCGACTCCGGAAGGGGCTTCCACCACGGCGCTTCCCAGAAGAGCTGACCAACGACTTCCTCAGCCTTGGCCTCGATGACTTGAAGCGCCAGGTCGTTGCAGGCGGTGATGGCTCCCTCCGGCGAGAGAAAGCCGACGAAGGCGGGCGCGATGTCGAGCATGGCCTCTGTCACCTGGGCCGAGGCCTCGAGGCGTTTCACCTCCGCCCCCCTTGACGCAACACGGCGGGGAGCCTTGAGCGAGCGTGCGCTGGTCGTCCGCCGCGCCTTGGCTGCCTTTTTCTGCTTCTGGACCGGCTTCTTCTTCGCCATTCACCTTCCCTGCGAGAACTTAGCTTCGCCAGCGCTCGCCTTCGAGGCGTCTCGCCACCGAAGGTGCGGGCCGAGCCGGTGCGGCGCGCTCGTCAACGACGGCTTGAGCGAAAGCCTTGGCTTGCCGTGACGCGCAAATGACCATCGCATGCTTCGCTGCCAGTCGCCTGGAAAGCGGAACGGGCATGCGAGGCGCTGGCGCGAGGAGACGGCCCTTGACGAAGGTCCAGGACGACCTCGCCGCAGCCAGCCCTGCGGGCGCCCAGAAACGCTCCCTTCAGGGTTGGTAGGAAAGCCTGCTGACTTCGACTTCCGGGCCGTCCGTGCGCGTGAGCGACAGCCGGGGTGCTGCGTGCTGAACGGCTGGAACCACTGTGCTCCTGGCATTGCGGCGTCGTAGAGCTGCCGCCCCCCGTGGGTCGGCCCATTCCAGCTGGCGCCGCTCGTTGCGCTGAAGACGCGCGTCGAGTTGGTCCAGGGCACTGTGCATGGCTGCGAACTCCGCCTCGAGCTGCAGCCGACGCTGGGCGAAGTCCTCGGGCGCTGGCTGGCACCCAAGCGCTGAGGCGCCAATCACGAGAAGCGCCGCGCGAAAGACGCCGACGGTGGTCCAACTCGGACGCACCGCGGCGTGGCTTCGCTTTCGCCCCATCGACACGCCCATCAACCCACCCTGTGGCGGACGAGGTGGCAGAGGCCCACCAGCATCAGCGTCCCGGCCACGCTTCCCGCGATGCCGACCGGGTGAAAATAGGAGGGAGTGCCCCGCCCATCATTCAGAAGAAGCCCAATCCCCAGACCGCCCAAGACAGCGCCGAGGACGCCCAGGAAGACGACGGACATCCAACCCATGGCCTTCGTCTCCGGCAGGACGGCCCAGGCGATTTGGCCAGCACTCAAACCGACGACCAGCATCGAGACGTAGGCCACGCGACACGCCCCCTGTCCTTAGGAAAAACTCCCTCGGTGCGTGCTTGCTATCCGCGTGCCAGACGTGGGCTCAGGTAGGAAATCAGCGTCAGGCTGCCGCAAAATGCCCCAGTCCGTGTCGCTTTGCCGCAGCGTCTGGGGCGCTGGAGCCTCCACCATGGGGCCGGTGCATCCGCGGTTGGCGTTGGCCTCCGGAATGCACCTCGACGGGTGCATGGCTGAACCCAGGGAGTCGAAACGAAACGCCGGCCGACGCCGTCCAACGCCTCGGGTGACGGTGCTGGCTCTGGCCCGTGCCTGGAGTCCACTGCAGCGCGCCGGCCGTTTCTTGCTGTGGGCCCGCGCGCCATTTGCCCGAAAGCACTATGCGGCGGAATTCGAAAGCTTCATGAGGTTCGTCCGGGGCTTCGAGGTGGACAGTCAGCGCTGCCTGCAGGCCGACGAGAGCCAGTCCGTGGCCGACGAGGCGGTGCTGCTTGGGCTTCTGGAGGCCACCCGGGTGCCCCGTCCCAATGCCCTGCGACCAAACCTCTACGACATTGGGCTTGGTTACCGTCGCCGCAAGGCGCAGCCCAACTTCCGTGAGTGGCTCGCCATTCACGAGGGTGGAACGTCCGTTGCCGGTTGAGTCGCACCCCGGCACCGCACGGGCGTCCTCGGTCAAGCGCGGCAGGCGGCGCGCCCCGGTCGCCGAGGCGCTGGGCTGGTTTCGAGCCTTCTCTCATTTCGCGTCGAAGGCTGCCGGCTCTCCGGTGACGTTTCTTTTGACGCTGTCCGTCGTCGTCGGCTGGGTGGTGCTGGGGGCGGTTTACCAATTCTCCGACAAGTGGCTTCTGACGATGAGTACGGCGACGAGCGTGCTCACCTTCTTGATGGTGTTCTTGATTCAGGCGACGCAGAACCGGGACACCCACGCCTTGCAGCTCAAGCTGGACGAGCTCATCCGCTCCACGAGCGACGCCCGCAACCTCTTCGTCCGCCTCGAGGGCCTCCCGGACGAGGCCATCAAGGAGATGCAACAGGAGTTCGACGCGGTCCGCCAGAAGGCGGTGAGCCGGCTCGGCGAGAAACCCAAGGAGCAGCCGGCGCCTCGGAAGTAACACGCCCGGAAGCCCTGGTGGCGTCCCTGCGGCGAGACTCCGGGGTGTCACGACGGGGGCTTGCCCTTTCGAGGCCCCCACCCCATCTCCACCTCCGGATGGACCCCGAGAATGTTGAGGACGGCGTGGACGAGGCGGAAGGCGCCGAAGGCCCGGGAGGCGTCACCCGTCGCGACTTTCTCGCGGGCAGCGGCCTGGTGGGCTCGGCACTGGCCGCGGGCACGCTGGCCCCTGGGCAGGCTCGCGCCGTCGAGCCGTTGGTGGCGCCTACAGCCGAGGTGCCAGCACGGACGGTCGCGCTCCTGGTGAATGGGAAAACGGAGACCCTCGAGCTCGAACCCCGGGTGACGCTCCTCGACGCCCTTCGCGAGCACCTGCACCTCACGGGTACGAAGAAGGGCTGTGACTTGGGTCAGTGCGGAGCCTGCACGGTCCTCATCGAGGGTCGGCGTGTCAACGCCTGTCTCACCCTGGCGGTGATGCAACAGCACCGGCCCATCACCACCGTGGAGGGGTTGGCCCCGGGAGAGACGCTTCACCCCGTGCAGCAGGCCTTCCTCTCGCATGACGGCTTCCAGTGCGGGTACTGCACGCCGGGACAAATCATGAGCGCCGTCGGGATGCTCCAGGAGCCCTGGGGGCCAGGGGATGACGCCGTCCGCGAGGCCATGGCGGGCAACATCTGCCGCTGCGGCGCCTACCCCAACATCGTGGCCGCCATCCAGAGCGTGCGTCGCAAGCCCTGAGGACCCTTACCCGTGCAACCCTTCGACTATGTGGTCGCGACGGATGTGGAAAGTGCGCTCGCAGCGATGCGAGCTGGGGCCCGTCCAGTGGCCGGGGGAACCAACCTCCTCGACTTGATGAAGCTCCACGTCGAGGTACCGGCGAGACTCGTCGACGTCAATGCCCTCCCGCTGGGTCAGGTGGAGGCCACGGCAACGGGGCTTCGCATCGGCGCGCTGGTGCGAAACTCGGACCTCGCCTTCGACACCCGCGTCCAGGAGCGGTTTCCCGTCCTCTCCGAAGCCCTCCTGGCCGGTGCCTCGCCTCAGCTGCGCAACATGGCCACCGTCGGCGGAAACCTCATGCAGCGGACGCGCTGCTCGTATTTCCGCGATGCGAGCCAGCCCTGCAACAAGCGACTCCCGGGAAGCGGGTGCGGCGCCATCGGCGGCTACACCCGCATGCACGCCGTGCTTGGAACGAGTGACCGCTGCATCGCCTCAAACCCATCCGACATGGCGGTGGCCCTCGCGGCGCTGGACGCCAGGGTTGTCCTGGCCAGCGGCGCTGGCACACGTTCGGTGCCCGTGACCGACTTTCACCGCCTGCCGGGAATGCACCCGGAGCAGGACACGATGCTCAGGCCTGGAGAGCTCATCCTCGCCGTGGAGGTACCGGACAAGCCCTTCTCCGCTCGCTCCCGGTACCTGAAAGTCCGGGACCGGGCCTCCTACGCCTTTGCGCTGGTGTCGGTGGCGGTGGCCCTCCACCTCGACGGCGGGAGAGTCCGTGAGGCGCGCATTGTCCTCGGCGGCGTGGGTACCAAGCCCTGGCGATGCCACGAGGCCGAGGCAGCCCTCACGGGCAAGCCGGCTGACGAGGTGCGCTTCAAGGCCGCCGCGGCGGCAGCGCTCCGGGGGGCGAAACCGCAGGGCGACAATGGCTTCAAAATCGAGCTCGCCAAGCGCGCCCTGGTGCGGGCCCTCCACCTCGTGGCCGGAGAGGCGTGAAAATGGAACCCTCGGTGGGCACACCGCTGGACCGAGTCGACGGGCGGGCGAAAGTCACCGGCGCGGCTCGCTACACGGCCGAGTTTCAAGAGGAGCACCTGGCCTACGCGGTGCTCGTGGAGAGCACCATCGCCCAGGGCGCCGTCCGCTCCGTCGACGACCGCGATGCCAGGCGTTCACCGGGAGTACTGGCCGTCTTCTCCCCCGACGCGCCGATGCGCCTGGCGATTTCGACGGACAAGAAGCAGAACCCGCAGGACCGAATCCTCCACGTCTTCCAGACGCGCGAGGTGGCATACCAGCGGCAGCCGGTGGCCCTCGTCATCGCCGAGTCCTTGGAAACGGCCACCTTCGCCGCGGCGCTGGTGCGCGTGAACTACACCGCGGGGAGGCCGGTGACGGACTTCGACGGCCAGCTGCCGAAGGCCTATGCGCCGAAACCGCAGCCGGGCCGGCCGGTGGAGACGCGGGCGGGAGAGCCCCGCTCGACGCCGGTGGTGAGGCTGGACGCGACCTACACCACGCCACTCGAGCACCACAACCCGATGGAGCCGCACGCCACCCTCGCCGTCTTCAACAAGGAGGGGCTCCTCGTTTACGAGACCACCCAAGGCATCTTCAATGCTCGGAAACGGCTCGCGGCGCTCTTCGGCTTGCCGCCGGAGCGGGTGCGCGTCATCACCAAGTTTCTCGGGGGCGGCTTCGGCTGCAAGGGCTCGACGTGGGACCACACAGTGCTGGCTGCTCTCGCCGCGCGGGAGCTGAAGCGGCCGGTCAAGTTGGTGCTGGAGCGCACGCAGATGTTCAGCAAGGTGGGCCATCGCGCCAATACCAAGCAGCGGGTGGTGGCGTCGGCGCGAGGCGACGGTGGGCTGGTCCTCCTCCGACACGAGTCCGTCAACTCCACCTCGGGCTTCGAGGACTTCAGCGAGCCCTGCACCGCGGCGACGCGGATGCTCTACCAGTCGGAATGCATCGAGACCCAGCAGCGCCTGGTGCGCCTCTCGACTGGGACACCCACCTTCATGCGCGCGCCAGGGGAAGCCCCGGGAAGCTTCGCCCTCGAGTCGGCGATGGACGAGCTGGCCGTCTCCCTACGGATGGACCCCGTTGCCTTCCGGCTGGCCAACTATGCTGAGCGAGACCCCTCGGAGGGCAAGCCCTTCAGCAGCAAGGCCCTGCGCGAGTGCTACCGGGTGGCCGCGGAACGGTTTGGCTGGGCCCGGCGTACGCCAGAGCCCCGCTCCATGCGGGATGGGCGCTTGCTCGTGGGCTGGGGCATGGCCACCGCCGCCTACCCAGTGAACCGCGGAAAGGCGTCGGCGCGCGCCCGCCTCCTTCCCGACGGGACGGCGGACGTGGTGGCCGGCTCCCAGGACCTCGGGACCGGCACGTACACCGTCATGACGCAGCTCGCGGCCGATGCGCTCGGGCTACCGGTGGGCCAAGTGCGCTTCGACCTCGGGGACACGCTCATGCCCGAGACGCCGGGCTCGGGAGGAAGCCAGACGGCCGCATCGGTGGGCTCCGCCGTGCGGAAGGCCGGCGATGCCTTGCGCAACAAGGCCATCGCCCTTTCGGTGGCTGACCCGAAGTCACCCCTTCACCAGGCGGACGCCTCCCGAGTCGCGGTGAGCGACGGAACGATGGCCCTGCAGGGAAAGGCGGACACCTACGCAGCGCTGCTCGCGCGACAGGGCCTCCGCGAGCTGTCGGCCGAGGCCGAGGCGGCGCCGGGGGCCGAGAAGGAGGCCTACGCCATGCACTCCTTTGGAGCCCAATTCGTCGAGGTGCGCGTCGACCCCGACACGTGCGAGGTGCGCGTCGGCCGCTGGGTGGGCGCCTTCGGGGTGGGCCGGGTGCTGAATGCCAAGACGGCCCGAAGTCAGCTGCTGGGGGGCATCACCTTCGGGATTGGCATGGCCCTTCTGGAGCGCACGGTGATGGATGCACGGACGGCCCGACTCATGACGCAGGACCTGGCCGACTACCACGTGCCGGTGAACCCGGACGTCCCCGCTCCCGACATCACCTTCGTGCCGGAAACCGACACCGTGGTGAACGAAATCGGCGTGAAGGGCATCGGGGAACTTGGCATCACCGGCGCAGCGGCCGCCGTGGCCAACGCCGTCTTTCACGCCACCGGGACGCGCGTCCGAGACCTCCCCATCACCCCGGACAAGCTCTTGGACGGTGTGGACGCCCGACGCAGCTGAGTCGCGCGCTTTCAGGCGCGCTGGGGCCGGGCGGCCAGGGCTCGCTCCACTGCGGCGAACTCCTCCACACTCAGCGTCTCGGCGCGCCGGTTGGGGTCGATGCCCGCTGCCTCCAGCGCGCTGCGCACCTCCGCGCCAGTACCAAGCGTGGCGTCGGACTGGAGGGAATTGAGCAGCGTCTTGCGCCTTTGCGCGAAGGCCGCCTTCACCACGCGACGGAAATGCCCATCGTCGGTGACATCGGCCCGCGGGACGAGGAGCGCGGTGAGCCGAAGGACGGCCGAGTCCACCTGGGGCGGCGGGTGGAAGAGGTGCGCCGGCAAGGTGAAGAGGAGGTGGGGACGGAAGTACAACCCGAGGAGCACGCTGAGGAGCCCGTAGGTGCGGCTCCCGGGCTCGGCGCACAGCCGCAAGGCGACTTCCTTCTGCACGGTGAAGACGGCGCGGCTGATGCGGGCGTGCTGCTCGAGGACGCTGAAGAGGATGGGGCTCGTCAGGTGGTAGGGGAGGTTTCCCACCACCGCCACGCGGTCCGCCCCGGCCAGCCGGGCAAAGTCTGCCTGCGCCGCGTTGGCGGCCACCACCGTGAGCCGCTCGCTCTTCAGCTCGGAGAGGGCCTCCACCATGTCCCGGTCCTTCTCCACCGCCGTCACCTGCGCGCCCGTCTCGAGCAAGAAGCGCGTCAGGTGCCCCAGCCCCGGACCGAGCTCGACCACCGCTTCGCCGGGCTGAAGCTGCAGCGCGGAGGCGATTTGCTCCAGGGCCTCCGGGTCGCCGAGGAAATTCTGGCCCCAGCTGTACTTGGGGCGGAGCCCCCGGCGATTGAGGATGGAACGCGGAGACTCCACCCTCAGGGCCTCCAGGCCGCATCGACGGACAGGCCCGCGCCCGGCCGCTGGCCGCGCCGAAACGCCTCGTAGCCGGCCACGCCAATCATCGCTCCGTTGTCGGTGCACAGCCGCGGCGGCGGGAGGAAGACGCGGATGTCGCGCTCGGCGGCTCGCTCGGTGGTGAGCGCGCGCAACCGCGTGTTCGCCGCCACGCCCCCGCACAGCACGAGCTGCGGCACCCCCAGCCGGCGCGCCGCCGCCACCGCCTTGGCCGAGAGCGTGTCGGCCACGGCTTCCTGGAAGGAGGCGCAGAGGTCGGCCAGCGCCTGTCCCTCGGGCACCCCGTGCTTCTGAAGGTGGGAGCGAACGGCCGTCTTCAGGCCACTGAAACTCCAGTCCACGGCGTCGGGGGCATTCATCGCCCGCGGGAAGCGGATGGCGCGCGGGTTTCCCCTCTGGGCCAGCACGTCGATGGGGGCGCCGGCTGGGTAAGGAAGTCCGAGGAGGCGCCCCACCTTGTCATAGGCCTCGCCGGCCGCATCGTCGCGGGTGCTGCCCACGCGGCGGTACTGGCCGAAGGCCTCCACCAAGTAGAGGCTCGTGTGTCCACCCGAGACGACGAGGCCGAGGAAGGGAGGCTCCGGGGCCTCCTCGAGGAGGCGAATGGCCAGGAGGTGGCCCTCGAGGTGGTTGACGCCCACCACCGGGATGTCCGTCGCCGCGCCGAGCGCACGGGCCGTCTGCAGCCCGACGAGCAGCGCGCCCAGAAGCCCCGGGCCGGCGGTGACGGCGATGAGGTCCACGTCGTCCAGCGTCACCCCGGCGCGCTGCAAGGCCTCGTCCACCACCGGCAGCACCTGCACCACGTGGTTGCGGCTGGCGAGCTCCGGCACCACGCCACCCCAGCGGCGGTGAATGTCCACCTGGGTGGAGACGACGTCGGAGAGCGCACGACGGCCGTCCTCCACCACGGCGGCGGCCGTCTCGTCACACGACGTCTCGAGTCCCAGGACACGCATCGGCAGGACGAGCCGTTTAGCGTGCGTGGCCCCGGCGCGCTACCTCCGGGCCGAGCACCTTCACCACGTCCCGGACTTCGTGCGCCCAGCGGTCGTTGGGCGCGAGCTCGAGGTAGGTGCGGTAGGACTCCAGCGCCGGCGCGTACTGGCCGTTGAATTGCTGCGCGGCACCGAGGAAGAGCCAGGCCCGCGGCCGCTTGGCGTCCGCGCGCAACACCTCGCCGAGAAGCGTGACGGCCTCGGCGTAGCTGCCCGCCCCCCCGCTGGAGTTGACGATGGCGCCGCCCAGGCCCTCCTTGGCCTCGAGCGAGCTCGGCTTCACCGCCAGCGCCCGGCGGTACTGCACCGACGCCAACGCGAAGTCCCCGTGCTCCGTCGCCCGCGCCCCATCCTCCATGCAGTGACGGAAGACGGCCTCGGGCGAGTCCGGGACGGCCGCGCCGTCGGGCAGAGCCGGAGGCTGGCTGGGCGAGGCCCCGGCCAGCGCCGTGGCCAGGGCACTGGTGGCCGCGGCC
>Ga0302326_10007663_pt1 | contig 23953 bp, 25 predicted proteins | sample Palsa_T0_3_FD_202264 | JGI IMG/M metagenome (GOLD analysis project Ga0302326, IMG submission 202264) | Peat permafrost microbial communities from Stordalen Mire near Abisko, Sweden - Palsa_T0_3 | ecosystem: Environmental > Terrestrial > Soil > Palsa > Peat permafrost | place: Sweden: Abisko... | reverse complement strand
ATGGCGCGCAGTTCCTCGTCCGCCCCGAGTCCAGACCACAACTCCGGAAGCCGGACAATCATGTCATCACTCAGAGCGTTCAAGCGATCGGGACGGTTGAAGGTCACGATGGCCGCATGACCACGCTTCTCCACGAGTAGTTCGTCCTCGGTCATGGTCTCAACACTCCTGTTCACCGGCGCGGCAATCCGAGGACCCGCTGCGCGACGATGTTCCGCTGAATCTGTTCGGCTCCCCCATAGACGCTTGCCGCGCGGGACCACAGGTATCGCGTCGAGGGAAGCTGGTCCTCCCCTGTCACGGCCGTCTCGTCGGCACAGTCGAACTCCAGTGAGCCCAACATCTGCTCGGCGCGGATCATGAGCAGCTTGCCAACCGACGACGCCGGACCAGGAGGTTCACCCATGGCGCGACGTGTTAATCCCTCAAGGAGCTGCAGGCGGCACGCTTCGACGGCGGCCCACGCCCGGCCGAAGGCTTCGTCGGCGGCGGTGTCGTGATCGCTTAGCTTCCCGGCGAGCCGCGCTAGTTCCGCCCGGTGGGTTGCAACGACCCCGAGTTCCGTCGGCCCCCGCTCGTAGGCCAGTACCACTGTTGCGAGGTTCCAGCCCTGCCCTTCGCGCCCCAGCCGATCCTCCACCGGCACCTCGACATCTTCTAGGAAGACCTCACAAAAGCGGGTCCCGCCCCAGACTTGGAGGATGGGGCGGACGGTAATCCCCGGGGCGTCCATCCGAAGAATGAACGTGGTGATGCCCTGGTGTTTGGGCACATTCCGATCGGTTCGCGCGAGGAGTAGGCACCGGTCTGCGTACTGTGCGCCTCCGGTCCAGAGCTTCTGGCCGTTCACCACATAGACGTCTCCGCGTCGCTCGGCAAACGTGCTCAGCGAGGCAAGGTCCGAGCCGGCTGCCGGCTCAGAGAACCCCTCGCACCAGGTCGACTCCCCTCGGAGAAGCTTCGGCAAGAACGCATGGCATTGGCGCTCGGTGCCGTATTCGAGAATCGCCCGTCCGAGAAAGCTGACCGACGATGCGGCGTTGGGAACACCGGCAGCACCGAGCTCTTCGTTCAAGATGGCTTCGTACAAAGGGCTCAGCCCGCGACCCCCGAACTCTGCCGGCCAGCTGAGACCGACCCAACCGCCGTCGTAGAGTGCCCGCATCCAGCTGACCTTGTAATGATGAGTCGCCTCGGTCTCCCAGAGCGGGGGCGGAGGCGGAGGGACGTGCTCGGCAAGCCAGGCCCGCAGATCGGTTCGGAACGCCGCCTCGTCTGGACTATCGCCGTAGTCCACTAAGGGCCTCCTCTCTTCGGACAGAGCGCTGCGACGCTGCGATGATCCGGTAGTGGCGCCGCTCATCGCCCAGCGCACTGCGATCGGACAAGAGCCGCTTTAGGAACCCATGCGCGAAGCACTCCCAGGTCATACCCATCCCGCCGTGCACCTGCAACACTGCCTCGCATACTCGGCGGCCATGCTCCGAGCAATAGGCCTTCGCAGTGTGTGCGCCGAGTGTCGCCTCACCCGGCCGATTTTCAATCGCCCATGCCGCGAAGAAGGTGGTAGCGCGCGCGCCTTCAATGCTCACCTGCTGTTCGGCGAGAAGATGCTGGAGTGCCTGAAACGTACCGATAGAAACGCCGAACTGCTGCCTCGTCGTGACGTGCTCGACCCCCAGTCGGAGCGCACCCTCCATCACTCCCACCATGTCGGCGGACAGGAGGGTTAGGGCGAGAGCTTCCCAGCGAGCCAGATCGGTTGGCCGGAGACCGCCGTCGGAGCCAGCAAGACCCTCTACATGGATCCGGTCTCCTAGGACACAACGCCGCACCTCGCGCGTCAGGTCGAGGCCCACCGAGGCGGACTCGAGGGAGACGGCGACCAGGCGTCCCACGCCGTCACCGTCGAGAACCAAGGCTGCTTCGGCTCCCGCGCTATCCCACGCCAGCGCCTCCGACGACGACTTGCCGGCAATGGTGTGGGTAACTGGATCAATACCCACCGCGAACCGTCGAGCCCCGGTCACGACCTCCTCAATGAGATCAGGCCCAGCACCAGCTGCAACGAGCAGCTGGCCCGGCAGTACCCCTCCCCCGAGATAGGAAACAGGAGCCAGTGCTCGCCCAAGTGACATGGCGACGATTGCGGCATCCAGAATGGTCCCGACGCCACCGACTGAGGCCGGCAGTCCGAGCCCCAGGACGTCCATCGCCGCCAGTGCGGCCCAGAGCTTGCTGTCGTCGTATGCACGGAATTCCCCAGGCGTGGCGGCGCCCAGGTCCCGGGCTTGCTGGAAGACAGATTCAGCGAGGAGCCGCTCTTCGTCGTTCAGAAGAACATGCATCGGGCCTTCTCCCCTGGCACATGGCAGCCAGGTTCAGTGCAATAGAGAACGTCGGGGAAGCCGATCATCGGTCCTCGGGCGGATCGTTTGGCGGCGGGATGTCCGCGGGGTTCATTTCGGGCACCTCGACCTGCCCATCGCGTTGTGGCAACAGCACCGTTGCGCTGGCGTGGCACGTCACCTCCCCACGCTGATTGCGGCCCTCCATCGTCACGTCGACCTCACCCTGCACCTCGTCGCGCGCGCGGACCGCCGTGACGGATCCTGAGATGACGTGTGCGTCGCCGATGTAGTTGAATTTGGTCACCGAGGCCGACAGCTTCCACAGCCATCCTCCATCGCCCATCCAGTTCGTGACCAGGTGCACCATCCAATTGGTGCGCATGGTCCCGTAATCGAAGGCGGCCGGCTGCCCGAGGTGGCGCGCCCAAGCATCGTCCCAGTGACACCGCTGGACGTGATCGGGGATTCCCTGCTCATTTGCCACATACACCCCCGGGATGTGTTTCCGGGTCTTGTACGCGATCTTGCTGGTACCACCTCCGTAGCGGCCCCAGCCCACACCGATTTGATAGGTGATGACGTCGGTAACGGTAAGTGGTCCCTTGGCGATCGCACCGAGGCTCTCCCCGACGTTCACTATGTCCCAATAGCGCGGGTCATTGCCCCGGACGTCCTCGCTCTCATACAGCTGGTCGAGTTCGGCGATGTCCTCGGGTGTGTAATCGGTAGGGGTGATGGCCCGGCTGCTGGCACTCGACCGGGTGCCGCTCCGCTCGGCGTGCCACATATCGGTGACCCGGGCACAGACCAGCTCCGAGCCGCTGGTCCACTCCAGACGGTTCGACACCAACACTCCGACGCCTCCGCCGAACTCACTCCTCTTCAGCTCGACCGCATCGATGCACTCCGACCGTTCGAGAAGCGTGCCCGGAAGCAACGGCCGAGCGAACAGCCATCGCTCGCCACTGAGGTACTCGCCGACACCCGCAAGTGGATCGCCTCCCTCCATTGCCGCCTCTTGTTCCGGGGTCAATGCCACAGCACGAGATCGCCCGGCGGTCAGGGGGAAGAGGGGGGGTGCGATCACGTCTCCCCAGGGTGTGCATCGCGCATACTCGGGATCACAGAAGACAGGGTTATCATCTCCGTACCCCATTGCGTAATGGCGGAAGGAGTCGGCCGTAAGCTCCTCGTGGTGGGGACGATTCCGACGCCGCCTTGGGATCCCGATTCGCTGACTCAATGCTTCGATGGTCGACTCGTCGAGGCGTCCACGCTCGCTCATCGCCGGGCTCCTGCCATCAGCGGGTCCTCCAGTGAGTTTGCTTGCCAGCACCGAAATCGGGCTGACCCTCTTGCGACTGGCTCAGTAGCTCCTCGTTGGCTCCGAGTCCCACATAGGCGGCCGCCAAATCGAGGGCGGGACGGCTTCCGATCGTCCGCGCCGCCCACAGCGCCCGGACGGTACCCTCAATCGCCGTCGGCGGCAGCGCTGCGACCCGACTGGCGCACCAGTGGGCAGCCTCGTGCAGCTGCCCAAGGGGGACAACCTCGGTCACCGTTCCCATCTGATGGGCAGCCTTTGCGCTGATGCGTTCGTGATCTCCCATCAGGGCCATCCGCATAAGCTCGCCGAAGGGCATGATGGGCATCATGTGAATCGGTTCGAAGGCAGCAGGCCGGCCCATCGTGACATGGGGATCGAAGAACTCGGCATGGTCGGCGGCGATGATGAACTCCGTTTCGCCGAGCATATAGAAGGCCCCTCCGCAGGCGATCCCGTTGACCGCGGCAATGACCGGCTTCCACAGATCGCAACTCTTCGGGCCGATGTTCCTCCCCGGATCGTTGAAGTGGTACTTGGTCGATCCCACGAAGCCATGCTGCTCACGAAACGTCTCGGGTTCTTCCGGACCTACCTTGGCTTCGAGCCGATCGAAGCCCGCGCAGAATGCCCGCTCCCCAGAGCCGGTCAGCACGATGGCACCAACGTCAGTGTTGGCCCGCAGACTTCTCCATACATCGCGAAGCTCGACCTGCATCTGCCAGTTGAACGCGTTGAGTCGCTCGGGGCGGTTGAGGGTGACCCATGCGACACGGTCACGCTCCTCGTACAGGAGCGTCTGATACTCAGCTTTCCCCATGCCCTTGTCCACCTCGCCAATCTCAGAGTCAGGTCCGGGCGAAACAATCGCGCACTGTCGCTCGCCCATCAACGAGCAGGGCAGGGGTGAGCCTCCTGGCGCTGACCCAGGCCAGTGTTGCACCGATGGGACCCTCGGCCCCATGACAGACAACCGAGTTCCCCGCCGCCTCGTGCCCTCCCTCCTGTTGTCCGAGCCCAACCCGAACACCTGCTCCACCCCGAACTCGGCTAGTCATCCCTCATCTCCGCCTCCAAGATGAGGCAACAGCGCCTTCCGTCGGGCAGATCAATGCCCGTGCATCTATTATAGCGGCTTATCCGGGCTCCATACCAGCGCCCCAGACCTGTACCATCTCCAAAGAAAGACCAAGAATATGCGACCGATTGCCATCGCGGGACCCGAAACGAGGCACCACTTCCTCGGCGATCTCGGGCTTGCACTCGAGATCGGCCAGAACTCGGTCAGCGGCTCGCTCATCCTTGTACCCGAGCTCTGCCTGCCCGGTGATCAGCGCGTTCGAACCGGAGTCCTGTGCACCATTGCAGACGTCGTCGCTGGAAGGCTTGCCGCGATTCACACTGCTCCCCGCCTAGCGGTCACCACCAACCTCTCCTGTGTGGTCCACGGTCACCCGCCCTCCGACCGCATGGTGGCGCGGGCTCGGATCCTCAAAGCTGGCCGCACGACGATCGTCACCGAGACCAGCTACTACCCCTCCACCGGACCGACTGAAGCGGGAGTAGCATCTGGTGCAGTATTCGCTACGTGCTTCACGAGCTTCATGTCCTCCGCACGCCCGGGTGATGTCCTTCCTCCCATTGGAGCCCCGCGAATTCCCATCGGGGGACGAGGTGTTCCCACACTGTCCGCGCCGATCCTGACCCGGGTCGGTTGCATCGAGGTAGCTCCCGGTGTGTTGGAGGCGCCGCTCACGGCCGATGTGGCGAATTCCGCCGGATTTCTCCAAGGTGGCGCAGTCGCCCTCATGGCTGACGGAGCGGCTCAGTCCGCAGTCGACTGCTCTCACAACCTCAGGGGGTCCGTCGTTCAGCTTGATGTGCGTTATCTCGACGCCCTGCGGGTCGGTCCGGTCCGCTCGTCCGTCCAGCTCGTGAGCCGTGCGAACACTGGCGACAGCTGGTGGCGCGTCGAGTTACGGGATGTCGGCAACCAGAATCGACTCGGTACCGTCGCTCTCGCTCGGCACCAGGTCACCCACCCACAGCTGCCGGCATGATCTTACCCTTCGCCATCTGGCTCATCCCGAACACAGGATGGAGCACAAGTCCTTGACCGGGAGAGTGGCCCCTACGCTCATGGAGATCACCGGCCGGCGCCCGCTCGAGCCTGCGCTGGGCGACCAGCGACGCACACTCACGTGGAGGGAACTCGAAGCCCGGACCAACGCGCTCGGGCACGGAATCGAGCACGATCTTGGGGTTACACCCGGCTCCAACGTCGCGGTCATCGCCACAAACCGATATGAGTTCATCGAAGCTCTGATCGGAGCGATGCGGGCCGGGATGGTGGTCGTCCCGGTGAAGGCTTCATGGACGGCGGAGGAGATCGGCTACCTGCTAGAGGACGCGGACGCCCGACTCGTCATTACCGATCTCGACTCCGGTCGTCAGGCCGCAACACTTCGGGCTACGCCGGTCCTCGACCTAGGCTCAGCCGCCGCGCCCCATTCATTCGAGGGTTGGCTGGCACGACAGTCCGACCGTCCGCTCCCCTATGAGCGCAACGGATGGCGAATGGCCTACACCTCGGGCACGACCGGAAAGCCCAAAGGCGTGGTTCGGCGGTTCCGGGGGGACCGTCCGTGGTGCGAGGCTTTTGCCAGTTCGACGTGGCTCAACGACGCGATGCACCTCGATCCCTCGGGTCCTCATCTCAACGTGTCCGCCCTCTACCACGGAGCGCCACTTGGGTCGATGCTCGCCCTCCTCGCCGCCGGCGCAGAATGCCGCATCCTCGGTCGATGGGACCCTGAGTCTGCCCTCACCGAACTCCAGCGTGACGTGCGCTCGACCGTCATGGTGCCGACGCATTTTCGGCAACTGCTGGCACTTCCAGAACCGGTACGGCTGAGCTTTGACGCGCCCGAGCTTCGCTCTGTCGTCCACGGGGGCGAGCCTTGTCCGCAGAGCGTCAAGCGAGCCATGATCGAATGGTTCGGACCCATCGTCCACGAGTACTACGGCACAAGTGAAGGCGGCACCACGACAGTCACCGCCGATGAGTGGCTCGAGCGCCCGGGCACCGTCGGCAGACCGGTTGCTGGAATGGAGGTGCATGTTCTCGACGACCAGCACCACGAGCGGGGGCCCAACAAAGAGGGAACGATCTACTTCCGGCACCAGGCTGGCCAATTCTTTTCGTACCGAAACTCGCCCGAGAAAACGGCCTCGGCGCACACCGCCGACGGTTCATTCACCGTCGGCGACATCGGCTACCTGGACGAGGACGGCTTCCTCTTCATCAGCGGTCGCAAGGCTGACGTTATCGTGTCCTCCGGTGTCAACATCTACCCAGCCGAAATCGAAGACTGCCTTTTTTCGCTACCTCAAGTGGCTGAGGTGGCTGTTGTCGGCGGCCCTGACGATCAACGCGGCGAGCGGCCCGTAGCCTTTGTGAGGCTCGCCGAAGGGTGCACGGTGGAAAGCGCCCTTCCTTCAATCACGACCGCCGCTGAGCAACGACTCGCTGGCTACAAGCGACCCCGCGAGTGGCGTGTTCGCCAAGAGCTCCCCCGCGATGGAACCGGAAAACTGCTGCGCCACGTCTTGCGTGCAGAGCTCTGGGAGGGCCGTGAGGACGTGTTCGCCAACACCGGTCGACCATCCCCATGACGCCAGGATGTGATCGTCGGTTCTTCGCGCTCAATGTGACCGAGCCAGGCCATGCGTCGGTAGTCATTCCCAAGCGCCTCCTCGCCCCAGGTGGACGGCTCTACGGCGGGAGCATTTTGGCGCTGTCCTTCGCCATGATGGAGCAGCACAGCAAGCGGCCCGCCGTATGGTGTGCTGCGCAGATGGTGAGCCCTGCCAAGCCGAAGGAGCTCCTAATGCTCTCGTGTAGCGAGTCCCGGAGTGGTCGGCGAACGGCGCAGCTGCGCGTGGTGGCCACCATGTCTGACCGCGAAGTCTTCTGCGCGGTCGGATCTACGGGGACGAGAACTCCGCACGCCAGTACTACCTTTGCCGCAATGCCGGCCGTCTCGCCTCCAGAGGATTCCCCACCCCCACAGTGGAATTTTGATCCGGATCCCGATCACACCTACTTCGGACAGATCGATCTGCGGGAAGCCTCGGTCATGTCTATCCCCGGTGTCGTATCACCCGCAATGGCACTGTGGGCGCGCATACCTCGGCTCCCGACATGGAGCGCACCCAAACTGGCCTACGTCGCTGACCTCGCGTCCACGGCGATCGCCCAAGCAGCGGAGCGCGCGGCGGGCACTCGGCGACCCGGGGCGAGCCTCGACAGCTCGCTCCGAGTGGGGCCGGTGAGCGAGACTGAATGGGCACTGGTGGCCGCATACCCCGACATGATCCACGGAGACTTTGCGCACGGAACGGTCCAGGTCTGGGATCCCGCCGGACCCCTGCTGGCCATCGGAAGCCAGACGTTCGGATTGCGAAGCCGCTCCATCGGCTGAGTGGCCAAGCGGCATCGCACGAGGGGGATGCAGAGAAGTGACCCAACAGATTCTCGATATCGGATACCGACCGACGATCCCAGCTGCGTTGCAGCGCGCCATGAGGGAGTTCGCGGACCGCGTGTTTATAGTCACCCCGACCGAGGAGATGACGTACGCACAAGCAGACTCGGCATCCCGACGGGTGGCCAAGCAACTGCTGGCTGAGGGGATCGGGAAGGGGACCCACGTCGCGCTGATGGACACTTTCACCACGAACTGGGTGATCGCCCTCCTCGCCATTACCCGGATCGGAGCACTCGCCATGCCGCTGCCCTCGACCTACCGGGCGGCAGAACTGCGGCGAGGGCTCGTGCACGGTGATGCGGACGCACTCGTCCTTCCCCGGGCCATCCTCGGACGCGAGAGCGTCGAACTCGTCCAGGCGGCGATCCCAGAGATCGACGCTTCGGGGACTCCGCTGTTCCTCGACCAACTGCCATACCTCCGCCACGTTTACCTCTCGGGGCCAGCAAACAAACCCTGGGCCGCACCTCTTCCGCTCGGCGTTACAGCGGACCGATCAGCAGGCGGTCCGGCGTCGGACCGCCTCCTCGAAGCCGCCGAAGCTGCCGTCACTCCGAGTGACCCGATGGTATGCATCTTCACATCAGGGGCAACGACGGAGCCCAAGGCAGTGGTCCACACTCATGGGGCGCAGGTGCGGCATGGTTGGAACCTCGCCCGCAACTTTGGCGCTGGCATCTCACCCACAGAGCGGGTCTTCTGTGCGCTGCCCTTCTTCTGGATCGGTGGCCTCACCTACCAGCTCATGGGTGCGCTCTCCGTTGGCTCAGCCGTGCTCTGCGTTGAGAGATTCACCCCCTCGGATGCGCTCGACCTGATGGAGCGAGCGCACGCTACGCGGATGGTGGGTTGGAATTCTCAGATTGGCGCCGTGCGAGAAGACCCGAGCTTCCCGGCGCGGAATCTTTCAACCATGCCGATGTTCGCACCTCGTTCGGGCCCTGCCGCCGACCCGGAACTCCGGCATACGTCGCTCGGCATGACAGAGACAGGCGGGCCGCACACGGCATGTCCGCCTGAGGAGGCAGGTCGTATCCTGCCCGAAGAGATGCGTGGCTCCTTCGGACGCTCGCTCCCTGGCATAGAGCATCGAATTATCGATCCCGAAACTGGAGCGATCCTCGGTGACGGCGAGCCGGGCGAGATCTGCGTGCGCGGCTACAACATGATGGCCGGCATCTACAAACAGGAACAGGCAGACACTTTCGACGAGGAGGGTTGGTACCGCACGGGCGACCTCGGTACCTTCCGCGAGGGCTACCTCTACTATTTCGGGCGGCGGACCGAGATGATCAAGTCGGCAGGCGCGAACGTCAGTCCCCGCGAGGTCGAGGCGGCCCTCGAGGCGCTTCCTGGGGTTCAGGCAGCGGCCGTTGTGGGACTTCCCGATTCCCAACGTGGCCAGATCGTGGCAGCGGCCATCGTGCCCAGCCCTGGATCAGCCGTGTCAGTGGCCGATGTCACCCGACGGATCGCTGACCAAGTTTCGAGCTACAAGGTCCCCCGTTTCATTGTGGTACTCGATGCGGACGAACTCCCGATGCTCCCAACCGGAAAGCCCAACAAGCAAGCGCTCGCCCTGCTCCTTCAGCACCGGCAAATCGACGGTCTTAGGCAGGCTCGGCCAAGGTCTTGACCTCGAGGTACTCCTCGAAGCCAGCTCGACCGTTCTCCCGGCCAAGACCGCTCTGCTTGTACCCGCCGAAGGGCACATCGCAGTTGTAGTACACACCACCATCGACCACCACGGTTCCAGCCCGGAGCCGTCGGGCAACCGCCTTCGAGTGGTCACGATCACCAGAGAAGACAGCTGAGGAAAGGCCGTAGATCGTGTTGTTGGCCATGCGCACGGCGTCATCCTCGTCGTCAAAGGCCAGCACCACGAGCACCGGCCCGAAGATCTCGTCCCGAACGAGCTCGTCATCTTCGCTGAGACCTACAAAGAGCGTCGGTTCATAGTAGTAGCCTCGCTCGAACTGAGCCGGGCGCTGGCCCCCGATTAACGGAGTCGCACCACCCGCCTTCGCTCGGTCGACCATCCCCTCGACGCGTGCTCGTTGCCGTTCGCTGATCAGCGGGCCCATGACGTTCGCAGGATCGGACGGATCACCGTAGGGCGTCGAGGACATGATTTGCCGGGCGATGTCCACCCCCTCTTCGAAACGCGACCGGGGAAGGAGGAGGCGAGTGAGGATCGAGCACCCCTGGCCACCGTGGACCAGCACCATTCCAGCAGATGCCGCGACACCCTGTGTCAGATCCGCGTCCTCGAGGACGATGTTGGCCGACTTGCCTCCCAATTCAAGGAAGCACTTCTTCACTGTCTCACCGCCGAGGGTCATGATGCGCCGTCCCGTCGCCGTCGATCCGGTGAAGGTGATCATGTCGACCCGAGGATCGGTTACAAGCTCCTGACCTCGTTCGTTAGCGCTTGAGGTGATCACGTTGACGATCCCTGGCGGGATCTCGGTGTCTTCGGCGATGATCTTCGCCAGTGCGCTCGCACACCACGGCGTATCCGGCGCACCCTTTAGGATCACCGCGTTGCCTGCAGCAAGGGCTGGGGCGAGCTTGGCTACGTTCACCATCGTCGGCATATTCCACGGAGTGATTGCGCCAACCACGCCGATGGCTTCCCGCTCGACCCACCGGTGGCTGGCGGTCCCCAGCGCCTCAGCGACTCCGTGATCCTCCACGAAGTCGTAGTCTTCCAACAGGCCAGCGAACCAATTGATCCCTGAGACAGGGCCGTCAAACCCCACGTTGTTTAGGTACATAGTCGGCAGGCCGGTCTCGGCCACGGTCAGAGCTCGGAAAGCATCTGCGTTCTTCATGAGGCCGTCATGGAGTTGGCGAAGAGCTCGGACCCGAAGCGCCACGTCAGTGCTCCACGCGGACTCATCGAAGGCCCGTCGCGCCGCGTCGATAGCTCGATCCATGTCTACAGACGACGCATCGGCCCCTTCACCGATCACTTCCTCGGTCGCCGGATTCACATTCGGGTAGCGGGCCCCATCCTCGGCCTCGGTCAACTCACCATCAATGAGGAGACTAGCCTTTCCCAACCACTCACTTGTCATTGAATGCCTTTCGTTCGGGCGTTCCGTCACCGGCGAGAACGCAAGATCAATTGTCAGCGTCGCGAGACAGACCAGTAGCGACCCGGGTGCCCGTCCAGGAGTTCCACGAGACGACGTCTTCTGGGTCGGGGCGACGGGCCGGCTTGAACTCCGTGCCAAGGGTGAAGGCAACGGGGAGGAGAGCCACCTGTGTGACGTCGGGCGGGATTCCGAGGAGTTCCGCCATCTCCTCGTGACGCCATAGGTGCAACGTCGTGAAGACCGACCCCAGGCCACGAGCCCGGAGGGCCAGCTGGAAACTCCATACAGCGGGAAGAACCGAACCGAGAGCGGACATCTGGACGGCTAGGGGCTGATCGAAAAGCGGTCGAAGGGCGCATACGAGCACAAGAGCCGGGACCTTATCTACTACGTGCATGAATCGCTGCGCCTCTTCGGTCACCTTGCGGGCCGGACCCTCGGGCATCGCTAGCAGCGGAACATCCACCCACTCGACACCGGCCGAGCGGTAGATCTCTCCCACAGCCCGCCGCGTTTCGGGGTGGGTGATGATCACGAAACGCCAGGGCGGTGTATTCACCGCAGCCGGTGCCTGGAGGGCTAGCCGGACGCACTCGAGCAGCAGCCCCGGATCGACCGGACGGGTTAGGTCCAGACGCCGCCGAACCGCCCTCGTTGTCGACAGCAGCTCATCGGCCGAGGCCACGTCGATCACGTGCTGCTCTCCAGGTTCGTGGCTGCTTGAGGGTGTTCGGTCACAGCCCCGACTCCGACATCATCCTTGCCCTGTCTCTTACGCGGCCGGTGCGTCCGAGACGTGCGGGAAGAGTTCTTTGAATGCGCCGTGAGTGATGCGCTCGCGAACCTCGGGCGCGACGTCGTCGAAGAGTTCGTGCAGCGTCTTTTGCGTATGGCCGAAGGTACCTTCGATGTGAGGGTAGTCGCTACCCCACATCACGTTCTTGTACCCCATCGCCCAGTTCGCGGCAGGTGCAGACTCGTCGTGCTGGAACGACGCGTACACCTGGCGGAAGAGGATCTCTTTCGGTGTCGCCGACAGGCGAGGACGGATGAACATCGAATGTTGGCGAAAGGCTTCGTTCATCCGATCACCAAGGAAGGGCACCCAGGTCGCTCCGCCCTCGGAGACAAGCACCTTAAGATCGGGGTGTCGATCGAGTGCCCCGGAGGCGACCATCTTCATGGCGCACCGTTGCCCGCCGTAGCTTGTCTCGACGTAGTTGAGGAGCGCTCCGCCTGGTCCACGGTAGGCGATCGTGTCGATCACCTCTCCATCGGAACCAATGTGGAAGGTGACGACGATGCCGGCTTCCTCGGCGAGCGCCCAGATGGGCTCCCAGGAGTCGAGGTGGTAGTCGTCAACGTTCGACGGCAGCCCCGAGGGCAGGCAGATGGCGTGCAGCCCGATCGCCGCCACGTGCTCTAATTCCGCCAGCGCGTGTTCCATTGTGAGGAGTGGCAGCTGGGCCGTGGGTACAAACCGAGCAGGGGCGGCGCCCTGGATCTCGGAGGCGACCCACTCGTTCTCGGCTTGACAGGCAATGCGCACCAGATCGGGATCCTTGATGAGGGGATTCCAAAGTCCGAGCGACGGATAGATCACCTCAGCCCAGATGCCCTCATCGTCGAGGTCGGCGAGGCGCGCCTGCAGATCTCGGGAGCCCGGCGGCCGATAACTCATCTCGGCGATGGTCTCCTTTCCGTCCACTCGCTTCTGGGCGAAGGCCGGGAGCTTGCGCCTGAACGTGAGGCCGTCGACGTGGACGATCTCCTCGCCGCCGTCTATTTCGCTTCGAGGCATCCGGGCCGCCAGGTCGGGTGGAAGTATCGTCTGCCAGAGGTCGAGCGGCTCCAAGAAATGCGAGTCGCCGGAATTTGCCCAGATCTTTGTCATGGTCAGACTCCATTTCCTGTCTGTTCGTCGGGTCCAAAAACGATGCCGCGTTTCACAAGATCACCGATCTCAACGTCGCTAAATCCGTAGTCAGCCAAAATCTCCGTGGAACCATCGCCCCGTAGACAGCTGGTGGCGATGCGTGCAGGGGTATCGGAGAACTGCACTGGAGGCCCGTGCCGGATCAGCTTGCCGAGCACCGGGTGCTCCACTTCGATCACCAGTTCGCAGGCAAGTGCCTCGGCATCGGTGGAACAGAACGCAGAGAACGTCCCGGGGAAGACCGCTGCGCAGCCAACACCCGCCTCGGTGAGGATCGATTCCCACTCGCCGGCCGCCTTGATCTTGACCGCCGCACCGATAGCGTCGATCAGCGCGCCGTCATTGGACTTCCGTGAGTCGGAATCGCTAAAGCGCCCGTCGGCGAGCAACTCGACCAAGCCCAGCGCCGGCGCCAGCACCTCCCACTCGGACTGCAACGGCGCGGCGAGGAAGATCCACCCCTCCCTCGCCTCATACAGACGGTAGAGCGCGTGTAACCCGTAGAGGTCGGGGTCGGGCTTGGCCAGTGGTGCCTTGCCCTCGTAGGCGTTGAAGTCGTCCGAGTAAGCATACGCGTTCCCGACGATCATCGTCGTCCACACGCGCTGACCAACGCCGGCCCGCTTCTGGTGCATCAACCCGAGCAGAATCGAGGTGCAGACAGCCAACGCTGCATTACCGTCGCCATCGGACGGTCCGCGCACCCGCGGGGCGACGAGGGCCTCGAGCTCGGGAACCCCGAAGTCGCCGATGACATCGGCGTCCATCCAATAGGGCGAGTTTCGTTGGAACGCTCCAACCGTCGCCGAGGCAGTCTGGGCGTACATCGGTCGGTTTGCGTAGGGTCCGTCAGGACCGTAACCACTCGAGTGGACGTAAACGAGCCGAGGGTTGATGGCACGTAGGGTTTCGTAGTCGAGACCGACACGTTCGGCCACCCCCGATCGAAATCCCAAGACGAACACATCGGCGGACTCGATGATCTTGTGCACGATCGCGCGCCCTTCGACGCTCTTCAGGTCGATCGAAAGACTTTTCTTCCCCTCCATCACCTTCGCGCACCCCGCGTACCCCCCAAAGGCACGCCGAATCGGATCGCCGTTAGCATCTTCCAGCTTGATGACACGTGCGCCAAGGGAAGAGGCGAGGGACACACCGAAGGGCATCGCGAAAAAGAAGCCGAACTCGACGATTGTCACGCCGACGAGGGGCGCCCCCTGATGGGGTGCCTCGGCGAAAATGGAGGTCTCGGCCTCAGGTAGGGTGCCATGCTCACCCAAGGAAGGTGCGGATCGCGTGATACGCGACGGGGATCGATCCATGGTCGCGATGGGACCGACCTGGCGCACAGGGCCGACGAGAGGGTCAGGTACCGAGACGACATGGCCATTGTGACGCATCTGGGGATGGTCGAGTCCAAGCTCGCTCCGAACTGCCCGCTCGAAGGGCATGTCGGAGTTCGCGAACAGCAACGGTTCGAGTTCCCCCCAGGTGCGCTCCCGGAAGGCTTCCCAGAGGATCGTCTCCCACGCCTGCGCGTCTTCTGCTGATTGAAAGACCGGTGCGTTGGCGAACCGTGGGTCGTCGTACGTGCGCTCTAGTCCCATCGCGCTCATGAGTGCTTTTGCGTTCTGTGCCTGCTGCACGGCGACGACCACCCACTGGTTGTCCTTTGTCAGCAGGTAGAGCGAATAGCGGCTAGCGGCGAAGAGACCGCCGGGCGATGCCGCAGCCTCGGTCGCGCTCCGCGTCGCGTTCGCCCGAGCGGCGAGTTGAAAGTGCGTGGTCGAGAAATAGTCAAGCGGCGTCAGACCGGCAAACATCGAGGCTTCAATATGCTGGCCACGACCGGACTCCTCACGCAGATAGAGGGCCGCCAGGATGCCCGAGAAGGCCATCTGGGCTGCTCCAGAGCTTGCAAGGGCGGGCGCTGCGAAGATCGGGCCCCGTCTGAACCCAAAATCGCCACGATTGTAGAAGCCGCATTTCGCTGCAACCACGCCTTCGTAGCTCTTGAGTTTTGAGTAGATGGAGCGCGGACCAAAGCCGCTGATCGAGCAGGTGACGAGCCTGGGACACTGGGTGCGCAGCGCTGACAAGGACAGTCCCCACCGTTCCAGCCGCCCAGTGGCAAGTCCTTCGATCACCACGTCGGCGGATCGAGCCCACTCGGTGACAGCGCCCAGACCCTCGGTTGTCCGCAGGTCGGCGATCAAGCTCTCCTTGCCCCGGTTCCACACCAGGAACCCCGTCGGGAAAAGCGTACGCATCCGATCACCCTCGGGAGGCTCAACCTTGGTCACCCTCGCACCGTTGTCAGCGAGCAGCATGCCAGTGATCGACGCCGGCATGCTTCCCGCCCCCAGTTCGAGGACGTTTAGACCGTCAAGTGCGGGGTTCATACGGCCTCCTCCGGTCCGCCACCCGGTCGTACCTGGTGAACATGCGACGGTCGACTCTCAATTTGCGCGGACCACCTAGTTCCAGCTGGCATGCCCCCGGCCGTTGCCTGCAGGGTGGCTCGGCGGGCTTGTATCTAAACTCGTCATACCCATGCGGAAGCATACACTATCGGGGCCGCTCCCCTTTCTGCCAGCGACTGGCTTGAGGCCCGGGACAGTTTGAGTCTCAGTGAGTGGTGTATTGGATTGACGCCGTGAATGGCGCTCCGAGTCGCTGGGGGGGGGAGGCCGACTATGCGCTGCTCGGTCAGGAATGGCGGCTGCGCACCTGACGCCGGATCCATTCGTCGGCATTGTGATCGGATTGACGGGCGATTGCGGAGTCCCCCATCGCATCGAAGCCATGCGGGACACCGGGAAGCACATGAAGCTCGGTCGGCACGCCGGCCTGAAGCAGGCGCAAGGCATAGGTGATGTCCTCATCCCTGAACCCGTCCATGGCCCCCACGCAGATGTACGCATGCGGCAGACCCTCCAGGTCTTCCGCTCGGGCGGGAGCGGCGTATCCGGGGATGTCGTCACTGCCATAGAGATCCCCGAGGTATGCCCTCCAACCGAACTCGTTGGAGCGGCGGCTCCAGAGGTGCAGATCGTCGAGTTGGCTAGAAGGCGTAATCTGCCGGTCGTCGAGCATGGGATACTGAAGAAATTGAAAGGCGATGTCGATCTCGCCACGGTCCCGGGCCAATAGGGTCAACGCGGCGGCCAGGCCCCCTCCTGCGCTCGCTCCGTAGAGTCCTATGCACGACGGATCAATCCCGAGGGCTTCGGCATTCGTTGCCGTCCACTGGAGGGCCCGATAGCAGTCTTCAAGTGGCCCCGGATAGGGCGTCTCGGGGGCGAGCCTGTACTCGACGGATACCCCCACCATCCCGGGATCGAGGCACCAGCGGTCGAAGAGCCCGTCATACATCGCTCTATCGCCGAAGACATAACCACCGCCATGAAGGGCGACAACGCCGGGGAGCAGGTCGGACCAGTCGGCCGGTGCATGCACTCGCACGGCGATCGGGAAGTCTCCGGGACTCACTGCGGGGATCTCCATCTCCTCTCGTGTCACCAAGTCGGACAGTTCCGGCCCCGGAAGCGACAACTCCCGCATGACCTGCAGCAGGTTCTCATCCAAGTCGGGGAGAGCCACCGCCCGAACTGTTTCGGCGATCTCGGGATCAAGCTGGTCGCTAGGGATCATCGGCCCACTCTAGGATCGAGGCGTAGCCCGATCCTCTAGGGGACGCTGAGAGTTGGCGTGGCAGGTCCAACTACTAACGGCGCGCTAACCCGTCCAAGCAGTCACTTTGGGCTATTCGGGAACGGCATCCTGACGGCGATTGCGCCGCCCGCAGAGCGGGCTCGGCATCCATGTCGAAGCGAGCCGGAGATGCTCGGCCCTGGGCGGAGGACGCGTCACTCGTAGACAATACACATTATATTCGTGTATCGTCAGATCGGTGCGACGACACGGCTGGGGTGGTGATCTCCCGACAGAGGATGTGGACGCCCGACGGCGGATCGTCGATGCAGCTCGGGCGATCGTGCGGGCGACCGGTTCCGCGCCGACCGTGGCGGAGGTCGCTGATGCGCTGTCGGTCAGCAGGGCGACGGTCTACCGCTACCACCCGAGCGCGGAGGCGCTGCTGCTCGCTGCCGCATCGGACGGCTTGGAGTCGTTCCTCGACGACATCGCCGATGGACTTTCGTTGGTCGAGGACCCCGAACACGCGGTGGTCGAGGGCATCGCGTCCACGTTGGAGGAAATCGGGCGGCGCACGGAGGTCGCGCTCGTCCTCGCACCCCCACGAGGTCCCCGTCCTCGAGAGATGACCTCGGCCGTCGCCGTCGAGCTAGGTCGGAATGTGCTCGAGTCGGCGCCGGTGGACTGGTGCGCCGCCGGTTACCGGTCCGCCGACGACCTCGACGCGCTCGCCGAGTTCATGCTTCGCATCCTGCAGTCGCTGGTCGTCGATCCCGGGGACCCACCACTCACTGGCGATCGGCTGCGGGCGTACTTGCACCGGTGGGTGGGCCCGGCCGTGAGCCACGACCACGCGATGAACACCAAACAGCGATCCACAGACGCGACGACCAGAGGAGCATGATGACGATACAAGAACAGGCGGATCAGCTGATCCGCGACGAGGGTTTCGGGCCTGGCCCGATGGGTGAACTCACGCCGCGCATCCATGCGGCGGTGCTGGCCGGGCAGGGCGACATGGCCGAGAGCACGCTGCGGATCCCGAACGCCAACTACACCGATCCAGCGATCGCTGCACGCGAACTGGCCACGACCTTCGCCGCGCCCCTTCTTGTCGGGCCTCGCCTGATGGTAAAGCACCCAGGCGAATTCGTGACGATGACGCTCGTCGACACACCGGTGCTTGTGGTCCGCGACGAGAAACGGGCCCGAGTCTTCGTCAACGTCTGCCGTCACCGCGGCGCACGGGTCGCCGAGGGGGCCGGGTGCGCCCGGCGGTTTACCTGCTCCTACCACGCGTGGACCTATGACACTAGCGGGGCGCTCGTGGGAATGCCCGGTCGGGAGGGCTTCGACGACCGGGATCCCGACACCCTCGGGCTGATCGAGCTACCCAGTGAGGAACGTGCAGGATTCCTCTGGGCGCTACGGGACCCGCACGGCACCCTTGACCTCGACGCGCACCTCGGTCACTTTGAGACCGAGCTCGACTCCTGGGGTGTCGACTACGAGATCGCGGCTGTCATGGAGCTCGAGCTCGGCGCCAACTGGAAATGTGGGCTGGAGGCTTTCCAAGAGACCTACCACTTCCCCTATGTGCACCGGAACTCGATAGTCGGCATGGGGACGATCTCCAATATCACCACCTTCGACCAGTTCGGCCGCCACCACCGCCTGGGCGTCCCGCTAGCCAGCATCGGCCACGACAGCGAACCGGCAAAAGGCGAGAACGCCGTCTCCATCTATTACTTCTATCCGTTCGCCGTGATGGCGGCCTCCCCACTCGGCGGCGAGCTCCTCCAGTTTTGGCCCGGAACCACACCGACGACGAGCATGGTCCGTCACAGCATCCTCAGCCGCACGCCGCTCAAAGATCCTGCGGTCCGGGAGTTCTTCGACAGCTACGTACCGCTGATCCAGGCCGTCATCCGTGACGAGGATGCCGTCGTGATCGAGTCATCCGGCATCGGCCTCGCCGCCGGGCACAGCGACACCATCATCGGCCGCAACGAGATCGGCTGCCAGGCCGCCCACCGCCAGATCCTGGCCGATCTCGGACAGCAGAACCTCGACACGGGCAGTTGAGCCTACAATGGACACGGCAACGAACTCTGCTCCAGATGGCCTAACAGATCGGGCTGGTGACAGCGATAATTGCCTCATGGGAAGACTTGTCGTTGTCACCGGACCACCGGAGTCGGGAAAGTCGACGGTTGCCAAGATCCTCGCTGATCAGGCCCCGCGCGCTGTCTTGGTCACTGGTGACTTGTCCTTTGGCTTCCTCGCCAACGGGGCCATTGAGCCCTGGCTCGCTGCGGCAAACGAACAGAACGGTGTAGTCATCCAGGCGGAGCGAGGTGGTCCGCCTGGGTCGAGCCATAGCAGCTAATCCTACTGAGCGGTACCAACCCGGCCGGGCCAGCTTGTAAGGAAACCCGTTCCTCCGCGGCGCCTGAGCGGGTTGCGAAGTGGCAGCCTTGGAACTGGGTGACATCGACCGGCGCGCGAGCGGTCGTGATCCGGAGCAAGGCCAGCCGGCGCGACCCGCTCCTTTTGCCCGTCGACGTCGATGAGGCGATCGCTGACTACTTGATGGTCCGCGGCTCGGCGCGCCCAGTGGCCAGGTGTTCATTGACACAATAACCCGAGGCGACCCGATGGGCACGACTGCCGTGCAGTGGTGCGGCTGTCGTGACAATGGGACCTGAGTGTCGAAGAGCACATGGTGTTCCCCACGCTTCCTTTGCGGGAGACAGAGCGATCGGGTCCTCCGGTCGCGTCCCGACCCCTAACCCTCTCGGTGGGCGTTGGCACGAACCCATCGCAGATCCTTTACCGCGACAGGAATCTTTCCCGTCTCCAGTGCCGGCCCCACACGGTCGTCGAGTTCGTCCTGGGCGATCTCTTCACCCTCTGGGGCTACGAGGCTGATTCCATGCTTACGGCCGAAATCCTCTCCCGTCTTCGGGCCAAGACTAAGCAGTCCTCGGACAACCGCCCGAAACGATAAGGATGCCCCTCCGGCGATCAACTTCCACCGCCCCGCCGAAAGGCCACTACGGAGAGCGAAGGACACTCACGCCCTCTCGGAGTAAGTCCGCCGCCACTAAGCACACAGTTGCACTGTGAGGGCGACCCACTTCCCCACGCCTGCTCGCCGTGACCCCCGAAAACTCCGCCCGGTTGTCCCACTTGGTCGGGGGAAAGACTGAGGCGCTTCCAGGCCGGCCCGAGGAGGCCGGCCACGTCCATTGTGTCTTTGAAAGTGTCCGGACCATCAAGGCCCGGGGCCACACGTGTCCCCCTCTGCTGCTGCGCAGGCCTTGACCGTCCTCGGGAAGTACGGAGATCAATTTCTTTTTGTCGGCGATGTCCACAACGATGTCCACAAACTCTGGCGGGATGTGCCGTGAGCTGCACCGTTGGCTTCTAGGTGGCTTCGTCGCAGCGATCTGCCTCAGGAGAGAAAGTTCGCGTGTGGACAACTTTGGGGACTTTGGTGGAGACATCACCCGTCCACAGTGGTCGCATGCGTACGACTGAGATACCTATATCCCGCCCCGCCACTCTCGCCGGGGCCGCAGCAATTTACCTATGAGCCGTAACCGCACAACTAGAAATGGTCGTTGAGCTCGCTGACACAGATATGACCTTGAGTGCCGACAAGTGTGCATCACGGATCATTGGGTTCAAGTCCCACGAGAAGCTCTTCGAGGGCTGCCAGTTGGCATCGCTTTGGGCCGGTCGCAATCCGAGCGCATCTGCGCTGCCGGCCATGTCTCGGACGTAGCTTGTGATGATGGATCAATGGCGGAGCCAACGTTGTCGCTGTCTGATCGCCAAGAGGCATTCCAGCGCATCCCAGGTTTGAGCGCCGTCGATCCAGAGCAGATTCGTGAAGATTGTCTCCGCGTCGTCCCATCGTCTTTGGCGCCAAGCGCACAATCCCAGCCCGTGAAGGGCACGGTGGAATGGCCTGTTGTCGACAAGTCCGCGAGGCAACACGCCGTTGAATTGAGCCGGCAGTGACTGCTCGCCGATGGCCACCGCGGTGTCGTACAGGTCGAGTGCTTCTTTCGGGCCCTTCACGTCGAAGGCGATGTTGCCCAGATGTACCCAGGCGTCGATGCATCGTTCGTCCAGCAAGATCAAGCCTTCGAGGACACGACGGGCCTCGCGATCAAGGCCTGCCCGGTTCAGCACGGCCGCGTTTGTGACCGGGTCGCTATCCCAGTTGTCCTCCTCTACTCCCGGGATCACCTGTTCCATTTCAAACTCAGGTCGTGGACCTGCGGCGATGATCGCTCTGTAGAGAGGGTGGACCTCCTCCCCTTCTTCGCCCCAGTACTGGTCGGCCGGGTCCCAACTGCCCATGGGTTGGAGGTCGAGTGGCTGGGCCACGTGATGGGGGGTTTTCGCAACCGGCCTGTAGATCCACGGCTCTACCGCATGGGCCGGGCTGACGGGCCGGAACTCTGGCAATCCTTGCCATTTGCGATAGGCAGCGAGCAGACGGGAGGTCTCCAAGGTGACCGGCCCAGGAACCAGGTCGGCGAGAGAGATCCGGTGCTTCTCGCCCTCCCGCCGGCAATGGGCCGTCAGGCCATGGCGCTCGTCACCGTCGAACTCGATCCTGACCACGTCGACCGATACGCCCACGATGCTCGCAGGGAACGGAAAGCGAGCAGACTCCTCGAAAGCCTGCTCGAACTGTTCTGGCTCACCGTAGGCGTCCACCAAGATCTCATCAATGAGGTCATCGAGGTCGCCGGTCATCATTAGCGGAAGCTACCACCAGGAGATTTGTGCCCAGGAGCCCTCGCCGTCTGTTCATTAGGTGAGTGGAAACTGCTGCACACTCCACTGATGAAGAAGTCAACGAGCGCCTCAGTGAAGAAGAGGGTGTCGGAGGCGCCTGACTATTCATTCGTGCGCCTGAAGGACTTCGGGGGAACCCCAAAGGCCATCCAAGCCGGTAACGGCGGAACCGACTACAGCGAGTGCGCCAGATGAACCACGAACGGCGTCAACTCCACGGTGGCACCCTTGGCACCAAAGCCTGGGTCAATGCCGATGATCTTCGTTCCGTCAGGCCATGAGAACTCGGTCCGCCGTTTCGGCACATTGACTACGCCCCATTTGAGCAGTTCATGGGGCACGTTGTGCCGCCACCGGTTGCTGAACCAGTGGAAGGGCGACGTGTGGCCGTGGACTTGGCTGAAGGGCATGTGACTCATCCCGGTCCAGCTCTTGAGGAGCTCCCCTCCTGCTTCGGCCCACACAACACCGGGCTGACCGGTGTGATCGAGCATTGCTCCGAAAGCCAGCGCTTCTGTGGGGTCACGTTCCCATTCCTCGTTGAGGAGATGGGCCGCCTCGGACGCGGTAGCGGGCGCACCAATGGACTCCCATTTCCACTTCGTCATCCCCGAGTGGGTGACGAGCACCGGACCCAGTTCGACGGTCTCGAGAGCGAGAGCAATGCGCATCTGCTGACTGGACGACCAACGTAAGAGGTCGGACTGCAAATGCTCGGGCAGGGCCGGCGCAATGGCGAAGCCGCCGAGGTACTGAGCCTCATGATTACCCAGGAGCTGAATCCACCGCTCGGGGGCGCCGCTGAGGAAGCGGTCCACTATGGCCATGCACCCGATCGAGTCCGGACCCTTGTGCACCAGGTCGCCGAGTTGGACCACGGTCAAGTCTTCAGGAAGCGTCCCGAAGTCAGGATCAGCACCGAGGTCGCGGAGGGCAGCCTCGAGTCTGTGGGCGTAGCCCTGGACATCTCCGATGAGTGCGATCCGTGGAGACTCGCGGAGGAGCTCGGGAGATACCGGGGGTCGCTCACCCGCCGCGGATGGGCTGCTCATGGAATGGCCAATGAGGTGAAGAATGCGACCTGAAGGATGGCTGCCGCTGCGTCGTAGCCGGCGTCATGCCAGCTCTCCTCCAATCCGACCGCCGCCAGCTTCTCCGCGGCGTAGCGCTTCGCCAGCCGTTTCCAGCCGGAGAAGGTGGGCAGTGAGCCCTCGTAGGGGACCTGGCCCTCGTAGGCGAGGCAGAAAGCGTTGAGGTCGACCACCCGGCGCGAGAGCAACTGGCTCGTCCGTGGCAGGTAGGTCCGCACGAACGGCAAGTCGAAGGCGCCGACGTTGTAGCCCACCGGCACCAGGGCGCGTTTTTCGGAGTCGGCGCCGCGGGCGAGCAACCATGCCTCGAGCTGCGCGTCGACCTCGGCCGGTGGGTCGGCCTCGGCGATGGCGACAGGGTCGATGCCGTGGACCGCCATGGCCCGATCGGTCTTAAAATACGAGCCGCCGGGCCAGCTGAGGAGGGCACTGAAGCGCTCGGTGGCGTCGAAGGCCACTCCGATCTGAATCAGGACCGCGCCGTCCGCGAGCCCACTGTCGCTCATTTCGCCGTCGAGACCGATCAGTCGTTTCGTCATGGGTCCTCCGCCATGATGTCCCAAGGCTGTCACAACCAACGGAGGAATCACCGTAGGCCAGTTGACATGCCCTCCATATCCGCGCCGACCCCGGGCCGATCAGGAAAATGGAGGCGTCGCAAAGAGCCTCGGGATCGTGTTCGGTCGTGAAAGTAAGCCGCGGCAGCGCAACAAGCGTCGGTGTTGGCGCCGTGTACACCAGTAACGTGATGGACGGGTCGGCCCACCCTGAAGAAGCAGGCCAGCGTCGCCAGGGCGGACTCATGGCCGTCCAATTATGTAGAGCAGTGGCTTCGCCGGAACTGCGTACCGGGCCGGTGATCGGGTCGACGGTAACCCGGTTGAGGCCTCGATGTTGCCGGACTTACCCCCCTCGAAGTTCCCGGACTTACCCCCCTCGAAATTCAGGATTTCTGCCAAAAACCCTGGTAGTATCAGCGTATGAGCCATCCCTGGGAGGGAACCGCAAAACGCCGCCTCCTGGCCGTGCTCGAAGCTCATCTCGTCCACGATCCGGCGGTGGCGATTCACGGGCCCCGCTCTGTGGGCAAATCCCACCTACTCCGAGACTTCGCCAAAAGCCGGG
>Ga0302326_10007661_pt1 | contig 23955 bp, 25 predicted proteins | sample Palsa_T0_3_FD_202264 | JGI IMG/M metagenome (GOLD analysis project Ga0302326, IMG submission 202264) | Peat permafrost microbial communities from Stordalen Mire near Abisko, Sweden - Palsa_T0_3 | ecosystem: Environmental > Terrestrial > Soil > Palsa > Peat permafrost | place: Sweden: Abisko... | reverse complement strand
GCGCGCAGCAGCACGTCGCGCCGTATCCAGCGCTGTTGATCCCACCCGGCCGCTGGCGGCGCGCCGGCAGGCGACGGCACGAAGCGATCGATAAGCGCCTGCGCTGCTTCACGTCCCCGTGCTGCGATGCTGTCTATGATGTCGCTCGGCATATTGAGATTGAAGCCCCCTTCATCCTTGTGGAAGCGCAGCCGTACGGTGCGATCGCGCACCCCGGGCATGCGCGCGAGCGCATTGTCGTTCCAGTTCTGCATGGTCGTGACGATGCTGCCGAGGAAGCCGCCCAGACGGCTTGCAGATTTCGCGGCGGTGTCGAAGCGTGTCCAGGTGTCGGCGAAACCCGCGCGGCAATCCTGCGGCAGATAAATCATGTTGTCGTAGCCGGGGAGTTTGGCTTCGAGTTTGATGCCGAACGTCGGCCACAGCGGCAGCAGGCCATCGAACAGATGGATCGGGAAGTTGGACGAAATGCCGCCGTCTGCGAACATGCAGCGCCGGAACGTGCGCTGCGTGCGCGGCCAGCCGTAATCTATGGCCCATAGCGGCACTGCGGCAAAGAGCAGGGGGAAGCTCAGGCTCATGCGCGCCGCCAATAGAATCGGAAAGTCCTGTGCCGGCGGCACCTCGCGCAAATGCATGATCTCAGCGAGTTTGGGCGGCGGGTCGCTCTCGGGACTCTGCGCGCTTGGTTGGTAGCGGATGGCGTGGGCGTCGAACCAGTCGAGTACGCTTGCGGGGAGGTAGCTGCGCAGCTCGTTGCTGCGATAGAAAAGCCGCGCGGTCGGCTCCAGGTGGGGAAAGATGTACGGGCGGCCGTGCGCAAGATTGGTGGTGAACATCTCAAGATCGATGGAGCGCACGTTTTCGCCCTGCGGGCCTGCGGGCGCGTGCCACAGGTCGCCAAAGGTCAGTGGCGGATCAGCGGCCGTGCGGCCGGCCGCCTCCTGAATGAGGGCATGCAGCCAGGGCGTGAGCGCGTCGCCCGCGCCACTTTCCACGGTGAGCCCCTTGCAGAGCCCGTAATTGTTCTTCACGACATTGCGGGTGAGGTCTCTATAGATAGAGATCCCAATGACGGCAGGCACCAGCACCAATACCGAGAGGAGGCCCGCGAGCCGGGAGTGCAGCACCAGGATCAGGAGCGCTATTGCGATACTGACGAGCGCTGCGATCCAGTACGCCTTGATGCACCCCCGAAGGATGGCCGCGAGCCGCCGCCACGTGCCGACCTGGTTGAGCGAGGCGACCAGCACGGCAAAAAGGCGGCGACACGGGACATCGGGCTGAAAGAGCCGCAGGAGCTGCGAGCGGCCGGCGGCATCGGTCGCAGCGAGGCGCGTCGGCAGTTCTTTGAGGAGCTCGAAGCCGCGCAGGCTGCCGGATTTGCGCCGCTGATACTCCGCCGCGGCCGTCACCGCCGCTGCAATGGCACCGGCAGAGGTGCCGCCGATGCTCCTGAAATGATAATGCTGGGCGAGTTCACAGATGGCCGGAGGGTAAACGACACCGCTCGTAACGCCGCCCTTCATGACGAGGTCGCAGAAACGATCCGCCGGCACAGGTGATACGTGCTCGTTCATGTTGACATCCCTTCGAATTCGAGTCCTTCACCGGGGTCGCCGCCGGCTCTCGGGAGAATATGCAAACTCTTGCGATAAATCATCTAACAGGGGCGGCGTGCGGCACCGCGCAGTGCATGCGCACCGGCGCGCGCGCGCCCTCTGCTATCTTTGCGGCTTCGCATCCTGGCGGAGTGCGCAATTGAGTCAGTGCGTGAGGCTTTGGCGCGCGGCGGAACCGTCCTGATGTCCCGCCCGGGAAGCGTGCACAGAGGCGTGCGGCGGCCTTCGAGAAAGCCCAAGCACCGTGCACGGATTTTGGCGTTCTGGCCGAGCGCGGCGTTGCGCCGCCGCGGCTGGCGCGCGTTTGCGCGTGCGCCGCGGCTGCAGCAGGTGTTGATTGGCTTGCCGCTGGTGGTGACGATGTGGCTGATCGTGAACTGGGGTTACCAGGTCATCCGCAAGCCGTCCGAGCTCTTCTTTCCTGTCAGCGGAACTCTTTATAAGACTCCGCCTGAGACCTGGCGCCAATACGCGCCGGTCTTTGAGAAATACGCCACCAAGATCATGTCGCCCGAGTTTCTTGCGGCGCTTGCGCAGGTGGAAGGTTCCGGTAATCCCATCGTGCGAACCTACTGGAGGTGGTCGTGGAGCCCATGGCCGTTTGAAGTGTACCGGCCCGCATCGAGCGCCGTGGGCATGTATCAAATCACGGATGGGACCTTTGCCGAGGCGCGGCGCTATTGCATCCGGCACCACGCCGTGGTCGAGGATGGGCCGTGGAACGATTGGCGCTCGTGCTGGTTCAACCGCTTCTATACGCGTGTCGTGCCTGCGCACGCCGTTGAGCTCACGGCGGCGTTTCTCGACCACAACGTGGCGAGCATCCTCGAACGTCACGATATCAATCTTGCGACGCTGCAACAAAAGCAGGATCTGGCCGCGCTGATACACCTGTGCGGGGCGGGAGCGGGCGAGGCCTACGCCGAGCGCGGTCTGCGCCTCCTCGACGCACAGCGCTGCGGGGATCACGAAGCTCGCGGCTATATCGCGCGCGTCAATGCGATGAAGCGCGTATTCACGATGCTCGCGGCCGGACGTGAGAGAATGTAATCCGCAGACAGGGGATTGCGAACATGCCGCCGCAACAATGTGCAGGCGCCGTGCTGATGGTGAGGCCGGCGGCCTTTGGCTATAACGCGGAAACAGCCGCCACGAATCATATGCAAAGGCCGGGCGCGGAGGCGGAAGTGCCCGTGAACGAGCGCGCGTGCAGCGAGTTCGCAACGCTGGTGCGCGCGCTGGAAAGCGAAGGCATCGCGGTATGCGTGGCCGAGGATACGCCCTCGCCAGCCAAGCCCGACGCGGTGTTCCCGAACAACTGGGTGAGCTTTCACGAGGACGGCACGCTCGTCCTGTATCCGATGCAGGCACCGAGCCGCCGCCCGGAGCGCCGGCCCGAAGTCGTCGCCACCGCGCTGCGGCGCCTCGGATTCAAAGCGCGGCGAACCTTGGACCTGACGCATCACGAGAATGCCGGCCGCTTTCTCGAGGGCACCGGCAGTCTCGTGCTTGACCACGTGCACCGGGTCGCCTACGCCGCATTGTCGGCACGGACGCATCCAGCGCTGGTCGAGGAGTGGGCCCGCGAGATGGGCTACGCAGCGCTGATGTTTGAGACCCGCGACGCGCAGGGCGCGCCGCTTTATCACACCAACGTCCTGCTGTGCATTGGTGCGCGGCTCATCGTCGTCGGCACGCAGTCCATCGCGCCCGGCGACCGCGCGCGCGTGCTCGCGAGCCTTGGCGCGAGCGGTCGCGAGGTCATCGAGCTGCGGCCTTCGGAAGTCGAACGCTTTGCGGGCAACATGCTGGAGCTTGCCACGTGGGACGAGGCGCTCGGCGATTCACACGTGCTCGTGATGTCGGCGGGTGCGCGCGCGGCACTGTCCGTCGAGACTTTCGGCCGCTTGAACGCCTGCACCGACACGACTCTCGCCGTGCCGCTGCCCACGATCGAGCAGCTCGGCGGCGGCGGGGTACGCTGCATGCTCGCAGAAGTCTTCGGCGCGTGATCCGCGCATCGCCGCACGATGCACGGGCGCTCGTCGAGCGGGTCTTCCGCGCGCTCGCACGTGGCGGCTTCCATTCCGGAGAAGAGCTCGCACAGCGGCTCGGCGTGAGCCGCAGCGCGGTGTGGAAGGCCGCGAAGTCGCTGCGCGAGTTGGGTTCGACCGTGCACGCCGTGCGCAATCGCGGCTATCGATTGGCCGGTGCCGGCGAGCCTTTGGATGCGACGCTCATCCGTGAGGCGCTGCCGCGCAGCCTGCGTGAGCGACTGCGGCATATTGAGGTTGCCTGGACCGTGACATCAACGAACACGGTGCTGCTCGAGCGCGGGCCGCCGCCGCCCGGCGAATGCGACATCGCGCTTGCGGAGTTTCAGAGCGCGGGGCGCGGCCGCCGGGGACGGGCGTGGTTTGCACCTCCTGGCGGCGCGGTGTGCCTGTCGCTGAGCTGGACCTTTGCCCAGATGCCACGCGACGTGGGATCGCTCAGCCTTGCGATCGGCGTATGTGTGCTGCGCGCGCTCAGCAGGCTCGGTGTGCCTGGGCTGCAGCTTAAATGGCCCAACGACGTCCTCATTGGCGATGCGAAGCTGGGCGGGATTCTCATCGAGCTGCGCGCCGAGGCTGCGGGGCCCGCATGCGTCGTCATCGGCATCGGGCTTAACGTCGCGCTGAGCGCAGCGCTCGTCGCGCAGATCAGCGCAACGGGCGTAGCAGCGGCGGATTTGAACACAGCGGGCACAGACCGGCCCACGCGCAATGCAATTGCGGCACAGGTCATTGAAGCGTGCATAGACGGACTTACGGATTTTGAGCGCGAGGGGCTGCGCGCCTTCATGGACGAGTGGCGGCACGCAGATGCGCTGCGCGGCAGGACGGTGACGGTGTTGAACGGTGATGAGCGTACTCGCGGTCTTGCGCGCGGGGTCGATACGACGGGCGCGTTGCTCGTCGAAGCTCCTCAGGGAGTGCGCAAGTTCGTTGCGGGCGAGGTCAGCGTCAGGGCATTGGCGTGAGCGTTCTCGTGGTCGATGTCGGCAATACGCGCGTGAAATGGGCGCGCTGCGTGCACGGTCGGCTGCACAAGCAGCGCGCCGCCGCGCATGCCGGCTGGCAGGCGAAGGATTTCGCTGCGCGGCTCCTCGGCGAAGCGCGCGGCATCGAGCGCGTCATCGTCGCAAGCGTCGGCGGCGCGCGCCTGGATCGGCGTCTGACTGCCGCCACACGGCGCGTGCTGGGAGTTGCACCGCAGTTCGTAGTGACTGCGCGCCGGCTGGGCGGTGTGACCACATCTTATGCGCAGCCGTGGCGGCTCGGTGTCGATCGCATCGTCGCCGCGATCGCGGCTCACCACATGGCCCCGCGACGCGCCGTGTGCGTGGTCGATATCGGCACCGCGATGACGATCGACCTCGTAGATGCCCGCGGCCGCCACGTCGGCGGGGCGATCATTCCGGGGCCCGGTCTCATGATCCAGAGCCTGCTGCACAGTACCAGCGGCATCCTGCATCGCGCCGGCGGGAAGGCCGGGGGCAGGAGTGTGTTTGCGCGTGATACGCGTGCGGCGATCGAGCAGGGCGCTCTTTATGCCGTCGCAGCAGCCGTTGATCGCGCCGTGGCCGAGGCGCGCCGGGCTCTTGGCGCAGCGCCACTCGTAATCTTGACCGGCGGCGCCGCCCCCGTAATCCATCCCCTCATGCGCAGCAAACATTCGAGCGTCCCCGATCTTGTGCTTAGGGGTTTGGTCGCCCTGATCTAGAATGCGCAACGTGCGCACCGCGGTCTATGTTCTGCTCTTCGTCAACCTCGTGTTCATGGCGTGGGCGCACTGGATCGATGTGCCCGCGGAGCCGCCCGTGAATCAAGCCGACGGCCGCTTGCCGCGGCTCGTTCTGGCGAGCGAAGCGCCAGCGCGGGCACCTGCGGCACCGAAGGCTGTGCTCCCGCAGGCCGCGCCCCTGGCAATCGAGGGGCCGGCGCCGGCGCTGACGGCGGCAACCCGGCGCTGTGTGTCGGTCGGACCCTTCAACGATCTGGCGCAGCAGACACGTGCCGCGGCACTGCTGCAGGAGCGCGGATTCGTTCCGCAGCAGCGCACTGAGGATGGCGATGTACGCGATGGCTTTTGGGTTTACGTTGGTGGAATAAAGAGTGCTGCGGATGAGACTCGCGCCCTGCGCACCTTGCAGGACGCGGGCATCAGCGATGCTCGTGCCATGGCTGCCGCGGATGACGGCCGGCGTGTGTCGGTTGGCCTCTTCACGGAGCGGCCGCGCGCGGAGAAGCGCGCACGGGTCGTTGAGCATCTAGGATTTTCGCCCGACATCGTAGAGCGTCGCCGTCCCGGCACCGTGTATTGGGTGGACCTGGACCTGGGTACGAGCGATGCGGCGGTTCCGACCGAGGGCCTTGCGCCGCCTGAGCAAGGCGGGACCCGAATCCAGGTACGCGTCTGTCCCTAGGCGCAGAAGCTGGATTGCAGATCCAAACGCAGGATTGCCAGCACTTCTTCCGCCAACGGCGATTTTACAGTGTCGCTTTTGCTCGCCGCCGCCGGGTCACACTTTTGGCCTCATTTACGTGCCCTATCGCACCAAACTCGAAGTGTCACCGCGCGCTGGTTTTCACTGCTGAGTATTAAAAACATGCCGAAATAAGGCCACTGCAAGCAGCGCGCACGCGTCATGGCTTTACCGCCGCGTGGAGTCTTCCGGGAAAATATGTTGCAGCTGGCTGGCGATGCGGTCAACGCGCGCCGCTTAGTCACCTATCGCACATATAGCAGCGAATATTTGCTGTTCCCAGAGGCGATAGCAATGTCTGCACTGAGCAGTCGCCAATGTCAAAATGACGAAACTGTGACCAGTCACTTACAACGAAGCACCAGTGACAGGGGTGTTCATGGCGGGCGAGCACCAACTGGTGCAGTCAGTCGACGCTGCGCCCCGCTCGCGCGCTGCGGTTGCGCTCAGATTGACGATGATTGCGTTCCTGAAACTTGAGCTGCGACGAGGCGGATGCCAATGGCCACAGCAGGTTATTTTCGCGTTCGCGTCGCGGCAGCCGCCCGAGTTGCTGAAGGCGCCCGGAGCCGCCAGAATCGCGGCGACGCCTAAGCTATCCGCAGGGTTAGAGCTGCCGCAGGCGCTCGCTTGCGAATTTCAGGGCTCTCGTAAGTTTTTGATATGCCGGCTTAGCACAGTGGTAGTGCAACGGTTTTGTAAGACTTTGGTCGGGGGTCCAAATCTCCCGGCTGGCGCCAACTTCAGACATGGAATCAACAAGTTAGAAATCATTTGCTAACCCGCTTTCCGTCTTAAACCGGTGGTTGTGGGGGATTTGTGGGACTTTTCCTCACAAACCTTTTCCGCTGCTGCAATCAGATTTGAAAGCTCAGCTGCGGAGTAGTGTGTTGTGATCCGCCCACTCTTGTGACCCAGCAAGTCCTGCCGATCCTCAAACGACACGCCAGCTGCCCGGAGTCTTCGTCCGAAGGTGTGCTTCAGATCGTGCACGCGTACCTTCCGAAATCCGTCCGGCGCGCGTGCTCCGGTCTGCTGCTCCCACTTGTCCGCAGCACGCACTCGGGCACTTTTCCATGCCGTGTTATTCATAGCGGCTAAGGGCCTCGCCACTGGCACTTCCTTTGGTTCCCCCGGCTTGGTCTTGCGCGGCTTGGGCGCGTAACTGAACACATACTCGGAGTGTTGACCCCGCTGACTGTCCACCACCGATCGGGCGGTACGGTTCAAAACGACAAGACGGTCTTGCTCGTTCTTGACGTTTTCGCCCGGAATGATGAACACCGAGGTTTCAAGCTCTGGGACCTGTACCTCATAGTCCCACTTGAGACCGCACACCTCCTGGTCTCGGCATCCTGTGTTCACCTTGAACAATGCCATGCGCGCAAGGTGATCGGGCAGCTCTTGAAAGAGCATCGCCTGCTCCTCACGTGCAAGCGGGTAGGGTGGACGTCCGTCCCTGACCGGAAACAACTTTATCTTCGGCGCGTGCTCGAGCCACGTCATGCCCTGCTCATCTCGCCACTCGGCAGCGGAGAGATTCAGGATATGTCGTCCGAGAGCGAGCGCATTATTGATCGAGCGTGTTTTCACCCCGTCACTCCGCCGCTTAGCAATGAAGCCCTGCAGGCTTCCCATATGCACCTGCTTCAGCATCAAATCCCCAACGAAGGGATCGAGCTGCCGTAAAAGCATGGCATCGTCGCCGATGCTCCTCTTATCCTGGTTTTCTTCCAGGAACTTCGTTGCAGCCGCCCGAAATGTACGATCCAACCGAAGCCCAAAGACTTTTGCCGTGCGAACCTGGTCTATCCGCTTGGCAAGATGTTCCTGGGCTTTGGCGAAATCGCCCGTTGCAGTGCTTTCGCGAATGCGCGTTCCTCTAAACACTTTGTCGACATGCCAGACCCCGCCGCGTTTGGTGAGGCCTGACGTTCTTTGGTTTCCCATGGCTTTATCCTTTCAGATCGAGCCGCAGGACACCCGTTGCGACTCTTATGCTCGTCCGCCCACGCATCGAGGTCAAGCCGGTCGAAGGCAATTCCTAGTGTTCCGATAGGAATGACGATAACGCATGGGCGCACTTGCCGATTAAAGCGGTTCTTGTCCATTCCCAGATACAGCGGCGCATCCCGTAGTCGGATGAATCTGGGCGCGAGGGTCCGAGGAGAAGCTTCCGCCAAGCCGTCCCAACAGCGATTTCCTAAAGGAAAATGGCTTTCGCCGGTCATCTCGGCGCCGCCTTGCAGCGCGCCGAAAAAGGGCGACGCGACGCGGACATGAAGGTTCCGGCACTTCGGCGATGTGACTGGCGGCAGAAGAGACACTTCTGCCTCGGAGTGGATTGTGAATCTTTACGCGAAGGTAGCAGAAGTCGTCCACCACGATCCACGGCCCCACGAGCTCTCTCGAGCCATTGCTCGACGTCGCACCGGTGCCAGCCAATCATGCGGCCGTGAAATCGCTGTTTTTGCGGGAATTTTCCGAGAATCGTCAGTGTGGAAAGGATCCACCGCTGACGTCGAGTTAGGCGTGCGACGTCATGCGCGGTGAGAATCTGATCCCATGCAGGGATCTTCTCATTCACCCACTTGGAAATGAAAACTCTACGGTCGAGAACACGCGTGGGAGTGACGGTCCCCGAGCCGGATGTGACGCTGCTCATGATTGTTGTGACTCATGATGTGTGGTTCCGGTCGTTTAGGGACGAGTTGTCACTCAATGTAAAGTATTTCATCAAGTCGCAAGAAAGTCATGTGAGGTTTCGCCGAAAATTTAGCGGAAACGTACCCGTCGATACCGCTCGGTGCGGCCTCCTGTCGGGTATGGGTAGGTATCGAGCTTAAACTTTCTTTAGAGCTGTTTTTGGTGAGACGGCTAATCGAGAACCTGTGCAAACAGCTCGCGCGGGTCTATATCCATAACCCGGGCAATCTCAATGAATTCAATGACGTCTATCCTGCGTTCGCCGGCCTCTATACGACCTATGAAGGAATGGGGGCGTTTCAACCGGGCGGCCAAATCACGCTGTGTGAGGCCTGCTCGCTCGCGAGCCTCGACGAGAATTGCAATCAACGCGCGATGCCCGCGAGTCCTGAGGGTCTTTCGCAGCGTCGTTCCCGCCATGGCGCTCTGCTCCGAAAAATGGAGCGCCATAGATAAGGGATCACCGTGCTTGCTCTCATAATGCGAGCAAGCTTAATATCGGGGTCGATCAACTTACCAACGTCGAGTACGCACTGGGGGCGATATGTTAGTTCTGATGAGAAGGCCGCAAGAGACTCTCACAATTGGCAAAGACGTCACCATCACGGTGCTCGGGGTTAGGGGAAACCAAGTCCGTATCCGGGTCCAGGCGCCGAAAGACGTTCCGGTGCATCGAAAAGGAATTTACAAAGGCGTTCAGCGCGATCAGCATCCGCCGACTTCCGAGTAAAACGCCGGTTTTATGCGCCAGTAACCCAGTGCTATGAACACATCGAACCTACAAGTTGCAATCGAGAAGGGACCAAGTGTTGCGGCGGATCTTGCGCGGGGCGCCCCATGGCTCATCTGGCAGGCTTTTCGGCTCCCCGTATTCGCCTTTCTCGTCATTCTGGAGCCGATTATTCGTATCGTCCTGACGGCCGTTGCGCTTCTCGGCATCCTAATGTCCTTCTTCTTCAAGTTTGCCGGTGCTTCGCCGCGTTTTCCGTTCTGGGGCATGCTCGGTTTTTCGGTGAGCTGCGGCCTTCTCCTGATGCTGTACTACGCTGCCATCCGTCTGCTGTCGAGGTAGATCGGCGAGTCTCTATTTCCACACGTTGGCGTTTTGCACGCCAAAGCTTGAAGGGTTGTGTTATTACGCCCCATTCATTGATGACAGTTGCGTGCTCCGGCGATATGGAACAGTGGAAGACCGTTCATCGATCGAGGAAACTATTATCAACTCCGAATGAACTATTTGCGAGATAACGATCGATTTGCCGGCAATAAACGTCTTTGCATGCTGCTGGGGGTGATGCGCCGTCTGTGCTCCGGCGCCTCGCGCCAACAGTCATGCGTCGGGACGGGGCGTCGAGTCGCTTGCACCGATTCACCAGCGCTATGTCCGAGACCCAAAACCTTTTTCGCAAGTTTCGACGTCGCCTCGACGACTTAAGCTCATCGAGTTATTCCCGGGACAGCGTCCACGGTTTGGCTCTCACTCTCCGTTATCGATTGCTGAACTCACCTCGAACAACTGCTTTTGCACGCTTTCCGGCCGTGCCCCTCGCTGATTATCCGATGGGGTGTCGTTTCCTGCAGTGGACACGCTTGCTTCCTTGGCGAGCCGCTGACAAATGGAGCACGTGCGTCGACGTCTCCCGAGGAGATCAACCAGGATCGCGCACTGGCAGTTGGCGCAAGTCGTCAACTCCACGACGTCACGCTTCGTGAGCCCGACCGCGAGCAGTAGAAGCTGCTCGAATTCAAGATGGGCATCCGGAAAACACGCATGGAAGGCTTCATAGACTTCACACAACCTCTCGCCCGAATCCAGATCAGCAAAATCACGTGAAACGCGGCCTGGCTGCGGCGCGGAGATCGCATCAAACACGCGGCAGATCGCGGCCGCGGAGGCTGCTTCGCTGCGAGCGCTCGCTGAGCGGAAGAATACGGCGAACGAAGTCGGCGCCGGTCCCCGACGCCGTGCTCCGTAAGAGACGCGCCACCGCTGACGTAAAGTCGTCAGGCGATGGCGCGTGTAGCCCGTTAAGCGGTAAATCGTTTCCGTACGCGCACTGTGAATCACCAATCGCTTGGTCAAATGTAGGCGTCGTAAATCGCGATCGCCGAAGTCGTCTAAGAAGTGCGGTCCCATCGCGACTTCTCCTTAATGGGTGTCTTGTGGTCTGATACACGCCCTCAATGATTGGGTTTCGGGCCGATATGGGGCGAAACCCAATCCCAAAAATAGCTGCACGCAGTGGACAATACGGTTCTCACTTGCGGGAGAAAAAAATGTCGAGCAAGACGAACGAGGAAAGGGGAGACACATCCGTGCGGGCGGTGCCACCACGTTTGTGGAAAGGCGCGAAGGCACTTGGGGCCGTCTACGAGCTCAATGATCATTGTTTGCAGGTCCTATCGGCGCTGGCGCGCGCGGAGCCGCTGCGGTGCCCGCTTACGATCGTGATGCACCAGCGACCGCTCTGGAGCGCGCTCAATGCTGAAGCGAGAAGTCGCGCTGCACAGAATCCGGTCGCGCTCCTCGACATGCAGTTCAAGAGCGAGGAGTGGTGGCAGAAAGCACTGCAGAGAAGTTCCAAGCGATGCAATCAGATGCCACCACCCGATGAGTGCTTTCCGGGGAATCAGGCAAGCAAGCTCGCCCGTGAAACCCTGATGCTCGCATGGCCGACCGCGCGCGACGATCAGCACGCGGCATGCTTGATGTTTGGCATGTCGAGTTCTGTGGCTGCACGGGTCGCGGCGCTCACGCCGCAGCACATCGAGCAAATTGCATCGCGGCACAGCCGGGAACTGCGACCGCGCTGGGAACACAGGCCCATGTATTGGCGGACCCTGCTCGTCGCCGCTCAAGGCGGAGATGATGCGGCACTGCGGGAAGTCCATCTCTACAGCCTGCAACTCATCGCGACCGAAGTTCAGAAAATTTAAGCGCTTTATTTGGTTCGTGGATCCCCAAAGGGTGCTCACTTCATCGTCCTTGCGAGGCAGAAATTTCAGCGCCGCGGAGATCCAGCGTATTGCGGCCCAGAGAAGGACATTCGCGGCATCGCTATTTGCGTCTCGCACGATCGCCCTCGAATACATAGACTCCGAAAGAGAGCGGCACGGTCGGCTCATCGGGGCGCCGGCTGCTCTCGGCGCGGCGCATCTCGGCGTCTTTTTGCCGCGTCATCTCTAGGGCTTCTTTCAAGGCGCGGGTATCAAAGGCGGGGCGCAAGCGCACCGGGAATTGCGGGCAATCCGCAGTGAACTCGGCCCAGCTCGGTCCGGCGCTTCGGGGGCGGGCGTTGTGCTCGATGTTGCGCAACAACCCCAAGAGGATGCGCAGACTACGAGCGCTCTGGGAGCGAGGCGATCCACGATGAAGAGCGGCGCGCGCACGCGGCACGTATCGCCTACCGATGCGGCGCAGCGTGCGAGTCGCGAGCAGGTATTCCATGACGGCCCCGACACTGGGACCGGGCTGAATGCGACGGACCAAAGTCTCGATGCTGGGCGCGGCGCCGCGCAGGAAGAGCGGACGCGGTTGGCCGTCCTGCAAGTAATCCGGATCCGTAAACCACAATGTCAGCACGTGCGCTGCGTCATCGCTTTGAGTGCTGCTCCCCGCGCCGTGGCGCCCTAACCCAGGCGGCAGGCGCTCGCAGAGGTATTTGAACAGGCGCGCGGTCTCAACGGGCGCAAAGCCGCAGCGGGCGAATACGCGAGCCACGCTCTCGAGGGCTTCTCGGGCGACGGGGTCGAGCGGAATGCAGCCTTTGGGCGAGCGTCTCTGCCGAGCGGTGCGCGCGTTCATCGTTTGTGCCTTGCGCGTCGGGCCTGCCGCGGATTCGGCCACCGCACCGGCGGGCCTACAGGGCCCTCGATCGCGAAAATGCACAGGCCCACGCGCCGAACCGGCTCTTTGCTCCCACGCCGCGGTTCGCGTCGGCGCATGAAGCGGTCAAACTCCCAAAGAACTTCTCCTCCCTGACGCTTCGCACGCTCGTGAAGTTCAGGCAGCTTGCGCTCTGGATACCAGGAGTTAATCGCCGTCTGATGAAGGAGCGGCGGTCCCCGGCGCGAGTCTGAGCAGTTGCGCGCCACGGTACGCAGCAGCTCCAACGCGGACATGAGTCCATGGCGTCGCGCGTGAGTGCGTTCGCTGAAGAGGACATTGCGCGCGAGCGGCTCGAAGGAACCATGACGCTCCCGCACTGCTCGAGTTCGCACCAGCGCACGGACGACGGGCGTCGGATCACCACCGGGATAAACGCGCTCGATAAGTGCCGTCAGCGACGGCCCAGGACCGCGCAAGGGCAGCGGCCGGGGTGCGCCCTGTGCGTCCGTGTAATGTTCATCCGTGTACCAGTGTGAGAGCACATGGGGCAAGTCCGCCACGTAGGCAAGATCAGCGGGATCCCACGCCCGTGCCGGCTTCTTCACGCGACCGCAAATCTCCCGAAACTCGGCGACCAGCCGTTTCGGTGAATGACCGGCTTCCACCATCAGCGGCACGAGCGCCTCGAGCAACGCGCGCGACTCCGCAGCACCTTCCTCTGCTGGGCTAGCTACAGCCTTCTTTTTCTTCAAACGCTTCACGCGTGCGTGTTCCGGCAACTATGTCTGGGTTTATGAGAGGGACGGTCTTGCGTGAGCACGATGGCAAGATCGTCACCAAGCTCAGCATCACGCCCATTCCGGTCGATCGCGCGCCGTACCCTTCGCCGGCGCCCTTTTCGGTGTATTTCACCCTACAACCGGGAGGCGCCTACGTGGACGGCGATCCGACGAAAGCGGTGCGGATCATCTATCCCAATTATTTGGGACTGCGCGCAGGAGCCAGCGTCGCATTGTGGAATTACGATCCCGATGGGGGGGGGTGGCGGGTGTACGGCCACGGCATCGTCACCGCCGATGGCAAGCAAGTCCTGCCGGATGAGTCAGTCACTTTCCGGCAAATCATGACCTTTGGCTTTGCGGAAGGTCCAAACTACCCTAATCCAAACACCCCTCCCAACCCCGGACCACCTCCTGGTGGGTGCTCGCAAGGCGGCGATCCGGTCGATTGCGCCACGGGGCTTTTTCTCCACAACGTCACGGATATGGTCGAACGCGACATTATCCCGATCAGCGTGTCGCGCATGTATCGACAGAACGACAATCTCCCGCACGCCTTTGGCACGGGCGGCAATCTCTCCTACAACATGTGGCTCTATACCCCGCCGCAAACAGGAGCGACCACGCTCGTGACACTTATTCTGGCCGATGGCGGCCAGATCAATTACTTCCCGGTATCGGAAGCCGGGGTCTACCCATTTAGTAATACCGACTCCCCGACCATCTTTCTGGGCTCGACACTCACTCAGCAATCCGGTGCGGAAGGTGGGCAATGGCTCATCACGCTGCGCGACGGGACCGTGTTGCAATTCGAGAACACTACGCCGAACCAACTCACGAGCATTACGGATCGCAACGGCAATCGCGTCAACATTACCCTGGCCGGTAACGTCGTCACGCAGGTGAGCTCTCCCAACGGCAGGTACCTGCAGTTCTTCTACGATTCGGACAATCGTATCAATCAAGTGGTTGACAACGTTGGTCGATCCTCAAGTTACACGTACGACGGATCAGGTCGTCTCGCGACCGCCATCGATGCAGACGGAAACACCGAATCCTACGGCTATGACTCCGTATCCAACGGCATGAAACTGGTTACCGACAAACGCGGCAACGCAATGGTCAAGAACCTTTTCGATGCCAACGGCCGAGTCAGCCAGCAGACATTGGCGGATGGTGCCATTTGGAAGTTCACGTACGCGCTCAATAGCGCAGGCGCTGTGACGCAGACGACTATAACGGACCCTCGCACCTACGTTCGACAGGAGACGTTCAACCCAAGCGGATATGTGACGCAGTCTATCCGCGCGATGGGTGCGCCTGAACAGCAAACTTATCTCTTTCAGCGCAATGGCACGAATCAAGTCGTGTCCGTGACGGATCCGTTGGGGCGGTTGACTATGCTCTCCTACGATGAAGTGGGGGATCTCTCAACTCTAACGCTTGCGTATGGCACATCGAGCGCGGTGACCTACAGCTATTTCTATGATCCCATTTATCATCAGTTGACGAAGTACACGGATCCGTTGGGCCATAGCACGGTGATCGACCGCGATGGACTTAGCAATATCCTAACGGTCACCGACGCGCTGAATCATGCCACGACGGTCGCTAACAACTGGCAGGGGCTGCCGACGCAGATCACTGACCCGCTCGGCCATGCCACCCGAATTGGATACCGCGCAGCGGATCTCGCCAGTATCACCGACGCGCTCAGTCGGACCACGAGCGCGTTCACGGACCCCACGGGCCGATTGCTGTCTATCACAGATCCGTTGGGTAATGAGACCCAGTACGCCTACGATGCAATGGACAGAATGACCAGCACCACGGACGCGCTGGTGGAAGTCACGAGTCTTGTCTATGACCAGAACGGCAATCTCTTGACCGTCCAAGATCCTCGAGGTGTGACGCAGACCTTTACCTACGACGTGCGCAATCGCAAACAAACCTATAAGGATCCCCTTGGAATTTCGGAGAGCTATTTGTACGACGGCATGAGCAATCTGACGAAGTACACAGATCGGAAAGGGCAGGTGACCCAAGTCACTTATGACGGGATCAATCGCCCGACGTTGGTCACGTATCAGGATAATTCAACCGTGGCGATTACCTGGGATGGCGGCAATCGCGCAACGAAGTTCGTCGATTCGGTTAACGGCACCATCTCCCGCCAATACGATCTGCTCGATCGCCTAAATCAGGAAGCGACGCCACAGGGGACTGTCAACTACATGTATGACGCCGCCAATCGGCGCTCGACGATGACGGTGGCGGGCCAGACCGTCGTGAACTACACTTTTGATAACGCCAATCGGCTGACTCAGATTGCTCAAGGAGCCTTGACCGTTGTGTATGGTTACGATAACGCCAACCGCCGCACCGGAGTAACTTATCCGAATGCCGTGGTAGGAACTTTCACGTTCGACAGCGCCAACGAGCTGACCGGCATATCCTATGCTAAAGGTTCAACCAACGTCGGGACGCTGGCCTACGGATACGACTTGGGCGGCCGCCGCACCAGTTTGAGCGGTACGCTCGCAGGGTTTGCCACGCCGGCATATGTGCCCACGCTCGCTTATGACGGTGCGAACCGTCTGACCAGTTGGAATGGCACGAGCCTTGGGTACGATAACGACGGCAATCTAACAACCTTTGGCGGGACGACCTACACCTGGAACGCGCGTAACCAGCTCACCGCGACGAGTGCGGGAGGCGGCGCCTTCTCCTACGACGCACTCGGTCGCCGTACGAGCGCAACCGTCAGCGGTACAACGACGCCATTCCTGTATGACGGATGGAACCCAGTCACCATTTCTGGCAATTTCATGTTGGGCGGCATTGGACTTGATGATATTCAGGCCATGGTCGTATCGGGCACTGCAACAAGCTTCTTGCATGACGGCGTCAATAGCACCGTTGGCCTAAGTAGCTCCACCGCGGTCACCACCGCGACCTACGACTACTCGCCATACGGAGACACAACGATAGCAGGCACGAGTACGTCAACGCTTCAATATACGGGGCGAGAAAATGACGGCGCCACGGGGCTTTACTATTACCGCAATCGGTATTATTTGCCGCAGTTGGGACGATTCATATCGCAGGATCCGATCGGCCTGCGCGGCGGCACGAACTATTACGCATACGTCGGGGGGAATCCGATTAGCACCAGCGACCCGCTTGGATTGCTGAACGTTGTGGCGAGCATCGGAGGCAGTTTTGCGACCGTGCTGGGAGCTGAAGGCTGGACTGGGATATACGTCACTTTACCATCGCCCGGCAACAACCTCGACATCGGAGTGTTTGGAACAGGTGGGCTGTCTGTGGGTTGGAACGTCGGCGTTACCAATCAGTACGGATTCGTTACGGGGAACGAGAGCGATATTCAAGGTATCACCATAAACGTAAACGGTTCCGGCAATGTTGTTGGCGGAACAGCGATGTTCAATCAGAATGGCCAACTTGTGGGCGTAATGGGAGGCCCTTCCATTGAAGTGGGAGGATCGATTGTTCTTGCGCAGTCCAACGCCGCAGGTCTCAATGATGTCGGCAATTGGCTGGGTGGTTGGATTTATCAATTCATCAACCCATATTCTGGTGGCGGCCCATATTCTGGTGGCGCACCTCCTTGCCAATGAGTAGCACCTCATGACTGCCTATAGAAGAAACTTGCTGGCGTGGACTTGCATTATGATTGCAGTGCTCACGCTTAGTTTGTTGAGCCTTTACGTTTCAAATTGGTTCTTATTGCCTTTCTTTGCCTTGATTTTTTCCGCCCAGTTTTTACTGAAGCGGATTGTTTGCCCGAATTGCGGAACGCCGGTCACCTATCAAGGTACTTTTGCTGGTTTCCGCGTCCAGGGCGGCTTTATTCGAAAAAAATGCCAACAATGCGGCTGGGATCTGGATAAGAATCTTTCTCCGGGCGCGTCAACTAATTCAAACAGTTAACCGTGTGAGCGGGCGACTGTATAATATCCCGCCGGTTACTCGATAGCTCGATAGCTCGATAGGTCAATTACGCTAATTGTTAGGTTACGGTGCGTCCGCGGACCGTTCACGTAGAACTCGGCCTCCGTCGAGGGCGCCCAGGATGACAAACCCGATTGCTCGTGAGCCCATGGACGACCACCGCTCATTCGACGCCAACATCATTGATGAATGAGTTTCCTGCGCCTCGCGCGGTGTCGCAGGATAGTGCTCGTCGTGATTCCAGAATTTCCGAAAATCCTCCAGGGCAAAATTGGCCCGACTGCGAATTTAGAGTCCCGATCACGATACCGAATGCTGTCGAGTCCAAAATGGGGCTTTCGTTACACTTGATGCGTCTCATAGTTGGTCGCGTCGGATAACAGCCAATTGAGGGGGTTCCCGAGAACTCGACCGTTTTCGCGCGTCAAGGTGCGTTTCTGTGTTCAAGGCCGTAAATGACGCAGCGCTAGATGACACACGCTTCTCAATGCGATAGCGTATATTGATGTGGCGGGCGACATTAGGTCCGCGCGCGGAGAGTGCCTGTAAGGCCCTCGGAGTTGCGGAGGCGAAAAAGATGACCAAACAGTCGCGTGGCACCGAAATCAATCCAACAGGCGTGCGGGTCGCGACTGCTCCGCTGCGGCCGCACGGTCAAATCACTGGGCATCCAGTTGGTCGCCGTATTGCTGCGAAGCCCGTCCAACCAGTTCCGCGATCACCAAAAGCGAGAAGCGAATCCGGTAGCCGCGTCGGCGCTGTGCCGGTTCGACCACAATTGAAGGATCATCGCTCCGGCTAACTGGAAAAATCTCACGCACCGGCCAAAGGCCGGAACCAAGGGCAGTCACTTTTTACAGGGAGTAATAGTCGTGTTGATCTTTCCAGAAATTGTAGTGTTTGAGGACGTTAATTTCGGAGGATCCGAATGGCGGACGAATCTGGACTATTCTTATGTCGGGGACGATTGGAATGACTCAATTTCGTCCGTGATCGTGATCTCGGGAACTTGGCAGTTTTTCGAAAATGCCAACTTTGGGGGAGCGTCGACGGTAGTGGGCCCCGGCTACTATTCGTTCGTCGAGAACCAGCCTTTCAATATGACCAATGACACAATTTCCTCTTTTCGAGTGGTCTCGTGGGACCCGCAAGGGGACAATCCGGTCTTCGCTTAGGCCCTCAGCGTTGTGGTGCAGCTACAGCGTTGCACAAACACTCGAGCCCGTGAAAGGAATGTGGCCAGTGGTTGCGTGGACGTGTCGGGCATGGGCTCTCGGACGGCAGCGGTGCATGCACATGCACTTCGCGCGGGAGACTCATCGGTAAGGGCCGGCGCGCGGGCTTACTCTTTGGGGTAGGAGGTAAAGGGGATGCTGGAGGCGACTGTGCGTCGGTCGCCTCGAGCTCTGCGATCGAGAGCTCGAGCTGTTCTATACGCTCATCGAGCGCTTCGGACGAGCGGCCGAACTGCATCCGGCGCAGCTTCGCGAGCAGCAACTTCAGGTGTTCGATCTGAAGGTCGCGACTACGAAGTGCTTCGCGACTCTCGCGTACGAGCCGCTTTAAGCTCTCGATAGGTATGTATCCCCTTGACACACGTAAATAGCTAAGGTACAGTACATCCGCACGGTTGGAGGATGTATGAAAACCCTTACGGTCAAGGCCTTTTTCGAGCGGTATCCTGACGACGCGACCTGCCTTGAGCACGTCATGGATTTGCGTTTCGGGCGCGTCCGAGACTGCCTCGGATGCGGCAAGCCGACCGAGTACTACCGACTCACCAAGCGTCCGGCCTATAGCTGCAAATTGTGCGGCCACCACATCTATCCGTGCTCGGGGACGCCGTTTGAGAACACACGCACACCGCTTCAGTCGTGGTTCTACGCAATGTATCTCTTCACCACGACTCGCCACGGCGTGCCTGCCAAAGAGCTTCAGAGGCAACTGGGCGTGACATACAAGACTGCATGGCGCATGGGCCACGAAATCCGCAAGTACATGGGCGCAGTCGATGGCGACGATGGCTTGAACGGCACCGTTGAAGTTGACGAAACTTATGTCGGAGGTAAAGAACCCGGCATGATGGGAACACCTACCGCTCAGTCCAATAAGACCACGGTGTTTGGCATGGTTCAGCGCCGGTGGCGACCTGATGACGCACGTTGTTCCCAATGCGCAGCGCGACACATTGCTTCCGCTGATTGAGCGGAGCGTCGAAAAGGGCACCCTAATCAACTCGGACGAAAACCGTGTCTACAAAAACGTCAAGAAGCTCGGATACCGGCATTCGACAGTGCGCCACAATCTGCATCAGTACGTTCGCGGCACGACTCACACGAACAAGATTGAAGGCTTCTGGGCGCAGTTCAAGAATAGCGTGCGCGGCACTCATAAGAGCATTTCACGAAAGCACATGCAGAAGTACCTTGTAGAGTTTGAGTTCCGTTTTAATCTTCGCGGGCAGGCTTCTTCTTCGATGTTTGACCGCCTGATTCAGGCGTTTTAGACATCGCGCCGATCAGCGTTTCCAGCTTATCGGCGTCGCCTTCAGACGGATGCTCTTTTGCAAAGCGCGCAAGCTGCTTCTTTTTGCGAGCTTCGGGGAGGCTTAAGTATTTCCCACGTGACACTAGTTGGGGTCCGAAGCTTCTGGTTGTGGCCAAATCATCTCGCGGTATCGTTGTCGGTTGGCACTATTGATTGTTCGATTTGAATAAAGGTGGCTGATGTATTGTTCTGTGAGATCAGTCAAATCAGCACATATCCCCGTGACTTCTCCCCCATTAAATGGGTGTTCGAAATTCAACGGTCCGAGTTTCCTTTTCATGCCCTTTAACACCAGCGCTTTATGAACTTCCATAAATTCGTGCCCGTAATCTTGTGCATAGGTTTCCGAGTCTACTTTCCAGTGCATTAAGTAATCCTCGTCAAGCATTTGTTTTCGCTCTTGTTCGGAAAACCCGCTCCTTTCATATGCTTTTCTATACCACTCCGCCTGCTCAGCGCGATTCTCCTGAAAAACATGGCATGATCCAGCAGCATGGGCTGCCCGCTCTAGCAACTGTTTTTCGGTTTGTGGCACCACGATTTGATTGTAGTTGTTGACTGTATTAGATCCTCCGCTTTGACCCTGAACCATATTTCCGGCGTTGGTCTTGGGAGCGCCCATCTGGTAGGTCGGCGCACCATTCGATTGTACTGGTACAGCGTTGGTAGCGTCGTCGGGGGAGCCTTGGCCTTTTACAGGCGCACAACCGGAAGCAATGAACGACAGCAGGAGGATAACGATTATGTCCCGCACTGTGCCTATTCCTTAGGCGGCCCATTATTTACGTTGTTGTCGCCTCCACTCTGCCCCTGCGTCATGTTGCCTTTGTTTTCACCGGCCTCCATTGAGAATGCGGGCGAAGTTACTGGCGATGGATGGGACTGTCCAGCGGCTGGATTACTGTCCCTTTCTTTTACAATTTTACAGGTCCATTCAACAATCAGAGTCGGCATAACGGTACCAGCTACGGTTCCCGGTGGAGGGCCTGGGAATGGCAACTCCTTGCCGCCGTCTACACAATCAAGTATCAGATTTCTGTATTCAAAATGGTGCGACGGATTTGCGATTGGTTCTTCAAGAATCTTGGAAAAACTAATTTTGCTGCGCGGCCAATCGGGATTAGCACCCGATACGGTTGCAACCTTTTTGCCCAGTTGATAGAAGGTGTCCGCATCGCGGTCATCAGATCGAGTAGAAGGTGACGACCCGTAGTTATAGCTGTTGTACTGCCTATCGATCCGTGCCGCAGTAATGTTGCCAGAAATTGTCGCCTTTTCGCCGCCTACTATGTTGCCGGTCCCGCCGGTGACCACCGCGCCGGTGTTCTTTTCTACCGTTAGAAGTGCTGTTATCCCTTTGACTATTTCGCCTGTCGCTTGATCGGGGGAAATGTGAGCAGCAGAGGCGATATTTTTAAGTGCATCGCTGACTTCTGTGTCATGCGCCGAAATACCGTCTAACTTTTTTTGCATGAGATCGTATCGTTGGTCGGCAGTGCGTTTTTGTAGATCGGTGTCTTGAATCTGGCTCGCTGTTTGCCATCCGATACCAATGGCAAGGATCAATCCGGCTCCCCATGAAAACCAAATCCAAGTCGGCCATTTTGTAGTGTCTGGCTTCACGGCATTGATGCCCAAAATGCCAATGAAGGCGTTGAACAAGGCAGTGAAAAAAGCGAGCCAAACGGACAGGTATAGGACAAAGTGCCATATGGATAACGGCTCAGGCATGGGCACAGCTGGCACAGGCATCGCAAGATGCTACCCTCTGCGCATACGTGCGTCAAAGGGATACATGCCTCTCGATATCGTCGGGCAGCTCGAGATCGTTCTGCACCGGAACATTATACTGATCGGATAGCTTCGATGCACGACAAAAAGCCTTAAAATATAGGCTTTTGCTATACATCAAGCTCCGGCTGTGCGCACCGGCCGTCGCCAATCAATCCCTTCCAGTAGCATCGACAACTGTGCAGCACTCAACGCCACGGCTCCACTGGTCGCTTGTGGCCACACGAACCGGCCGCGCTCCAGACGCTTGGCGAAAAGACACAGCCCGTCGCCACTCCACCAGAGGATCTTCACCCGATCTCCGCCCCGACTGCGGAACACAAAAAGCTGACCCGAGAAGGGATCATCGGCCAGTTGCCTTTGCACAAGGCCTGCCAAGCCATCAAAGCCGTTACGCATATCGGTCGTACCGGCTGCGAGCCACACCTGCATACCCGTCGGTAGCGCAATCATCGATGCTCGAGTGCATCAATAATGCGTGAAAGGGCTTTGATGTCCACACGACCGTGCACTCGTATACAGCGGCCGTTCCCCAACTCAATCTCAATCGAGTCGGCTGCGATCCGCCGTGGCGCCTCCTTCGGGACCACTCGGGGAGCACTTCGCTCAGTGGGCAACAAGGTTGGAATGGTCACCTTTACGGGCAACATCGCCAGCGCGCTCTGCGCGTTCGTCACTTCGAGCAATCCGCGCCGGTACAGCTGCCGCCAGCCGAACACCTGGTTGGCGTTCACCCCGTGACGCCGTGCTACAACAGCTACCGACGCGCCCCGTTCGTGCGTCTCCTCCACAATCCGGCGCTTCTCTTCAAGTGTGTGTCGTTGCCGGGGACCCGTGCGCTGTCCCAACGTATCCGTTGCACTCGCTTCGGCCGAATTGTCCATTTAGGACACCTAGCGACGTGTCCACTTAGGCCTCACATCATCAACCGCCGTTGCGATACCAGCTATGCGGCCGTGAGCCCACGCTTACGCCTTTCTACGCTGTTCAAAAAATGAGCATGAACCGGTGGTTGTGGGGACTTTTGTGTGACTCTGCTGTGCTCTCAGGTGCTCCGTCGTGACAAATGCAACGGGCGTCACGCGGCAAGGGTTAATGAATTATCAAGTAAAACAATCGTCTATAATGCCCATTGAGCGTTGCCGGCTTAGCACAGTGGTAGTGCAACGGTTTTGTAAACCGTAGGTCGGGGGTTCGAATCCCTCAGCCGGCACCAGATCCACAAAAATGTGCGCACATGCCGCGATTAACTCAAGCCAAAACGCGGTAAGCATTTGGCGGTCATTGATAACCAGTGCCGTATATATAACTCGTGCCGCAGCAAAGCCGGTCCCTATCTCCTGCTAACGTATCGTCAAGCGGAACGTGATGCCGCCGAGGTCCTTCATCATGCAGCTCTGGCGTTCTCGCGCAGCCGTTACCCTGCTTGCTGTCGCTCTGCTCATCCTTCATCCAGCCTGCGCCGGCGTTACGACCGAAGGCGATTTTCGGATCGAATATCCAGGCGACAGCATTGGCCGCCACACGAATCTCGATAAAGCAGTCATGTCATGGATGACGGACAATGACATCTACGCTGCCCAGCTCGCGGTGCGCCAGAGCGGCGAGCTCATTTTCTCCCATGCCTACACTAGGACAAGCAGCTACTCCTTGGGCAAAACGACCAACACGTTCCGTCTGGCAAGCGTGAGCAAGATGCTGGTCACAGCCGCCTTCTCCAACCTTCTCTCCTCCGGCAGACTCAAGGGCGGTGAACACGTCTACGAATATATCGACGTGACCGAGCCATTGCTCTCGACCCAACAGCCGGATCCGCGCGCCAAGGACATTAATTCCCTCGAACTGGTCGAGCATACCGCGGGCCTCGCCGGAGAGGGCGCCGGCGATCCGCTGTTCGAGATGCGCGACATCGAGGTTGCGCTTGGTGCCGCGCCCCTCACCGCAACTTAGTTCGCCCGGTACCTGTACGGCGAACCGCTGCTCTCGACACCTGGGCTCACCTACCTTTATTCCAACGTCGGCTATTTCCTGCTTGGCCGCGTCGTGCAGAAAGCGGCGGCTGAACCGTACGTTGACTATGTGCAGAAGACGCTCCTGGACCCCCTGGAGATGAAGAATTGGACGCTCTCTCCCACTTCCAGGGCAGACGCGGACCCGAACGAGGTTCGCGCCGATGAT
>Ga0302326_10007660_pt1 | contig 23958 bp, 11 predicted proteins | sample Palsa_T0_3_FD_202264 | JGI IMG/M metagenome (GOLD analysis project Ga0302326, IMG submission 202264) | Peat permafrost microbial communities from Stordalen Mire near Abisko, Sweden - Palsa_T0_3 | ecosystem: Environmental > Terrestrial > Soil > Palsa > Peat permafrost | place: Sweden: Abisko... | reverse complement strand
CGGTAGGCCCGCCGCATACCCGGCGTGTGGCCTGCTGTTCAACTTGTCCAATTCTCCGGGCTTAGTGGTCTGTTTGATCTCCATGGGGGTTGAAGTGGGTGTGGACGCGGAGCCCTACAATCGCGCAGAAAAGATTGTCGAAGTTGCCGCTGAAGTGTTCTCCCCATCGGAGCTCGCCCAGCTGCAAGCCTTGCGCGGTAGGGAGAGATTGGACCGCGCCATGTCGTTGTGGACGCTAAAGGAGGCCTATATCAAAGCGAGGGGCACGGGGCTGGCCCTGCCCTTGAAGAAGTTCTCGTTTCTGTTCGGCGGCGTAGAAGCTATTCGCCTGGAGCTGGATCAAGAATTGGACGATGAAGCTAGGCGCTGGCGATTTTGCCTGCTCGAGCATGCCAGACACCGCGTGGCTCTGATGGCCGAGCAGGTGACAGAGCCCGAACTGCAACTATGGGAGATGCGGTCTTTGCTAGTGCCTCCTACGCGACTGCCCTCGGGTGAGATTCGATGGTATCCGGTGCCGGGAACGACTGAACATTGAAGACGTGGAACCTAGAAAGTGCCCCTGCACTCAGGACGGGAGTAATGTCTTGAGAATCTCGGCAAAAGTCCTAACGTGGGGTTCAAAGAGCATGGTCATATGTCCAGCGGGGACATCGTGAATTTCCAGCCCACCGGCGGCAAATGGTCCCCACCCCAGATTTGGGTCGTCTCGCTTGCTAAGGGCTTCCCCACGGTGTGAAGCGCGCATCAGAGTGACCTTCCCGGCGTAGACTTGGGGGGTGTAACGATTGAGAGCTCGCATGTGAGCTTCCTCCACCTCAAAAAGATGAAGGCTGACAGGGAGAGGCCGGCCCGCCAGACGGAAGCAAGAGCATCCCAGGCGTTTGGCGGATTCACCCATCAGTTTCCCCCAGTACTTCCTCTTTGTTGAAGCTTTTTCCATGAGATACGCTACGCCCTGTTTGCCGAGCCTACGCAAGAGGATATGCGCCTGAGTTCTCATGCCTAACTGCTTTGCGCTTCCTGGAATAAATGCGTCGAGTAGTACAAGTAACTTCGGCGGCAAACCTTGAGCATGGAGCTGTCGTGCCATCTCAAAGGCGATATGCCCTCCAAAGGATGCGCCTCCGATGAGGTAGGGACCTTGCGGAAGGAGATCCTTAGTTCCTTGACATAAATCGACGCCAATTCTTCGACGCTTGTTTCGCGAATTTCCGCCTGGGATACGAGGGGCGACTTGAAAGCATAAAAAGGCTGGTCGGGCCCCAGCGCCTTGGTCAGCTGCTCATAGAAGAGAACGTCTGCTCCCAGAGCATGAACAAAGAAAAGCGGAATGCGCGAGCCTTGCGGCTGAATGGGGACAAGAGCCGACCAAGTTTTTGGTTTCCCGGCGACCGGTTGTTGAGTTTTGCGGATCACATTCGCAAGTTGACGTACGGTGCGCGCTTCAAAGAGAACGGCAAGTTCCAGATCCGCCTGATACGCCTTCTTGATCTTGGCAAATAGTCGAACGCCAACGAGTGAATGACCTCCCAGCTCGAAGAAGTCGTCATCCAGCCCCACCCGTTCGACGCCCAGCATGTCCTGCCACCACCCGGCGAGGGTGGCCTCCAGGCCTTCGACCGGCTCTGCGGCACTCGGTGGCGTTGCGGCGGCGGCCGGCAATGCAGAAGCGACCGCGTTGCGCGCGACCAGGTCTTCGAAAGGATGGGCCAACACTACAACGGCGGATGGGGTCTTCGCCATCAGTATGCGGGTCAAAGCGCGTGCACCGTCGAGCGGCTGTATCCTGGGGCGATGATCGGTGTCAATGGGCTGCTGTTCCTCAGAGTATGCGGCACCGGGAGGCTGCGCATTTTCCTCCGCTGCTTTTGCGGAATCGCCGATTCGACGCATTGTGAAGCCTTCGATTTCCACAAGCACCTGGTCCTGCTCATCAAAGAGCGTTATGTCGAAGGTCTCCACTTCACCGCGCAGCAGATTCTCCTGCCGAGACCGAATAAAGCTAAAGCATCGGGAAGGGATGGGGTGGTAGACGCAAATCTTCTTGTAGGAAAACGGAAGATACAGATCGTCGGTGGACTCGTAGCCTTCGATCGTATAGAGCGCGCAGCCTGTGGCCAGATCGAGTATTGCGGGATGCATGAGAAGGGCGGAAGAGTCCGCGAAAAACTCCTCGTCAAGAGCAAGCTCGGCTAGGCCTTCTCGTTTGCCGATGAGCAAGCGCTTGAGACAGCGCCATCGGGGGCCGAAATCGAAATACCGCTCCTGCCTGGTCCGATGCCTATCGTCGAATGCGATCTCACGTTCGTGGCACCGTTCCACAATAGTCGCTCGATCGACTCGCGATGCGGGACGCGCGAGGCACGAAGCAATGTGGCCGGTAGCATACTCACTCCACTCGCTTGTCCCCGCAGAACCAGCTCGCGCTAGAACAGCGAAGCGAAAAGCCCCGTTTTTCAGCGCGGCTCCGTGGTCCCGTCTCAGTTCGATGCGCACGTCTCTCGGTGCCGAGGGATCGAACATGAGCGGAGAAAGAAAATGCACATTTTCGAATTCGATTGCGCGTTGAAATTCGCCCTGCGTGAATGCGCCAGCAGCCATTTCCAGGTAACCCGTGCCCGGGATGAGAGCCTTGCCAGTCTTCAGCCGATGTTCGGAGAGCAGCCAATCCTTTTCAAGGGAAAGCCGGCTGCCAAACACGATCTCCCGAGGCGTTTCCACCAAGCGCTTTTCGAGTAGCGGATGAGGTGAGGCGGAGCGCGCGCCCATGCCGACCTCGCTCCATGCGCCCCAGTTGATGACGGTCACCGGGGCTTTTCGGCTAAGCGCGAAAACGTCGAGAAAGGCGTTGGCGGCAGCATAGTCCACCTGGCCTGCGGACGGCATGATCGAACTGATGGACGAGAACAAAACAAAGCAGCTCAGCGGCTCATCGCGAAGAACCTCTTCCAGAACCAGCGTCCCACGTACCTTTGGATCAAGTACGCGCGTGGCGATTTCCGCGGTCTTCAGCATCAACGGTCCATCGTCGAGAACACCTGCGGCATGAAAGACGCCGTCGATCTTTCCAAACTTCTTTCGCACCAAGGCAACGACGTTGCGCATTTGATCGGGATTCGTGACATCTCCCTGAGCGACGAGCAAACCTCCAGCTATGGAACGGATCTCGATTAGCTTTCGAATTCTCCGCTTATCGGGCTCCGTCCGCTGACTCCCGCTCAGCGTCACTTCCCACTCCATCTCGGGAGGCAGTTTGGAGCGGCTTACCAGCACCAAGCGGGCGTTGAATTCGCGGGCCAGATGTTCGGCAACAACCAGTCCAATGCCGCCAAGTCCGCCGGTGATGAGATAGACGCCCCCACGCTCCAGGCGGTGGCGCTCGGGTAAGGTCGAGAGATCGAACCGATCGAGTGTTTCGACCATCCGCTGGCCACTGCAATACGCAACCGTAACGTTGTCACCGGTGCACGCCATCTCGGCCACAAGCTGGGCCGCGCACTCTTTTGTGTGACCGCGGTCGAAATCGACATCGACGGCACGGCAAGCGATTTCGGGAAGCTCTTTCGGGATAATGCGCGCCGGACCGAGCAACACAGCCCGCGCCGGATTGTGGACCGCCTCGTCTAAAACCTGTTGCATGCCGTTCGAGATCAGGGCGAAGTCGATCTTTGCGAGGTCATGGGCTGTAACCGCCTGCGCAAGATAGAGGGGGCTATAGAAACTGCGAGCCAGCGTCTGTTCGAGCGGAGCCTTCCCGCCTTCAGGAACCACCGACCAGAGATGGAGGACTTTCTGGATCGTTCGCCCGCCTGCAGTGATATCGGCGATCAGTGCGTCATAGTCGCCACGAACATCGGGCCGGAGTGTGTAAGTTCCTTTTCCGGATCGCCCATAACTCGAACCCGGATCGACCAGAACGACGTGCCTTTTTTCTGTTCTGAGTTTGGCGGCAATTTGATCGCCGAGGCCTGAAGAATCGCGGAAGACGATCCAGCAACCGGCCTCGGAGCGGGACACGGCGGGAAGGCAAGCAGGCTTGAAGATGCGGCGATAGAAATACTCATTCGCATCGTCTTCATTGCCTGGCGACGGGTTGGGGGCAGACGACCTGGCGGGTTGAACGCGATCCGGCTCAATCCAGAATTTCTGACGTTCGAAGGGATACGTCGGCAACGAAACACGCTGAACGGAACCGGCCGCATGAAGCTTAGCCCAATCAACATCGACTCCCGAAACCCAGAGTTGGCCAAGTGTCTGGAGCGCGCAACGAAGGTCTGGTGTGGCCTCGCGGGGATGCGGCATTGATTGAAATGCTCTTGCGACTTTGCCGACCTGCTGGCGCGCCAGCGATGTGAGCGCGTTGCCCGGCCCCACTTCGAGCAGAATCTGATCCGGCTGACTCAACAGCTCCGCGAGATTGTCGGAGAATCGGACTGTCTGGCGAATGTGGCGCGCCCAGTAAGCCGGATCGGTGGCCTCCTCGGCTTTGATCTGCGTTCCGGTGACATTGGACATGTAAGGGATGCGCGGAGGCCGGAGGGCAACCTTCGAAAGCCGCTTCTCGAAGGACTCAAGGATGGGGTCCATCATTGCGGAGTGGAAGGCATGCGAAGTGAACAAGCGCCGGCAGGCGACGGACTGCTTGGCTAGGTCCTCTTCCAGTGCCGCGATTTTAGGGGTTGGTCCGGAAACTACGCAGAGTTTAGGATTATTGACAGCGGCCAGCGCAAGGACACCGTTGAGATTGAGTTCATCGACGGAGAGCGGAACAGCAAGCATCGATCCCGGCGGAAGGTCGTAGATCAGTTGTCCGCGGAATGCGACGATGGCCAACGCATCATCAAGAGAGAGGACATCGGCGAGGCAAGCAGCCACATATTCGCCGATGCTGTGGCCGACCATCGCCGCAGGCTCAACGCCGAGCGACATCCACCAGCGTGCCATGGAGTACTCGATCGAAAACAAGGCAGGCTGCGTGAGCCATGTCTGGTTCAACCTTTCTGCCGCAGCGTCTTTTTCCTGCTCCGCTGGGTAGAGCGCTTGGCGAAGGTCAATCCCGAGAGGCTCACGAAGATGTTGCGCGCAGAGGTCGAGGGAATCGCGAAAGACAGCCTCGTTCTCGTAAAGTTGGCGACCCATGTTGACGTATTGCGAACCCTGTCCGGAGAACATGAAGGCCACTTGCGGAGCGGTTTTCGCGGCTGTTCCCGAGGTAAAGAATTGAGGCTTGTTGATTGCAATTGCGTCGATCGCTTCGTGCGAATCCTCGACCACAAATGCACGCCGATGCGCGAAGGCGGTGCGGCCAAGCTGACACGTGAAGGCAACATCGGCCAGATCCAGCTTGGGGTTCGCGTGCAGATGAGCGATGAGATCGGAGCTTGCTTGATTGGCGGCAGCCTCGGTCTTCGCGGAGACCGTCAGAACTTGATATGGCCTTGCACGGCGCGGCACCACCGGCGCAGGAGCTTCTTCAAGCACCACGTGCGCGTTCGTGCCTCCGATGCCTAATGCGGTAACGCCCGCGCGCCGGGGCGATCCATTGGATTGCCAATCGCGGAGTTGGCTGTTAACGAAGAACGGGCTGCCTTTCAATTCGATATGAGGGTTTAGATTCTCAAAATGAAGACTCGGAGGAAGCTGCGCATGTTCGAGCGCAAGCGCAGTCTTTATCAGGCCGCCTACGCCGGCGGCTGCGTCCAGATGGCCCACATTCGATTTCAATGAGCCAATGCCGCAATATGCGTTGCCGGTGGCTGTTTTACGGAAGGCCTGTGTCAGAGCCCTGATCTCGATGGGATCGCCGACCCTGGTGCCGGTTCCATGCGATTCGATGTAGGAGATGTCGTCGGCGGTGACGCCGGCAATCTCGAGCGCCTCGGCAATCACTTCGGCCTGGCCCTCGACGCTTGGCGCCAGGTAACCGACTTTGCGAGCGCCATCGTTATTGATCGCCGACCCGAGAATCACGGCGCGTATATGGTCATGCTCAGCGAGCGCATCTTCAAGCCGCCGCAATAAGACGATCCCGAGGCCGCTTCCAAAGACCGTGCCGCTCGATGCCTCATCGAAGGGGCGGCAATGGCCGTCGCGCGAAAGAATCTCTCCATCGCGATAGGTGTAGCCCAGTCCATGGGGGAACTCGATTGTTACACCGCCAGCCAAAGCCATATCGCATTCGTAATTGAGCAGACTTTGACAGGCAAGATGCACTGCGACAAGCGACGTAGAGCAGGCGGTCTGCACATTGATGCTGGGGCCGCGCAGATCGAGCTGATAGGAGACGCGCGTGGCCAGCACATCTTTGTCGTTGCCGGTTTGCTTCAACTGGAACAAGCCCGCGGTTTCAAGCAGCCGATGGTTGGCGAGCAGGTTGTGGATCAGGTAGGTATTCATACCCGACCCGGCGAAGACACCGATCGATCCATCGAAGAGCCGAGGTGGATGGCCCGCATCTTCGAGGGCTTCCCATGCGCACTCGAGAAAATGCCGGTGCTGCGGATCCATGATGGATGCATCTCGCGGACTGAATCCGAAAAACGATGCATCGAACATCGGGACTTCATCGAGCACGGCTGCGCGCTTGACGTAATCGGGGTTCGCCAGGTCTGCGGCAGTTGCCCCGGCCGCTATCAACTCGGTTTCAGAGCGGTCGCGGATGGATTCGACGCCATCGCGCAGGTTCTGCCAGAACTCGACTGTGTTTCGAGCGCCGGGAAAACGACCCGCCATACCAACGATCGCAATGGACGAGGGTTTCATGGCGCTCCATTTCTAGCCTGCCGGGCCATTCTGCGGCGTTGCGCGCGGTCTGATGCCTGGCTGTGTGCATCTGTTCCCGCAAGATGACGGGCCAGCGCGCTCACGGTCGAGAACTGAAACAGATCGACGAGGGAAATTTCGCGTCGCAGGACCTCCTGCAGCTTAGCCTGTACTTCTGCGACGGTGAGGGAGTGTGCTCCGAGGTCGAAGAAGTTATCGTTCAGGCCGACCGTCGGAATTCCCAGCGCCTCTTGCCAGACAGTGGCAACGATGCGCTCGATTTCGCTTGAGGGTTGGCTTCGGGCCACTGCATCGGCGGCGCCGACAGAGATGTTCGGAGCTGGAAGGTTCAGCAGAGCTTTGCGATCGGTTTTTCCGTTCGCAGTAAGAGGCAATTCGGGTAGAAAGACAAAGCTCGAAGGGACCATGTAATCGGGCAGCTTCGATTCCAGCTCCTTGCGTAGAGTGCCTGCGTTATTGGCTCCCCCGTATTCGGCTACCAGATAAGCAACCAGGCGTTTGTCGCCTTCGCGGTCCTCTCGGAGGATGATGACGGCCTGCCGGACTCCGGAGCAATCTTCAAGGATCGCTTCGATCTCGCCTGGCTCGATGCGGTGGCCGCGGAGCTTGATCTGGAAGTCGGCGCGCCCGAGGAACTCGATGTTTCCGTCGGGCTGATACCGGGCCAGGTCGCCTGTGCGGTAGATCCGTTGCTCTGAAAGGGAAGGGATCGAAAGAAATCGCTCGGTAGTAAGGTCAAGACGGTTCCAGTAGCCGCGCGCCACGCCATCGCCGCCAATGTAAAGCTCTCCCACTTCGTCCGTGGCGACAGGATTCCGTTCCGCGTCGAGTATGAAGGTTTGTGTGTTCGCGATGGGCTTGCCGATCGAAACCGCACTGCCCACTTCTTCTACTTGGAAGGTTGTCGACCAAATGGTGGTCTCTGTCGGTCCGTACATGTTGTGAATCTCGCCATTGAATTTCTGGCGAAGAAGGTGGATGAGAGACGCCGGTACGGCTTCACCCCCGAGAAGCATCTGTCGCAGGGAGCCCAGCGCGGCAAACGCGCGCGCATCGAGCGTCAGCATGCGCGCCAGCGACGGGGTCATTTGCAAATGTGTGACTCGGTGACGGACGATCTCATCGGCGATTGTGCCTGTGCCCTCGTCGCCATGGACGACAATCTTGAAGCCGCGGGTCAGGGTCCACAAAAGTTCCAGCACCGAGATGTCGAAGGAAACACTGGTGACGGCGAGCCAAACACCTGGCTCGCAACCGAGGGCCCGGTCCATACCCCAAAAGAAATTGACGACGTTCCGGTTTTCGACCATTACGCCCTTGGGCTTGCCCGTGGAACCGGAGGTGTAGATGACATAGGCGAGGTTGCTGCTGGCGGCATCGGAATGGACCGGCTCCGTGCTCCCGGGAGCAATCATCGGGTCTCCCGAATCGACGACGGTGAGACGATTTCTGCCCGATGGAATCCGATCGCGTGTTGCCGCGGTAGTCAGAAGCACCGACATGCCCGAATCTTCGATGATCCACGACAAACGATCGCTGGGATAGCTGGGATCGAGCGGAACATAGGCTGCGCCAGCCTTGAGTATGGCGAGCAGACTCACAACGAGACTCACCGATCGTTCCATCGCAACCCCAACTAAAGTCTCCGGCTTTACGCCGAGGCTCTTCAGATGATGGGCCAGGCGATTGGAGCTTTCGTCGAGTTCGCGATAACTGAGCGCGCGGTCTCTAGCGAGAACGGCGTTGGCGTCCGGAGTCCGGGCAGCCTGCTTCGCAAATAGCTCGGCGATGGTGCTGTGGCGTGGATAATCAACTTCAGTACGGTTCTGCTCAAGCAATGGAACGCGTGACATAAAAGTTCTCCAGGAACAAAAACTCTATGCCCGTGCCGAGAAACGTCTCGATAGCTTCTTCGGGCGTGTTCACGATTGGCTGTCCTTTGACGTTGAAGCTGGTATTCAGCACCATCTGACGGCCCGTGGTTTCACCCACGGCCACCAGGAGCGCGTGAAAATCCGGATTGTCGTTCACCGAAACGGTCTGTAGCCGCGCGGACCCGTTGACGTGCGTGATTGCGGGAAGAAGGGCCCTTAAATCAGGACGGACATCGACGATGCTGATCATGTAAGGGAGCTGGGTGCCCTCAGCCACCTCGAACCAGCGATGTGCTTCTTCAACCGAACAGGCGGGCGCAAAAGGACGAAACGCCTCGCGCTTCTTGACCATGGCATTGATTCGGTCGCGCATGTCCGGCCGTCTGGGATCGGCCAGGATGCTTCTGTTGCCGAGCGCGCGCGGACCATACTCCATGCGGCCCCGGTGCCACGCAATCACCCGTCCGTCCGCGATGAGCCGGGCTGCGCATGCACAGGTGGCTTCAAGGGAATCGAGACGCTTCCATTGGATCTTGCCATTGAAGCACTGAAGCGCAGCCTCGATTGCGCTCTTGTCGTATCGGGGTCCAAAGAGCGGGGCCGGGAAGCGGTGGTTCGGAATCTCCCTTGAAAGGGAAGTGCGATAGAGCGCGGCGCCGAGAGCGACGCCATCGTCGCCGGCCACGGGCTGAACGTAGACTTCGTCGAAAAGGCGGGAACGGAACAGCTTGCCGTTGGCTGTGCAGTTAAGAGCAACGCCCCCGGCCAGGGCAATCCTGCGCAACCCCGTCAGCTTTCCAAAGTGTTCGCAAACGTGCATGACGACCCGCTCGAGACACTCCTGAAGTGCCGCAGCTACGTCTTCATGGATGGAATTGACGGAATGGTTTTGCGGCCTGCGCGGGATGAGATGCTCGTCCAGCCATGCGCGCGTTGCCAGATAATTCTCGCGCTCCTCGCGAGAATGGTTCAGTTTAAGCAGCGGAATGCGGATCGATCCATCGTCGCAAAGCTCCACGGCCTGCTCGAAGAAGCGACGGAAGCGAGCAGGGTCCCCGTAAGGCGCGAGGCCCATGATTTTGTATTCGTCCGAATTAAAATCGAAGCCCAGATGTAGGGTTATCAGCGAATAGAGGATGCCGATCGAGTCGTTGGCACCGACGGTGCGAAGTTTTTCCAGCTCTCCGTCGTGGAACTCGTAGACGGTGAGACTCTCGATCTCCCCCATCGCATCGTTCACCACCACCAGGCACTCGTCCCAGCCTGATGTATAAGCCGCGCTAGCGGCGTGAGCCAGATGGTGGCCAACGGAGAATACCTTGTCCTCGGGAAAGCCCGGGAGGTCGCGGCGTACCTGGGTCAGGAGGGCATCGCGGGAGAAAACCTGCTGGTAGAGTTTGGTTGAGACTTCGTCCCTGAGGTAAAGCTCGCGATAGGGGGAATAGTCAAATCCATGGGCGATTTCGTCAATTTGAGAAATCGAGATACCGGCCTCGGCCAAACAAAATCTGATTGCATCGATAGGGAAATCGCCGGTGTGCTTCTTCCTGGAGAAGCGCTCCTGCTCCGCGGCAGCTACAAGTTTCCCGTCGACCACTAATGCGGCCGCTGCATCCATTCCCTGTGCAATTCGATATTCGCGTTCATCCAGGCCAGGCCAAGTAGCCTGCTTAAACGCCATAGAGTTCTCTAACCCGCTAATTCCAATAACGTTCATAATTGGCCACTTCGAATTAGAAATATTGATTTCTTTGAATCTGACTGTGCCCTGGTTAACCAGCGTTCCCCTGCAGGTTCCTGACGGACCTTTTTAGTTTCTTCGCTTTCAAAGCAATTGCTTGTCCTATGCGAATCGTTTCTGGGTCCGGGGTCAGTGACGCCTGTCACAAATCAATTACCTTTTGTTCTCCCCAGGCTCGCAGCGGTATCTGGCGCACGACAAGCGGCCAGTCCCGATATACCGCATCACGACTGAAATCTGCGAAGCCAGGCAGGGTGAAAGGTTAGGGGGATTTCCAGCGTGTCTCCAGGCTGTTCTATGACGCTTCCGTCATCGGGGCAGCGGTACGGTGTTTGGATGCGATTGCGGCGCGTAAATAGAGCTGCGGTTTGACCGGTGCACCTTTTCGCCTTCGCGGCACCCCTGCGGTTATTTGGGGTTCACTGTTCAGTTATCCAAAGCATGTCGTCTTGTGCTCTCGGCAATGCTTTCATGAGCGCAAGAGTTCCGAAGTTACAATTGGATGTCATTTGCTCGACCGGTGACCGGGCTTTAGTGAACTGTTGGAAGCCGGACCGCGCGACTCAGCGCGCCACTCCGTTGAGCTGGCGCGATTAACAGTCTGTCGGCCACTTCGACGGCGGTTATGGGTTTGCTGAAGTAATATCCTTGGATCTCGTCGCAGTGGTGTTCACGCAGAAATGACATTTGCGCTTCAGTTTCAACTCCCTCGGCGATCACCTTGAGATTCAGACTCTTTGCCAGACTGATGATTGCCGTCGTGATGGCTGCGTCGTCGGAATGCATCGCGATATCCCGGATAAATGAGCGGTCAATTTTGAGTTTGTTCACTCGAAATTGCTTGAGGTAACTGAGGCTTGAATAGCCCGTGCCGAAGTCATCAATCGCTAGCCTTAAGCCCATTTCCTTCAGTTCCTGTAGAACCGTGAACATCACGTCCGCGTTTGACAGGAGCAGGCTTTCTGTCAGCTCCAATTCGAGGAATTGCGGTGGCAAGCCGGTTTCAAGAAGAACTCTCCGGATCAGTTGGCAGAAACCTTCCTGGCGAAACTGGACGGCTGAGACATTGACTGCAACAGGAACTGCCAGGAGTCCATCCCTATGCCATTTGCGGGCCTGTGCACATGCGGTTCTGAGAACCCATTCGCCGATTGGAAGGATCAATCCATTATTCTCTGCAATTGCGATGAATTCGTTCGGAGGGACAAGGCCCAATTTCGGATGTTGCCAGCGAATCAGAGCTTCAAATCCCGTGACTTCGCCGCTGGCAATTCCCATCTGCGGTTGATACACGAGGAAAAACTCTTCTCTCTCAAGTGCCAGCCGCAAGTCATTTTCCAGGCTTAACCGCTCCATGACCCGGATGTTCATGTCCGGCTTGAAGAATTGAAATCTGTTTCGGCCATTCTCCTTAGCGCGATACATGGCTTGATCTGCATACCGGATTAGGGTGTCGCAGTCTTCGCTGTGATCGGGGAAAATGCTAATGCCCACGCTGCAACTTGTACTAAGCGAATGCCCCTGAACTACGAACCTGCCGGCAAGCTTTTCCGTGATCCGCGCAGCCGCAATTGCCGCTTCAGCTTCATCGTGCACCCCGTTCAGCACGATGACGAATTCGTCGCCATTCACTTTTGCAACTGTATCCTGTTCTCGCGTGCATCCCTTGATCCGCTCAGCAACATCCTTCAGCAGCAAATCGCCTATCGGGTGACCGAGGGAATCGTTAACGAGTTTGAATCGGTCGAGATCGAGGGACAGAAGCGCAACTTTAACGCTTTTGCGACGGGCACCAGCCAATGCTTTCAGGAGCCGATCCTTGAGCAGAGTTCGATTCGGCAATCCAGTCAACGCATCGTAATAGGCCAGAAACTGGATACGCTCTTCGGCATTTATGCGGTCTGAGATGTCGCGAAAGTACCAGATTCGTCCTCGATGGCGCCCATTCGAATCGACGAGAGGCGCAGAGTACCGGTCGAAGGTCTTACCATTCTTGAGCTTGAACTCGTCTCTGCTCTTTTCATCCGGGCGAGTATAGAGATATTTGATCCTCTCAACGAAAGCGTCAGGATCTTCGACTCTATCTGTCACATGCTTTAGCACCAGCCGATCGTCTCTCCCGATTATCAGCCTGCTTGGTACTCCAAAGTGAAGCCCGAATTGTTTGTTTGCGAGGATGATGCGATCTGATTCATCGACGACAAGGATGCCTTCAATTGTCGTTTCAGTTTGCGCCTCCAACAGCGCTGTCTTGAATAGCAATTGTTCCTCGGCACGTTTGCGCTCCGTCAGGTCGTAGGCGGCAACCAACATTGCTTCGGATCCGTGGAAGTCCAAGGGATGGCAGACAATCTCTACGTCGATGATCACACCATCCTTCTTGCGATGTTTCCAAACACCAGCCCTCTGGAGTCCCAGCTCCCGTTTCGCTACGTCCTGCAACAATTCGGGGACGTTTTCTTCGGGCCGTATGTCCGCAATCGTCATCGCCAGAAACTCCGGCTCCGAATAGCCGTATTGCTGGATCGTCGCTTGGTTTACAGCCAGAAAGCGAAGAGTGCTGCGGTCGAATACCCACATCGGGATTGGACTGCCATCAAACAGGAAACGATACTGCTTCTCGGAATTGCGCAAGCACTCTTCGGCTTGCTTTCTATCTGAAATATCTCTGGCGATGGCAGCTGCTCCAATCACCGCCCCTGCCGCGTCCGTAATGGGTGAGACTGAGAGAGCAATGGTAATCTGCTGGCCGTCTTTTTTTACCCGAATTGCCTCGATGTCGTCCACTTCCTGTCCGCGTTGAATTCTCTCCAGGATTTGCAGGTGCTCGTTTGCACGGTCCACTGGAGCCAGGATCCCGAGCGATTTTCCGATTGTCTCTTCGGCGCCATAGCCGAAGATGCGTTCGGCGCCGGCGTTCCAGGTTTCAATCTCTCCTCCGGTCGTGCAGGAGATAATTGCGTCGTCTGAACAACGAACGATGGCCGCCAATCGGCGGTGTTCCTGTTCTGCTTTTCTGAGATCGCTGATGTCGGTTATGGTGCCCTTGATGACCGGCCCCGTTCCGTCCTCACGTGTCAACAGAATTGCGCTGTTCAGAATCCAGACCGGGCTCCCGTCTTTCCGTCGCAGGCGTTGCTCGAAGTTGGTCAGACTCTTCTCTTCCCGAAGCTTCTCAATGAATCGGACTCGATCAGAAGTGCTGAAGTAGCCGGCAGTGATCGAGTGGCCGATCATTTCCTCGCGTGCCGAATATCCAAACATCCGGCAAAATGAGACATTGCAATCCAGGACAAGGCCGTCCAGAGTTGTTCTGTATGCACCCGCCAGGCTCTTTTCGAAAAGCAACTTATAACGGTCTTCTCTCAACTCAATCTCAAGCCTAAGTCGCGCTTGCCGCTTAAGAATCGAGAAGCTGGCGATGGAGACTAGCAGCGCAGCGAAAAGGATCGAGACGAGATGAGAGGCCCATACTCTGAGGTCGGGATAAAGGGCCATCTTCGATAGCTCAAAGACGCCCATGATTGTCGCGGCGATCGCGGCTGCCCGTAGCGCATGCATTCGGATGTAGGACGGGCTTGTCGCCATTGCGCCGGGCTTGCTCGCAATGTTGCTATGCAACAGCTTCACGGTGGTAACCCCGATCACGAGAAAGGAGATGGCCATCGTGCCGGTCACACTTAGAACGGATATGTCCATTCCTTTTAAGAATGCGAGCGTGACATGCGAAACGATGAAACTGATCGCTCCGATCGGTCTCTCAAAGATGTCTTTCGCTGGGCCGTGGACAAATCCTCGTCCGTCGTAGCTGGTTCTTGCGGGGATCAGGAAGAGGGCCGACTTGAGTAGTTTTTGCCGCCCTGTCATTGATGCCAGCCTCATTTGCGAACCTTGAATTGAGCAGGCATCACTCCGGTTCGAATATGTTTGGGCTCGGTATAGCCTTCAAACAGAAAGGCGTCTCCAAATCAAGAGGACGCACATCTAGTTAAGTCCTATCCTCTGACCATTAGAATTCCTCGATAGTTGCACGGAGCACGTGACATAAGTCATTGCACAGAGGCATTTTTTGAGCGAATGTTCACTCGATCAGATCTGCCTCAAAAGAGGGATAGCGCGTTACCGATGGATTCAAGTATGAAGTGAGTGACGCCCGATTAGGCTACGGAACCGTACTATGGCATCGGCCGTATTCATGGCTCGAGTCCACAGAGTCGGATGGGTGGAGCAAAATTGGGCAGTCTGAAAAATGTTGGCGCTTTTGGAACGCCGCATTACTCGAAGACTTCGCCAAAGGACGGCCCGGAAGGGTGGAGGCATGAACGAAGCTAGGGAAACCAGGCCGCCCTATCGCGGCCGGGCTGTCGACTTCGTCCTCCGACAGCTGATTCCTGCAGGAACGTTTGTTCTGGCTTCTCTTTCCGCGGCCAGGGCTTCGGAGCCCGTCCCACTTACATCGCTTCGCGCCGTTCACTCCCTCAGCAATGCTGAGGCGAGTCAAGCAATTCCTGTAGCCGTTGAAGCCACGGTTCTTTATTCCCGTGGGTATGAAAGCCTACTGTTCGTGCAGGACGGCGACTCTGCCCTCTTCGTCCGCCCCCCCTCGACTTCGGCACTGCTTCCCGGTGACCGCGTCTTCATCAAGGGAATGACTCAGGGAAGTTTTCGACCCCTTCTGGTGGCCAGTGCCATCACCCTGCTCCGCCACGGCAACCCGCCAAAACCTGTGTTAGCGACATTCGATGAACTGATTCGTGGCGAGTACGACTCCCGGCTGGTTACCGTTGAAGCCAAGGTCCGCGCCGCGGACCTTGTGGTCAGTCCGGCCGCCCCAGTACGCAGTGCCTGCGTACAACTGCTCACCGAGGGGGGGCACATTGAAGCGTACGTCGACAATACCGATGAAAGCGCGCTCAAAGACCTCCTGGACGCCGATGTGGAGATCACCGGGGTAGCCGCTGGGAAGTTCGACGACAAGATGCAACAGACTGGAAGCGTGCTCTACGTCTCCACATTGACGAACATTAAAGTTATCAAGCGCGCCAGCATTGGATTTTGGTCTCTTCCAGCCACGCCCATGGATCAGATTCTCTCCGGCTACCATGTACGAGATTCCACGCGCCGGGTCCAGGTCCACGGAACCATTACGTATTACCAGCCCGGCTCCGCCGTTGTGCTTCAGGACGGATCCAAAAGCCTGTGGATCTCAACCCACACTCGTGAACCTTTGCAGATTGGCGACCTCGCGGACGGAACAGGCTTTCCCGATGCACACGATCGTCTCTTGAGCCTCACCGACGGCGAAATCCGGGATCGCCACATCCTTGCGCCTATCGCGCCACAGTCGGCGACCTGGCGCCAACTCGGTTTCTGGAGCAGTAACAAGCCCGACGGGCATCAGAATGACCTCGTATCCATCGACGGTCAAATAGTCACCGAGCTCCGGCAGGCCACGCAGGACGAATATGTCGTGGTCTCCGATGGACGGCTGTTCACGGCGATTTATCGTCACCCGCGCGTGTCCGCGGTTCTGCCGCCAATGCGGTGGATAGCTCAGGGCTCGAGAGTCCATGTCACTGGCATTTGCACAATCCTGGACAGCAGTGCAGTCAATCCCGGAGAGGAGGCGCCGTTCAATATCCTGATCCGCTCCTTCGACGACATTTCCGTCATTGCCAAGCCATCCATGCTGAACGTTCGCAACCTCATCCTGCTTGTCGGTCTATTGCTTGTGTTGCTGTTGGCCGCAGGCGCGAGGGCCTGGGTGGTGGAACGCAAGGTGCGTCATCAAAACGCTGAGGTAGCTTACGCCGAGCGGCGGCGGGGCAGAATTCTTGAAGACATTAACGGCTCCCGTCCTCTCGCCGAGGTCATCGAACAGATCACCGAGTTGGTTTCTTTCAAGCTCCGTGGCGCACCGTGTTGGTGCCAGATCTTCGATGGAGCACAACTCGGAAACTGTCCGCACAACCTCACTTCTTTCCGTATCGTCAGCGAGCAGATTCTCGCCCGTTCCGGATCGCCGCTCGGAACGATGTACGCCGCGTTCGATCCGCTCGCCCAACGGTGCGCCGACGAATCGGCTCCCCTTTCGATGGCTGTGGGGCTGGCCACACTGGCCATTGAAACCCGGCGGCTCTATTCCGATCTGGTTCACCGCTCCGAGTTTGACTTGCTCACCGACATCCACAACCGATTCTCGCTGGAAAACAATCTGGATCGGCAAATTGCTCAGGCCCGCCAGAGCGCGGGCGTCTTCGGATTGATCTACATCGACCTCAATGACTTTAAGCAGGTGAACGATGTCTACGGCCACCAGGTCGGAGATATGTTTCTGCAGAAAGTGGCGATCCGCATGAAGCGCCAGCTCCGCGCCATCGACATGCTGGCGCGGCTCGGTGGCGACGAATTTGCCGTAGTGCTTCCGATGATTCACAGCCGCCGGGAAGCCGAAGAGATTGCACAGCGCCTGGAAAGCAGCTTTGACGATCCATATCCATTAGATGGATATGTCCTGCGTGGTTCTGCAAGCGTGGGCATCGCCCTTTATCCGGAGGACGGCACGACCAGGGATAGCCTTTTGAGCGCCGCCGATGCTGCCATGTATGTTGCCAAGCAAACAAAGCGGCACGTCGATGATCTCCTGTCCGATCGAGCCGATCCCCCTGTGAAGACCGAAGATCGCGCATAACAGCGGCCGGGCTCAAATTTGCCTTCTTTTCGAGCTGTCGCGGTCCGGCCCTATCGCCGCTCGAGTCCCGCGGCTCGTTGAAATAGACCTCTTTTGACCACCAAGAAATTTCCACTCTGTTCTTCCGTTATCAAAATGGACTATATTGTCGAAATTGTCGGATTGCGGAGCCAGCCATCACCTGGGTGGCCCGCCGGCCCGGCGAATCCGTTGTTTTGACCCCGGATGACGGGACGATAGTTCAGCACGAATTGAATTCAGCTGTTCCGCGACGACAGGGGTTGTCTGGGAGAGGCATTCGGTTTCACATCCCCACTAGTGGTTCCAGGAGGGTCTGATGAGCATTTCCGACACCATTGGCTTGGTGCTGAATCGGAAGAATCAGAACACCGTACTATCGATAGCTCCCGAGCAATCGGTTTACGAAGCGCTCGAGAAGATGGCAAAGCATGACGTTGGTGCCTTGCTGGTCCTCTCAAACGATCGGCTGGTCGGCATCCTGTCCGAGCGTGACTACGCACGCAAAGGGATTCTGATGGACCACCCCTCCAGAGAGACCAAAGTCCGCCAGATCATGACTTGTCCGGTGGTATCTGTGAGTCCGCAGCACACGGTGGACGAATGTTTGGCGATGATGACGGATCACCATTTTCGTCACCTTCCGGTAGTGCAACATGACGCCGTTGTCGGAGTGATCTCGATTGGAGACCTTGTGAAATGGGTGATCTCCGGTCAGGCGCAAACTATTCAGGCGCTTGAGGGCTACGTTACGGGAGCCTATCCGGGGTAGCTCGCGCAATTGCAACCCAGAACGCCAAAGGACCTTTCACCCTTATGCGCCGACTAGCGGATGCGCTTCTTCGTCCTGCTCGATCTTGCAGAGCCTAGATGCCTCGCGGACTAGATTCACTCTTCAGGTGCCGTCTTTTGGGAGGGATGCGATCGTTCGATGTGACGAGCAAAGATGATCATCATTTCCCCGCGGTTCTCTGGATTGGGACGAAATTCCGCGTCGCAAAGCGAACATTTGTAGTAGCCTGAAAATCTTCCTTCGCGGTCTTTGGCTGCGGTGAGATGTGCGTCTTCTCCCATACCCAAAGTCTACGCCGCACAAGTCTGCATCGCCTAACATGAACGGTGCTAGCATCCCGCCTACTGGCGCGGATGACCGATTGGATTTCGTCGGCAGAAGTGTCATGTGGTAGACCGTTATAGGGGGGCGACCGCTGTATTCTGTGTCGTCATGCGCCCCCTTTAGGACGTTCATCATGCGGTTGCCGCCAAAACCTCCGACCCTAGCGGGCAATCGTCTGCCTCGAAAGGTGCGGCGACGCAGTTTATGTCTGCAAACCGTAATTGCCTTAGTCCTCTATTCGGCCCTCCCTTGTTATGCGCAAACCACGCCGTGGTCAGAACGAGTCGCGAACGCCATCATTCGGCTCAACCCCGTAAACGAAACCGAAGCTCGACCAGTGAACGCGTGGGACGAAGAGACTGGTTTGCAACTCGAGGGACTGGACGCTGTCTGGTACAACACGGCGAATGGAGACTATTTCCGCTATGGAAAGGGCAAGGTTGATGAGTATCTCCGCGTGAATGAGCCGACCGATTCCGACAACCGAACCACGAGCGTATTTGACAACGCTCTTCTAGGCCGTCAACTTCTCCTCTTATACCGTGTAGCGCTCGATGCGAAATATTACAAAGCAGCCGCGGGAATCCGCGAGACGATCGCCGCTGCCTGTGATATTTCATCAGCCGGGCGAAGCCAATCGCGATTGAAGGGCCCGTGCATGGCTCAGCCGTTTCTCGCGGAATACGCTTCTGTGTTTCAAGAACCGACGGACTTTGCCGGAATTACGCGAAGCTTTGAGAAGTGGAACAGGAGTGTCCAAGCGCCTACGAAGGAACTGGATCAAGCAGCTGTCTATTCCGATACTCTAAAGGCACGGCTGGCTGCGGCGCTTGTCGATTCGCTGCCTTCTTATCCGCAGGAAGATCCGGGGCGTGGCGAACTCATCGCTATGCTGAATCGCATCGCAACCGAAGCGGTGCAACATCAGGACACCGAGACGGGGCTCTTTGACGAATTGCCGCGGTCGACCACGCCCCGCCACCGTCCGGATTCCCCGACCGCAGAGTGTCTGCTCGTCTATGCACTGTCAAAAGGCGCTCGCCTGGGATATTTGCCTGAACGCGACTCTTTGCATGCTCAGCGTGCCTGGCAGGGAGTCCTGAAGCATTTCGTGCAACAGGATCCGAGCGGCGTCATCACGATGACTCAAGGAGCCATTCACAACGCGCGTAATCGGAGCGCAGCCGAAGACAAAGGTTCCGCGCCTCCAGCGGCCCTCAAAGATCCCGACAAGGAAGGTATTGGCCCGGGCGTCTTGCTTTTGGCTGCCGCCGAGGTTGACAACGCACCCACAGCGGCTATCGCGCGCGGCGAAAGGGTGATGCTCGATGCTTGGTTTAACAGCCAGCAGCGCAAGAATCCCGCCGGGCAGTGGGAGGCCTTCCATTACAAATGGTCCGACCTGAGCGACAGCGGCTACTCCCTCTTCGGGAATATCTTTCAAAGCTTTGGAGCGATGACGGAGACCCTCTACTCCGCGCCGACGCAAGGGAACTTGGCGAAGGCACGGTTTTATATCATCGTGTCACCCGACATTCCAGTCAAGAATCCCAACCCGCATTACATGACGGACCACGACGCCAAAGAGATTGCCGCATGGGTCAAAAGCGGAGGTGTACTGGTCCTCATGGAGAACGATCCGCCCAACGCCGACATCGCCCATTTGAATCTGTTAGCTGATCGTTTTGGAATCCATTTCGACGATGTCTTGCACCATCACATCATCGGCGAACAGGTTGGAGATGGCCGAATTCCTGTTGCCGCGGAGGGCCCGGTCTTTCATCATCCACACACTCTCTACATGAAGGACACATGCGCCATCTCGCTCAGTGGACCCGCGCTTGCATTGCTGCGCGATCGAGGCGACGTTGTTATGGCGACTGCAAAATACGGTCGTGGCACAGTATTTGCCGCCGTCGATCCCTGGCTTTATAACGAATACACCGATGGGCGAAAGAATCCACGCATCTACAATCAGTTCGATAATTATTCCGGCGGCAAGGAGCTGGTGCAATGGCTGCTGCAACAACATCCTCATTGAAGTCCGCTAAAGGGAGAGAGGAAAACACCTTGGGCATGAAGACCGTCTTAATAGCAGATCCCGTGCGTTACCCGCGCATGACAACGCAGGAACTTCGCGAATCCTTTCTTCTCGGAAGCCTTTACCAAGCAGGCACGATTCAGCTCACGTATGTGGATTTAGACCGCGCTGTGGTGGGGATGGCAGTGCCGCTCGAAAATCCGCTGAAATTGTCGACAAGTCCGGAATTGAGAGCTGAGTACTTCACCGAGCGCCGTGAACTGGGCGCACTCAATGTCGGCGGAGCGGGCGTCGTACATGTCGGTAAGTCATCCTATCAACTCGACAATCTCGACCTGATTTACATCGGACGAGGCAATGCTGATATCCGTTTCGAATCGAAATCGAAAGACACGCCCGCCGGATATTATCTCCTCAGTTATCCGGCACACGGAGTCTATCCCGTCAGCGTTGTCAAGAAAGCAGACGCGCAGCCCACCGAAATTGGAAGCTCTGAGACTTGCAACCACCGAACCATTTATAAGTATGTCCACTTGACAGGGGCAAAGAGCTGTCAGTTGGTCATGGGCGTCACCCATCTGCAAACGGGAAGCGCCTGGAATACCATGCCGGCTCATACCCACATGCGTCGCTCCGAAATCTACCTTTACTTCGACGTCGCGGAAAACGCTCGCATTTTTCACTTCATGGGCCCGCCGCAAGAAACCCGGCACCTGCTTATGAGCAATTGCGAGGCTGTCGTTTCGCCCGGATGGTCGATCCACGCAGGTGTGGGCACACAGGCCTACAAATTCTGCTGGGGCATGGGCGGCGAAAACCAGGACTATGCCGACATGGACCCGGCGCCGCTTGAAAGCATGCGCTGAGGAGGGAATTCGATGAAATGTGCTGTATTCTTTTTGGTCTTTGCCGCGCTAAGCATTCCGGCGTTCGCGCAGAGCGGCGGAAAGGCCGAGCTGTTCTCCGCCGCCCAGATTCGAGAGCGAGTTGCGGCGCTTACTCCCCAAGCCGCCGCGTCAGGCAGCGCTGGGCAAATGCTGGCGGACTACGGAAACCACAGGGTGCAGATCTCGGTGCGCACCACAAGCGGCGGCGCTGAAGTCCACGCCCACTTCGATGACGTGATGATTGTGCAGCAGGGAAGCGCGACACTGGTCACCGGTGGCACCATCATTGATCCAAAATCGACCCCCGATGGTGAGACCAAGGGAACCGGTATTCAGGGCGGAAAATCGCAGACCATCTCGCCCGGAGATCTAGTAACAGTGAATGCCGGAGTGCCACATCAGTTATTGGTTTCCCCCGGCACAACCTATAGCGCGGTCGTCATCAAAGTTAGGGAGTGACTCGCAGCAGCAAGCGCGCGACCAAGTATAACTCGCCCCCCTCTCCCTCATGTCTCTCCGGACAAGCTGCTTTCGAGACGCCGATAACTCCACAGCAGCCCAACTTACCTCTGGATGCGCGCCGACCCTCCTTGTGCGAACGCGCGCACTTGCTCCGATGTCGCCATCGTGGTGTCGCCAGGAAAAGTGGTGAGCAGCGCACCGTGCGCCCAGCCAAGCTTTGTAGCCACATCCGGAGTCTCACCGGTCAACAAGCCATAAAAGAACCCCGCGGCAAAACCGTCCCCACCGCCCACGCGATCGTATACATCCAGTTCTGCAGTCGGCGCGGTATATGTCTTCCCATCCATCCAGGCAACCGCGCTCCAGCTATGCCGGTTTGTGGAGTGCACCTCCCGCAGCGTCGTCGCGACCACCTTCACATGGGGATGCTTCTGCACAACCTTATCGATCATCTCAACGAAAACGCGCGGGTCAAGCTTGGACTTCGACGCGACTTCGGGTCCGGCAATACCCAACCCCTTCTGCAAATCCTCTTCGTTCCCGACCAGTACATCTACGTTTTCAACGATCCGCCCGATCACGTCGACAGCATGCTTGTTGCCTCCGGAGATTTTCCAAAGTTTTTCACGGAAGTTAAGGTCGAAAGAAGTCACAGCACCGGCAGCTTTGGCCTCGCGCATCGCTTCCACCGCAAGCTCCGACGTGGTCGGCGAAAGCGCGGCAAAGATTCCCCCGCTATGCACCCATTTGACGCCGCCGGCGAAGATCGCCTTCCAATCAAAGTCTCCGGGTTTTAATTGCGCCGCAGCTTCGTTGGCCCGGTTGTAGAAGACCACGGGAGCGCGCACCCCAAAACCCCGGTCGCTGTATACGGCAGCCATGTTGGGCCCGTTCACACCGTTGTGAGCGAAATGCTTGTAGAACGGTTTCACGCCCATGGCCAGCACGCGCTCAGAGATCAGATCACCCAACGGATAATCCACCATCGCGGACGCGATGCTGGTCCTGAGTCCGAAGCAGTCAGAAAGATTGGCTGCCACATTAAACTCGCCACCGCTGACATGAATCGCACATTGTGTCGCCTTGCGAAACGGAATGATCCCTGGGTCAAGCCGGTGCACCAAGGCGCCCAACGAAAGTAGATCTAGCTCGGCATCCTTACGGAACGTCAAACTGTTACCCTTTGATTCACTCATCGATAACTCGCCTCGTCACTTCCTCTGAGATTCTAAGCGACCAACACCCAGCATCCGGTCGCGCATCAGCGGCTCATCCATCCGCCATCGACGACAAGTATGTGACCGTGCATGTAGTCGCTGGCCCGCGAGGCCAGGAATATCGTAGCTCCGCCCAAATCCGAGAGCGTTCCCCACCGCCCCGCGGGAATTCGCTCCAGAATCTGCCGCGAACGCACAGGGTCAGCCCGCAGCGCCGCTGTGTTGTCTGTCTCCATATAGCCGGGAGCAATCGCATTTACGTTGATTCCTCGCGAGGCCCATTCATTGGCAAAGGCCTTCGTCAACTGTCCCACGCCACCCTTGGCCGCCGCATACGACGGCACAAACACGCCACCCTGGAATGTGAGCAACGACGCAATGTTGATGATCTTTCCGCTGCCCTGGGCCAGCATCTGCCGACCCGCGAGTTGGCTCAGGCGAAAGACGCTCGACAGATTGGTTTCAAGAACCGCACTCCAATCCTCCCACGAGTAATCGGCTGCCGGAGATCGCTGGATTGTCCCGGCATTGTTCACCAGGATGTCGATCCTGCCGAAATCTGTCATAACTTTGTCGATCATCCGAGTACAAGCATCCGCGTCGCTCACGTCGCCAGTGACAACTGTGGGTTTTCCACCCGCTTCTTCAACTTGCTTCGTCGATTCTGCGGGAACGGAACTCGACCCATGCAGCGCAATCTTCGCACCGGCCTCCGCCAATGCCAGCGCAATCCCCAACCCCAGCCCTCGCGAAGAGCCAGTCACCAAAGCCGTCTTCCCATGCAAATCAAAAACATCCAAAGTCACAAAACGCCTCGTCTTTCCGACCAATCTTGTCGGTCCACGTTTCCTGTTTTCGATGGCCAGCCATAGCCTCAAGTATCGCCTTCACTTCCCGTCTGTCAAAATCTCTCCGCTCCTGTCTGGGATATTCCGTTCGACGCTCGCCACTAACTTGCCGATTGGACGCCGTCTTCGTCCGTTTTTCCACCGAAATCCCAGCACCTTTCTTTCGTACTGCCCGAAGCACACAAAAAATTGGCTCGCTTCGAAGCAACCGGGTATATTCACAGGTACCGGAGATAGCAAATTGGAAGATATTCTCAATATTCAAAACTTCCGTAA
>Ga0302326_10007658_pt1 | contig 23960 bp, 18 predicted proteins | sample Palsa_T0_3_FD_202264 | JGI IMG/M metagenome (GOLD analysis project Ga0302326, IMG submission 202264) | Peat permafrost microbial communities from Stordalen Mire near Abisko, Sweden - Palsa_T0_3 | ecosystem: Environmental > Terrestrial > Soil > Palsa > Peat permafrost | place: Sweden: Abisko... | reverse complement strand
TAGCCACGGCCGCCAATACCGATACCACATTCGCCTCGCCCCTCAATAGCACCTACAGCGGCCCCGTCACGGTAACCCCGAATTTCGCCGGGGCTGCTTGTGGATCGGGCGCGTCCGACACGTGCGGGATCAACCCGATCGCCTACACCTTGTTCAACTACAAATTCCCCAATGGCCAATACTTGATCCCATCCGCGAATCCGAATTCGGTCATCGCCAATCCCGGCGCATTTAGCTCGAATCCGAACATACAAGCTGCCCTGATTAACGCGTTTCCTGAGGACGCCGAGATTCCGGGAACGGCGTTGTTCCGAGCCGATCAGGGTGTGGCGGATCTGGATTGGAACCCGAATTCCTCGCATTCTTTTTCCGCCAAATATTATTATCAGTATGATCCGACCACCGCTCCCTATGCGTATTCCATGGTTGCAGGCTTTACCCAGCATCTCGACGCCGGCAGCCAGGTGATTTCCCTGAGCCATACGCAGGTTTTGAGGTCCAACCTGAGCATTACCGAAACCTTTGGTTTTATCCGCGAAAAGACGCGTAGCACGCTCGACGAACCCTTCTCGCCGGCGCAGTTCGCAAGTGCCTGCGAATCTCTCACGAGCCAGTCGGCCGCTGTTTGCTCAATCGATACTCTTGGATCCTACTATTTCCCGGGTATGAGCATTGTGTTCGATGGATCGACTGCGACTTCCTATGCCTACGCAACGCCGATCGGCGCCGGTGCGGATTCGCAAGGAGCGCTGACAGGCGTTTTCCAGAACCGGTTCAATCCTTCTGCCAACGCCATCTGGACGCATGGCAAGCACACGATTACGTTCGGCGGAAGTTTCTCTTACACGCAGATCAACGCCGAGGATAACCGAAACGAAATTGGCACGATCGCAGCCCCGGATTTTACCAGCCTCATGGTCGGGGATATCGCGCCGGGAACCTATGATTCGAACGTTACCGCCTTGGAAGTAGGAAACCCCAATCGCTACTTTCGCGCCAACGAGAGCGGTGAATACGTTCAGGACAAGTATCAAATGCGATCCAATTTGTCGATCACCGCGGGCTTGCGCTGGGATTGGGATGGCGGCTTGACGGAGAAATACGGCAACCTGCTGAATTTCGATCCTTCGCTCTACAACTACAACCCGGAAACGGACACCATCGTTTCGAACGGCCTGATCGTCGCTGGAAATAATCCCAAGGCCGCAACGCCGGGCGTGAGTAACTCAACTCTTACGGGACGCCAGTGGGGATTCGCGCCGCGCTTCGGCGTGGCTTGGAGCCCCAAGATATTCAACAGCAAAGTGGTCGTCCGCGCGGGATGGGGGATGTACTACGATCGCGGCGAACTTTACTCTTACCTCTCACCGGGCGATTCGCAAAACATCACGACGGGCGGGCCGTTCGGAGTCAACGCCTCACAGCCCTTCGTAACGACACTTTCGGTTGCCAATCCAACGCTTGAGAATCCCTGGGGTACCGCAATGGATCTGGCGGCGGCGCAGCCAACCGGCAATCCCAAAAACATCATTCTGCCGAATGCTTGCGCGCTGGCTACCGACGCCGGTTATCCGGCGCCGAATACTGGTTGCGTACCCAGCACGGCTAGTCCCACGCCCTTCTATATGGGTCCATACTCTCGCGCCAATAAGCTTCCCTATACAATGAATGCCGCCCTCGATATCCAGTGGCAGCCCCGAAACGATTTGGCGATTGATGTTGGATACGTGAATGCCCTGGGTCGTCACGAAGTCATTCCGATCCCGTTCAATCAAGCGAGGCTCGCGACTCCGACGAATCCGGTGTGCGGGCCGGCATCCGTATGCCCGAATCCTTCGGCTTCTCCCTGGGCTCAGTCTTACAGTTATGGCTTCACGGTTCAGGCGAATCCATGCCCCGGAGGATACAGTTCCTTCTCGGACAGCTGCCCCTTCACTCTGCCGAACGGCCAGCCAATGCTCTACAACCCGGAGGGCGGCAACGTGGATTTGCGCGTTCCTTACATTGGCATTGGGGCCGAGTCGGAGTCATTTAATGCGTTGGGGGTTTCTGCCTATAACGCTTTGCAGACGCACATCGAGAAAAAGCTGGGGCACGGGCTCCAAGCCGGCATTTCCTACACGTTCTCTCGCTCGTTTGACGAGCAGAGCGCCATGGGCCTCTTCTACAACGGCGACAATCCGTTGAATGTGCGGAGCGGGTACGGACCTTCAGACTTTGACCGGACGCACGTTTTCAACGCCGATTATCACTACGAGCTTCCTAAATTTTTTGCGCCTTCCAAGTGGGAAGGGAAGGTAGCGGATGGATGGGGAGTACAAGGCGTGATCATCGTGCAGAGCGGGCAGCCCTTTAGCGTAATCGACTATTCCGGAGCGGTGGGGAGTGTTTACTATAGCTATAACAGCATAACGAATCCGATCGTGCCGCTGAACTACGCCGCCGGTTGCACGCCGCAGAACGCCGTTACCGGATACAATGGCGCTACTCCCGGCGAGCCTGCGTTGAAAGCGTCGTGTTTCACCGTCCCGCTTTTGACTCCCAGCGCGTCGAATGGCGTTCCCGTGGGCGACGACTATGAAACCAACTTTACATCCGGGCAGCGCAACATCTTCCGCCAGACCTGGCAGAAGAACGCGGACATTTCGCTTTTTAAAGTCACGCCATTGACTGAGCGATTTACGTTGAAGTACACATTTGACGTTTTCAATTTGACGAATACGCCCAGTTTTGACATTCCCATCGATAACGTCACGCAAAACCTGGCCTTTAGCCAGTTCCCGCAAACCGGCACGGCAGCCGCGCCAACGGCGGCGACATGTGCTGCGACTAGCGGCGCCGCCGGTCCACCCAACTATTTCTTCAATTGCCCCGGCGGCTTGGGCCAGGTGACGAAAACGATCGGAAGCTCGCGGCAAGTGCAGATGTCTCTGAGCCTTGTCTTCTAGTGGAAAGTCGGAGGGTGGCAACGAAAACACGCGCGGAAGGGAAGAAATGTTTCGCATGGCTTTGCAGGATGCCATACGCAAATTGCGAAGGGAAAATCTTTATTTCTCAGCCAGATCTACGGTGATGAAAACCGGCCGTACGGATTTTTTGCGGAGCACAGGGCCTATTATTCGACTCGGGACTCAAGCAGGATTCCAAAATAGAGCTTGTGAGACTCCGGCGAAGCCATCCCCGACGACTTCATCCACTCGCAGACATCGGTGATCCGGTGAGTCCGCCCCGCGGGGACCTCGACGAGCATCATCAGGTCAAACAAGGCCTCGACCGGATTGCTGTGCCCTCCCTCGGGAGCGAGCACATCGAGGATGACAAGTTTTCCACCGGCCCGGACAAGTCGAGCGCCGCGTGCCAAGATGGCACACGCAGCCGGCGCATCAAAATCGTGTAGGACATGCGATAGGAAAACGCAATCGAAAGTTCTTCCCCCAAGTCCGCAATCGTCCTTCTGGAGATCGGCAGCCACTAGCTCGACGCGGTCCGCGACTCCCATCCGCTCCATGTGCCCTTTGGCAATCGGAAGTATTTTCGGGAGGTCGGCTAGCGTTACGCGTGAGCCGGGCAAAGCCCGGGCCAATTCGGCAGCATAGCCACCGCCTCCCCCGCCCAGGTCCAGAATCGTCGTCGCGCCGTTGAAAGCGCCCGTCGCCATGACTCCGGGTGCAGCCATTTCCGCAAGGTCGTTCAGTGCCAGCAGGAATTTTTCAACCGACGGAAAATCATTCGCCAGCCGATCCGCATAGGACGGAAACAACGCGTTGCCCGACGAGATCGCGTCGGCAAGCCGGCTCCATGCCGTATAAAAGACGTGCTCCTTCCAAGCCAGCCTTGCCATTCCACCCGCGCCCTGGCGAACAAAAGCCCTCGAGAAATCGTTGAGCTCGAAACGTTCACCGTCGCTGGATCTAGACACGTATCCCAGTGCAGCGAGCGCGGCCAGCAGACGGGTTACCGTGTCCACCGGCGCCGACATTCGCTGCGCCGCTTCGGACGGCGTTGTGGAGCCGGCCGCCAGGGCGGTAAACAAGCCCAGCTCCGCTGCGGCCATCAGCACGGCTGACTTCTGGTAAAGCGTCAGTTCCTGGTATGCATCCATATGTTGAGAACCACTGTCAGCGAAGTGCTCTTCAATTCAACAATTTCCTCAAGCGCCATGCAATCTTTGCCATCGCCAGGAGTGACGGCCTGCCTCCCGCAGACTTCTCGCCCAGCTCATCGCTGAGCACGGCCTTTGCCGTCAGCTTTCCCGGCATCCCATGCACGCCCCCTCCAGGGTGCGTCCCCGCTCCCGAAAGATACAGGCCGGGAACGGGTGTTCTGTAGCGCGCAAATCCGGGCGCGGGCCGCTGGCTAAACAACTGATCGATCGTCATATCCAAATGATTGGGATTTCCCGCGCGGTTGCCCAGCCGCGCCTCCCAATCCGACGGTCCGGTAATTTTCCTGCCGACGACCGATGCGGTAATCCCCGGCGCGAATTGCTCGAGCGTTTGAAAGACAACGTCGGCGGCGTTTTCGTTGGCGGCGGGCCACGCGCACCCGTCCGTGAAATCAGCGGGCACAAATGCGGACGCCCATAGGGTGGCCTTGCCGGCCGGGCACTGCGAAGGATCCGCCGCGGAAGGAATCACTACCATAAGTGGCAGCGGCTCGGGAATCCGGCCTCCATTCACAATTCTCATCGCCGATGAATACGCGTCCGGTGTGTGCATCAGGTACCTGAGCGATCCCGCGAACGCTGGAGTCTCCCCAAGAAATTCGGGCGGGCGGTCCAAGGCCGCGTCGACCTTGATTTCGCCGACGTTGAAAAGCCCCGTATGGGTTCTCGCCAGCGCCTTCCGCCATGGCTCCGTGAGCAGCTCCGCAGGGATAAGACAGGCGACACGCTTCAGATCAATCGTCGAAACCACATTGTCAGTATCAATTCTCTCGCCGGAATCAAGCGCAACACCTGACACCCGGCCGGACCGCATTAAAATCTCGCGGACGGATGATCCGCATTTAACTTCGGCTCCGCTAGCCGCGAGCGCGTGAAGGAGCGCTTGAATCAATTCCCCTGTTCCGCCCACAGGCCGCGCCCCCTGCCCCCCGTGCGACGACGGCAGCAGGCACGCGAGCAGCCCGCTCCCGGGCGCCCATGGCGGCATCTGCGGATGGCTTGAAAACGCCGCGGTCGCGGCGCGAATCTCAGGAGAACTTACCCATTCCTCAATGACCATGGAGGAGGGAGCCAGCACCGTGCGAAGCAAGCCTTCCAAATCGCCGCCGTACTCTCCCAGTCTGTCAAGAATGTCGGTGATGCCCCCTAGTCCGGGATCTTTCACATGCTGCAGGGAGCCCACGGCTGACATAACCGTGGAAGCAAATGCCGCGAACCGCCCCCATTCCTCGGCTGCCTTTTCCCCAAAGTCGCGCCGAAATCCGTTCACCGTTGCCGACAGGTCGCGGTGAAACAGGGCCGTGCGATCGCCGATATGCGCGGCAAGAAGATGCCCGGTGCGGACCCAACGGAGCCCATGCTTCTGCAGGCCCAAGTCTTGATCGACCCCGCTCTGGACAATCCCCTCGAGTTCAATTGCGCCGGTATTGAACCGGTAGCCTGGAACAATCTCTTCCGTAAGGGTGTAACCGCCGGGCACTGGAGCGCGCTCGATAACCGTGACCTGGTGTCCCGCGGCCGCAAGATACGCGGCGCAGACCAGGCCATTGTGACCAGCACCAATGATTAGCGTGCGAGGCATGAAAATTCCGAAAGGTTACCCGCTCTTGCCAATTCTCGTGCCAGTTCTCGCACCTTGGGAGCGATCGACCGCGGGTCAAAAGACAGCAATGCCCCATCCCCTAACAGTCTGCGACCGTCGACCCATACGTCGGCGATCGACTCCGGGCCGGCCCCGTACACAATCTGCTGATACGGATCGTGGACCACGGCTGCCCCGAACGAGTCGCCGTCGAACCGGACGATATCTGCTCGCTTGCCGGGTTCCAGAGAACCGGTCATCTCTCCCATGCCCAGGGCCTGGGCACCGCCAATCGTGCCCATCCGCAAAAGTTGGCGGGCATCGGCCGCTTCGGGATTCTGCCAATGAACTTTTTGAAGCAGAGCGCCAAGCTTGAGCGCCTCGATCATATTTTGGCTGTCGTTGCTGGCCATACCGTCGGTGCCAATGGCCAGCGCGACTCCCCGCTCCCGCAATGCCCCGAGCGGGCAGACCCCGGATCCCAGGATCATGTTGGCGGTGGGATTGTAAATGATCGCCGCTTTTTTCCGGGCGATCAGTTCGATTTCAGCCGCCGAAAGCCACACTCCATGGCCCGCGACACAGTTCGCGCCCAGAATCCCAATGTCATCGGCATGCTCAACCGTGCTTTTTCCCCACCGCAACTGCGCCGCAGTCTTCTCCTCGCGCACTTCCGCGAGATGGGTGTGAATTCCCATCCCCATCGACCGGGCCAGCTCGCTCGAAGCCTCCAGCAAGGCATCGGTTTGTCCGAGGATCGTCCCCACTCCCACACGGAAACAGACGCGCTTGGAAGCGGCGCTGCGTTCGGCAAGGGCACGGTGCTCTTCGACGATTCTTGTAACAGCTAGCGCCGGCGCGGAGCCCCACGCCACGTCCTCGGCCCCAAACGAAACAACCCCGCGAAGGCCGAGTTCCTCAAGTCCGTCCACCACGCCGAGGCTTGCAAAGTCGGAGGGATGGGAATGGCAAAACATGTCGTTGAAGGTCGTGACGCCGGACCGGAGCAGCTCGGCGCCGCGGAAGAGCGTGCCGACGCGCGCCATTTCCCGCGTCACGTGGGGCATGACCGGGGCGAGGAGCCGCGAGCCCCACACCCAGATGGATAGGTTCTCCGCCATCCCCGGGATGAGCGCCTCGGACATGTGCGTGTGCGCGTTGACGAGGCCAGGAATTACTATTCCGTTATCATCGCCCACGACTTGGGCGCCCGGATATTTGCGGTTCAGCTCGGTAAACGGGCCCACGCCCGCAATCCGCTCGCCCGAAACGGCGACGGCGCCGCCGGCGATCTCGCCAAGCGGACCCATCGTCAAGACATGGCCTGCCCGCACCAGCGTGACGGCTTCGCTCACAACGTCTCCTTTGCGTACCGACGCCAGGAAATGGCCCAATTTTCGACCCATCCCACCAGGAAAAACAGAATAATTCCCATCGCGGTGAGAACCGCTACCGTGGCAAACAGGCCCGCGGTTTCTCCGCGATTTTCATAGTGCAGCATCAGGTAGCCCAGTCCGTGCGTGGAACCCACCCATTCTCCCACTACCGCGCCCACAACGCTGAGGGCCATGGCCACGCGCAACCCCGAAAAAATTCGGGGAAGCGCCGAGGGAAGCGCGGCCATCGACATCACTTTCCAGGGCCCCGCGCCGAACGTCCGCAACAGGCGGATCAGCTCAGGGTTTACGCCGCTCAGCCCGTCCACGGTGTTCACCGCAACCGGGAAAAAACACATCAGCGCAACCGTAGCGGCTTTCGGCACGATGGTGAATCCGAACCACAACACCAAAATCGGCGCAACGGCCGGGATGGGAACCATTTGCGTCGCCACCAGCCACGGATAGGCCGCTTCACGGAACCAGCGCCAGACCTGCATCAGAATTCCGAGAGATAATCCAATGATCGCGCCGCTCACGAATCCCACGAGAAGCTCCGACAGCGTCGCGGCTCCGTTGGTGACCATGATCCGGGCGTTCCCCACCAGGTAACGCGCAACGGCGCTGGGCGGCGGCAACAGCAGCGGATCGATGCCCGCCGCGCGAACATAAATCTCCCAGACGGCAAGGATTCCCGCTCCCAGCAAGAGAGGCGGCCAGATTCCCGATTTCATGCCTCTTTCCCCAGGCTTCGCAAAAGACTCGATTTCAATTCGTTGAAATGAACCGACGTCACGACCTCACCGTACTTGCGCGGGCGAGGAATATCCACTTCGAGCGAAAGGATGATTCGCCCGGGCCGGGGGCTCATCAAATGGACCACGTCGGAGAGGAATAACGCCTCATCGATATCGTGCGTAACAAAAACAATTGTACAACGGTTCTCCTGCCAGTAATCGAGCAGCCAGGTTTGCATCGAGGCCCGCGTAATGGCATCGAGCTTTCCGAAGGGCTCATCCAGCAGGTTGATTTTTCTTCCGCACAGAAACGTCCTGAGCATCGCCACTCGTTGACGCATCCCGCCGGAGAGCTGCCCAGGGTAGGACAGTTCGAATCCGTTGAGCCCGAAACGGTCCATATGTTCACGTGCCCGCCGCCTTGCCTCCTGGCGGCCGCATCCCAAGCATTCGAGCCCGACGGCCGCGTTGTCGGTAACCGTCCTCCAGGGCATCAGCGTATCTTGTTGCGGCATGTAGCCCACGCGCCCTAAGAGACTTCCTTCTCCAAGCACCGGCGCTTCGATCGAACCTGAGTCCGGCTTGTCCAGGCCGCAAAACAAATTGAGTAGCGTGGACTTTCCGCAGGCGCTCGGTCCCACGATCGATACAAATTCGCCATCCGGGATGTCAACGTTCGTGCCTTCCAGGGCCGTGACGCTTCGAGTCCCGTCGCGATAGGTCCTGCTGACGCCGCGCACTTTCATGGCTGTGGGCTGCACCGTCAAGGTTTCCCGCCTTGGCTGCCCGGGAGCGGCGGCAAGAATTCATTGGTGGCGAATTTCGCGGGATCCTCGCGCAGATCCAGCACCCCGATCTCCTTGGTCCAGGCCATATAATCCTTCAAGATAGGCAGATTCAACCAGCCATACGCGGGCGCATCGGCTTGCAGGACGGGAATCAATGCTTGCAGGTAAGGTCTCAAGCCTTCCGCAGTTTCCCCCTCGACTCGCGCGGCCATCGCCGCGCACGCCAGATCGGGCTTCGCAATCGCGTCCTCATATCCTCGCGTAACGGCCCGCAGAAATTGCCTCGCGGTTTCAGGGTCGCGCGCCAGGAAATCCTCTCGCGCAAACACAATGAGCTCCGGATAAGGCGGCACGCCGAAATTGTTGAGCTGCATCACGGTTGCCGGTTTGCTAGCGGCCACTTGAACGCCCTCCTGGCTCCAGAAACCGAAGGCTGCGTCCACGTTTCCCGCGATGATTTCCTGCGCCGTGTTAAATCCGATGTTGATCAGCCTTACGGAAGCAGGATCCCCGCCGTCATGCTTGACCATCCACTTCACGCCGGCCTCGTCACTCACCACCCCGGTAATCCCCACCAGTCGACCGGTTAGGTCTCTCGGCCGATCGATTCCCGATTTCTTCAGGGCGATCAAAGCCGCCAGAGGGCGTTGTTCCACCGCCATCACGATCTTTAAGGGTTCCCCTTCCGCCCGCACGTTCATGAAATCCAAAAGTGAGACCAGTCCAAATTCCGCCTGCCCTGCAGCCATCAGCCGCAGGGTGTCCGACGAGGAGGTTGGGGCGTCGATCCGCACATTTAGCCCCTCCTCGCGAAAATAGCCGGCCGCTTCCGCCTGGTACAATCCGGCGTGTACCGCGTTGGGCAGGTAATCGAGTATCACGCGGACTTGCTTGGAGGAGCCGGCGGACGCCTCCCGGGCTTTTCCACGGCAGCCCCCAAGAATCAGGAGCAATGCAAGCGTGACTCCGATGGCCCGCTTCATGGCTTCCCAGCCTCTCGACTCTCCCGGATGCGCCTGAGCACCGTGTATCGCGGCTGGCTCATTTCTTCCAACGTAAACCCGAGTCCTTCGCGGCCAAGGCCGCTTTGCTTCACTCCCCCGAACGGCACGATGGGGGGCCTGTAGTTACCCGTTCCGTTGACCACCACGCCCCCGCACGCCATGAATTCAGAAAGCCGAAGCGCGCGCGGCCAGTCCCGGCTGAAGACGCAGCCGGAGAGGCCAAAAGAAGATTGGTTGGCGATGGAGACCGCTTCTTCTTCGGTTTCGAAAGGAATGCAGGTAAACACAGGGCCAAAAATTTCGTCGTCGACGGCAACGTCCGCGGATCGCGGGACCTCGGCGAGGATGCAAGGATCGAAAAATGCGCCCCGCGGCGTGGCCGATCCCAGCGCGAGCCTTGCTCCCTGCTGAACAGCCTGGGCCACTTGATATCCCACTCGATCCGCGGCCTCCGCGGAAATGAGCGGGCCGAGGGACGAAGCCGGATCGAGCGGATCCCCCACCTGCAACCGAGCGACGAGCGCGGAAAGTCTTTCCACAATTTCCCCGGAAATGGACCGGTGAACGATGATTCTCTTATTGGCCGCGCACGCCTGGCCGTTCATGAGCGTGCGCCCGAATACCAATTCGCTCGACGCAAGATCGAGATCGGCGTCATGACAAAGAATCGCTGCATCGTTGCCGCCCAGTTCCAGATGAAGTTTTCTGAGGACCGGTATGGCAGCCACTTCAAGGCCTGCGCGCGTCGACCCGGTCAAGCTCACCGCCGCCAGCCGAGGGTCGGCGCAAAGGGCAGCGCCCGTTTGACGCCCGCCGGGCAGCACCGCGAGGACATCCGCAGGTACGCCGGCGCTAAGGAATGCGTCTCGCATGGCCAGGACGGTGAGCGGGTCCTGTTCCGGCGGCTTGGCGATCACCGCGTTTCCCATCGCCAGCGCTGCCGTTGCTTTTTCCACGAATAGTTCCACGGGAAAATTGAACGGCAGGACGGCGGCGACGACTCCGAGCGGAACTCTTCGGACCCAGGCGACGTCGTCCGCGGTGGACGCCAGCGCGCCGGTCGGCAGCAAGTCGCCGCCCATGGACTTCAGCCTCTCGGCGTTGCCTCGCGTGATGGCCGACGCGAACTTCAGCTCGAATTCCGCTTGCGCCAGAATCTTGCCGCTCTCTTCGGCGAGGAGCCGCGACCAGGGGGAAGCCTGCGCATCGATCCGCGAAGCGGCCTTTTCCAGGATCTCCGCCCGCTCGCCCGTTCGCCGCGCCGCCCAGTCCGGCTGGGCCGCAAGGGCTTTTGAGATCGTCTCGGAAACCAGGTTTGAGGAAGCAGGTGTAACCGCGCCTAGTTCACGGCGCGCGGCGGGCGAAAAAATATGGAGCGGCTGCGAGTCAGAGATCGTGTTGGTGGAAGCCATGGGAGTTTACTTTTTGCTCCGCTTCAGCCGAGCCGTCAGGAATTGGAGCAACTCAGGCAACGCCAAAGCCGTCGCGTCTCCCCCGCCCCTGGAATAATATCCGCCAACGGCTGCAACCGGACGCCCCAGGCGCTTCGCCAGGCGTCTCCGGGCCGACTCACATTGTTTCATTGTTGGTAAACATTCAATCTGCGCATCGGGCGCCAATACATCGTTCGCTCCATAAAGAGGCAGGCTCTCCTCTCCGACACGACGCGACGCGGCGACACCATCAGCGCTGCGGTGCTCCCGGTCAAGGATGAAACTTCTATGAGTCAGACCCGGGGCGACCCACGCGACCACCTCACTGTAATAGGGTTTCAATCTCTTGATCACATGCGCCAGCGTTTTTGACATTTCATTGTGCATGGTGACAAAAGCCCGCCGCTCCTCGTCGCCCCATCCCCACTTGTTGGAAGATTTGGATATGCCCGTAAAATCCTTTCGCCAGGGCGATACGGCGTTCCCGCGCCCCTCGAACAGGCCGGGGTCGTCGTAAGCGCAAGCCGGGGATTGTTGTTTTCCAAACTGGAACACGTATTCGTACGGAACAAACGCCAATGGCTCGGACATGACGGCGCGATGAACGACGATGCCGTCCTTCCGCAATGGCGCCAGCGAGAGCACTTCCGGCGAAAAGCCCGCAGGGAGGTGATCCGAAAATTTATCCGCCAGCGTTTCACCTTCCTCCGGGAGGAAGCCCGCCGCGACGAGTCCGGCATTGATACGCAAATGCTCGGGACTCAGCGGATAAGGTTTCGTTTTTGTGCAGGGCAAAAGAAGGAGAATCGTATGGGCTTTTTTGTCGGTCTTTGGCACATATTCCCGGGAAACGAACTTAAGCCAGTGCCGGACGCGTGGATGTTCCAGAGCCTCGACATTTTCCTGAGGACTGTAGAAACAGAGCTCGTCGTCGAGTTTTGCAGGAGGGCAAATCTTCTTTCTCGACTCCAGAACTCGAATCTTTCGATCGGTTGTAGTTACCATAGACGAAAGTACTGCGCGTAAAAGAGCTCCGGCCGGCAGGTCTTTACACGCCCTGGAAACGGCAGTCCATTTTGCCCTTCCGAGCGAAGTGAGGAATCTCTTTTCAGTATCGGCCCGCGTGAAAAAAGAAAGATTCCTCGCATCGCGCGGAAGGGCGAGGCATGTGGGAGGCTTTTCCCGCAGCCTGTCGAGGCTAACTTTGCTCTCCTGCATCGTGAGGACCGTCCATTGCGAACGGGAAACATCGGCTACGGAACGGAAAACGAGGCCGTGTCCCACATCCCGTGAAATGGCGGCACACACGCTTTCACAATATCACGAGTCCAAGAACCGGCCTGGGCCGTGTCTTTTGTCTCGGACAGGATACGATCTTAAGCCCCGGCCATGATATCGTCAATCGCCTCAATCGCTAGGGTGCCAATGATGCGTGTCTGGATCAAAGATCCCATCGCTTTGCTCGCCACAGGGGGAGAGCGTGGCCTCGTCGTCGAAGGAGGGCGGATCGTCGAGTTAGTCGGCCCTGACGGGCCAGCCAGCCCCTGCGACCAAGTTTTCAACGCCGCTCGCCATGTCATACTTCCCGGCCTGATCAATACCCATCATCACTTCTATCAAACGCTTACCCGCGCCCATCCCCAAGCCATCAACAAAAAGCTCTTCGACTGGCTGAAGGCCCTCTATCCCATCTGGACGCGGCGCCTGGATCGCGATTGCTTCCGCCTAAGCGTCCGGCTAGCCCTCACGGAACTTTTAATGTCCGGATGCACAACGGCCAGCGACCACCATTTCCTGTTTCCCCCCGGCATGGAGGACGCGGTCGATATCGAGGACGAGGAACGCGCGGCGCTGGGCATGCGCATGACGATGACGCGCGGCACGATCAATCTGCGCGCCCCGGGCGGCAGCATCTTCTACGACAACATGATCCAGGATGACGACACGATCCTGGCCGACTGCGAACGCGTGCTCGCCCGCTTCCATGACCCGGCCGAAGGGTCCTTCAGCCAAGTCGCTCTGGCCCCCTGCGCCCTTTTCCTCGTGACCAAGCCCATCATGGTGGCCACCGCACGCCTCGCGGCCAAGCATAACTGCAAGCTGCACACGCACCTAGCCGAAACGCTGGATGAGAATGAATATTGCCTCGCGCATTTCGGCTGCAGGCCGCTCGACTACCTGGAAGAGGTCGAATGGATGACCGAGCGGACGTGGCTGGCTCACGGCATCCATTTTTCCGATGCGGAAGTCGAGCGTCTCGGCCGGCATCGGGTTGGCATCTGCCACTGCCCAACCTCGAACATGGTCCTGTCTTCCGGCCAATGCCGCACCCGGGAGTTAGAAGAAGCGGGCGCGATCGTCGGGTTGGGCGTGGACGGCTCGGCCTCCAATGACAATTCCAATCTGATGGAAAGCGTGCGCCACGCGATGATGCTCGGGCGCTTGCGGTATGGCGCCAGCGGAGTCACGCATCTGGACGCCTTGCGCTGGGCCACGGAAGGCTCGGCGCGCTGCCTGGGCCGTTCGGACATCGGCGCGATCGCCGCGGGCAAACAGGCTGACCTGGCGTTCTATACCCTCGAGGAGTTGCGCTTCTCGGGCGCCGGCGATCCCATCGCCGGACTGGTGCTGTGCGGCGCGCATCGTGCCGATCGTGTGATGATTGGCGGGGCATGGCGTGTCATCGATGGTGTCCCGCTGGGCGTTGACGTGGCGCGTTTGCGGCAGGAGCACGGCGCCGCCGCGCGGCGGTTCCTCGAATAAGTGGCGCGGGCTTCAGCCTGCGGGGGTTAATCCTTGCAGGGCTCCAACCCCCGCAGGCTAAAGCCCGCGCCACTTAAAAACGCGGATCGATCGGGGTGGGCATCGGGAATTGAGCCTCAATGATTTCGGCTGCGTCCAGCGCCACGTCCTCGCGAAATCGCTGCGCCATCACCAGGACTCCCGCCGGCAGCCCGCTCGTTACCCCGGTGGGGATGGCGACACCGGGAATACCAACCAATGCGAAAGCGGTCAATGTGGCTTGTGCACGATAAGAATCGTCATTCGCCTCTTGGCTGCGAATGTCCTCGCCATGCACGAATTGCGGTCGAGTGGAAACCGGCGCGAGGAGCAGAGGATAATCTTCAAGCAGAACCGACCATTCGCGCACTATCGCGGCGCGGCGCGTATAGAGCGTCAGATATTCGCCCAGCGTGAACGCGGGCAGGCGAGCCATCATATAAACCATCGCCTGTTTCATCGCGGCATCGCCCAATTCCGACACCGTACCGGCAAGAAATTCGCGAAGTTCACCCTGGCAGATCAGGTCCCAGACTTCATGCGCCTCCAGAATGCTGGGCAGCCTGGGTTGCTCCACCGCGTAGCCCGCATCGGCTAAGATCCGCGCGGCGCGGTGCAACGAGTCAAACACCGAGGGATGAACGCCCTCTCCCGTCGGATTGGTACACAGAGCCACTTTAATGGGCCGAGGCAAGGGAGGCCCGGCGAGCGGCACGGGTGACCAGAACGGATCGCGAAGATCCCGCTGCGCCATCGCCGTGAAACCAATGCGCAAATCGCGCACTCGCCGCGCCAAGGGACCGCTGACGGCAATCAGTTGCGAACTCAAGGTTCGTTCTGCCTGCGAGGGATTGTAGTAGGGCACCCGACCCAGGGACGGGCGGAGTCCGGCAATACCCGTACAGAAGGCCGGATAGCGGATCGACCCCCCGTTGTCGCTGCCCTGCGTCAGCGGACACATGCCGGCGGCGACGGCGGACGCTCCGCCACCGGTCGAGCCTCCCGGCACATGCTCGACCGACCAGGGATTAAGGGTTCTGCCGTGCAGGTCGTTCTCGGTCATCCAGCGCAGGCAGAAGGGCGGAGTGTTGGTACGTCCAATCACGATGGCGCCGGCCTTCTTCAGATTGGCGATAGACGCCTCGTCGCCGTTCGAAATGCGGTCCTTGAAGGCCACCACGCCGCTGCTGTTGGGCACTCCGGCCTGGTCGGCACTCAGCTTGGTGGTGATGGGCACGCCATGAAGAATGCCGAGAACGTCGCCGCGAGCGACCGCGCGGTCGGCCTCATCGGCTGCGGCCAGCGCCGAGTCGCGCAGCGTCAAGACCACGGCGTTCAGCGTTGGATTCACCGCGTCGATGCGGCCCAAGCAAGCGGCGACCGCCTCGCGGCTGGAAATTCCCTTGGTTCGAATCGCGGCAGCGAGGTCGGCAGCGTCCCATTTCCACAGTCCCGTCGGCAAGGCGCTCATCTCAGCGGACCAGCGTTTCGATCATGGAGACTGCCTCGTAGGCGGCGACCGAAATCAGGATGCTAACGACGGCGCCGGCCCACACCATGTCATAGTCGAGCAAGCCGCGGGAGGCGTTTAACAGGTTGCCCAGCCCCTTGCCGCTGAGCAGCCATTCCGCGACCATCACGCCCAGCAGGGCTCGCGGCGCCACCAGCTTGGCGGCGGCAAATAGGTAGGAGGCGGCATAGGGCACCGAGACAAGCAGCAATTCCTGGGTGCGGCTGCCTCCATAGACCCGCACGAGTTCGCGCGCCTCGCGGGGCACGAGCGCGAAACCTTGTGACAGCATCACGTACGCTGGGAAGAAGACCACTAGCACCGCCATCACCACTGTCGCCGCAGTATCGCGGTCGAATAGTAGCAGAACCAAGGGCACAAGCGCGACGAGTGGCATGCTTTGCAGCAGCATCGCGACGGGGAGAATGGCTTTCGCCGCCGCCGGGCGGAGCACCGTTAGCGACGCGACCACGAACGCCGCAGCTATGCCGCCCACCAAGCCGAGTCCCGCAAGCGGCAGAGTCTGTCCGAGTGCGGCCAGCAGCGCCGTGCGCGCTTCCGCGCCGCCGGGCCCGGCGGCCAAATAGCGCAGGGTCTCCATCGGCCCGGGAGCGATGATCGGGCTGATCTGAGAGACGCGCAGAATCAGCCACCAGAGCACAAAAGGCAGAGAGACCGCCACGATTAAAAGCGCCGCGCGCTGCGCAAGAGAATATCTGTCCGCGCCGGCGATCGTATCCGGCGAACGGTCGGCGGCGATGGTCACGGCTACGGTGGCTCCGACGGTGCGCCGGCCGATCCAGGCGAAGACGCCGTATCCCGCCGAGGCGACCGCGGTGGCGGCGAAACCGATGCCCAGCAGCCGCGCCGGATCGGCATCCCCCAGCGATCCTAAGAGGAAGCTGCCCAGACCCCAGCGCACGCCGGAACCGAATTCGCCCAGAATCGCGCCCAGCACAGAGAGAGGAGCGGCCGTGCGCAATCCGGCGAGGATGGCGGGCAGGGCCGAACGCAATCTGACGAAGCGCAGGATCGCGTTTCTGCCGCCTCCATACGTCCGGATCACATCGAGCAGCCGGGGATCGATGTCGCGCATGCCGACGAGCGTAGCGGCCATCGTCGGGAAGTACACCACCAGCGCGGCCAGGATGATCTGGGGGAGATTGTCGCTGAAGATAACCGCGAGAACCGGGCCGATCACAATGGGAGGCATGGCGAAGAGCGCGATGTTGACGCCGCGGAACGCCACCTCGACGGACGGAAAGCGGCAGAACAGAATTGCCGCAACCACCGCGACAAGATTACCAAAAAGAAAACCAAAGGCCGCACTACGGACGGTGCCTAGCAAGTGTGGAATGTACAGGTCGGCGCTAGACCCGTATTGCGCGAGGATCAAGCTTGGCGAAGCGACGACGTCGCGGACCGCGGGCATCGTACGCGCAGCTGCCTCCCACAGCAGCAGCACCGCGAAGATCCACAGGACCGTTTTGATGTGCTCGCGCATCACCGGGCGCCGCCCGGCTCCAGCGCGGCAGCCAAGCGGTCGCAGAGGGTGTGGAATTCCGGTGCGGCGAACAGTCCCGGCGCGCGCGGCCGTGGGAACGGAATCGCAATATGATCGATGATGCGCCCGGGCCCGCCGTTCATGACGACAACCGCATCGGCCAGAAAGGCGGCCTCATCGATGCTGTGCGTCACCAGTAATGCGGTGGTCGCGCTGCCCATCCAGATTCGCCGGAGTTCCAGGTTCATCGACCGGCGGAGAATCTGGTCGAGCGCCCCGAACGGTTCGTCAAGCAGCAGCATGGAAGGGTTGGTAACCAGGGCGCGTGCGATGGCTACACGTTGCCGCATGCCGCCGGAAAGTTGGCCGGGCAGCGCATCCGCATATCCGGTCAGGCCGACCAGTTCGATCAACGCGTCGATCCGCTCGCGGTCCGCTTGCCTCTTCTTGCCCAGTACCTGCAGAGGCAGGCCGACGTTGCGGCGGACGGTTCGCCAGGGCAGCAACGCAGGGTCCTGGAAGGCGATGCCTAATTCTCCGCGCGCTCGAAACGAATGCGGCGTTTCATTGCGCACCAGGATGGCGCCATCGTCCGGCTCCTCCAGGCCCGCAACCAGCCGCAGCAGCGTCGATTTGCCGCAACCGGATGGGCCGATAAGCGCCACGAAGGAACCCCGTTCGATCTTGAGCGTGATCGAGGACAGCGCCAGGACCGAGCGGCCCCGCGCATGGAATGTTTTGCTCACGCCTTCGATGCTGAGGTCCGCCGGCTGATGCGCTTGGGCAGCCGGCTGCTCATCGCCCATCCGCTCATACCTCCGCGAGCAAAGTGAGGTCAAACATTTCCCTGGATCCCTTGAGGCCGACTTGCTCGAGGGCCGCCAAACTAGAGTCAATGGCTGCCGCGTCGATCATGAATATTCCTCTCCGGTTGGCCATCAAGGCAATTTGTGCTTGGTTCTGAAATATTTCGGCCTCCAGTGAGCTGCCATTGCCCTTGAACCAACTATTGGCATACCTTGCCGGATACTTTGCAGGATCGGCGTTATTTTCAGCCCAACCTTTTCGGCTTGCCCGCAGAAATTTTATGAGCTGGCCGCGCCTGGTCTTCAGCGTGTCCGATGTTACCGTGACGAGATCGATGAAGAAGGGCAAGCCGGCATCCCAAATCAGGAAATTGCTGGTTTTCTTTCCGCTCTTCTGCTCGACGAGGAACGGCAACTCGGTGACGAAATCCACGACGGCGTCCACCTCTCCCTTGATTAGCGGGACGGGGGAAAACGTAAACGGAACCACTCGCACCTTCTCCCGGGGCACGCCGGAAATCTTGAGTAGGACCTGAAACGTGGCGATGCTGAGAGGCGGGCAAGCGACCGTTTTGCCGGCCAGATCCTTTGGTCCCTTAATCTTGCTTTGTTCGAGGCTGATGATTCCGACCGGGCTCTTTTGAAACTGTGTCCCGATGATTTTCAGAGGAGCGCCCTTTTCGGAGACGGCCTTGACGGCCCCAGTCAGATTGGTGAGGGAGATGTCGGCTTTGCCGGAGAGCAGGGCGCCCTCGGGGATGACGTCGGGCCCGCCGGGCATGTAATTCACACTCAAACCCTCGGCGGCATAATAGCCGTTGTCAATGGCGATCATGTAGCCGATGAATTCGGGATCGTTCAGCCAGATCGATTGAAAATTGAGCCGGTCGGCAGCTTCGGCGCACCGGGGCAGCGCTCCAGCCAGGCCGGCGGCTGTGGCCGCGCCCAGGCAGCCCAGAACATCCTTATGAAATTGTCTTCGCGAAATCCGTACTGCGAGTGGTGTCATATCTACTCTGCCGCGTGCTGCAGCCGGGCGACGCGGGGGAGCTTCGTGGCTCGATCCCATTCAGCGCTGATGAATTTACCGGCGCTTGCCGTCAGGTGGCGGCGCCTCCCCGTTTGGAGTTGTCCGAACCGAGATATTTCAGCCAGTTCCAGATTCGCTCGGCTTCCGCCGGATACCACCGCGAACGCGCAGCCAATTCGCCGGCGCTAAGTGCAATCCGGTGGCTTCCCTGGCGCCAAGCCTGGGCGCAGCGTTCTTCCAGTCCCCACATCCGCGCAGCGGCCTCGCCCAAAGTCCGGCCGACGGTGAGAACGCCGTTCCCCCGCAAAATCAGGGCATCGGCGCTGCCGAGGTGACGCGCTGCGCTCGCCCCTAGATTCGCGGTGTGGATCAGGTCAAAGCCTTCGTAAAAGGCGATGTTCCCGGAGAGGCCGCCAAAGCCGTGCTGGACTGGAGGAGCGTCACCATCCGCGGGCCACACCGAGGCGTACGGGGCATGCGTGCGGCAAATTGCCGCCACCGCAGCGCGCTGCTTGTAAATCTCGAGATGCAGGAACACCTCCAGGGGACGAGCCGCCGGGTCGCCTTTCACCACGCCGCCTTCGAAATTCACTTCCAGGAGGTCTGCCTTGCGCTGGACCGCAAGCGGAGGCCGGGTCGGTGTAATCAGAATCGAATTTTCAAGGCGCGCGCTGATGTGTCCGAACGCGTGAACGTAGTTGAGACGGCTGAAGGCGCGCGCAGCCGTCGCGATATCGCTCCGAAAGTCATCCTCCCCACGCGACATTCGCAGGATTCCTTCCGGTCCGGGATGGTAACGTCCACGGCGCGGTTAATCAAGGGCTGCCCGAGCCGCTGCACCAAAACGGAGCAGCCGGTTATGCCGAAAAATCGCGCGGCACTCGGCATTCCGCGACGCGGACGCGGCGGACGCTCGGCGGCGTATTGCGGCTTCTTCCGACGAAACGCGGGACGCCGTCAGCGATCACGGCGCAGACCGCAGCGATGTCGCCGTTCTTGATCGCATCGAGCGCCGTGCTCTTCGCGCCTCCGGCCGGTGCGTCCAGCAACACGATGTCGGCATTTCGGCCGGCGGCCAGAAAACCGGAATTGAGGCCATAGATGCGCGCATTCGATCCGGTAGCGGCGCAGAGGAACCATTCCGGCGGCATGTCGGTCAGGCAGGCGCAATGGGCGATGGTGTAGAGCATGCCCAGAGGCATCACACCGCTTCCTGTGGGTGTGTCGGTGGCGATGATAAAACGGTCAAACACTGCCATCTGGTGAGCGAGATTGGCGCAAAGGAGGGTGGTGCGCACATTTCCGGCGGTGCAGACCTGCAGCGCCGCGTCGGTCTTCTCGATGATGACGCGATAGTCCTCGTCGGGCAAAGCAGTCGGGCCGCCATTGATGTGGAACGACACATGCGGCTGCATGGCCACCAGATGTTCGGCGCGAATGGCCCCGGAACCGGGAATCGAGGAGCCCCCGGTGTGGACGGTGGTAATGATGCCTGCAGCTTTGGCCCAGGCGATCATCGGGGCGTATTCGAACGGGGACTGGACGGCGCCGAATCCGGCCTTGGCCAGCCACACACCTTGCGCGGCGACGTCGCGGAAGTCGGCTTCGGTCAGACCAGGTTCGAGAATGATTGAGCCGCCATGCACGCGCATGCCGCCAGGACGAAAATTTTCAAAGCACTTGAAGGCGGCCACGGCCAACGCCTTCACTCCAGCGGGATCGGTGGGACGTCCGGGAACGTGGACCTCGGAAGCGGAAATCGCGGTAGTCACGCCGCCGTGCAAATAGCCTTCGAGGAAGCCGACCGTCTTTTGCCGCGGCGTGAAATCGCCAAAAGTGGTGTGCACGTGGCTGTCGATCAGGCCCGGAATGGCTGTGGCGCCGTCCGCGTCGATAACCACGTCGGCGCTCGAGACCTCGCTCGCCGACGCGGTCCCTACGCTGACGATGCGGCCAGCCTCGGCGATGATTGTGTCGCCGCCGAGGAACGGATTTCGCCAGTCGCCGCTGACGATTGTGCCGATATTGACGACGGCGACCCGCATCCGGGGACTGGCAATCAGTGCGTCAGACAAGGCCATCCTCTCCCTTGATTTCGTGCGCGGACAATCCACCTACACGATGATTGAGCCGCCCGCGATTGGCATAGGCCGCAATGAGGACAATTTCTTCGGGCAGGGGAGCGTCGTGCAGCGTCAGCGTGATGCCGTCGTAGTGCGAGCGGACGTAGAGAGCGTCTTTATGCGCGAGCGGAATGTCGATCGTGGCTCCAGGAGAAACCCGCTTGGTCATTGAGGAAATCCAGGCCTTGCCGCCGCCGGCCGCCTCGCGCATCACGTTGCCGAAAACGGTGGTGAGCATCGACACAGCGTGCTCCTGCTCGCCGGCCACACCAACCAAGCCTGCCTTGCCGTAACTTTGCACCGCGAGGCTGCCCATTGCTGCGATTGCCAAAGCTGTGATGCGCTTTCCAAGTTCGAGACTGGCCTGTGTGAGAGCCGCTAGATCTTCCACATAATGCCCGGCGAAGGGATTTTTAATGACGGCCACGACGGCAACCTTGCGCAGCGGAGGCTCAGCCGGCTGCCCGGCCTCGCTGAAAATATCTTCGGCGAAAGTCACGATTTTGCGAACTTCCAAGTTGCCTCCCAGTGGCGCGGGCTTCAGCCTGCGGGTTTTAGATCTTGCCATTCCTAACCCCCACAGCCTGAAGCCTGTGCCACTTAACCCTTCACGCGTCGCGCACGACCAGCTTCATCGGTGTAGGGTGAAACGCATTGCAGGCCGTCAAATCCTGCGGGCACGCGGAGAGCAATGCAACAATATCCATTTCGGCGCGCAGCGTGATCGTCGCTCCCGCGGGATGCGCCGCCGGATCGGTCACCACTTTGCCGTCAGGCGTCACGCGATTGTGCATGAACACGTTCCAGGCCTGCTCGCCATGAATTTCAAAAGTTTCGCCGAGAAGATCACGCGCCTGTTCGAGATTGCGCAAACAGCTGCGATGATCCTGCAGCCCATAATCGCGGGAAAAGCGTTGCGGGTCGCAGCAAGGAACGATGAGGTCATGCTTCCCGACATCGTCGCGCAGGATTGTGAAAATGGGATTGCGGCGGTTGGTAAATACCTGCGAACCCGCGCCCAAGCGGACGGAAGCGTTGCATGACACCGTGTGTGCCGGCGACATGTACTCGCGCAAGTCGTCGCGACGCCACGCGACCAGGTCACCGACCTGCTGCCCTTCGAGGTCGATAATATCGAGGAGCTGGCCGGCGCGCACAATTACGCCGCGACCTTCGCCAGCGGGGACCACGATTTCGCTGACGATGCTCATGGTCCGTCTCGAAGACTATCGCACATTCGCGCGGGCCGCGCGCGCCGCCGGAGGATAGCGCTCGTCGAACAATCCAGCCTCCAGGGATTCCAGATAGCCGAGCACTTCGGCCAGATCGGTGACATCCACATATTTCATGTGCAAGTCAAAGAGCGACATTTTGTGGGAAAGTTCGCCGCGGTCGAACACCGCTTCTTCCGGAATCGTAACGCGCAGATCGTAGCTCAGGGCGTCGACGGCCGAGGCGCGCACGCAGCCGCTGGTGGTGGTGCCGGTAAGGATGAGCGAGTCCACTCCCGCATTGGTCAGATAGCTCATGAGCGGCGTTCCGAAAAAGGCGGAGGGTTTTCTTTTCTCGATGAAAACGTCTCCCGGCAAAGGCGCCACTTCCGCAACGATCTCATTTCCCTTGTGGCCTTGTACGTCCACCTCTTCGTCCGAGCGGGTTCCTTTCAGCGTCCAGACGCCGAGATCGAAGCCGTCCTCGCGCCGCGGATTGGTGGTGTAGAAGACGGGAAGGCGCTTGCGGCGAGCCACGGACAGAATTTTGCGAATGGCGTCGATGCCGTCCCAGGCCCGCTCGCCGCAGGAAAAATGCCAGCGTTTGATGGATTCGAGGATGGGCTCGCGCTTGTCGCCGCAGAAATTGTAGTTGACGTCGATCACCATGATCGCCGGCCGCTTGCCGAAACCCGCGCGGCGGCCCCATCCGGCGGCGGCGAAAATTTTGCGTTCGTGTTCGCTTATGACATCGTCCCAAACGGCCATGTTACTGCCCCCGAGGCTTGGTGTATTTGAGGGTTTCCGGGCTGAAGCCGGGCCGGTGATACGGATCGGCCAGCCAGCGGTCGGTCCGGCTGACGCGTACCGGGCTATTCACTTCCATGCTGCCGGGCTTCGGAGTTCCGAGCGACCGGCGAAGATATTTTCCACGGGGCTCGCCAACGGGGCGCATACCGGGGCTGTCCTTGGCCCATTCCGCCGTGACTTTGCCGCGTAGGATCGTCTTCACTGGCCAGCCTTTGAATGTATGGCCCTCCATCAGGGACCAGCCCGAGCGCGTATTGATGTGGCCCTTGTTGACTTTGACTTCACGAGAGAGATCGACCAGCACCACGTCGGCGTCAAAGCCCGGAAGCAGCGAACCTTTCCTGCCCCAAATGCCTGACGTCTTCGCGGGGTTTTCGCAAGCCACTTGCACCACCCGCTCGATCGACAAGCGGCCTTTGTTGACGCCCTCGGAAAGTAATGCGGGCAGCATCATTTCGACGCGCGAGAATCCGGTCCGGCAAGACCAGATATTCGGATTGTACATCTCTTCATAGGAGGATGGTTCCCAAGCCACCACATGATCGGAGCCCACCACGTCCACGGTGCCATCCGCAAGCGCAGCCCACAGAGCCTCAATATTGTCGCGCCGGCGTAGCGGTACGTTGATGCGCCAGCCATACTGGGGCTCCATCCACAGCCAGGCTGGGCCCGTCTGGGCATAGACTTCGAGGCCGTCAGCGCGCGCGCGCGCGATTTCGTCGAACGTCAGCTTGGTGGTGGCGTGCTGCAAATAGAGGCGCACATGGCCGGGCGTCTGCCTCGCCAGATAGCTGTACGCGTGCACGTGCTGCGCCTCCAGGAAATCGGGGGAACGGTCGGTCCAGGCGCCGAAGTCGTTGCGTCCCGCTTTGCGCAGGCGCTCCTCGAAAATGCGCGCGATTTCCCAGTTTTCCGGATGTATGTGGCAAATGGCCGGGTAGCCGAGATGGGCTACATTCTCCATCACGAGGTAGACGGTGCCATCGTCGATCCCGGTTCCCAGGCCGGCGCGTCGCGACGGCCAGTTGCTATCCTGATCGGCTCTCCATCCCTTCATGCTGCGCGTCTGCATGTACAGCTTGAAAGAGGTGACGCCGTGC
>Ga0302326_10007657_pt1 | contig 23961 bp, 22 predicted proteins | sample Palsa_T0_3_FD_202264 | JGI IMG/M metagenome (GOLD analysis project Ga0302326, IMG submission 202264) | Peat permafrost microbial communities from Stordalen Mire near Abisko, Sweden - Palsa_T0_3 | ecosystem: Environmental > Terrestrial > Soil > Palsa > Peat permafrost | place: Sweden: Abisko... | reverse complement strand
GAGGCCAGCTGGCCGCCTCGCACGCGATCTCGCCGGGCGTCGTCGCGACGGACCGCGAAGCCCGTGAGACCCTGCTCGAGCGCGAGCTCGCCGCCGCCGATCTGGCCACCGGCGCCGAGCTGATCGTCATCGAAGCGCTGAGCCCGGGTCGAGCGCTTCATCAGCAGGCCGAGGAGCAGGGCGCCGACCTGATCGTCGTTGGCTCCTGCGGTCGCGGTGTGCTCGGCCGTGCGATGCTCGGCGACGACACGCGCGCGGCACTCAACGGCTCCCCCTGCGCGGTCGCGATCGCCCGTCTCGGCTACGCCGAGCACCCCACCCCGTTCGCCAAGATCGGCGTCGGCTACGACGGCTCGCCCGAGAGCACCATGGCGCTGGAGACGGCGCGCACGCTGGCCGCTCCCACACGCGCGAGCGTTCACGTGCTGGAAGTGCTGTCCCTCCCGAGCTACGCCTACATGGGCGTGATCCCTCCGATCACCGGCGAGGGAATCGAGGCGATGCTGCAGGAGGCCAACGATCGCCTGCGCGAGCTGCCCGACGTAGAGGCTCACGCCGTGTGCGGTCTGACCGGCGAGGAGCTCGCCCAATTTGGCGAGGACGTCGACCTGCTGGTGGTCGGCTCGCGCGGCTACGGCCCGCTCAAGCGGCTGGTGCTCGGCAGCACCTCCGCGTTCCTGCAGCGCCACGCGCGCTGCTCGCTGCTCGTGCTGCCTCGCGCCGCGCTCGCCACCGCGCGCGGCGCAGACGAGGCCTTCTCTTAGCCGAAGAACAGCTCGGCGGTTTCATACAGCTCGTGGTCGAGCAGCCGCGGCTCGGTCAGCGCCACCTCCAGCGGGACCTCGACGATCGCGGTGCCGCGCAGCGCGACCATGCCGCCGAAGCGTCCCGCGGCGACCGCGCGAAGCGCGGCGACGCCGAAGCGCGTGGCGAGCACGCGATCGTAGGCGACCGGTGTGCCCCCGCGCTGGACGTGGCCGAGGATCGTCACGCGCGTCTCGAAGCCCGTGCGCGCCTCGATCTCGCTCTCCAGCACGACGCCGATCCCGCCGAGGCGCGCGTGGCCGAAGGCGTCCGCAGCGCTCGCGCGCGCGACCGGGCCGCCGCCGGCCGCCAGCGTTCCCTCGCGCGGCGTCGCGCCCTCGGCGACGACCACGATCGAGAAGTCGCGCCCGCGCTCGTGGCGGCGTCGCAGATGCGTGCATACCTCCTCGATGTCGAACGGTCGCTCCGGCACGAGGATCGCGTCGGCGCCGCCCGCGATGCCCGCGTGCGTGGCGATCCAACCCGCGTGGCGGCCCATCACCTCGACAACCATCACGCGATTGTGCGACTCGGCCGTCGTGTGCAGCCGGTCAATCGCGTCGGTCACGATCTGCACGGCCGTCTGGAAGCCGAACGTGGCGTCCGTCCCACCCAGGTCGTTGTCGATCGTCTTCGGCACGCCCACGATCCGCACGCCGCCTTCGTGCAGGCGCAGCGCCACGCCGAGCGTGTCCTCACCCCCCACCGGGATCAGCGCGTCGACGCCGCGACGCTCGAGCGTCGCGCGCACCAGCGCCGTGCCGTCGGCGCCATCGGCGAACGGGTTCGTGCGCGAGGTGCCGAGGATTGTGCCTCCGCGCGGCAGGATGCCGATCGTACGCTCGAGCGTCAGCTCGAACGCCTCATCCTCCATCACCCCCGCCCAGCCGTGGCGGAAACCGAGGAAGCTGTGCCCGCCCGGCAGGCCGCTGCGCACGGCGGCGCGGATCACCGCGTTCAAACCGGGGCAGTCGCCGCCGCCGGTGAGCATGCCGATGCGCGCCACGCTCGACAGGTTAGTGGCGCGGCCCGCTCGCTCGCCCGATCGCGCGGGTGTCGCGCCGGGCGCGCTCAGCGCTCGTTCATCAGCTCCGCGGTCTGCTCGGCCAGCCGCGCGTAGGCATCCGGGCGGCGCGTGGCGAGGAACGGGAACAGCTCCAGCCAGTCGTGGCGCTGGTCGAGGTCGAGGTCGGCCACGAGCACTGCCGACTGATCGCGGGGAGCCTGCACGAGCTTGCGTCCGTACGGATCGCAGATGAACGAGCAGCCGTAGAAGCGCAGCGGCGGCTCCTCGCCGAAGCGGTTGACGGCGACCATGAACACGCCGTTGGCGATCGCGTTGCCGACGATCACCCGCTCCCACAGAGGCTGCGTGTCGAAGTCCGGGTGATCGGGCTCCGAGCCGATCGCGGTCGGGTATACAAGTACGTCGGCGCCTTTCAGGCTGTAGGCACGCGCAACCTCTGGGAACCACTGATCCCAGCAGGTGGGCAGTCCCAGGTGCGCCTGCGCAAGCGCCACCACCGCGAACGGATCGCCCTCAGCGGGCCCGGGACGGAAGTAGCGGTCCTCGTGATAGCCAGCGGTCACGGGTATGTGCAGCTTGCGCGTGCGCGCGATCAGCCCACCGTCGGGGGCGACGAGGATGGCGGTGTTGAAACCGAGCCCGTCGGAGCCCTCGGCGCGCTCGTACAACGACGCGTGCACATGGACCCCCGTCTCGGCTGCGATGTCCGCTGCGAAGCGGTGTGTGGCGCCACCCGGCAGCTCCTCCGGCTCGACTCCGGCGAGCCGCGGGCCGCGGGGGTCGGCCGCGAAGTAGCGGCTGAGCGTTAGCTCATGCAGGCAGACGAGCTGCGCCCCCTCGGCGGCAGCACGCCTGACCCCGGCCGCGAGCGCGCCGGCGTGCTCGTCGGGATCCGCCCGCCAGCGCTCCTGGACCGCGGCGATGCGGAACGTCGCCCGCCGCGGCGGGCGCTTTCGAGCCGGCGAGTGGTGGGGTCCAGGGGCCGTGATCAGCCGGATGTCTGTCACCGGCGAGAACTGTAGGCGCTGGGCTGGGCGACCGGGCGAAGGGGAGAGCGGGCGATGCGCCAAGCCGATGTGGACGCTCGCCCGCGAGTCGGACACACCGGGCGTGAGCTACCAGCAGGACAATGCCATCGCGTAGGACCGGGCGGAAGCGGTACGCGGACGTTCTCCGTGCCCGCCTTGGCATCGGGCTTCAGTCACTCGGCTTTATGTGGTGGACTACCCGTTGCGAGCCGTGGGGAGCGACGACACTTGTGGACGTCTGTCGATGATCGTGTCCGCACGACGTCCTGCTGCGGGAGTAATATGCATCAATATTGGGGCATTTCCGGATAATGGACTTCATCTACTCTCCAAAGGACAAGCCAGAGATCGGCCGCCGGGGTCAACCCTCCGGTCAAACCAACGGAAGGTCGTTCCAATCAGCGGGAAAAGTCGGAGACGCCCCTCGACTTAAGCGTCTAGACCGGTGAAGCTCCTGTATACGCAGGAGTGGACATAGTGCCTGCACGCATAGGAAGTCCAAAGGGTGTCTTGGTCTAAGCAGACATAAGTGTTCACTGTTACTGACGAAACTGACGATTAGACGGGGAAGACATGACTGTTATGTACAAGACACGAACCGCGACACCGCGGCTGCGGCCGGGCCCGGGAGGATTGCCTCGCGGGCAGGTCACCCAGATCCAGCGAAGCCGCATGCTCGCCGCTGCGGTGGAAGCGGTGGAGGAGGTCGGCTACGCGCGGATGACGGTCGCGCAGGTGATCGGCCGCGCGCGCGTCTCGCGCAAGACCTTCTACGACGTTTTCACGGACCGCGAGGATTGCTTTCTGGCCGCGTTCGAGCAGGCGCTCAGCCAGGCGAGGCTGATCGCGCAGGAAGCATACGTGCGCGAGCCGAGCTGGCGCGAGGGGATCCGCGCGGCGCTGGCGAGGCTGCTGATGTTCATGGACGAGGAGCCGGGGCTCGCCAAGCTGTGCATCGTCGAGGCGCTCGGCGCCGGCGAGAGGGTCCTGGACCGGCGCGCCAAAATGCTCGAGGAGATCGCGGAGGTGATCGATCGCGGGCGAGGGGTCACTAACGCGATCCGCGAACCACCGGACGTCACCGCCGAAGGCGTGGTGGGCGCGATCTTCGCGGTGCTGCACACGCGTGTGCTCGAGCAGGGCGAGGAGCGGCTCACCGATCTCCTCGGCGCGCTGATGAGCATGATCGTGCTCCCCTACCTCGGAGCCAGGGTGGCGGGCAGGGAATTGAGCAAGCCGCCGATCGAGGCGCCACTCGAGGACCGCCCGCGCGTGTTGACCCGGCACAAGGATCCGCTCGAGGGTCTGAACATGCGCCTCACCTACAGGACGGTGCGCGTGCTGATGGTCATCGCAGAGCATCCGGGGGCCAGCAACCGTGAGATCGCCGAAGGGTCGGGTATTGTCGACCAGGGCCAGATCTCAAAGCTCATGAACAGGCTCGCGCGGCTGAAGCTCGTGGAGAACCTCGGCGAGGGGCAGGAGCGGGGAGCCGCGAACGCGTGGCATCTGACCGCGCGCGGCGCGCAGGTCGAGCGCGCGACCCGTCCGCGCTGAGCGCAGCCTGGGCACCCCCGTCCCATCCGCGGCCCTTCGTCGGAGCCGGTGATGGGTGCTTCGCTTCCTGCTGTGGAGACTGCTGGGCCTGCTCGCGATCCTCGCGGGTCTTGCGCTGCTCACATGGTTCCTCGGAGGCGGGCCGGGGAGGGTGCTGCGGGGCGCCGGCGCCGCCGGTGTGCTTCACCTCACTCCGACCGCGGTGGCGAGCATGCTCGGTCGCTGGCTCGGGGCGGTCTGGTGGTGGGCGCCCGCGCACGGTCTCCTGCCGGTCCAGCTGGTGTGCGTGCTCGCGTGCGCGTCGGTCGCGATACTTGCGCTAGCGCGCGCCCGCTCCCGTCGCCGGCGCTGCTACGTGCGTCTTCACGTCGAGGCATACCGCGCCGACCACGCTGGCGCGCAGGCTCTGGAGACGATGTTCGGGGCGCTGCACAAGCGGCTGCTGGTGCGATGGTGGCGACGGCTGGCGCTCGGTCAGCCGTCGCTGGCGCTGGAGGTGCATCACCCGGGCGGCGTGCGGAGCTCGCCTTCGTTGCGCTCGCCGTGGTTGGCGATCGCCTGCCCGGCGGGACACGAGCGGATTGTGGAGGCTGCCGTGCAGAGCGCCTATCCGAACTGCCGGCTGCGTAGCGCCGAGCCGCTCCTCGGCGTGGCGCCGGTGGTGCTGCGGCTGAAGAAGCATGCCGAGTTCATCAGGCGGGTCAAGACGCTCGACCCTCGCGAGCGCGACCATGAGCCGCAGATTGACCGGCTGCTGACCGTCATGCGCGCCTGCGGCGAGCCAGCGTTCGTGCAGATCGCGATGACGCCGACGCCTGCCCTGTTCGAGGCGTTTGCCAAGCACGTGTACAAGCGCCGCGAGGCGCGCCTGTCGCGCGAGCGCAGAGAGCACCTGGTGGTGCGTGATCGCTCGATGGTCGAGGACGCCGAGTTGCGCGGAGGCCTTGAGGTCCAGCACAGGCCCCTGTTCTTCGCGGATCTGCGCGTCATCGCGCCCACTCGTGAAGCGTGCGAGCGGATCGCCTCCGAGCTGCGTGCGCAGGGGGCGGAGAACCGGCTGGTGGAGCGTGGCACGGCGGTGCGCCACGGGCTGCTCGGGCTCTACGCGCGGCGCGTGGCGCGCGGAGAGGGCAACCCGCTGCCCTCGTTTCACAAGGGTGTGTTCGCATCCAGCGAGCTGGCGGCCATGTGGCAGCTGCCGTCCGTCGACTATCTGACGGTCCCGTTCGCGCGGAGCGCCTTGCCGCTCGCGCCGGCGCCGCCCGCGATCTTCCGTTCGCGCGACGGCCACGGCACGCTGCGCGACGCCGACGGGCCGGTGTCGATCCACGTGGACCTGCGCAGGCAGAATACGGCCGTGCCGGGGACGGTCGAGCAGGGCAAGTCGAGCTACCTGGTGGCGAGCGTCGCCGAGGATCTTCGCCGAGAGCGCTGCGCGGTGATCGTGCTCGACCCCAAGGGCGATGCCGCGCAGGCCGCGGTCAGCGTCGTGCCCGCGCAGCGCACCTGCACGCTGCTCGACCTCGCACACCCCACCTGTGGCTTCAACCCGCTGGCGGTCGACGCTCCCGCGGACGTGATCGCCGACTACGTCGTCGCGGCGTTGAAGAACCTGTTCACCGACGCCGACATCCGCGCGTCGTCGGACCGCTACCTGCGCAACGCGATCATCGCGGTGCTGGCCTATGACCGCGACTGCAGCCTGTGGGACGCCGCGCGGCTGCTGTCGGTGGGGGAGGAGGGGTACGCCTATCGCGCCAGCGTCGGCGCCCGCGTGCGCACGATGCCAGAGTTCAAGGAGATCGCCGAGTTCTTCACGGCCGAGCTCAGCGCGCAGCTGGCGGACGCTCGCAGCACGACCACCGCAAAGCTCGACGCGCCGGTGAACAAGCTCGCGCGGCTGCTCAACTCCCCGTCGATCAAGCGCGTGCTGCTGAACAACACGCTGACGGTCGATTTCGATCGTGTGATCGGCCGTCAGGAGGTGCTCGTCGTCAAGGGCGCGCTCGGCGCGATGGGAGCGGGAAACACCTCCGTGCTGATGCAGCTGCTGGTGGGCATGCTCGACGCGGCGCTCGCCCGTCAACAGGACCTCGTGTCCGCCGAGCGCAGGGTGGCCGTCGCGCTGAAGGTCGACGAGGCGCCGCTGGTCATCAACCGCGGCTTCGCCGAGACGATGGCGCTGAAGCGATCGGCGGGGCTTGAGACGGTCGCCTGCTGGCAGGCGGACGCGCAGTGGAGCGAACGCGAGGTGCGCGAACAGCTGGACGCGCTGTTCGCCCATCGTGTGTACTTCGCCACCGCCTCCGCGAGCGACGCGCGCAGCGCGCTCCCGCTCACCATGGCCGAGTTCTCTGACACCGTCCGCCCCGGCGTGGAGCGCCTGTCGAGCCTCGGCCGTCCGGAAGTGCGCCTGCACCTGCCCAAGCACCACGCGATCGCGAGCTGGGTCACCGCGGAGGGCCGCCAGTCCCCGTTCATCGCCGAGACCATCCCGCTGGCTGTCGACCGCGAGCGACTGGCGTTGCACGCAAAGCGCCAGCGCGAGCGCGGCGGGCGCCACCTCACCGATCTGCGTCAGCGACATTGGGATCGTCCCCCGGTCGTCGAGGAGGATGCGCGAGGTACCGATGCTGCCCCGACTGCGAGCGAAGGACCAGCGGTCGTCCTTCCCGAGAGATCGGCCGAGAGCTACAGCGAGCTGGTCGAGCTGGACACCGCCCACAGCGTTCGCTGGGCCAGGCGCCTGGACGCCGTACGCGCGCTCGAGCCCGACCGGCTCGATCTGGAGATGCTCGCGCTGATCGCGTCGATGGGGCATGTGCTCACGAGCCAGCTGCACCGTCGCTTCAACCCCGGGCGCGCCGCCACGACGACGCAGCGACGGCTCAAGCGACTGTCCGATGCGGGCCTGGTGGAGCGCTTTCAGTTCCATCGCCGCGATGGCGGCGGCGTGCCGATGTGCTACGTGATCGCCGCCGCCGGACGACACGTGCTCGAGCGGCACGGCAGCGCTGTCGTCCCGGACGGCGCGGATGGCGCGGCTCTGGCCACCCCGCCGAGACCCGCACGCGCGCCTGAGAACACGCTGCTCCAGGCTCGCCACGACGTCCACGTAACGGGCTGGGCACTCGCAATGGCGGCGACTTTGGGCGAGTCCTGCGTGGGCTTGCGAGGTCCCGCAGAATCGGTGCTCTCGCCGCCGACGCGGGCGGGCGCTGACGGGCGTGTGGCGCTGGCACCGCACGACCTGCGCCTGCCGGGCGCTCGCACGGCCCACGACTTCCTGCGAGCAGACGCCACCGGCCGGCGCGTCGAGGTCGAGCGGTTCGAGACGGTGCGCCCCGACGCCATCGTCGAGGTTCTCACGGGCGGGACGCGCCAGCCGGGCATCGACGTGATCGTCGAGCGCGACGACCGGCCGCCTCGCGGCCGTGGCGCCGCGAAGCTCGAGCGTTATGACCATTTCCTCGCCGGTTGGTCGGTGCACACCGCTCGCTACGGGCGGCGAGCGCAGGCCGTGCCTGTGGTCGTGTTCGTGTGTCGCGATCGGACGCGGGCGCGCGAGTGCGCGAGTGCCGCCGACTCGGTGCTGTGCGCGTGCCGTGCCTACGCCGGCGAGTACCCCCTCGATTGGGAGTATCCGGGGCGCGAGCGGATCGTGTTCGCCGCCGAGCGCGACGCGCACGAGGGGCAGTTGCGTGCCTACGGCGTGCCTCGTCTGCCGCCCTCCGTTCGCGTGAGCGCGGCACACGGCGACCCGCGTGCGGCCGAGGCGGCGGTGCAGGCGCGCGAGATCGTGGCCGCTGTGTGACTGCGCGAGTGCTACCGTGACATCATGCGTCAGCTGACATTGCGGGTGCCCGAGGATCTCGCCGAGCGGCTGAAGGGCGCGGCGCGCGATCGCGAGGAGAGCGTCAATGGCTACGCCGTCAAGGTGCTCTCGGCCGCCGTCGACCCGGACCTCGCGGGCGATGAGGTCACCGGCCTGAAGGAGCGTCTCGCTCGGGCCGGGCTGCTGCTGACGCCCGAGCCTCTGCTGGGCAAGCGCCCGTCAGCCCGCGCACTGGGTCGTGCCAGCGCCGCCGCCGGGCGTGGCACGCTGCTGTCGGACTTCGTCACAGAGGGCCGTCGCTGAGCACCTTCGCCGACTCGTCGGCACTCGTCAAGCTCTATGCCGACGAGACCGGATACAGGGCGATCCGGGCGCTCGACGCGCTTGTCGTCTCGGCGCTCGCGCGCGTGGAGGTGCCCTCGGCGCTGTGGCGCAAGACACGAACGGGCGAGCTGGAGGACGCGGCCGCCGCCACTCTGGTCGGCGCGTTCGAGCTCGACTTCCACGGCGATCTCGAGTCAGACTCGCGCTTTACGATCGTCTCCCTGGCCGAGCCCGTGCTCGTCGCGGCCGCGCAGGAGGCGGCGCGTCACGCGTTGCGAGCCTATGACGCGGTCCAGCTCGCGAGCGCGCTCGCGGTCCGCGAGCTCGATCCGCGTTGCAGCCACTTCGCCTGCTTCGACGGCGAGCTTCGACGGGCCGCCAGCCGCTCGGGCTTCCTGCTGACGCCGCAATCGGACTGACCGCCGCACCGCTGGACCGACGGACGATCTTGGCGCGTACGCGCCCACGCAGTCGCGGGCGGGAAAATGCATTTGCCCCCCGACTGAGCGCAGTCGCCACCCGCCTGCGGGGGTGAAGGCCGCAGTCGCCGTCGCCCGGGCTGTGCGCGCGAATGCAAGCGACGATCGCGCGATCGCCCGTCTGCGAGCCGGGTTTCGCAGCCGGCGGCCGAGGCGACTGCATCGCATGCTGTCGCCGTCGTTCGCGGGCGTCCGATGTTCTCCCGGTCCACGGCTACCCTGGCGACTCTCCACTTCCTCTCCCTGACCCCTTCGGCACGCGCCGACATCCTCCACAGCTCGCGCCGGCGAGCAATCGAGCAGTCCCCGACCATCTGCCACGAAGGTCTCGCCGGGCGTCTTCGGGACGCACGCGCTCCGCAATGGCGTGCGGTCGTCGTGTGCCCGGACGCGCCAACTTCGCAAGCGCACAAGGCGAGCGGATCGCGATTTCCGAGAACCCCCTAGGGGGTTCTCGGAGCGCTGCACGGCGCCCACGAACGGGCGCACGGGCGGCTTGACGAGGGCGCTTCCCGCTCCTACAAGCCGACCGAAACGACCCCTCGCGTCGCCATCGATGGTGGCGACGGCAAGAGCGACCGGCAGGAGACAGCCATGACTTCCACTCTCTCATCCACACCAGCGCAGCGGCGAGCGATGGCTCACGAGCCGCGCCCGCGACCCCGCCAGACACGCGCGGCACGTCAGCGCAGCACCCGTCGCGATCACCCGCTCCTCGCTCGCTACACCGACCGCCAGGGAAGCGTCCGCGAGGTGGTCTCACGCCGCGGCACCGCCGGCAGCGTGCTGGTGGTCGATCGCGATCGCGCAACCCGCGGCGACTGTCGCCTCGTGGCGCATCTGGCGGGTGACGAGCCGGTGGAGAACGCCGCGCTGGTCTGCAGCCGCTACCTCGAGGATCTCGCCACCAGCCCTTGTCGCTGCCGGGCGCTGACCTCCGAGGACTTTCTCTGCATCCCTTTCGCAGATAAGCCCGAGCAGGAGCTCGACACCGGGCTCGCCTCCAGCGAGGAGCCGCTCGCCGATCGTCTCGGCCGTCGCTATCGATTGGAGCGCGTGCACAGCGGGATGTCGATACCCGAGCTGCGCTGGTGTCGCAGCGATGCCGCGCCGGCGCCGGAACTCCCCACGCCGGTCAGCGTGCGCGAAGTGATAGCCGCTCTAGAGAGCTACGAGTCGGCTCGCGCGCAGACGATCCGAGCGTTGTCGAGGAACGCCGGCGACAGCGAGCTCTCGACGACGGTGCTGCGCGCAGAGCTGGTGCGCGTGCAGGACAGTCCGATCGTCCTCAACCGCAGGCTGCGCGAGGTGGTGCTCGCGACGATCGAGCGCCAGGAGCTCAGCATGAGCGAGATCGCGATTCGCTGCGGGCGCGTCAAGCGCGACCGCAAGGGCAACGAGAGCGGTGAGACGAGCTGGCTAGCGCGCCGCATCGGGCTGCTCGCGGAGGGGGGACGCGACACGCCCACGCCGTGGATCCACAGCGACGTGCTCGCCCTGATCGCGCGTCGTGGGCTCGGCATCGGCCCGCGTGAGGTCGAGCTGTGATGGGCGCCGAGGGCGGGGGACCGATCCTTGTCGTCGAGGCCGACCGCCACATCGGTCAGGCGATAGCCGAGCAGCTGATCGCCGACGGCTTCAGCGTCGAGCTGGCCCGCACGGCCGAGCATGCTCGCATCCTGGCCGGCACGAACGCTCCGAAGCTCGCGGTGCTCGGCTGGCTCGACGCCCCGCGCGGCGCGCTGTCGCTGCTGGAGGAGATACGCCACTCCGATCGTGCCGGGGCTGTGTGGGACCGTGCGCTGCCCGCGATCGTCGTCGGGCCTCGGGGACGCGAGCTCGACCTGCTGCGCGCCTTCGAGGCCGGCGCGGATGACTTTCTCGCCCGGCCCGCGACATACCTCGAGTTGCGCGCGCGCCTGCGCGCGATCCTGCGCCGCAGCGCGAACCCGTCGAGATCGGCGCGCGTGATCGAGGTTGGACCGCTGCGAATCGACACGAGTGCCCACCTGGTGAGCGTCGCCGGGCGTGGCGTCGAGCTTCGCCGCATGGAGTTCGATCTGCTCGTGCACCTCGCGCGCGAGCCCGAGCGTGTGTTCGCCAAGGAGGAGCTACTGCGTGCCGTGTGGCAGTACCGCTCCGGCGGATCGACTAGAACGCTCGACAGTCACGCGAGCCGATTGCGACGCAGGCTCGATCCGGACGACGCCCAGCGGTGGGTCATCAACGTGTGGGGGGTCGGCTACCGGCTGACGTGAGCGCCCGCTCGCGCGCCACCCTCGGCGACCGCGACGGCCAGCACAAATTCTCTCGGCGGGGTCGCACATTCCGCCATGCACCACACGCAGCACCTCGACGGCTGGCCCGCCCTGGCCGGCCGTCTTCTCGTTAAACCAGACCGGCTCTCAGCCGGTCCGAGCGGGCCTGCCAAGAGCCGGCCCGGGAAGGGAGTGGCGCAATGCCCTCATCACAAGCATCCTCCGAAGGCGGGAGCGATCCCGTGGCTGTCCTCGGACAGCTCGCCCACTGGCTCGCCACGGCGAGCTTCGACTGCGCGCTCGGGGTCGCGCTCGGCACGTTCGCGGCGCGCAGCATGCGCGCCAGGCACCTGCACTGGAGCTGGGCGGCATGTGCCCTCGTGCTCCTCGTGCTGGCAAGGCCAGGCCTGCACGGCCCGGCGTTCGCGCTCGCGCTCGCGAGCCTCCTCGCCGCCACCCGAAACCGCCGCTGGCAGCGCGAGGACATCGAAGCGGGCGGCGACCTGGCCGAGCTCGCGGCTCGCCGCCAGACACCCGTGGATCTCCTGCGCACGCTCGCACGAGCGGGGACGCTGCGGCTGCGCGCGAGGGTCGCCGCCGAGCGCTGGACTGGCGGGCACGAGCTGCTGCTCGGCGTGGACGAGCATCGCCGCGGCGTGTCGATCCCGTTCGACGCGAGCGGCGACGGCGGACACGCGCTGGTGGTGGGTGCCACCGGCTCGGGCAAGACGGTCACCGAGACCTCGATCGCGACACACGCGATCGAGCGCGGGATGGGAGCGATCGTCGTCGACCCCAAGGGAGACCGCGACATGCGCGAGCGAGTGCGCCGGGCGGCGCTCGCCGCCGGCAGGGAGTTCCTGGAATGGACCCCCGACGGCGACTGCGTCTACAACCCGTATGCGCTGGGTGGGGCCAGCGAGATCGCCGACAAGGCGCTAGCGGGCGAGCAGTTCACCGAGCCGCACTACCTGCGCCAGGCGCAGCGCTATCTCGGCCACGTCGTGCGGGCACTGCGCCGCTGCGGCGTGGAGGTCAGCCTGCGGACGATCGTCGAGCACATGAACCCCGAGCGACTCGAGTTGCTCGCCCGTGCTCTGCCCGAGGTCGAGGCGCGGGCGGCGTGCGCCTATCTCGACTCCCTGTCCTCGCGCCAGCGCAGCGAGCTGTCTGGCGTGCGCGATCGCCTGGCGATCCTCGCGGAGTCCGACCTCGGACCGTGGCTGGATCCGCAGACCGTCGACGCGGAGCGCTTCGACCTGCTGGGAGCGGTGCGGCGGCGCGCGGTCGTGTACTTCAGCCTCCACGCCGACAGCCGGCCTCTGCTCAGTCAGATGCTCGCCGCGGCGCTCGTGATCGACCTGCAGACGGCGGTCGCGGCTTTGCAGCGAGCTCCCGTGCCCACGCTGGTCGTGATCGACGAGTTCTCCGCGATCGCCGGCGAGCAGGTCGTGAGGTTGTTTGCTCGCGCCCGATCGGCGGGATTCACGCTAGTGCTGGGCACGCAGGAGATCTCCGATCTCAGGCTGGCCGGACACGAGCGCCTGCTCGAGCAGGTTCTCGGCAACCTCTCCGTGCTGATCGCCCACCGTCAGGTCGTGCCCAGCTCGGCCGAGTTGATCTCCGAGGTCGCCGGCACACGGGGCGCGTGGAGAGTTTCACGCCACAGCGACGGAAGATGGACGCGAACGCGAGGCCGCGAGCCGGTGCTGGACGCCGATCGCGTGATGAGCCTCGCTCGCGGCTGGGCGGCGGTGCTCGTGCTCGGCGACGGCGGCCGCGCGCGCATCGCGCGGATCTTCTCAGCGGCCGCGCGCCGCTGAGCGACAACAACAACAAGAAGGAGACCGATGATGATGGGAAAAGGCAACACCTGCTCTGCCGAGCAACTGGCGATCCTAAGCTGGACTGTGCGTCTGGGCGCGGTGACCGCCGAGGCTCTGGCGCGACGGGACGCGTGTTCGCTCGCCTCCGCGCGCGGGCGTCTGGCGGCGCTCGTGCGCGCCGGCCTGGTCTCACGCAGGCAGCTGCTCGCAGGAGGCCCGGCGCTTTACACGGTGACGCGCGCCGGTCTGCGCGCATCCGGCGTGCGCGGCTTGGAGGCGTCTCGCGTGAGCGTCGCCGGCGCCCCGCACGCGATCGCCACGGCCGCGGTCGCGGCGGCGCTGGAGCGCGCGTACCCCGATCACGGCGTGATGGGCGAGCGCGAGCTGCGCCTGCACGAGCGCGAGGCCGGCTCTCACCTGGCGAGCGCGTGCCTGCGCGACGGACCCGACGGCAAGCCGCTGCTGCACCGCCCCGATCTGGTGCTGTGGCCGCGGGACACGCGCGAGCGGCTGCCGGTCGCAGTCGAGGTCGAGCTCACCGTCAAGGCGCCCGCGCGGCTGCTCGAGATCTGCCGGGCGTGGGCGCGCTGTCGCTGCGTAGCGGGCACTATCTACCTCGCCGCCGAGGACGTACGACGGCCGCTCGCCCGCGCGATCGCGCGGGCACAGGGCGGCGATCGGATCGTGCTCCTCGAGCTGGACGCGCTCGGCGAGGGCGAGCAGACAGCCGAGGCGCCGCCGGATGCGTCGCCCGACAGTACCGTCCCAGGCGCCGCGTAGGTTGGCCTGCGGGGGGTCAACCACCTACCAATTGGAGGACCTCAAGTGTCTCACTTCAGCATCAACCGCGTGGTTCTGGTTGGACGTCTCACCCGCGACCCGGAGTTGCGTGCGCTGCCCTCGGGCGCGAGCGTGTGCAGCATGCGGATCGCGTGCAACTCAAGTCGCAAGGACGCCGATGGCGAGTGGGTCGATCGCCCGGCCTTCTTCGACGTGTCCGCCTTCGGCGCCTCAGGTGAGAGCGTGAGCCACTACATGCGCCGGGGCAGCCGCGTCGCGATCGACGGCAGGCTGGAGTGGCGTGAGTGGGAGACGGCCGAGCAGGAGCACCGTCAGGCGGTGAGCATCGTCGCCGACACCGTCCAGTTCCTGGACAGCCCCGGCGAGCGCTCGCAGAGCCACGCCACCGGTGCGGATCGCTCGGGAGACGAGCAGGACACCAACGAGGAGCACGGCGAGCTGGTCGGCGTCGGCGCCGTCGAGGACGACCTCGTCTTCTAGTAGCTCGGCTCGCTCACGGGCCGGGCGGACGGCCGCCGGGCGCAAGCGCGGCGGAGCCGGCGTTCAGGCGCGAGGGCTGACGGTGGGGTGCTCGGTGTTGCATCCCACCGTCTGCCCCGGGGTCCCTTTTGCATTTAAGGGCCGGACAATCGAACGTCGGCCGGCCGTGTGGCTCGCGTCGCGCGAACCACACGGGGCGCGAAGCATCGGTGGGCACGCTGTGCGTAAACTGGCGCGCCGCAAGGCCCCCCAACCGCCGAGCCCACGCCGAGGAGCACACCGCCAGATGCCAGTCAACACGAAAGCGATCGGCAAGACCTACCCGCCGGTGGTGTACGCCGTCGGCAGGGAGAAGATCAGGGAGTACGCACGCGCCGTCGGTGAGACCAACCCTCTGCACCTGGACGTTGAGGCCGCTCGCGCGGCGGGCTACGACGACGTGGTCGCGCCGCCGATGTTCGCCGTCGTGTACAGCGCACCGGCGGTCGGTCCTCCGATCTTCGACCCCGAGATCGAGCTGAACTTCGCGATGATGGTGCACGGCGGTCAGGAGTTCGTGTGGGGTCCGCCGGTGCTCGCCGGCGATGAGATCACGACGACGGCGAACGTCAAGGACATCTCAGAACAGGACGGTCGCGGCTACTACGTGTTCGAGTCGATATCCACCAACCAGCGCGGCGAGCAGGTGTGTCGCGGAACATGGACGAACATCGTGCGAGGAGTGTGATCGCGATGGCCGAGCTTCACGCGGGCGAGCAGATTCCCGAGGTGCGCGTCACGCCCGACAAGTACCTAACCGTGCGCTACGCGGGCGCCTCCGGCGACTTCAACCCGATCCACATCGACGAGGAGTTCGCGCGCGCCGTCGGACTGCCCGGGCGCATCCTCCACGGCCTTTGGACGATGGCCCAGGTGGCCCGCGCCCAGACAGAGGCCGCGGGCGGTCCCGAGCACCTCAAGCGCCTGTCGGTGCAGTTCCGCGGCATGGGCGTCCCCGAGCAGGAGGTCGTGGTCAGTGGCACGGTGCGCGAGCTGACCGACGGGCATGCCGTCATCGACACGGTCGCCGAGCAGGCGGGCAAGCAGATCATCCGCAACGCGCAGGCCGAGCTCGAGCTCGAGCTCTAGCCCGTCCGGCGCCGCCACGCCCGGCCCAGTCGGCGTCGGCACGGCGCCTACAATCACATCCATGCTGAGTCCCCGCCAGGAGCACATCCTGTGCAAGGTTGTCGAGGACTACCTGCGCACCGGACAGCCAGTCGCGTCGCGCTCGATCGCCGCCGACGCCGGCCTCGACTGCGGTCCCTCGACCGTGCGCAACGAACTCGCCCTGCTGGAGGAGTACGGCCTGCTCGACCATCCCCACGTGTCGGCCGGAAGGGTGCCCACCGACGCCGGCCAGCGCTACGTGGTCGACCGCCTGCTCAGCTCGGGGCAGGCGCTCGCGATGCAGCGGCGGCTGGAGCTGTCGCTGATCCGCAGGGAGGTGGAGGAGGCGATGCGCACGACGACCGAGACCCTGTCGCAGGTGACGAACCTGCTGGCGGTGGTGTCCGCTCCGTCGCTGAACACCTCGACGATCCGCCACGTCGAGGTGCTGGCGTTGCAGCCGCAGGTCGTGCTGGTCGTGATCATCACCTCCGCGGGGAACGTGTCGAAGATGTTCGCCACCTTCGAGCGCGCGGTCGACCCGGGTCTGGTGGCGTGGGCGGGCGAGTACCTCAACGAGCGGCTGACGGGGCTCGGGCTGGGCGCCCGCATGCTCCAGCAGCGCTTGCACGACCCGAGCCTCTCCTCGACGGAGCTCGCTTTCCTCGATCGCTTCGCGCCGGCGCTCAGCGAGCTCGCCTGCGAGGGCGAGGACTCGCTGTTCGTGGACGGAACGGCGCGGCTGTTCGAGGCCGGGCAGATCGCCGACGCGAGGCAGGTCAACGAGCTGATCGACCTGCTCGAGCGGCGCGTCGCGCTGCTGCGCGTGCTGCGTGCGGCGCTGGCCGCACAGGGCGTGTACGTGCGCATCGGCCACGAGAACGAGCTCCCCGCGATGCACTCGCTGGCGCTCGTTGCCACCGGCTACGGCCCGGCCAGCCGCAAGCTCGGGACGGTCTCGCTGATCGGACCTGTGCGCATGGACTACGCCGGCGCGATCGCGGCCGTGCGCGACGCCGCGCACCAGCTTTCGCGTTTCGTCGAAGACACCTACGCCGAGAACTGACGCGTGCCTCGCGACCCCTACGAGGTTCTCGGCGTCGGACGCGACGCCTCCGAGCAGCAGATCAAGAAGGCGTTTCGCCAGTTGGCGATGGAACTGCACCCCGACGTCAACGCGCACGACCCCGACGCCGAGGAGAAGTTCAAGGAGGCCGCGGAGGCCAACGAGATCCTGTCCGACCCCGAACGACGCGCGACCTACGACCGTTACGGCCACGAGGGTCTGCGCTCCGGTGGCTACGCCCCCAACTTCGACGCGTTCTCCTCGATCAGCGACCTCTTCAACACGTTCTTCGGCGGAGGGGCGTCCGCGGGGCGCGCCGGGCCCGCCCAAGGTGGTGACGTCGCCGTCGCGATCGAGCTCGATCTGCACCAGGCGGCCGAGAGCGCCAAGGTGCAGGTCAGCTTCGAGGCGATCGAGCGCTGCGAGCGCTGCAACGGCAACGGCGCCGAGCCGGGCACGCCGATCGAGACGTGCGAGCGCTGCGGCGGCGCCGGACAGCTGCAGGCTGTGACGCGCACGATGCTCGGACAGATGGTGCGCACGATGGTCTGCGACGTGTGCCACGGCGACGGGCGCGTGCCCAAGCAGCCCTGCAGCGAGTGCCGCGGTAGAGGACGCCTCGCGAGCGAGCGCACGCTCGACGTCGAGGTGCCCGCCGGCATCGCCGACGGACAGCGCATCCGGCTGACCGGGCACGGCCACGCCGGCGAGGCGGGCGCGCCGCCCGGAGACCTGTACGTCGTCGTGCGCGTGCGCGCGGACGAGCGCTTCGTGCGCGAGGGCGACGACCTGATAACGGCGCTCGACGTCGCCGCCCCGCTGGCCGCCCTCGGTGCGACGCTCGAGGTCCCCACGCTCGACGGCGCCGCCGCGATCGAGCTCCCGGCCGGCACCCAGCCCGGCGAGGTGCTGACGCTGCGCGGCCACGGGATGCCCTCCCTGCGGCGCGGACGGCGCGGCGATCTGCGCGTGGTCGTCAACGTCGTCGTACCTCGACGCCTGAGCCCCGAGCAGCGCGACCTGGCGCAACGACTGAACGACAGTCTCAGCGAAGAGAACCTGCGCTCGCAGGAGTCGGTGTTCACCAAGCTGCGGCGTGCGCTGGGCAGCCAGGCCGCGTGATCCGCCTGGCCGTCCGCGTTGCCGGCGAGCACGCCGAGACGGTTCTGGCCGAGCTTCTGGAGTTCGCGCCCGCGGGGGTCGAAGAGGTGCGCCAAGAGGCGGGGACCGTCGAGTACGCTGTCTACGGCCCGCCCGGGGAGCTGCCCGCGCTGCCCGACCTGCGGGCGCTCGCAGGCGGCGCGCTGGTCGAGCTCTCCACCAGTGAGATCCCCGACGACTGGCACGAGCGCTGGCGGGAGTTCCATCGGCCGGTGTTGATCGAGGCGCCCGGCCGGGCCGTCGGCGAGCGCGCGCCGGTGCCCTCGCTGCGGGTGCGGCCTCCGTGGGAGCCCGCAGATGCCGCGCGCGAGGCCACGGTGCGTGAGATCGTGATCGACCCCGGGCAGGCGTTCGGCACCGGCGGCCACGCGAGCACCCGCCTGTGCCTGGGGCTGCTGCTCGAGCTGGCGGCAGCAGAGCGGGCGCGCGCAGCGGTGCTGGACGTGGGCACCGGCTCGGGCGTGCTCGCGATCGCCGCCGCCGCCCTCGGGTACCGACCGGTGCTGGCGCTCGACAACGAGCAGGAGAGCGTCGATGCGGCCCGCGAGAACGCGATCGTCAACGGCACGCCGATCGAGGTGCGCCGCTTCGACCTGCGTTCGCAGGCGCTGCCGTGGCCGACGGAGCCCGGCGGCCGTGAACACGAGACCGTCGTGCTCGCCAACCTGCTGCGCCCGCTGCTGCTCGAGCTCGCCGCCACGCTGCCCGTCGCCCCCGCCCATCTGCTCGCCGGCGGGCTGCTCGCGGCGGAGGTCGACGAGGTCGCCGGGGCGTTCGCCTCCCGCCTGCGCCTGCGCGAGCGGGCGCGGCGCGAGAGCGGCGAGTGGGCCGCCGTGTGGCTCAGCGCCTGCTGAGTCAGCCCCTGTCGGGGATCTCCGTGGCGGCGCGCACGATCGAGCGGTACACCAGGTCGATCGCCGGACGCACCCCCTCCTCGTCCTCCAGCAGCGCCTTGGCGGCGCCGAGCGCGGCGCCGATCGTAGCCAGCGCCTCGCCCACGCTGTCCGGCTGCGGGTCGCGGCAGGCGGCGATCGCCATGTCCAGCATGCCGCTCGCCTGTTCGATGGCGCCCGCAAACAGGGCGGGGCCGATCAGGCTCGCGTAGCCGTACAGGCGCGCGAGGCGCCCGGACAGCTCGATCGAGGGGCCGCGGCGCACGGGGCCGGCTGGCGGCAGGCGCCCGCCGTCGAGCAGCGCGGCCATCGTGCCGCCGAGCACCGCTCGCGTCGTGTCCTCGTCCAGGCCAGCCTGCCAGGCCACCCGCAGCGCCATGTACAGGGTGGTCGCCGGCAGGCCGTACGGGGGATCGGACGCGAACACGATCCGCTCGGCGGGCACGCGCGCGAACAACTCGATCACGTCCAGTGGGAAGAAACAGGAGATGTCGTACAGCACGCCCGGGTGCTCGGCTAGGCGCGTGGTGAGGATCCCCTGGTCGCAGATCGCCCCGTGCGCCAAGATCAGGACCGCACCGGGGTGGCGCAGGGCGAGCTCGACGAGTCCCTCCGCCAGCGGCGGCAGCCCGCGTCCGGCGTGGATCAGGATCGGAACGGTGCGCGCCTCGGCCAGGGCGAAGACAGCGTCCATCTCCGGCCCGTCGAAGTCGAAGTCCTGTGCGCGCGGATGCAGCTTGATGCCGCGCGCGCCGCTGGCAAGGCAGCGTTCCGCCTCGGCCAGCGGGTCTTCGGCCGGGTCGAGCCGGCAGAACGGGATCAGGCGACCGTCGCTGTCGGCGGCCCACGCGAGCACGCGGTCGTTGGGCACGCTGTAGGACGGCTTGCGCTCGGGGTCGTGCAGCGGGAACACGCACGCGCGGCGCGCGTCCGCGCGGTCCAGCTGCGCCAGCAGCTGCTCTGCGGTCAGCGAGCGTCCGTCCTCGTCCAGCCCGAGATGGGTGTGGGCGTCTATCACTTCCGCGCCCGCTGGGCGTAGGCGTTGCGTTTCCGCGAGGAAAGGGGCGAGCGCGGCTTGGTATAGGGAGTCGTTCACAGCCTGCACCCTATTCTGTAGCGGTGTCCTGGCAGGTCGTGATCGCGGGCGGCGGCTTCGGAGGCTTCTACGCCGCACGCGCGCTGGAGCGTCGGCTGCCCGCGCAGAGCGCGCGCGTGACGCTCGTCAACGACGCCAACTTCCTGCTGTACACGCCGCTGCTCCCGGGTGCCGCCGGAGCCACGCTTGACCCCCGCCACGTGGTCGTGCCGCTGCGTTCGCAGCTGCGGCGCACTGAGCTGGTGATCGGGCAGGTCACGGGCGCCGACCCGGCGCGGGCGAGCGTCGCGGTGGACCGCATCGACGGCGAGCGGCTCGAGCTCAGCTATGACCAGCTGATAGTCGCCCTCGGGTCGGTGTCGCGGACGCCGCCGGTCCCCGGGCTGGCCGAGCATGCGATCGGGCTCAAGTCCCTGTCGGACGCCACGGCTCTGCGCAACCAGGTTCTCAACTGCATGGACATCGCCGAGTCGATCGACGATCCCGGTTTGCGCACCGAGTACCTGGGGTTCGTGTTCGTCGGCGCCGGCTACGCCGGTGTCGAGGGGCTGGCCGAGCTGCAGGACTTCGCCGCGCAGGCGATCGAACTGTACCCCCGCTGCCGCATCCAGGGCATGCGCTGGATGCTGGTCGAGGCGAAGGCACGAATCATGCAGGAGGTCCCCGACAGCCTCTCCGAGTTCGCGCGGCGCGAGCTGCGCGGCCGGGGGATAGAGGTGCGCACCGCCACCACGCTGCGCGAACGCAGCGAGCGCACGGTGACGCTGTCCGACGGAGAGACGATCGCGGCGAGGACGCTCGTGTGGACCGCCGGGGTCAAGCCGAGCCCCGCGGTCGCGCGCCTGGGCCTGCCCGTCGATAAGGAGGGGCGCGTGGTGGTCGACGCGACGATGCGCGTGGACCAGCGCGCGCTGGCAGCGCAGGGCCCGCGAGGGCAGACGCACGTGTGGGCGATCGGCGACTGCGCCGCGGTCCCCGACGCCTCCAGGCCCGGACAGCCGTGCCCGCCGACGGCGCAGCACGCGATCCGCCAGGGTCGGCTGGTCGCGCGCAACGTCGCGGCGGCGTTCGCCGGTACACGCGTGAGGCCATTTCGCTACCGCACCAAGGGCGCGGTCGCAGAGCTGGGCGACCACGAGGCGGTCGCGATCACGATGGGGCTCCGCTGGCGCGGGCTGCCCGCGTGGCTGATCGCGCGCACCTACCACCTGCTGCTGATTCCCGGCGTGGGGCGCAGGCTGCGTCTGCTGGTGGACTGGAACGTGGCGCTGGTGTTCGGACGCGACGTGTCATCGCCCGGGCGCCTGGGCAGCCCGACGCCGCTCGAGCCCGATTGAGATGAGGATGCTCGCGCGAGCGCCACAGCGGCGTATCCTGATCTTCAGATGCAGATAGTCGAGCAGATCAAAGTTGACCTGCAGGGGGCGATGCGTGCCGGCGAGAAGCAGCGTGTCGGTGCACTGAGACTCGTGCTCTCGGAGTTGCAGAAGGCCGCCAAGGAAGGCTCGGATGACGAGCTCGCGGTGCTGCGCCGCGAGCGCAAGCGCCGGCTGGAGGCGGCGAGCGCCTATCACGAGGCCGGACGCGAGGATCTCGCCGGCGGCGAGGAGTCCGAGGCGGAGCTGATCGGCGGCTACCTGCCGGCGGAGCTGCCCGAGGCCGAGCTCGCCGCGATCGTCGAGCAGGCCGTGCGCGATAGCGGAGCGCAGTCGGCGAAAGACATGGGAATGGCGATGAAGCGGGCGATGGCGGCCGTCGACGGCCGCGCCGACGGCAAGCGCGTGTCCGGGATCGTGCGGGCGGCGCTCCAAGGATGAGGACGCAGATAGAGCTCTCAAACGAAGTCGCGGCCGAGCTCGCGGGCAGCCAGGACACGGTTTTGCGCGCGCTGGAGGCGCATCTGGACTGCAAAGTGTTCCTGCGCGGCAACCTGCTCACCTTCGACGGGGAGCAGACGGAGACGAGCGCCGGCGAGCGCGTCGTGCGCGAGCTCGCCGACCTGATCGCCGGTGGCCACCAGATCGGGCCGGGAACGATCACCGCGGTCACCGGCGCGCTCGACGCGCACGAATCGCCCGCCCGCGTGCTCGAGGACGTCGTCTGGCGACACCGTGGCCTGCGCGTCGCGCCCAAGACCGTCAACCAGAAGCGCTACGTCGACTCGATCCGCGAGAACACGATCACCTTCGGCGTCGGTCCGGCGGGCACCGGCAAGACGTTCCTGGCGGTGGCGCTTGCCGCCGCGGCGCTCTCGCGCCACGAGGTCAACCGCATCATCCTCACACGCCCCGCGGTCGAGGCGGGCGAGCGCCTGGGCTTCCTGCCGGGCGATCTGATGGCGAAGGTCGACCCGTACCTGCGTCCGCTGTTCGACGCGCTGCACGACATGCTCGACCCCGAGAAGGTCTCCCAGCACATCGAGCGCGGCGTGATCGAGATCGCGCCGCTTGCGTTCATGCGCGGACGAACCCTGAACGACTCGTTCGTGATCCTCGACGAGGCGCAGAACACAACGCCCGAGCAGATGAAGATGTTCCTCACGCGCCTGGGCTTCGGCTCGCGGATGGTGGTCACGGGCGACGTCACGCAGGTCGACCTTCCGCGCGAGCAGCAGTCGGGCCTGATCGCCGTGGGGGAGGTTCTCGACGCGATCGAGGGCATCGAGTTCGTTCGCTTCGGAGGCGAGGACGTGGTGCGCCACAAGCTCGTGCAGCGGATCGTCGAGGCCTACGACGAGCATTCCCACCGCCAGGCGCCCACGCGCGCGTCCGACGGGCCACGGGCGGCGGTGCGCAGCGCCTGAGCCGGGTGAGCAGCGAATGATCGACGTCGAGGTGCTCGGCGCGAGCCTCGCCCCCGACGCGCCAAGCAGGCAGGAGATCGAGCGCCTGTGCCAGCGCGCCGCGGCCAGCCGGGGAGTCCGCGCCGGCCATGTGGCGATCGAGTTCGTCGACGCCGAGCGGATCGCGCGGTTGAACGCCGAGCACCGCGGCAATGCCGCCGCAACCGACGTGCTGTCGTTCCCGATCGACGGCGTCGACCCCGCCGCGGCGCCCCCGCTGGAGCTCGGGGACGTCGTGATCTGCCCGCCGCATACGGCCGACATGCGCGAGGCGATCGTCCACGGGATGCTGCACCTGCTGGGCATGGATCACGAGAGCGACGGCGGCGAGATGCTCGCGCTCCAGGGTCGGCTGCTCGCCGGGACGCACGGGTGACGCGCGGTGGCTTCGTCGCCCTCGCCGGCAGGCCCAACGTCGGCAAGTCGACGTTCGTCAACGCAGTCGTCGGCGAGAAGGTGGCGATCGTCTCCGACCGGCCGCAGACGACCCGGCGCGCGATCCGCGGGGTGTACCGATGCGGCGAGGCTCAGGTGGTGCTCGTGGACCTGCCTGGCGTGCAGCGCCCGCGCGATGCGCTGACGACGCGCATGGCCCAGCGCGTGCGCCACGAGCTCGAGGGCGCGGACGCGGCGCTGTTGATGCTCGCCGCCGACCAGGGCGTGGGGCCGGGCGATCGTTTCATCGCGAAGACCTTGGCCGGTGGCGATCGGCCGGTGACGATCGCCGTCAACAAGGTCGACCGGCTGTCCCGCTCGGAGCTGATCGCCGTGCTTCAGCAGGCGACCGAGCTCGAGCCGCGCGCCGAGGTGTTCCCGATCTCGGCGCGCACGGGCGCGGGCGTGCGGGAGCTCAGCGAGCACCTCGCCGCGCTGATGCCGCGCGGGCCGTTCATGTTCGCCGCCGACGCGAGCAGCGATCAGCCGCGTGAGCTGCTGCTGGCGGAGCTGATCCGCGAGGCGGTCATCAGGCGCACCTTTCACGAGCTGCCGCACGCGGTCGAGGTCGTGGTGGAGGAGCTCGACGACACCCGCGAGGCGCTCATCACCGTGAGGGCGCTGATCTGGGTGGAGAGCGACTCGCAGAAGGGCATCCTGATCGGCAGCCACGGGCGCATGATCAAGGCGATCGGCACCGCCGCACGGCGCGAGCTCGAGCGCGAGCTCGCCGGTCACGTTCATCTCGAGCTGATGGTGCGGGTCCGCCGCGATTGGCGCAGCGACGACGCGCTGCTCGACCGTCTTGGCATAACCTGACGAATTCCGAGGGCTGCACACGATCTACAACGATGAGTTCCCGCCGATCTGACTTATTCGACCTGTGGGATGTGCGACGGT
>Ga0302326_10007655_pt1 | contig 23963 bp, 23 predicted proteins | sample Palsa_T0_3_FD_202264 | JGI IMG/M metagenome (GOLD analysis project Ga0302326, IMG submission 202264) | Peat permafrost microbial communities from Stordalen Mire near Abisko, Sweden - Palsa_T0_3 | ecosystem: Environmental > Terrestrial > Soil > Palsa > Peat permafrost | place: Sweden: Abisko... | reverse complement strand
GAAGATCCTGGCAGCTAAAGCTGGTATAGCTCAGGCCCCAGCCGAAGGGGAAAAGCGGGTTGTAGCCGGTATAATTCATGTCCGCGTTAAAGATCTCCCTGATGTCTTCGGTGGGCTTGCGATCATAAAGCACCATTTCACCCGAGCTGCGCGGGTAGCTGTAAGGCAATTTCCCATCGGGGTTATAGTCTCCTGCCAATACATCGCTGATGGCTTCCGCCGTCTTGCGGCCGCTCCAGTAAGCCAGGAGAATACCCTTCATGGAAGAAGCTATCCCGGTTATAAATCGCGGCCGGCCTTCAGTGAGGACGAGGATGACGGGTTTGCCTGTTGCAGCGGCGGCTCTTGCAAGGGCCAGCTGTTCTTCGGGCAGCGCCAGGTCCGGGATAACGCCGGGGCTTTCGGCATAGGCGTTCTCGCCAAGGCAAAGAACGATAGCATCCACACCCGTCGCGGCGGCCTTTAATGCCACGGTATCGTAGTTGGCGGGATTGTCGAAGTCTTTCACGGCCGTGGTCGTCACCTGGGCTGCACCCAGTTTATCGCGCAAGGCATCCAGGATCGTTTTGCTGTCCGCAGGATACCAGCGTTCGTCCTTTCCCTGCCAGGTATAGCTCCAACAACCATTCAGGGCGCTGATGCTGACTGCCGCGGGGCCGGCTACAAGTATATGTGCCGTATGTTCGAGCGGCAAGACTGCTCCTTCATTCTTTAGTAGCGTCATAGCTTCATGTGCCGCTTGCAATGCCAGGGTCTGGTATTCCGGCAATCCGAAATTCGCGGCGGCGGCCGGCTCGGGATAGGGATTGTCAAAAAGCCCCAGCTTGAATTTCAGGAGCAGGATGCGCCGGACGGCCTCGTTGATACGGAGGATGGGAACCTCGCCGCTTTGCACCGCCTCCTTCAGCAAGGTGAAAAAAGAGAAATCGGATGGGACCATACTCATATCGACACCGGCGTTGACGGCCAGGGCGACGGCCGCACGCGGTGTGGCGGCAACGTTATGCCGGGTGTGGAGGCGGATGATGTCTTCCCAGTCGGAGACGACAACGCCCTGGAAGCCCAGCTCTTTGCGAAGCACGTCGGTGAGCAAATAGGTATTGGCATGCACGGGAATGCCGTTGATCTCCGATGAGTTGACCATGAGTGTCGAAGCTCCGGCCTTTATCGCGGCCCTGAATTGCGGCAGGTAGTATTCCCGCATCTCGATCTCCGGGAGATATATAGGGGTGCGGTCCTTGCCCGTACGGGAATCGGAGTAAGCTATGTAGTGCTTCATGCAGCTGGCGACGGCCGTTGGATTTTTGAGGCCGTCCTCTTCATAGGCTTTGATCACTGTCGCGCCCATGGTCTCGCCAATATACACGTCCTCCCCATAGGTTTCGGCAAAACGGGACCAGAGCGGCTGTCTGCCGCAGTCGAGGACAGGCGCAAAGTTCCATCGTACACCGGATGCGCGAAGTTCTTTGGCCGCGACCTTTGTCACGGCTGCCGCGAGTTCGGGGTCGCGGGTAGCGGCCATCCCTATATTTTGAGGGAACAGTGTCGCGTCCAGCGTATAGGTCTGACCGTGGATGCCATCGAGGCCATAGATCACCGGGATCTTGAGGCGGGTGAGTTTAGCCTCGTCCTGGATCTGCGTCTGGACGGTACGCCATTGTTCGACCGTGAGTGCGTGATTGGTGACATTCAGGATAGAACCGACCAGATAATTCCCCACCGCTTTTTTCAAGGCTACCGGGTCCAGCACACCGTCGGCTGCGGTCGACACGACGCCAAGGGTCACCTGGGTCATCTGACCGATCTTTTCATCCAGTGTCATCTGGCGGAGCAGGGTCTCGGCTTTTTGACGTTCGGCAGGGGTTTGCGCGGCGGCGGCGACAAAAAAGAACAGCCAACCGGCGGCAAGAGGGACTCGTATTTTCATGGCGCTAAAGATAAGGAGATGGGCTGCCTCCGGGACATCAACTAGTTGTCATTTCCAATCAAATTTCAATCAAATTTTATCCTTCCAATGCCTCCAGTCCTTTTAGGTAGTCGTATTGCAGGTCTTCGTGCAGTCCTGCTATGACCGACCGGACCTTCTTCAGTTGCTGCCGGTAGAGGTTGACCAGCACCGGACTGTCCTTGTAAGGGATGCCGGACCTGTCCAATTTTCTAAGGAAATAGGTCAGCAATTCGACCTCTGCCTGGGGGGAGCCGGCGTATCGGATCTGCTTTGCGGTCGACCGCAGCACTTTGCGCAGGCTTTTCTTTGTCAGATAGAGATTGGGTTTCGGGAGGCCCCCGAACTCCTGGTCGATCTCTTTTTTCACCGACTCGATATAGGCCGTCTCATCCGCAGCCTCGAAAAGCAAATAGGTCAGCAATTCCTTATTGTCTTTTTTAAACCGGGCCAGCCGCAGGCATAATTCGTTGAGCCGGGACGGGGGAAGGGATTGCAATTCCTGTTTGATCTCGTTGATGGAAGCGGCTTTCATCCGCGCAAATTATCTTTTTTCTTCCAAAGCCGGCTCCGCCGGCTTGTCCGATAGGACCATCATTGGCCGGTTGCCAGAGATGCGCTATTTTTTTGGCTGCGCATCCCTGGCGAAAATACCCGCCTACGGCGGGTATCAAGTGAACGCAGACCAGGTCCTTCCAACAATAAGAAAACGCAGGAGAGCAATTGGGCGTAATCCGAACGGATCTCATGCAGGACGGCCCAGAAACCGGTCTTCGGCAGCGCGGGTGGAAGGGGTAAGGGCGAAGTCCCCAGGAAAACGGCGATCTTGGTGGTGAGGATGGCCACGATCATTTCCCCGATAAACCATAGGGCGGTGATCCGGGTGAAAAGCCCTGCGAGCAGGAGCAGACCGCCGATGATCTCGGTGGTGGCGATAAAATGGGCGGTCAATTCGGGCAGCGGGAAACCCAGTTTTGTAAAACGGCCTACTCCCTGATTGGGGTAAACAAATTTCAGGATGCCTTCCCAGAAAAAGACACCGCCGGCCAGGAGGCGGATCCATAAAATGGCGGCCGGTCCGAAGATAGGCGGGTCGAGCAGCCAGGAGATCATTTTTTTCATGTTTTGATGATTTTGAAGCAAAAGAACGACCCCGGGACAGGGCCCGGAAATCTTTTACACCACCTATTATGGAGACTTGACAAAGCCCATTTTTGTGCGTCATCCCGGTTTTAGGGTGTTTCATGTAATTTCATATTATTCCGTCCAGGGCAATGGTATCTTTATGACCAATGAAGCAGCAGCGCATCTGGATATCGATCGGGCTCTGGGCCGGCCTCTACTTATGCTGGATCACCATTTTCCATGATCATGTTTTTACTGTCACCCGAACGCTGACCGTACAATTCTGCTATCTCCTGTTCGTTGCGGCGAATTATTATGCGCAGGTCGGATATGCCATACCGAAACTCCTGCACCGGAAAAAGTATTTGTTGTTCACTCTTTTTTTGCCGGCGGCTATCGGAGTAAGCGCTTTGCTGCGCACGCCGCTGGCCATCTGGCTGCAGGTGCATTTCTTCCGGCCAGGCTCGGCGCCGCCGGATGCCGCGGCGGTATTCCGCGACTCCTTTCTGAATATCTTTATTTGGGTGATCATTACGGTGGCCGTTCAGCAGGCCATCGAGAAGATCGGGTACCGGCAGTACGTGGACAATATGGAAAAGGAAAGGATCCGCAATGAACTCGATTTCCTGAAGGCACAGTTCAACCCGCATTTTTTATTCAATTCGATCAACTCCATCTATGGACATATCGACCGGAAGAACGGAAAAGCCAGGAACATGCTCCTGAGCTTTAGTGAGATGTTGCGTTACCAGCTCTATGAGTGCAATGTGGACAGTATCGTCATCGAAAAAGAGATACAGTACCTGCGCAACTATGTGGCGCTGCAGCAGGAAAGAAAGGAAGATAACCTGCGGGTCGTGCTGGACATTGCCGACAACGTCCGGGGATTCTCGGTCGCGCCGCTCCTGCTCGTGACGTTTGTGGAGAACGCATTCAAATACGTCAGCAGTTATGACAACCGCACCAACGAAGTAGTCATTTCGCTTGGCAGAAAAGGTGACGCGCTGCATTTCCGCGCCTACAATACCAAGGAAGAGGAAATGGTGCAACTGCAGCTGGAAAGAGGTGGTATCGGCATCGCCAACGCCCGTCGGAGGCTCGATCTTCAATACCCCGGCCGGCATGAGCTGAGGATCTCCGACAACGGGGACTCCTACGAAGTATTACTACACTTAAATATCATTGCCCATGTTACTCAAAGCCATTATAGTAGATGATGAGCCCGTGGCAAGAAAGGTCATCCGGGAGTATATAGAGGATATCGACTACCTGGAGCTGGCCGGGATGGCAGAAAATCCCCTGAAAGCCGACGCGATCCTCGCAGCAAACAAGATCGACCTGATCTTTCTCGACATCAATATGCCGAAGTTAAATGGCATCGAGTACCTGCGTATCGGTGGGAGAGGGGCGCAGGAGCCGCTGGTGATCATTACGACGGCCTATGCTGAATACGCCCTGGAGGGCTTCGAGCTGGATGTGGTAGATTACCTGGTAAAGCCTATCTCATTCGAGCGTTTCCTGAAGGCCTGCAACAAGGCCAGGGCAAAATACGCAGAACGGGTGCGCGCCGGCGCCACACCCGAAGGTGTCAGCGAAGCGGCGCGGGCCGCGGATCATTTTTTTGTAAAATGCGGTGATAGCCTGGAAAAGATAGGGTACAGTGAACTGGTTTATGTGGAGGCAATGACCAATTATGTCGTGCTGCATGCGGGCGGGCGGAAGCTGATCGCCTATCTTACATTGAAGGGGTTGCTGGCGCAGCTGCCGCCGGAACGGTTTACCCAGGTGCACAAATCATTTGTCGTGAACCGGGAGATGATCAGCAGCATCCGGGGCAATATGTTGCAGCTCGGGACGGCGACGGTCCCCGTGAGCCAGCATTATTACGAGGCGGCGATGCGGGAAATACTGAAGGACAAGGTCGTAAAAAGAAATTAGCGCCAGCGCTTGCTAACAGGTGTTAGTTTTGTTTATTTTTGCCGCAAAGGAAGTAAACCATATGAGCAAAGAAGTCGTTATCGTTGCCGCCGTCCGCACGCCCATAGGCAGTTTTGGCGGAGCGCTGAAGGAATTTACCGCGCCCCGTTTGGGTGCGATCGCCATCAGGGGAGCCCTGGACAAGGCAGGCGTGGCTCCTGCGGCAGTGGAAGAAGTGTTGATGGGCTGTGTATTGCAGGGCAACCTGGGGCAGGCGCCTGCGCGGCAGGCCGCGAAGGGGGCGGGGCTGCCGGACCGGGTGATCTGTACGACGGTGAATAAGGTTTGTGCAAGCGGGATGAAGGCGGTGGTGCAGGGAGCACAAGCGATATTGTTGGGCGATGCCGGGATTGTCGTAGCCGGCGGGATGGAAAGCATGACCAATGCACCCTTCTACGTGGAGCAAATGCGCTGGGGTAATAAATTTGGGAATACTACATTGATCGATGGCCTGGCCAAGGATGGCCTCACCGACGCCTATGACGGCAAGGCCATGGGGAATGCCGCGGAATTGTGCGCGGGTGAGTGCGGCATCAGCCGGGAAGAGCAGGATGCATTTGCCGTGGCGAGTTATCAGCGCTCGCAGGCGGCCTGGGCCGCGGGACAATTCAGCGACGAAGTGATCCCGGTGGAGCTGCCGCAGCGCAAGGGCAGTCCGGTGCTTTTCGCCCAGGACGAAGAACCATTCAACGTCAAATTCGAAAAGATCCCCGAACTAAAACCGGCTTTCCAAAAAGATGGCACGGTGACGGCCGCGAATGCTTCTACGCTCAATGACGGCGCTGCGGCCCTTGTGCTGATGAGCAGGGAGAAGGCGGAAGAATTGGGCTTACGTCCATTGGCCAGGATCCTGGGCTATGCGGACGCCGAGCAGGCACCGGAATGGTTTACTACAACGCCTGCGCTGGCGGTACCAAAAGCAGTAGCGAAGGCGGGGCTGAAAATGGAGGATATCGGCTATTGGGAATTGAATGAAGCATTTTCCGTTGTGGGGATCGAGAATACACGGCGGATGAAACTTGATCCCGCCAGGGTGAACATACATGGGGGAGCGGTCGCCATCGGCCATCCGCTTGGCGCCAGCGGCGCCCGGATACTGGTGACCCTGATCCACATCCTCCGGCAGAATAAGACAAGGTATGGCGTGGCCGGGATCTGCAATGGGGGAGGAGGGGCCTCGGCCGTCGTAATAGAGAACCTGGAACTGGCCTGATCAACGCCTGACAACGGCTGCCCGGCATCGGCCGGTGCCGCATAGCGGGCTTGTGCCTCAATGCTTAACGATCGTTTAACGATCTTTCTTTAATGCGGTTTTAATCTTTGGCATGACTTTGCGTTCTATGCAGCAGAACATTTCTAAACTTAAAATCATGCACATGAAATTGCAACTGAAAGTCCAACAACTTTTGTCTGTATGCGCCATCCTGTTCTTTTCCTTTGTAAGTGTTAACCGCGCCAGTGCCGGGAGTGTTGCAGGGCCTCATCCGTATTACCTGCACGCTTTGTCCGATCTGCGGGCAGCGCGCTGGATGATCGAACATCGTCCGGGCAACTGGGTGCAGACGCAGGATGAGATCGCAGCGGTAAACCGCATCGATGCTGCCATCGGCGAGATCAAGAAAGCGTCTATTGAAGACGGTAAGAACCTCGAAGATCATCCTCATGTAGACGAAGCTGTCGATCATCCCGGCCGTTTGCATGCAGCGCTGGATTATCTGAGGAAGGCGCGCAAGGACATCAGCCATGATGAGGACAACATGTTCGCACAAGGCTTGCAAGCCCGTGCCTATGGTCACATTGATGGTGCGATCGATGCCGTCAAGAGAGCCATTCACGCTTAAAGATGTTTCGATTGGCTAACAAATAAAAAAGGCGGCATTGGCCGCCTTTTTTATTTTGGTAACCGCTCATGAAGCCGCTCCATCTCCTCTCTCAGCGATTTAATCTCCTGTAATACATAAGTGAGCCTGTCGTCCCTTTCCTTCACCGTAGGCGAAGTATCGGGCGAATGATCATAGGGTTGTCCCCCCTGTCGGTGCGGAATGCTCGCTTCCGCCAGGTCGACCTTCACGAGCAGGTCCAGCTGGATATCAAAAAAATTGCTAATGATCAACAACTCATCCAGATTTGGCTCGCTGATTCCATTCTCCCAATTCCCGATTGTCGTTTGTCCCTTTTTGATCAGAGATGCAATCTCAGACTGCGTTTTAGACATTTGCTTCCGCAAATACCGCATGTTTTTACCTAAATAGTGCATAGCAATAAAATAGAAATTCAAAAATGGGCAGTAAAATATTTGGTAATTCTTAGCAAAAAGATAGATATTTGTTGTTCGAACTGATACAAATATAGCCAATTTTGTTGCTACTATAACCGCTAAAACTATGAATACTTCGTTAAAACACCTTTCGCAGCCACAAAGAGATAAATTAGAAAGGGCGGTAACAATCATCGTCAGGGCCGTCCAGCCGGAAAAGATCATTCTTTTCGGCCCTGCGGGTTTGTCCGGGAAGGGCGATCATCCGGCTGTGCCGGGCTCCGATGCGCCAGCGCCGGTATCAGGCGCCTTTGATCTGCTGGTGGTAAGCAGGCAGGGGGATCGCCGCAGCGACTATGAGATGCAGGATCTGATCGAGAACCGCTGCCACGAAGCCGTTCCGGTAACGGCATTGGTACACGATATCGCCTATGTGAACCGGCGGCTGGCAGAGGGGCAGTTTTTCTTTTCAACCCTATACAAGGATGGCGTCCTGCTGTATGATGCGCATGTGACGCCGCTGACAAGACCCTGCCCGCCGGATCTTGTGAAAGTGCGCACCCTGGCCATGAAGGACTATCTGCGGTGGAGTCAGCAGGGGCGTGCTTTTTTTCGCAGCGCGGGTTTCAACCGCGACAACCGCGAATGGAAAGTGGCCGCATTTCTTTTGCACCAGGCAGCGGAACATGTCTATCAGGCTATCCTGCTCGCGTTTACCGGTTACAAGCCGACGACGCACAACCTGGACAAGTTGAGGCGGTATACCAATCGATTCTCCGCAGACCTTGCAATGGTATTTCCCAGGGACAACGCGGAGGAGGACGAGCTTTTTCGCCGCCTTTTATCGGGCTACGTGGATGCCCGCTACAAAGAGGAGTTTACCATATCCGAAGAAGAGATCAGCCAATTGCTGGAGCGGATAGGCCGGCTGATCGAAATTGCTGAGAAGGTTTGTTTCGATCATTTGGCAAGTCTCTAAAAACATCATCCTTTCGCGAGGTCGGCGATCGTCTTTTTCTCCAGTATTTTCAGGTTGGCATCCCGCACCTGGCTCATCACCGTATGCAGACCGCAACCTTTTTCATCGCAATTCTTACATCGCTCGTAAAAGTACAGGCTGACGCAGGGCAGTAGGGAAATGGGGCCATCCAATAGGCGTATGACCTGGGCCAGGGGAACGTCCTTAGGATTTTTTGCGAAATAATAGCCGCCCCCTTTTCCTTTCTTACTTTCCAGGATATTGGCATTCTTCAGCTCCAGTAAGATATTTTCAAGGAACTTCAGCGGGATCTTTTTTTTCCTGGCGATCTCTGCGATAAGGACGGGTTCATCTTTTTCTTTTTCTGCCAGGTACATCAGTGCCTGGAATGCATATTGCGTTTTTTTGGAAAGCATTTGTTAACCTTTTGACCTATAGTTGTTGGAATAATTAGAAACCTAAGACATCACTCATTCGGTAGATCCCTTTCCTGCCCGCCATGAATTCTGCAGCCAGGACGGCCCCGGTAGCGAATCCCTTACGGCTATGCGCCTCATGGGTGATCGTGATCGTATCGATCGCGGAGCCGTATGCTACGATATGTGTGCCCGGCGCAGGATCCATGCGTTCGCTCAGTATCTCCAATTCATCTAAGTTATCACTAATATGATTGACCCACCCTTTTTTGCGGTGAATTTTTTCCAGGAGTTGTTCCGCCAGGGTAATAGCCGTGCCACTGGGCGCATCCTTCTTTTCCGTATGATGGATCTCCGTTATCCTGGGCTCGTAGTCGGGATGCGGCGCCATCAGGGCGGCGAGGCGTTTGTTCAGTTCAAAGAAAATATTGACGCCTACGCTGAAATTACTGGCGTACAAAAATCCGCCATTGCTTTGCAGGCAGTGCTGCCGGACTTCGTCGAGTCTTTTGAGCCAGCCGGTGGAACCGCAGACAACAGGAATGCCGGCGTCCAGACCGCGGATGATATTGTCATAAGCGCTTTCCGGGCCCGTAAATTCGATAGCCACATCCGCTTCCCTGAGTTGATCGACCGAAAGATCGGCCAGGTTGTCGCTGGAGATCTTTAAAACGATGCTATGCCCGCGGCCGACGGCGATGGCTTCTATCGCGCGGCCCATTTTCCCATAACCGATGAGAGCGATTGTCATTTCCGATGAAAATTTTGCAAACCTACGACTAAATTCCCGCAATTGCCGTCAGGGGGCGGACGGTCTGCGGCGGATAGCGGAGAGTGCAGGCCGGCAGGTTACTGTCGGGGCTAGGAGACAGAGGCCGGCGGCAACTGCCGGAGATCTTGCCAGGTTAGGGCGCTGAGAGCGTCTTGTATTTGGCTTTGTGAAAGTCCAGCACAAGGGCGACGCCCATTCCCGCGCTGCCTGCGCTCTCGGAAGGCTGTTGCAGGTGAAGACTCAGCTGGTTGCTGACGTCAAAGCTGGTGAGGTGGGCGTCTACCGTCGCATCGACGACATTCAATCCCCAGAATAGCAGGAAAAAGAGCAGGGAATAGTCCTCATCCTTTCGAAATTCGTTGCGGTAACTAAGCAGCTGCTGTTCTCCGCCCAGGACCATAAAAGATCTCAATTTGGGGTCTACCAGGTTGATAGAGTCCCCGGTGGTGGGGTAATTCAGACCTGCATTGGTGTATGGGTCCAGCAGCGAGATGGCCCTTTGCGTTTTCTTATACCAGCCCTTATTATAGAAATAGGTATAGGCCGGTATACCGACAGCTGCCCAGCAGATGGGCGCTTTCCAGTATTTCCGGACGTAGATCTGGCCTGCACCAGGCACGAAGGTAGAGAGCAAGGTGGCTTTACGCGGGCTTTTTATACGACGGGCGACACGGGCAAGGGAATCGGAGGTATGCGATTTTTCCTTCGCCAGCTTTTTCTTGATGAGATTGGAGTCGGCTGTTTTGAAGGTAGCTGGAATGGTATCAGTCTGCGCCTGGCAGACGTGATGTAAGCATAACAAAACCAATGAAACCAAAAAAAACCGGACCATTGCCATGTTAGGGGATGCTAGTTTACAGATACACCCAGTTGGTCCAACAATTTGTTTAACTCCTGGAGCGAGTAGTACTCAATGGAGATACTGCCTTCTCCTTTTTTGTTATGGTTGAGCTTCACCCGGGTGCTGAAATGAGATGCTAAGTTATCTTCAATTCTTTTGAAAGCCTCAGGCAGTGTGGTCTTTACCGAATTTTTAACAGGCCCGTCCTCCTTGTACAACTTGCGTACGAGCTCCTCGGTCTGTCTTACAGAAAGACCTTTTTGCTTTATTTCGCTGAAGAGGTATAATTGCTTGTCGACCGTGTCTACATTGATCAGGGCACGGGCATGACCCATCGACAACTGGTTGCTGCGCACCGCGATCTGGATGTCGGGCGGCAGCTTCAGCAGCCGGATATAGTTGGCCACCGTGCTCCTTTCTTTTCCCATTCTTTCGGCCACCTGTTCCTGGGTATAGTTAATCTCTTCCATCATACGCTTATAGCTAAGCGCTATTTCCATGGCATTGAGATCTTCCCTTTGCAGGTTTTCGAGCAGGGCCAGCTCCAGCAATTGCTGGTCGTCAGCCTGCCGCACATAGGCGGGCAGGTCTTTGAGTTCCGCCAGCTTCGCCGCGCGATAACGGCGTTCGCCGGATATGAGCCGGTATTTTCCAGTGGGCAGCCTCGAAACAGTGATGGGCTGGATGATATCGTGAAGCCGGATGGATTGGGCGAGTTCCTGCAGGGCGACCTCGTCGAAGTCATGCCGGGGCTGGCGGGGATTGGTCTCGATCTGTTCGAGCGGGATCCGTAGCATATTGGTCACGGCTTCTACAACCGAGGACTTGAGCTCACCGGAAGTAGTCTTGAGGTCGGCGTCGATGCTTTGCAGTAAGGACCTGATGCCTTTTCCCAGGGCCTCTTTATCTTTTTTATGTGGAGTTGTCATTGTATGGTATGATGGGTCTTCCCTCCCAAAAAAATATATTCCAAAAAAATACATTAATGAGCCTGTGGCTCATTTTATTATTCGAAGATTCTTTCTTCCTGTCTGATCCTTGTCATATTGTTCTTTTGCAGGATCTCCTTTGCCAGATTGAGATAGTTTACCGAGCCCTTGCTTAGCGCATCGTAAAGGATGACCGGCTTGCCCACACTGGGCGCCTCACTGATCTTTGTATTGCGATGGATGATGGTATTGAAGACGATCTCGTCGAAATGCTTCCTTACTTCACTGACTACCTGGTTGCACAAACGCAGCCGGCCATCATACATGGTCATCAGGATGCCTTCGATTGCAAGCTGCGTATTGAGCCGGCTCTGAACGATCTTAACAGTATTCAACAGCTTTCCCAGGCCCTCCAGGGCGAAAAACTCCGTTTGAACGGGCACGATCACGGAATCCGAAGCCGTCAGGGCATTCACGGTGATCAAACCGAGCGAAGGCGAGCAGTCTATGATGATAAAATCATATTCGCCTTTTATCGGCTCCAAAATGCCTTTCAGCACGCTTTCCCGGTTGGGGTAATTGATCATTTCTATCTCATAACCCACGAGGTCGATATGGGAGGGTACGACGTCGAGGTGAGGGATCTCCGATTTTAAGATGACATCCTTCACCGGCACGTGGTTGACCATGCAATCATAGAGACTTTGCGTGACATTGTGCAGGTCGAATCCCACCCCCGTGGTGCTGTTGGCCTGCGGATCGGCGTCCACCAGCAAAGTCCTGAATTCCAATACAGCAAAGCTGGCCGCCAGGTTAATCGCGGAGGTGGTCTTGCCCACCCCACCTTTTTGATTGGCAACTCCGATAGTTTTTCCCATAATAATGCGACAAATGTACATTCTTCGACATAAATTCTCAGAACTTTCATGTTCAAGCGACCGAATTCGGGAAGTTTGCTGCAATTTTGCTCCCGAAGCGTCCGGATAAATGAGGAGGAGGGTTCAATAAATTATCGTTTCATGCGAAGATCGAGGTTTTTTCTGGCCATTATGTTAGCGTTATTGATTGATCTTTACGTGTTTCAGGCGATAAAGACGATCACGCAGGGAATGGCACCGCGATGGCGTATGCTTATCTTTGGCCTGCACTGGGGAATAGCCGCGCTGGCGCTGACAACCCTTGTCCTCGTTCCCCTGTTTCACCTGCGGTACACCCGGCTGAACAACTATCTGCAGATCATCATCATCGGCCTTTATGTTGCCAAGCTCGTGGCGGTCCTGTTCCTGTTCATCGACGATATTCGCCGCCTTTTCCAGTGGTTTATCGCAAGGATCGGCCGGCAGCCTGTCGCGCCGCCAGCAAATGCGGAAGCCATCCCACGTTCGGTCTTCCTGAGCTGGATGGGCCTGGGGCTCGGCACCGCAGGCTACAGCGCGCTCATATATGGCTTTTCCAACAAGTACAACTACAGGATACATAGGGTCCGACTCTCTTTCGACAACCTGCCTGCAGGATTCAAAGGATTGAAAATCATTCAAGTATCTGATATCCATTCCGGCAGTTTCAGGAATCCCGGCGCGGTCAGCAAAGGGGTCGACATGGTATTAGCCGAGAAACCCGACCTGATCCTCTTTACCGGTGATCTCGTGAACGATATGGCAGTGGAGATGACCGATTATCAGACTATCTTCAGCCGGTTCAGCGCCCCCATGGGGGTGTTTTCCACACTTGGCAACCATGATTATGGCGATTATGTGTGGTGGGAGTCGCCCGACCATAAGAAAGCCAATTTGGAAAGGATAAAACAGATACAGCAGGAGATGGGATGGCGGCTGTTGTTAAACGAGCATGTGGTGTTGGCGAGAGGCGGCGACGAGATCGCACTGATCGGAGTCGAGAATTGGAGTGCAAAAGCAAGATTTCCAAAACATGGCCGGTTGGACCTGGCTTACCCCGGATCGGAGAAATATCCATTCAAGATCCTGATGAGCCATGATCCCAGTCATTGGGATGCCCAGGTGAGACGGGAATATCCCGATATCGATCTGACGCTGGCCGGCCACACGCATGGCGCGCAGTTCGGGGTCGAACTTCCCGGTTTCAAATGGAGCCCGGTGCAATATGTTTACAAAGAATGGGCGGGTCTGTATGAACAAGGACGCCAGAAGTTATATGTCAATAGAGGATATGGCTTTATCGGTTATCCGGGCCGTTTTGGAATACTGCCTGAGATCACGGTAATAGAACTGGCGTGATGGGTGGCCGGGCAAGCCATGAGAACTGACCTCATGGACCAATTTTTTGGAAGATTTTAACACATTAACGACTCTTTTAAGGATTTTAACAAACCGATAAACTATTCAAATGTATTTTCATCCCATGATTAATAAAGGAATACAAAAAACAGCATCAACCATGAACATGAAAAAATTGGATCTAAGGAAATGTATGGGCGCCTTTGCCTTTAGCCTGCTGTTACTAACTGCTTCTACTGTTCGCACCTACGCTCAATCGTCGCTGGAATTGGGGCTTAAAGCGGGAGGTGACTATATGAAGATAGGAGGCAGGTCTTTCGACGGCAAGCACTATCCCGGTTTTCAGGCAGGCGTCTATGGCCAGCTGAATTTCACTTCCAAGTGGTCTCTACAGCCCGAATTGAATTTTAGTCAGACTATCGGTAAGACCTCAGCGGACTTCAACCAGATCTATGGCGGAGTCAGCTTTCAGCAGACCACGCTCGACTACGTGGATCTGCCCATACTGATCTCTTTCAAGCCCATACCCGAACTCTCCCTGCTGCTGGGTCCGCAGATCGGGTATGCATTTTCTCAGACTACGGGACTGTTGCCGTTGCAAGGTAACCAGGATGCCTTCAAGAAGCCTGATTTTTCCATCGTCTTCGGCGGACAGCTCAACCTGGGAAAAGTCATGATCGGCATTCGTTACCAGGCGGGGCTCAACAATATCTCCTATACCACGACCGATACCTGGCGTCAATACGGTGCTCAATTCTACGTGGGTTACCAATTATTCGATAAGAAACTCAAAAAATAGATTTCTCTTCTGCGCGGCGAGCCGTCTTCGTGGACATTCACCCTAAACGATACTGGCATATAAGTTGAATAATACATGCAATCCATTCAATCATTTTAAATCAAACCATCATGAAACGGAACGCATTCGTATTATCCCTATCCCTTTTGCTTGTCGTAGTGCATGGGCAGGCGCAGGGTTTTCACATCGGCATCAAAGCGGGCGCCAACCTGTTTAAGATGGATGGCGAGTCTTTTGACCAGGAGTATAAGTTTGGTTACAATGTAGGCGCCTTTTCCGAGCTCAACTTTACGTCCAGCTGGGGTCTTCAGCCTGAATTGTTATTTAACCAGACAAACTATCGCACCGGTACGCAGTTCTCCGATATTTATCCTGATGGGGTAAATGACGTAAAAGGTAAACTGAACTATCTCAGCATTCCTGTGCTGCTTAGCTTTCGGCCCATCCCGCTGTTGAGCCTGCTGGCGGGTCCTCAATTCGGCATCCTGCTCAACCAGGACGAGCACCTGGTGAACAATGCAGGACAGGCATTCAAAAAGGGAGACCTCTCTATTGTTGCCGGGGCACAGCTCAACCTCGCCGCGGTCAAGGTAGGTGCACGATACGTAGTTGGACTGAACAATATCAATGACCTGCAAAATCAGAATAACTGGAAGAACGAAGGATGGCAGTTGTATGCAGGATTCCGGATATTCTAGGAAGAAATAGCCATAAATTGACTAAACCCCCTGCCAAAACAGGGGGTTTGTTGTTTTTTAGCGCGCTTGGCACTCAATTTGGCCTTATAGATTTCATTGATAAAACAGTAGGATATTTCCATTACAGGTGCTATTTTGTCAGAGATTTGCTATGCGTGCCATCGGCCTGGCGGTTCGAATCCCGAGGCGCGAAAAATTAAAAAGAAGAAATTGAAAGAGAACTTATTTATGCGGGCGGAAGATGATCTGGACTTCATGCCCATCATACCCTTGAACGAGACCGACAATGAAGGTTTGAATGATATTGAGATACCCAAAGAATTGCCCGTCCTCCCGCTGCGTAACACTGTCCTTTTTCCCGGCGTAGTCCTGCCGATAACCGTCGGCCGCGATAAGAGCATAAAAGCGGTGAATGATGCTTATAAAGTGGACAAACTTATCGGGGTGCTGGCGCAGAAGGACAGCACGGTTGAAGACCCCACCGTCTCCGATCTGGAGGATGTAGGCACCGTCGCCCGGATCATCAAGCTGATCAAGATGCCGGATGGCGGTACAACCGTCATTCTACAAGGAAAGCGGCGGTTCAAGGTTGGCGCGATCACCGCGGAAGATCCCTATTTCAAGGCCCAGGTCGTGCTCTTGCAGGAAGAGGAGGCGCCCAAGGAACAGGACTTTGAAGCGTATGTGTCCAATATAAAAGACCTGGCCGCGCAGATCATTCAACTATCCCCAAACATTCCCTCGGAAGCTTCCATCATTCTCAAGAATATCGAGAACCCTTCCTTTCTCATTCATTTTATTTCCAGTAACCTCAATACTGAGCTGCATGAGAAGCAACAGCTGCTGGAGATCCACCATATCAAGTCGCGCGCCGATCTGCTGATGCAACTCTTGCAGCGGGAACTGCAGTTTGCAGAGTTAAAGAATAAATTAACCAACAGGACGAAGACGGAACTCGACAAACAGCAGCGCGAATATTTTCTGCAACAACAGCTCAAGAGCATCAAGTATGAGCTGGGTGGCGACAGCAATGAGCGGGAGGTGAAAGAGATGCAAAAGAAGGCCGAGAGTAAAAAATGGCCTCAGGCGGCGCGCGACCTCTTCCGTAAAGGGGTCGAGCGATTGGAACGGATGCATCCCAGCACACCTGACTATTCCGTTGTCTACAATCATCTCGATCTGATGCTCGAATTGCCCTGGGAATCATATACGGCGGACTCCTATGATCTTAAGAAAGCAAAGAAGATACTGGACCATGATCACTATGGCATGGATAAAGTAAAAGAGCGGATTTTGGAATACCTCGCGGTGCTAAAGTTGAAGGGAGACATGAAGAGCCCGATCCTTTGCTTTGTAGGCCCTCCCGGTATCGGTAAGACATCCCTGGGACGCAGCATCGCCAACGCCATCGGGCGGAAGTATGTGCGCATATCCCTTGGCGGTTTACACGATGAAGGCGAGATCCGGGGACACCGCAAGACCTATATCGGCGCGATGCCCGGCAGGATATTGCAATCCCTGCGAAAAATAAAGACCTCTAACCCGGTGATGATCCTCGATGAGATCGACAAGACGGGCAGTGATTTCCGGGGTGACCCTTCTTCCGCTTTATTGGAAGTGCTGGACCCGGAACAAAATCACACCTTCTACGACAACTACCTGGAGCTTGAGTACGATTTGAGTAAGGTATTGTTCGTAGCCACGGCCAACGATATCAACGCCATCCAGCCAGCCCTGCGTGACAGATTGGAAATCATAGATTTGAGTGGATATGCCGTAGAGGAGAAAGTGGAGATCGCGCGCAGGCATCTCGTGCCGAAGCAAAAGGAAGCCCACGGGCTCAAACCAATCAATTTCAAGTTCGGGGAGAAAGTCCTGGAGAAAGTGATCCAGGATTATACGCGGGAGAGCGGCGTCCGCGAATTGGACCGGCAGCTCGCTTCGATCATGCGCTACCAGGCAAAGGAATACGCGATGAAGGGAAAGCTGAAGGCGCAATTCACCCAGGCCGATATCGAGAAGGTCTTGGGCAAGTCGAGGTATAGCAATGATCTCTACAAAGTGGCTAATATGGCCGGTGTGGCCGTAGGGTTGGCCTGGACCTCCGTGGGTGGAGACATCCTCTTCGTGGAGACGTCTTTAAGTGATGGCAAAGGGGATCTGAAGCTCACGGGCAACCTGGGAAATGTCATGAAGGAGAGCGCAGCCACCGCTCTGACCTATCTGCAGTCCAACGCCCGCAAGTATGATATCGATCCGGAATTGTTCAATAAAAAGACCGTACATGTTCATGTTCCGGAAGGAGCGGTTCCCAAGGACGGTCCCAGCGCGGGCATCACGATGATGAGTTCGATCGCTTCGGCCTTAACAGGCAAGCGGGTCAAGCCTTACATGGCGATGACGGGTGAGATCACCCTGCGGGGCCAGGTGCTTCCCGTAGGCGGTATCAAGGAAAAGATACTGGCGGCGAGACGGGCCGGGCTAAAAGAGGTCATTCTCTGCTGGCAGAACGAGAAGGATGTGATGGAGATCGATTCCTCGTTTATCAAAGGGCTGAAATTTAATTTTGTTAAGACGATGCAGCAGGTCCTGGAGATGGGCCTGGTGTGATATTGGGAATTTATTATGAACAATCTTCGGTTGGAACCTGTTGAATAAGCAGATTTTCATGTTGGTTGTTTTAAGGGTTGAGGGGGCGATGCATGCATCGCCCCCTTTGTTATACCTGGGCCTGGCTAACGCCGGGCCCTTTGTTATATATAAGGGTATTTGTCTATTTGGTCCTGAGTGGTCTTGTCGGCCAATTCAAGGAAACTGGGTAATCGTCTGTGGATTTCCTCGATTTCCTTTTTTTTTATTACCGAAGCATTAATTTTGGAGACGTGAGAAAAAAACTTCCATGATCAAATTAGTAATCGTCGACGATCATTTTCATGTCCGCGAAGCCTGGAGCTGGGTGCTCAATCAGGTTCCCGGGCTTCATGTCATAGCGCAATGCGCCAACGGCCAGGAGGCCATAGAAGCAGCCAAACAATTACAGCCTGATGTCATGCTGATGGATATCAATATGAACCCGGTGAACGGGATAGAAGCTACCAGGGAGATACGTGGCTTCGCACCGGATATCAAGATCATCGGCGTCTCCATACAGGCAGAGCGTGCATACGTCAACGAAATGTTGCGGAACGGCGCCAACGGCTATGTGACCAAGAATTCTCCGAGTACGGAGATGGTAATGGCCATTGACGAGGTCCTGGCTGGAAAGACCTATATATGCGAAGAAGTGGGTCACCTTCGCCCGGCACTTGCTCCTGCCTATGCCGGCGCCGCGGAAAAATAGTAATTAGCTCAGTTGTGCCGCCAGTTCGCCTTTCAACTCTTCCCCTTCCAGGTCATTTTTGAAGGCGATGCGCGGCTTCAATCCCAGCAGTTGGAATAGCTGGTTATCCTCCTCAAAGGAAGGGTTGGGTGTGGTGAGTAATTTTTCCCCTGCAAAGATCGAATTGGCTCCGGCCATAAAGCAAAGCGCCTGTTCTGCCTGGCTCATCTCGGCCCTTCCGGCACTCAGCCGGACCATGGTGGCCGGCATCAGGATGCGCGCGGTAGCGATCATCCTGACCATATCCCAGACATCGACTTTGGGATTGTCGGCAAGGGGTGTACCCGCCACGCGGACCAGGGCATTGATAGGAACGCTTTCAGGATGTTCCGGCAGGGTGGACAGCGTGTGGAGCATTTTAACACGGTCTTCGTGCGACTCTCCCAACCCGATGATACCGCCGCAGCATACCGTTACGCCGGCCTTACGGACATTGTCCAGGGTCTCCAGCCGGTCGTCATAGGTTCGGGTAGAGATGATCTCACCGTAGTATTCAGACGAGGTATCGAGGTTGTGATTGTAAGCATAGAGCCCCGCTTCCGCGAGTCGTTTTGCCTGATCCCCATTTAACATTCCCAGTGTACAGCAGACTTCCATACCCATCTCGTTCACGCCCTTTACCATGTCCAGCACGCGGTCGAAATCTTTATTGTCCCTGACTTCGCGCCAGGCAGCACCCATGCAGAAGCGGGTAGAGCCGGCAGCTTTGGCCTTTGCAGCATATTCCAGCACCTCTTCCTTCTTCATCAGGGCCTGGACGTTGACCCCTGTGTTATAACGGGCCGCCTGCGGGCAATAGGCGCAGTCCTCCGGGCAACCACCGGTCTTTATGGACAGCAAGGTACATACCTGCACTTCGCCGATGGCATTGTACTCCCGGTGGACGGTAGCGGCCTTAAAGACGAGGTCCAGCAGGGGCGTATGGTAGATATCTTCGATCTCTTTCAATGTCCAGTCGTTGCGATTCATGGTTATCAGTTTATAGAATGATATTATTTTCTATCCTGCAAAAATATGGCAGAGTCCTTTAATAAAGGAAGATTTAGACGGAACAATTTATTAAAAACCACCCGGAACTGGTTTACATTGCTGATGCTGTCATAGAAGGCGGTATAATCCCGGTCGGGGAAAAAAACCGCGTTTTGGTTTCTGAAGTAATTTGCAATCCTCGTTTCTTTTTCCGAAGGCCGCATTCCGTGATCCGACATAAAAAGGATCACGGCCTGTCCTCCGCTATTCTTTTTTATGGCCATAATGAGTTCTTTGATCCGGGAATTGGTATAAGGAAGATAACCAAGATAGTCTTTTACGGCGGGGGGCGCTGCTATTTCCTCCGGACTCCGGCGGTGTAGAGCGCTGTCGTAAAAATAGGGCCAATGGGGCATTAGCACATGCATATAAACGAACAGCGGGTGTTCGCGATGATTACTACCCGCGTCCATGGTCAGGCGGAGGGCTTTTTCATTCGCCTGGTCCGACATGTCTACGTGCATCAGGGCGCTCAAGTGGTATCCGAGGTCCCGTACGAGATAATCCGAAAGCGTATAATAGGTGATCAGCCTTGTCCTGGTGGCGATAAAGGGTTGATCCAGGAAGGAGGGATGTTCCGGCATGTCGAATGGCGAATTATTGACGATGTCGTACCCGTTTTGTATCAGGAAATTGACGACCTCGTTCTTTTTCAACGGCTCGAAGATATTGGTATAGTCGTCGGGTTGCAGGGCTTCCGGACGTGGTATGCCTTTGAGGTAGGAAAGGTTCAGCATCGACGCCATCGAGAACGGGGTAAAGAAATAATTGCTCTTGCTTTTCCGCTGGATGTGAAAGCCTTCCGCGATCAGGAAATCATCAAGGGAGCTGTTGTCAAAATGATAGACATCTCTAAGGGTCTGACTGCCGGAATATTCGTCGAACAGCAGCAGGTAGATATCCGGCCTGGAACAGGTATCGCAACCAGTCCGGGTTGGTAGTACAAGTGAGGAGGCCGTGATGCCGGATGGCTCTTTTCGCAATAGCGTCGTGATCAGAACAACCCCGTCCACAAGGAGGTACAAGCCGAACAGCGCCGTCAGGAACAGGCCAAGGCGGACAAACGGGGGATTTTTCCGGAGCCAAAACGTCAGCAGTGCGGTCAGCACGAGGAACAAAGGCAGGAGGATACTGTAACGATGCAGAAAGATCGCATGTTTGCGGAGGGGATCATGAATTTGTCCAAAAAAAAGGAAGAAAGCCATGACGAAACTGGCCATCAAAGCCGCCTTGACGCTGTTGCGGAGGAAGATATAAAAAAAGAGATAGAGGAGCAGGGCTGCCAGGCAGTATTCCCCCATTAGGGGCAGGCAGTCGGTGAAGCGGATAAAGCGTGCATTTTCCACAAAGCCGTGAAAGACGAAAAAGAGGGGCAGCCCGAAAAGGAAAAAAAAAGGCTGGTACCGGGCGAGTGTTTTTATGGGGCCTTTCATGGATGTCTCTCTTTTTTTCTCATCAAATAGAGTAGCCTTTCTGTGCCGGGTATGGGTGACCGCCGTTCGATGGCAAAACGGCGGCTGAATTGCGCCTCGAATGAGGAGACATCGTATGGGGTGTGGAAAAAGGATTTGTTGCGTGTGAGCAGGACCGCTTTCTCATCAGTGGCCGGGATGAACTCGACAATAAGAAAGCACCGTGTCAGCGTGGCGAAATAATCTGCCAGCATCCCGAAGGGGATATTTTTGCTCAATACGAGGTGGTGCAACAGGGCCAGTGCGGTGACAAGGTCGCTTTGCGCCCGGGTGGTGAAGGCGGTCCTTTCCACGTTATCGAATCCTGACGCAGGGGTCGGATCGGCAATGTCGACGCAAAGGGGGTAAAGGGAAGAGCCTGCGGCCGAACGATACAAGGTACTGATGCAGGCCCAATCCGAATCGGCAGCGATGACCATCGCCTTTTTTTCCGCCAGGATCTTTGCAAAATATCCGTCATTCGTGCCCAAGTCCAGTGCGGATGCAAAGGAGAGCGCTGCCAGCATTTCCCGGAACAGCTTTTCTTTCTCCTGCAGGTAGGACTGGGTCAGGATGGAGTCGCTATAATAGACGCTCCAGCCCCCGGCCTTACGAGGGGCAATGTCCAGGTGGCGGATGGCAGTCTCCAGGTTATCGATCAGCAGGCGGAGCTTGTGTTTATCGAATGAAAGGTCCTTTGGATCGCCGGAATTCCTTTCCCGGATGCGGGCGGGTAGGGAAACATGGAGCCAGGTGCTCAGGCGAAAGCGGCTTCTTCCTGGCAGGAGCGACAGGGTTTCGGCCGCCGGGATGCCTTCGGGCCAGGCGAGCAGTGTCCGGTGGGTGCCTTGGCGGTGATAGTGGTGAAGGTACAGGGGGTATAAAAAGCACTCGCAGAACTGCCTGTAGGCGACCCAGGGCCGGGAGCCGTCATATCTTTCAAAGGAAAGGGTATCGATGAACAAGGCCCTTCCCTCCACGAACTGGATGTTCAAAGGGCTGGCATCCTTCAGGATCATGTCGTGGTCGACCGACTCGCGAAGGATGGCGAGGGTCAGCAGCGCGGCATCCATTAATTGTGCGGGGCTCCATTCGACGGGATAGCTGATGAAGGGCAGTTGCTGAGGAAGGAGGGTTTTAAAACAGTCCGGGTGACCGGTGAGGTTCTCATCCAGTTCGGTATGCGGGATCATCCATTTTTTTTTCGTGAGTGCAGTATATAGCCCGGCGTCCATCAGCTGCCGGTAGTTCCCGGCATAAGATGTGTTGACCTGTCTGTACCATCGGTCTCCTGACCGGAAGACAAAGCCGGACGGATCCCGGTAAGAGGCAGGATGTGGTTGCGCCTCAGCTATTTTCATTGTCGTTCTCCGCAGCTGCTTGCTTTTTCTTGCGGGTAAAAAAAGACCTGACCCTGAACCAAAGAGATTTAAAGTAGAACAGCGCCCCGAGTATCCCGGCGATGATCATCTGCACGAGATAGCTTCCGCTCCCGGGGTCTATATAAAGTAGTACGCCATGCGTCAAAGGTAACTCAGATTGGTTTTAGGTGTCAAGGTAAGTAAAGTTTCGTACATTAATCGAATTGTTTGCTCGACGTCCTTTTTGTGGAGCATTTCCACAGTTGTATGCATATAACGCAAAGGAATAGAGATTAGTACGGAGGGGCAGCCGTCATTGGCATATGCGAAGCTGTCCGTGTCGGTGCCGGTACTACGCGAGACGGCCCGCAACTGGACGGGCAGCCCGTTCTTCTCTGCCGTTTCCTGTACGATCGCCAGGAGCTTGTTGTGGACGGCCGGCCCGAAGGCCAGGGAGGGGCCTTTTCCGCAGGCCACATCGCCTTCGATGAACTTGTTGATCATCGGCGTGGTCGTATCGTGGGTGACATCCGTAACGATGGCAATATTTGGCCGGAGCCTGCGGGCGATCATTTCAGCACCCCGCAATCCCACTTCTTCCTGCACCGCATTGACCACGTATAGTCCATAGGGCAGCTTTTTTTTATTCTCTTTTAACAGCCGGGCTACTTCGGCGATCATAAAGCCGCCGACCCGGTTGTCGAAGGCCCGGCCGATGAGATAGCCATTGGCCAGTTCGGCATAACCGTCCTGGTAGGTGACTACCGCTCCGATATGTACGCCGAGCGCTTCCAGTTCTTTTTTGTTCCTTGCGCCGCAATCCAGGAAGAGGTTGTCCACTCTTGGCTGTGGGTCTTTGGCGTCGGGGTTGCCAAGACGGGTATGGATGGCGGGCCAGCCAAAAACGGCAGGGACCAACCCCTTCTTACCATGGATGAACACGCGTTGCGCGGGCGCGATCTGTTGGTCGACGCCGCCATTGCGTTTCAGGTAGAGCAGACCTTCCGGCGTCATATAGTTGACGAACCAGCTGATCTCATCGGCATGCGCTTCGATCACCACCTTAAAAGGAGCATCGGGATTTACTACGCCGACCGCAGTGCCGTAAGGATCGGAAAAATGGCTGTCGACAAAGGGCTTGAGGTAATCGAGCCAGAGCTTTTGACCGCTGCTCTCGAAGCCGACGGGAGATGGATTGTCGATGTATCTCTTCAGGAAGTCCCAGGATTTTCCCGTCAGTATGGAGGAAGGAGCGGAAGCCGTTTTCGCCGTTTTTGCCATTTGTAGTTGTTAATGTGGGGGCAAATTTAGTCAAATCCTGAAGATCAGCATCAGCAAGGGCGAAAACAACAGGAGGCCGTCCAGCACGATATAGTACAGATCGTCGGAAAAATTTCGTTTCGTCTCCTGGTAGAGCCCGACCGTGATAAAGCCGGGGATCACGAGCAGCAGGATATAAAACGCGGGGTAGTGGTAGCCGGATAGCGCGAAGCTGCACCCGAAGAACAGCAGCATCGAAATCCAGAACAGGCGGTCGATCCACTTTTCATTCAGCAGGGTGACAAGACTTTTGATACCCTGGATCCGGTCGTCTTCCCGGTCCCGGCTGTCGAAGATGATGCAGAGGGCATAGGTGAAGAAAAAACGGCTGGCGGTAAAAAGTACAAAAGAAGTTTGCCAGCTGGCGCCCGCCACGATCAGGGGCAGTACGGTGGTCACATACACCCACACGAAGGCCAGAAAGAAAGTC
>Ga0302326_10007652_pt1 | contig 23968 bp, 24 predicted proteins | sample Palsa_T0_3_FD_202264 | JGI IMG/M metagenome (GOLD analysis project Ga0302326, IMG submission 202264) | Peat permafrost microbial communities from Stordalen Mire near Abisko, Sweden - Palsa_T0_3 | ecosystem: Environmental > Terrestrial > Soil > Palsa > Peat permafrost | place: Sweden: Abisko... | reverse complement strand
GGTGGTGAAATGCAATCCAAAAAGGAGAGAGAAATGAAAATGACGCTGGCGAAGCTGGGCTTGGCAATTCTGGTGGCAGGAATGTTTGCGGCAAATGCCGGATCGGAAACGAAAGCCGCGAACGGCTTTGAGCGGCTCAAGGTGCTGGCGGGCGACTGGACGGCCACGGCTAGCGACGGCAAACCATTCACGTCCACGTTCCGGCTGGTTTCAAACAACACCGCACTGGAAGAAACATTTCAGACCGCGCAGGACAATCAGATGGTGACGCTGTACACGGCGGACGGCAATCGCGTCGCGCTCACGCACTACTGCTCCATCGGCAATCAGCCGCACATGGAGACGCCGGCGGTCGGAGCGGACGCGAACGAATTCGCGTTTGGCTTTGTGGGCGTGACGAATCTGGCGTCCAGCGACGACATGCACATGCACGAGATGACGCTCAAGATTGAAGACGCGGACCATTTCAGCGAGAAGTGGACGATGCACATGAAAGGGAAAGAGCAGGTGGAGACCTTCCACTTCAGCCGCAAGAAGGCTTAAGCGACGCTCGGCGCCGGCCGTTGTATTATGGGAGGCCTTGGAGAAAAGCACTTCGCGCGTGTCTCGCGCGCGCGATGCCGGGAGTTAGACCAATGAGCCCAGGAACAACGGCCGATGTGGCGATGGCGTTCGTAGCCAAGATTAACGCGCACGATGTGGAGGGGCTCGTGGCGCTGATGACGCCCGATCACGTTTTCGTCGATGCACTGGACAACACCTTTCGCGGCGCCGATAAAATGCGGGAGGGATGGAAGCTCTATTTCACCTGGTTCCCGGACTACGCCATCGAAGTGACGGACGAATTCGACAAAGGCAACGCGATCGCCATGTTTGGAAGAGCGCGCGGAACTTTCGCGGTGGACGGCAAGCTGGCGCGGGAAAATTTCTGGGAAATTCCGGCGGCGTGGAGAGCGGTGGTGAAGGATGGTCGCGTGGCCGAGTGGCGCGTCTATTGCGATAACGACCCAGCCCGCAAAATCATGGCGGCGAACACTCCGGCGAAACTGAAAAGCTAGCCTCCGCCGACGAAATGAACTATTTCAAACCGGTCGCCCGGCTGCACCGCGGTTTCATTCCAGAGCGCGCGAGGCAGGATGTCGAGGTTGCGTTCGATGGCCACGCGGCCGCGAGACATGCCCAGATGATCGAGCAGCGCAGCCACGGTGAAACCATCGGGAATTTCGCGAGCGTCGCCGTTGATGATCACATTCACTGAGCAGAACTCGCCGAGGAATCTTTTGCGCGGGACCTCATGGTGAACCGGATTTCATCCTTCCAAGCGTCCGCCTTGGCCTGAATTACCAAAGCCAGGTCGCCCTTCCCCAGCGGCGGCAGGGGAAACTGGATGCGGACCCGCCCCTCGTGGTCGCTCGTGGCCGAATGAGCGGAATCCTGAAGCGCGCCTTCGATCAGGGCCTCCACTTTCGCCCCAGCCTGCGGCTGGCGGTCTGTACGGCGGGAAACTTCCACGTCGAGCGACACCTTCCCCGCTGAAAGCCAGGAACCCGGGTTCAGAAGCTGCAACTGAATTCCGGCGGGGCGGCTTGCCTGCGTAGCAGCCGAAGCTGAAGCGATTTCCGAATCAAGCGCCCCAGAGCGAATATCTTCGATCACGGCGCGGTGCTGTTCCTCGACGCGAAAACGCAGATCTTCGGGCGTGAAGGACTCCACGGTGGAGAGTTCGGAATAGTTGAAGACGCGGCGATGCAGGATGCGGCCGGTCTGGTAAACGGCGGTGTCAATAATGGGGTGGCTGGGGCCGCGATCTTCGGTCTGGACGTGGAAGACCTGCTCGCCAACCTTGACGTCCGTATTGAAGCCGGAACTCATCGCGTGGCGTCCCTCGGAAGGCCGCAGCGACGGCAAGTTTCCGGAAATTCCAGACATGGAGAGTTCATTTGACCGGGTGCGCTCTGGCCGCTATTATAACAACGCACCCAATATGAACGGCAACTACCTCGATAGCTATGGTTCCTTGTTGTTGATGTTCATACTCGCCATGGGGCTGGCGGGGGCGCTGGTAGTGGTGTCGGCACTGGTAGGCAAGCACAAGCGTTCGCGGGAGAAAGATCAGCCCTATGAGTGCGGAATTCGCCCGACGGGCGACGCGCGCGAACCCATATTCGTGCAGTTTTATATGGTGGCGCTGCTTTTTATCCTGTTCGACATTGAAGCAATATTTTTGTATCCCTGGGCGCTGGTGTATCGCGACCTGCGGGTGTTCGGCTTTGTGGAGATGCTGCTCTACATTATAATTTTGCTGGCCGGTTACATATTCCTCTGGAAGAAGGGTGCGCTCGACTGGAGCCGTTGAGTAGCAGCCCCCGGGAACTAACTCATAATGGAATCACAGGAAGCCGATAAGAATCCGGTAGTGCATAAACTGAGGGAGTGGGACGCGCAGGCAGTTGCAGAAGTGCTGGAATTTCGGGGGGAAACCACGGTGGTGGTGCCCCGCGAGCACCTCCGGCGCGCGACGGAATTCCTTTCCTCCGAGCCTTCGCTGCATTTTTCGTTCCTGTCGGATATCACGACGCTCGACCGCTTCCCTCTGGAGCCGCGCTTTGAAGTGAATTACCACCTGGTGTCCATCGACCGGCGGGAACGGCTGCGGCTGAAGGTGCGCGTGGCGGGGGCGGATTGCGTTGTGCCGTCGGTGACTTCCGTGTGGCCCACCGCCAATTGGCACGAGCGCGAGAATTACGATCTTTTCGGAATCCGCTTCGACGGGCATCCCGATCTTCGCCGCATTTTGATGCCGGACGATTGGGAAGGCTATCCGCTGCGAAAGGATTACCCGGTCGAGGGGTACCGCTAAGATGATGAGGAGCTCGAAACGATAATGCCCGCAACCGTCGAGACACCGACCGGCGCCGCGCACACCATGGTCCTGAACATGGGGCCGCAGCACCCCTCCACGCATGGGGTGTTGCGCGTGATTCTGGAGCTGAACGGCGAAATCGTGGTGAGCGCGGAACCGGTGATCGGCTACTTGCACACGGGCATCGAGAAATCCTGCGAAGCGAAAACGTATACGCAGGTGATTACGCTGACCGACCGGCTCGATTACCTCGCCCCGCTTTCGAACAACCTGTGCTACTGCCTGGCGGTGGAAAAGCTGATTGGGCTCGAAGTTCCCAAGCGCGCGCAATACATTCGCGTGCTGCTGACGGAGTTGACGCGCATCGCCTCGCATCTGGTCTGGGTGGGGACGCACGCGATTGATTTGGGGGCGATGTCGGTATTCCTGTACACCTTCCGCGAACGCGAAGAGATCATGAAGATTTTCGAGTACGTCTCCGGGCAGCGGATGATGACGAGCTATTTCCGGGTCGGAGGGCTGGCGCTCGAGCCGCCGCCGGGCTGGCTGGATAAAGTGCGGCGCGTGATCGATTCCTTGCCGGGACATGTCGACGAGTATGAAGACCTGCTGACGAATAACCGCATCTGGCTCGGCCGCACGCAGGGCGTGGGCATCATCAGCGCGGCGGACGCTATCGCCATGGGATGTTCCGGGCCCATGCTACGCGGCAGCGGCGTGGACTACGACGTGCGCAAGGCTTTTCCGTATTCGAGCTACGAGGAATTTGATTTCAAGGTACAGACGCAGACGGCGGGCGATTGCTTCGCGCGCTACCAGGTGCGCGTGGCCGAGATTCGCGAGAGCATCAAGATCGTGCGCCAGGCGATGGAGAAAGTTCCGGCGCAGGGCCCGATACGCACGGAGGCGCCGGGAATCGTGCCGCCTTCGCGCGAGGAAATGAAGACCTCGATTGAGGGCTTGATCTATCACTTCAAGATATACACCGAGGGATTTGCGCCGCCACCGGGAGAAGTTTACCAGGCGATCGAATCGCCGCGGGGCGAGCTGGGATTTTTCGTGGCGAGCGACGGCTCGGCGAAGCCGTATCGCGTGAAGGTGCGCGCGCCGTCTTTCGTGAACCTGCAATCGCTTTCCAAGCTGGCCGCCGGGCGCCTGATCGCCGATGTGGTGGCCTGTATCGGCACGACGGACATCGTTCTGGGAGAAGTGGACCGCTAATGCAGCTGCCTCCGGCACTCGAAGAAAAATTCACGGTGTTGCTCGGGCGCTATCCGGTGAAGCGCTCGGCGCTGATTCCCATGATGATGTACGCGCAGGACCAGTTCGGGTTCCTGGGCGACGAAGTGCTGGAAGAAATCGCCAAACGCCTGGACCTGAACATGATTCAGGTGACCGAGACGCTGGCGTACTACTCGATGCTGCGGCGCAAGCCCGTCGGGCGCTACAACATTCAAGTGTGCACGAATATTTCCTGCATGTTGCGCGGCGGGAACGAGCTTTACAAGCACGTGCAGAAGCGCCTGGGCATCGGGAACAAGCAAACCTCGGCCTCCGGAACATTTTCGCTCGAGGAAGTCGAGTGTATTGGCGCGTGCACGGGAGCGCCTGCCATGCAGGTGAATTTCGATTACCACGAGAATCTCGACGCGGACAAAGTGGACGCGATTTTCGAGCAGCTGCAGGACGGGAAGGTGCCCAAGCCCGTCCCGGTGATTTCGGGCGCGCTGCATGAACGCAATCCGGCCGAAATCCCGGTAATCAGCAAGAGGTTTGGGATTCCCAACTCCACGAAGATGGAAGTCTATCTGCAGAACGAAGGCTATCAGGCGCTCGAAAAAGCGCTTAAGCAAATGACGCCGGAGCAGATCATCGAGGAGATGAAGAAATCGAACCTGCGCGGGCGCGGCGGCGCGGGCTTTCCGGCGGGGATGAAATGGAGTTTCGTTCCCAAGGACATTCCGAAGCCGAAATATATTCTTGCGAACGGCGATGAAAGCGAGCCGGGCACGTCAAAAGACCGGCCGCTGATGGAGATGGACCCGCACCAATTGATCGAAGGAATGGTGATTGCGGGACGGGCGATTGGCGCCGAGCAGGGTTACATTTACATTCGCGGCGAATATCGCTACATCATCGACATCATGGAACGCGCGATCGCCGAAGCATACGCGCGCGGTTATCTGGGCCAGAATATTCTGGGCACCGGATTCAATTTCGAGCTCGCGGCGCACACCGGAGCGGGCGCGTACGAGTGCGGCGAAGAATCGGCGCTGATGGAATCGCTCGAGGGCAAGCGCGGCTATCCGCGCATCAAGCCGCCCTTCCCTGCTGTGGTGGGGCTCTACGGCCGGCCCACGGTGATCAACAATGTAGAAACGCTGAGCACGGTGCCGGCGATCATTCGGCAGGGCGGCGAATGGTACGCAGGCCTCGGCACGCCGAAAAACGGCGGCACGCGCTTGTATTCGATTTCCGGGCACATCAACAAGCCGGGAATTTATGAGCTGCCGCTGGGCTTCAACTTAAAGAAGCTGATTTACGATGTGGCCGGCGGAATGAGGGACGGCAAAAAACTGAAGGCCGTGATTCCCGGCGGAAGTTCGTGCCCGCTGCTTTCGGCGGACGAGATTGATGTGGCGCTCGATTACGATTCGGTAGCGAAAATCGGATCCATGCTGGGTTCGGGCGGCACGGTGATTATTGACGAGGACACCTGCATGGTGGATTTGGCGCGGCGCATCATGCATTTCTACGCGCATGAATCCTGCGGCTGGTGCATTCCCTGCCGCGAAGGCACCACCTGGCTGCGCAAGCTGCTCGATCGCTTCCATGATGGCGGCGGACGGGCGGAAGATATTCCGCTGATCGACGAGCTATCGAAAAACATGCTGGGCCGCACCTTTTGCCCGCTCGGCGATGCGGCCGCGCTGCCGACAATCAGTATCGTCAAGAAATGGCGGAGTGAATTCGAAGACCATCTGCACGGGAAATGCGCCCACAAGCCCGCAGAAATGATTGCCGAGGCGCGCTAGGACCCATGGCCGAGACGAAACAAGTCAGCTTCACGATTAACGGCGAAAAAGTGACCACGCCGGCGGGTACGCTGGTGATCGAAGCGGCCAAGCGCGAAGGCATTGAGGTGCCCTCGTTCTGCTATTACCCGGGATTGTCGCTGCAGGCGGCGTGCCGCATGTGCTTGGTGGAAGTGGAGAAGACGCCGAAATTGCAGACGGCGTGCACGCTGGTGGCGGTGGAGGGCATGGTCGTCAAAACGGACACGCCGCAAGTACACAAGGCGCGCAAGGACATGATCGAGTTCCTGCTCTCGAATCATCCGCTCGATTGTCCCGTGTGTGACAAAGGCGGCGAGTGCGAACTGCAGGACATGACCTTCCGCTATGGCCTCGATCACAGCCGCTTCAACGAAGAAAAGCTGCATTACCCGGAAGAGAAATGGTCGCCGCTGGTTTACTACGATGCGCCGCGCTGTATTTTGTGTTTTCGGTGCGTGCGCGTGTGCGACGAAGGCATGGACGTGAAGGCGCTCGGCGTGGGCGCGCGCGGCGTAAGTTCGGTAATTCTGCCGAACCAGCCGGGCGAGCTGGCCTGCGAGGAATGCGGGATGTGCATCGATATTTGCCCGGTCGGCGCGCTTACTAGCGGAACGTACCGCTACCAGACGCGGCCGTGGGAGATGAAGTACGTCAGCGATCCCTGCGCGCACTGCTCGAACGGGTGCAAGACGACGCTGAGCGTGCGCAACAACGAGATTCTGCGCGCGAATAATCGCGACCATTCCGGCGTCAACGGCGAATTCCTCTGCGCCAAGGGACGCTTCGGCTTCGATTTCACGAACAACGCCGAGCGCGTGCGCCAGCCGCTCGTGCGTCGCGAGGGAAAGCTCGAGCCCGCGAGCTGGGAAGACGCGCTGGAAGAAATTGCGCGAAGGCTGAAGCAGGTTCGCGACAAGCATGGCGCGAATTCGATTGGAGTGATTGGCTCGAACCGCACGACCAACGAAGAAAATTATCTCTTGAACCGGTTCGCGCGAGTCACGCTGGGCACCAACAACATCGACCATCACCGCACGGCGGACTACCTGGGTCTCGCGGCTGCGCTGGGGCCGAACGCGAAGGATGCGCAAGCCACGATGGCGGATGTGTACACGTCGAATGCCGTGCTGCTGATCGGGAATGACGTTACGCAGCAAAATCCGCTGGTGGCCTGGCAGATTCGCACCGGCGTGCGGCATCACCAGGCGCGGCTTTATGTGATCAATAGCCGCCCGAGCAAGATTCACCGGCAGGCCTCTGTTGGCGTCGAAGTGGCGAAGGGCGGCGAACGCGCGGCGGTGCGCTGGCTCAACACCGGCGAGGGAAACTTCGACGCGAAGATTTCCGACGAGCTGGGGCAGCTGAAATCGGCGCTCTCGAAAGAGAGCGAGATCGTGATTATTTTCGGCGCGGACATTCAAGGCTCGGCCATTCGCGATCTGGTTTCCTTCGCTTCGCAGCTTTCGGGTCGCGTGCGCTATATGGCCCTGGGCGATTACTCGAATTCGCGCGGCGCCGCGGACATGGGTTTGCTGCCGGACCGGTTGCCGGGCTACGCGCCGCTTGCGGATGCGGCCGAGCGCGCTCGATTTGGAAAATTGTGGGGCGGCGAAATCGGCGCAACGCCGGGCCTGAGCGCGCGGGCCATGATGGATGCGGCGCTGACCGGCAGATTGAAGGCGCTGTACGTCGTCGGCGCGAATCCGGTGAAGACATTCGGCGTCGCGCAGCCGGACCGGCTGAGCGGCCTTGAATTCGTCGTGGTGCACGAAATGTTTCTCACCGAGACGGCGCAGCGCGCCGACGTGATCCTGCCCGCGGCTTCGACATACGAAAAAGACGGGACGATGACGAATACGGCAGGCGAGGTGCAGATGACGCATCGCTCGATCGATCCGCAAGGCCCGCGCAGCGACTTCGATTTGATCCGCATTCTTTCGCATCAGCTCGGCATGCTGGGGCTTGGCTCGCCGATACGATTGCGCACGGCGGAAGCGGCGTTTGATGAAATCCGCCAGAACGTCGCGGGCTACGACCTTTCGGTTGCGACTCTGCTCTCGGGCGGCGCGCAAGTTTCATCGGCTTCGTGTAAGGCTGTGGAACCGTCCTACGAAGCGCAGGCCGGAGAGATTTTCTCTTCACAGGATTATTTATTTACGAGCGGCACTTTGGGACGCTACTGTTCCCGGCTCAATTCCACCAAAGAGGCAAAAGATACGCCGTGGAGTTCGTCACCCAGCATCCAATCCTGGTGGTATCGCTAGTCAAGATCGTCATTCTTTTATTTTTGACTTTGACGACGCTGGCTTATCTCACCTGGTTCGAGCGGAAGGTTGTGGCGCACATTCAGTCGCGCTGGGGCCCGTATTACGTGGGAGCGCATGGGTTGCTCCAGCCGCTCGCGGACGGGCTGAAGTTTCTATTTAAAGAAGATCTGACGCCGCCGGGCGCGGACCAATTGGTGTATATTCTCGCGCCGTTCCTGGCGTTGTCGCTCGCGCTCACCACGCTCGCGCTGATTCCCTTCGGCCCATCTACGATTACGATTCTCGGCCAGCCCACGCAATTAATCATCGCGAACGTCAACATTGGCTTGATGTTTGTCTTCGCTATCACTTCGATAGGCGTTTATGGAGTCGCGCTCGCGGGATGGTCTTCGAACAGCAAATATCCGCTGCTCGGCGGGCTGCGCAGCTCGGCGCAGATGGTCAGCTATGAAGTGGCGCTCACGCTTTCCGTGGTCGGCGTGGTCTTGCTTGCGGGGACGCTGAATTTCGATGCGATGATTGCGGACCAGAGCGGTTATTACTTGCACTTCATTCCGCGCTGGCACATCTTTCCACAGATTATCGGATTTATGTGCTACTTCACTTCCGCGATCGCCGAAACAAACCGCGTTCCGTTTGATTTGCCGGAAGCGGAGACGGAACTCGTCGCCGGCTTTCATACCGAATATTCGAGTTTCAAGTTCGCCATGTTTTTCATGGCGGAATACGCGAACATGCTCACGGTTTCATGCCTGGCGACAATTCTCTTCCTCGGCGGATGGCTCTCGCCATTTCCGGATCGCTGGACGTTCCTGCATTACCTGCCGGGTGTGGGGCTGATTGGCCTCGCATTGTATCTCGCCTACGACGCGGCAATCCTTGCGCGCGGCATCGCGCGCATTCAACTCATCGTGATCACGCTCGGAGCGTTCGTTCTCGGAGCGCTATGTTTTTATCCGCCGGTTATGGTTGTGATTCAGGGGCCGTTCTGGTTCCTGCTGAAGGTTGGCTTCATTCTCTTCGTGTACGTATGGATGCGCGGCACGCTGCCGCGTTTCCGCTATGACCAATTGATGTCCTTCGGGTGGAAGCTGCTGCTGCCGGTATCGCTCGCAAATTTGGTCGGGACCGCGCTGTGGATCGTCTGGCCGCTGCTGGTGAAGCACGGATGAGCCTCGCCTTCATTTTGTTTTTCATTTTCGCGCTCATCGCGGTGGCGGGCGCGGTGCTGCTGATCGTGGCGCGCGAGCCGATTCACAGCGCGCTTGCGCTGATTCTGGTGATGATGTCGCTCGCCGCGCTGTATCTGATGCTGGGCGCGGAATTCATCGCGGCGGTGCAGATCATCGTGTATGCGGGCGCGATCATGGTCTTGTTTGTGTTCGTCATCATGCTCTTGAATGCCGGCGTCGAAGAGCGCACGAACTGGAGCAAGATTGCGACCTATGCCGGCATCCCGCTGGGCGTCTTGCTGCTGCTCGAACTGGCGCATTGGATGGCGCATTCCGCCATGGGCGCTACACTAGCCAGCGGCGCGGGTGCACCGAACGAAATGGCTTCGACACAGGCGCTATCGCAGCTCCTTTTTCAGACCTACCTGTTCCCGTTCGAAGCGACTTCCATCTTGATTCTGATTGCCATTCTGGGCGCGCTGGTACTGGCGAAGAGGGACGAATGAACGCGGTTCCGATTTCGTTTTATCTGGTGCTGAGCGCGGTCCTTTTCGGACTAGGCGTGGTAGCGTTTGTGTTCAAGCGCAACATCATCACGATTTTCATGGCCATCGAATTGATGCTCAACGCGGTGAATTTGGCGTTCGTAGCCTTCGCGCGGGCCTGGAATCAGCTGGACGGGCTCGTGTTCGTGTTTTTCGTGATTGTGGTGGCTGCGGCTGAAGCCGCGGTGGGCCTGGCCATCGCGATCGCGCTCTACCAGAATCGCGATTCGCTGAACATCGAGCGCGTAAACCTTCTCAAATTCTGATGCCGATACTCGATCATCTCTGGATTATTCTCGCGCTGCCGCTGGCGGGCTCGGCGTTGAACGGGCTGCTGGGCAAAAACTGGTCGAAGACGGTGGTGAACTCGGTCGGCATCGGCTCCGTTTCGCTTGCGTTCCTTGCCGTGGTGGAACTCGTGCGCGAGTTTGCGCAGCTTTCCGCCGCGCAGATTCCCTGGGTGCGGAATTACTTCACCTGGATTACCGCCGGAACGTTTCGGGTGGATTTTTCGTTGCGCGTGGACCAGCTCACCATCGTGATGCTGTTGGTGGTGACGTTCGTCAGCCTGCTGGTGCACATTTATTCCACCGGCTACATGGCCCACGAAGAGGGGTATTACCGCTTTTTTTCATATTTGAACCTGTTCGTCTTTTTCATGCTGACGCTGGTGCTGGCGGCGAATGTGGTGCTGATGTTCGTCGGCTGGGAAGGCGTGGGACTGTGCAGCTACTTGTTGATCGGATTCTGGTTCCTGAAACAATCCGCGATTAGCGCGGGCAAGAAAGCATTCATCACCACGCGCATCGGCGATTTCGGTTTCACCGTGGGCATTCTCTACCTCTTCTGGACTTTCGGTTCGGTGGATTTCGAAAAGGTCTTCGCCAAGGCCGCCGAGGGTACCGTCGGGGTTGGCACGCTGACCGTAATCTGCCTGCTTCTTTTCGCCGGCGCCATCGGAAAATCCGCGCAGTTGCCGCTGTACGTCTGGCTGCCGGATGCTATGGAGGGCCCCACGCCCGTCAGCGCATTGATTCACGCGGCCACCATGGTCACCGCGGGCGTGTACATGGTGGCGAGGATGCATCCGCTATTTTCGCGCGCGCCGATTGCGATGTTCGTAGTGGCGCTGGTGGGAGCGCTTACGGCGTTCTACGCGGCTACGATTGGCCTGGTGCAGACGGACATCAAAAAAGTTCTCGCCTATTCGACTATCTCGCAGTTGGGGTACATGTTTTTGGGCTGCGGTGTGGGCGCGTACGCCGCGGGAATTTTTCACCTGATGACCCACGCTTTCTTCAAGGGCTTGCTCTTTCTGGCGGCGGGCAGCGTGATTCATGCCATGGCCGGCGAGCAGGACATGCGCCAAATGGGCGGGCTGCGTAAGGAAATTCCGATCACTTATTGGACGATGTTCATTGCCACACTGGCTATCGCGGGAATTCCCGGCTTCGCAGGTTTTTTCAGCAAGGACGAAATCCTGGACGCGGCCGGATCGGGGCCACATGCGAATCTTTCGCTCTGGCTGCTGGGCCTGATCGGCGCGGGCCTGACTTCGTTTTATATGTTTCGTCTCATTTTCCTGACGTTCTTCGGCAAACCGCGCTACGACGAACACAAAGTGCACGTCCACGAATCTCCGCGAAGCATGACTGTCCCGCTGATGATTCTGGCGTTCCTTTCGATCTTTGGCGGCTGGTTCGCGGCGCCGCATCTTCTGGGCAAGACCGATTATTTCGAAGCGTTTCTGCATCCGGTTTTCGCGGCCTATGCGGTGCAACCGGGAATCGAACAGGGAGCTTCGCTCGCAGGCGCTGCCGGCGAAGCCGGTGGCATATCGCCGAACCCCGCGATGGAATTGTTGCACGCATTGACCGGCCCGCCCGTGATCGTGGCCTTGATCGGGCTGCTCGTGGCCTGGTGGTTCTATATTCGCAGGCCGGATTTGCCGAAGAAACTCGCGGAAAGCCTGCGCGGGCTCTACACGCTCCTGCTCCATAAATATTATGTCGACGAAATCTACGCGGCTCTGATCATTCGCCCGCTGCTTTGGTTTTCAACGAACGTTCTGTGGCACGTGGTGGATGAAGGCGTGATCGACGGCACGGTGAATGGCGTGGCGCGCGTGGCGCGCGAAGGCGGCGAACAAGCGCGCGAACTCCAATCGGGAAATGCGCGAAGCTACGCGACGTGGGTCGTGATCGGAGCCGTGGGCTTCACCGCTCTAATGCTGGGGTTCTGGGAAGTGGTGCGCTAGCGTGGACATGCCATCTCATCTGCTGACGGTGATCGCTTTTCTGCCCTTGCTGGGCGTGCCGGCGCTTCTTTTGCTGCGGTCAGAAGATCACGTCTGGATCCGCCGGATCGCGCTGGCGGTGTCGCTCGCGGAGTTTGCGATTTCGCTGTTTCTGCTTCGAGGATTCGAGGCCACGAGTGCGCGCTATCAATTCGAGGAGTATTACGACTGGATCGCGCGCGCGAATATTCATTACCACCTGGGCGTGGACGGCATCAGCTTGTTCCTCGTCCTGCTGACTACTTTCCTGACACCGCTGGCCATTCTGTGCTCGTGGAGCTCGATCCAGGAAAACGTGAAGGGCTTCTTCATCGCGCTGCTGGTGATCGAGACGGCCATGATCGGCGTTTTCATCTCGCTCGACCTTTTCCTCTTTTTCGTTTTCTGGGAATTGACGCTCATCCCCATGTATTTCCTGATCGGCATCTGGGGACACACCCGCAGAATTTACGCCGCGGTGAAATTTATTTTGTACACCATGTTCGGCTCGATCCTGATGCTGGTGGCCATCCTCTGGCTCTACAACTTGACCGGAACCTTCGACTTTCCCGAGATCCAGGCGAAGCTCCAAACCGGGCTTGCTTTACTCCCGCCGAATACCGAACTTCTTCTATTCGGCGCGTTCTTTCTCGCCTTCGCCATTAAGGTGCCGCTCTTCCCGCTGCACACCTGGCTGCCGGACGCGCATACCGAAGCGCCCACGGCGGGCTCCGTGATCCTGGCAGGCGTGATGCTGAAACTTGGCACCTACGGAATGCTGCGATTCTGCCTACCGCTCTTCCCCGATGCGGCGCACCGCATGGCTCCGTTTATCGGAGTGCTCGCGATTATCGGCATCGTGTATGGCGCGCTGGTGGCCACGGTGCAGCACGATTTGAAGCGATTGGTGGCTTACACGTCGGTGAGCCATTTAGGATTTGTGGTGCTGGGAATTTTCGCCTTCAGCACGATTTCGATTCAAGGCGCAATTTTCCAGATGCTGAGCCACGGCATTTCCACCGGCGCGCTTTTCCTGGGCGTCGGCATGCTTTACGACCGGCGGCACACGCACGAAATCAAGGAATTCGGCGGCCTGATGAATCCCATGCCGGTGCTGATGGCGTTTTTTCTGTTTATCGCGCTGTCCTCGCTCGCGCTGCCGCCGCTGAACGGCTTCATCGGCGAGTTTTTGATTCTCATCGGCACGTTTGAGCATCACCACGCGTGGGCTTCCTGGGCCGCGAGCGGCGCGGTGCTCTCGGCGATTTATCTTCTGTGGGCCTACCAGCGCGTCGCGTTGGGCGAAGTGACGGAGGAGAAAAATCGCACGCTTCCGGACGCCTCCGGTCGCGAGCGCGTGATTCTTGTGGTCATGGCGCTGGCGATCATTTTTATGGGCGTGGCTTCCCCGCTCTTCACCCGGCGCATGGAAATGTCCACGGATAATTTACTGCGCCAGATGGAACGCGTGCAGAACGCGTCGCGTCCCGTGCCCGCTACTGCTCCTGCTGCGGCGCTTCCTGCTGTTGCTTCATCGCACCCAGTAGCTTCGCCCGCAGCGCAAAAACCCTCGGCGCTCAAGCCAATTTCCCTTAAGCGAGCGCAGCCGTGATTCCATTTCCCCCCGAGCAACTCGCCAACCTGCACCGGCTCGCGCCCGAGATTGTTCTGTGTTTGTTCGGCATCGTGATTATGGTCGCGGACCCGTTCCTTCGATCCGTACAAAAGCGCGCGCTCGGCTGGCTCGCGTTTATCGGCGCGCTCACCTCGCTTGCGGCGGTTCATTTCCTCGCGAGTGATCCGGGGCCGGCCTACAGCGGCTTGATCCGGGCAGACGCTTTCAGCGTTTTCGTGCACGTGGTGGTGATTGGCGCGGCGGCGCTCGTGACTTTAGGCTCGCTCGATTATTTGGAAGCAGAGGGCCTGCAGCGCGGCGAATATTACTCGCTGGTATTGTTCGCGACCGCCGGAATGGGAATTCTTGCGGGAGCCAACGAACTCGTCACCGCCTTTATCGGCCTGGAGATGAGCTCGATCTCAACTTACATTCTCGCCGGCTTCCGGCGGCGCGCGCTGAAATCGAACGAAGCCAGCCTCAAATATTTCATGCTGGGCTCGTTTGCCACCGCGTTTTTCCTGTATGGCATCGCGATGGTTTACGGCGCGACAGGAACCACGCGCATTGACCTGATTCCAGCGGCGCTTACGAACGCGACCGCCAATCACGGGCAGTTCGCGGCACTTTCCATTTGCGGCCTGGCGCTGATCTTCGTGGGCCTTGGCTTCAAAGTGGTGGCCGCGCCGTTCCAGGTTTACGCGCCGGACGTTTACGAAGGGGCGCCCACGCCGGTGACCGCGCTGCTCGCGTCGGCTCCCAAGGCCGCCACCTTCGCGCTGATGCTGCGAATTTTCTACGTGTCATTCGGCTCGGCGGCGAATTTCTGGTTTTGGGCCGTGTGGATTTCCGCGGTGCTGACCATGCTGGTCGGCAATCTGGCGGCGCTGGTACAAACCAACGTCAAGCGCATGCTGGCCTATTCTTCGATCGCGCACGCCGGCTACATTCTCGTCGCGTTCGCGGCATCAACGGACTTTGGCATCGCGGCGGTGCTCTTTTACCTTGCGGCCTACGCGCTGATGAAGGTCGGCGCGTTCCTGGTAATCGCGCACCTGGGCCAACAGGGTGAAAAGCGCCTGGAAATTACCGACTATGCCGGACTCGGCACCAAACAGCCGATACTGGCCGTGTGCTTCTCGCTCTTCCTGCTTTCGCTACTGGGATTGCCCGCCACCGGCGGATTCCTGGGCAAATTCTTCGCCTTCCAGGCGGCGCTCGATTCGCAGGGGGCGCTCGGCCCCAAGGTGGTTTGGCTGGTGGTAATTGCGGCGATCAATAGTGTGATCGGCGCGTACTACTACTTGCGCGTGATCGTGGCCATGTATTTTTGGGAGCCCTCGAAGGAATACGTGCCGTCGAAAGTCGCGCCTGCGCTTGTGCTGGCTCTGGCAATCGCGGCTGCCGGCACGCTCTACCTCGGCATCTTGCCTGCCCGCGTTCTCGGCCTCGCCAAAGCTGCCGCCGATTCCCTCGTGCTCCGCTGACGTTTCCCTGCCGTTCGCGCGGCACTCCCGAATAAGAAAACCCCGCAAAAAAATAAGCCCGGAGGTTTGCTTGTTCAGAGCAAGCCTCCGGGCCTGAATTTTGAAAATTTGCTAGTAGCCGACTTTGACGAAGACGATCGCGAGCGTAAACAGCGCCAGGGTCTCGATAAACACCAAGCCGAGAATCATGGCCGTTCGAATGGCACCCGCAGCGCCCGGATTGCGAGCAATTCCTTCGCAAGCCGCGGCGGCAACCTTCGCCTGCCCCAGCCCGCAGAAAGCTGCTGCCAGCGCCATGGAGAAGCCCGCGGCAAGCACGATGCCGGTGGCCACGTGCTCGGGCGGCTTCTCGCCGGCGCCCTGCGCGAATACCGGCGCAGCCATCAACCCGAGGAACAACAACAGCAAAAAGATCCCTGCCAGTTTTTTCACTTTCTTCTCCTTGTATGAAACGCCGCCAGGAGGTGGTTCCCGTCATCCTCAAGCAGCCGGGCTCACGCTGGTCGACTATAAAGCCGGATTAGTGCTCGTCCGCTGTTGCCATGCCGATATAAAGTGCCGGAAGAATCGTGAAAACAAAGGCCTGCACCACGGCCACAAACAGGTGCAATCCCATGAACGCTACCGGAACTATGATGGCGAATATCCCCAGCGCGTCGCCGAGCGCCGGATGCGTGCGCGCCAGGGCCGCTCCCGGCGCCATGCTAAGTCCCAGGAAAATTATGTAGATGAGTTCGCTGGCGAAAATATTGGCCCACAACCGGACGGTAAGCGAAAGCAAACGAGCCGTGTGGCTGACGATTTCGACCGGGAATATCAGCCAGGCGAGCCAAGCGACCGGGCCGGCAAACTGCTTGGCGTATCCGATGGGCCCGTGATGGCGCAGGCCGCTCCAGTTGTAATAGGCGAAGGTCAGGATCGCGCAGGCCAGAGGCACGCTCGGATGCCCGGTCGGAGAGTCAAACGCCGGAGCCAAGCTGATGGCGTTCGCGAACAGGACGAAGAGGGAGATCGCGCCGACCATAGGCAGATAGTCGCGCGCGCCATGCCCGATATTGTCATCCAGCAGGTCGCGAATGCCGATGCCCATGGGGTTCGTCAGCAGCAGTTCCATCACCTGCTGCGTCGCGCCCGGACGGTCCACCGAAATCCGCGGCCGCAGCCAAAGAAAGAACACCATGCTGAGCAGCACGACCAGGAGCGAGGCGGCGACAAAATTTGGGATCGGGTAGGCGGGATCCCTCGGCGTGACGTGAACCGCCGACAAGACGGCCAGCGCCAGCTGGCCGAACCACTTGTTCAGCAGAATCGTGAACCAGTTCAAATGCTCGTGCATTCGCTATCCCCGGCTTGATTGGAACGCCGCAAAAATCTCGTAAAGGCTCTCCGCGAAGACCCCGGCTCCGAGCGCAAGAAGCCCGAAGATGACGGCCACGAGAGGCACTGTAAAGTAGTGAACAGTAACATAGATAGCCAATCCTATCAACACGTAGCGCCCGGCAAACTTCCAATAAACCGCGGCCGGAACGCGGGCCTGCTCGCTGCCCTCCTGGGCCTGCGCCACGGTGACGAACGCTCCCAGGCCCTGGTCCAGCCAGCGGTAGTTCAGCCAGGCCAGGGCGGTTCCAATGGCGATTCCTACTCCCTGCCGATGCGATTTTGCGAGGAACCAAACCAGGGCGGCCGCAAATCCCAAGGCTAGCGTGAGCCAGGCGATACGGCGGCTCGCGCCTTCCGAGGTGTCATGAACCTGAATTTCCGCCGGCATCGGGATCATCCTTCTGCAATCTCCTGAGCATGTCGCGCACGCCCGCGGCGAATCCTGCGCCGCCCAAAACCAGCATCAGCCAGGGCTTCGTATGCAGCCAGCGGTCAAGGAAGAACCCCAGCAGGCCTCCCACCAGCGCGCCTCCGACCAGCAGGAACGGAAGCTCCATGGCCATCGCGAATTGCCGCGTGACTCCGCCCGAATTCTTGCGCGGCGGAGGAGTCTCAGGGGTCATGGCGATTCGGCGCTCAGTGACCAAAGGGAACGAGGATGGAATATGTGGCGAGACGGAGGAACTGCTCGGGGAAAAGGCCTGCAACCAGCGTGACGATTGCCATAGCCGCGAGCGCAAGTTTTTGCGCCATCGAAATCACTGGGCGCACCGGATCGGTTGAATCGCGCACCCACATGGCCGCGACTATGCGGAAGTAGTAATACACCGCGGGCAGAATGTACAGAACAGCCAGAACCGCGAGAACCGTGTGCTTGGTCTCGATGAGCGCCCAAAAAACCAGCAGCTTGGCGACGAACCCGGCTGTCGGCGGAATTCCAGCCAGCGAAAGCAAAAAGATAAGCATCAGGACGGCCGCGCCGGGATTGCGCTGGATCAGGCCGTTCAAATCGTCAATCTCGTCGCCGATGACGCCCTTGTGCCGCAGCAGAATCACCACCGCGAATGCGCCGGTATTGAAAAACGCGTACACAAACAAATAGAAGGCCATGGCTTGCAAGCCGCGCTGGTGCAGCGTGCCGTCAGGATTCACCGCAGCGACGAAGCCGAGCAGAATATAGCCGACCTGCGTGATCGAGGAATAAGCGAGCAGGCGCTTGATGTTGGTCTGCGTGATGGCCGCGAGCGTGCCGACCGTGAGCGAGAGCACGGCGACCGCCTCCATCACTACGATCCAATCCAGATTGACGGGCCAGAACACGGTAAGGAAAAGCCGCAGCAGAAGCGCGAAGCTCGCCGCTTTCGAAGCCACGCTCACGTACGCCGTGATCGGCGTTGGCGCGCCTTCGTACACGTCCGGCGCCCACTGGTGGAACGGCACCGCGGCAATCTTGAAAAACACTCCGGTGGCAACGGTGCCGAGAGCGAGGAACGTCAGGATATCGCCCTGGGGAAAATGCGCCTTGCGCTCGGCGATGCTGGCAGCGATCACCTGCAGGTTCGTCGAGCCGGCCAGGCCGTACAAAATCGAAAAGCCGTAAGCGAGGATTCCGGAGCTAAACGCGCCCATCAGCACGTATTTCATCGCCGCTTCGTTGGACCGGCGATCGCGCCGCAGAAAGCCCGCCAGCACGTAGAAGCTGATGGCCATGGTCTCGAGGGCGACGAAGAGCACCACTAGATCGTTGCCGCAGGCAAGGAACATCATGCCCACGGTGGCGAAAAGCATCAGCGCGTAATATTCGCCGTGCTGCTCGTCTTCGATATTCATGTAGCGCACGGAGAGCAGAATCACGAGCGCGGTCGAGGCCAGAAAAATGAATCCGAAGAAAATAAAGAACGGGTCGATGACGATTGAATTGCCAAACGCAGGGTAGGGCAACTCAGGCACGCGGAACATCAAAGCGAGGGCGCCGCCGCTCAGCGCCACGCCGAGCATGGCCGTCAGTGAATTCCAGGATTTCTCTTTCTTGCCGAGGAGAAAATCGAGCATCAGCGTGGCGAGGCCGAAGAGCGCGAGCATGGTCTCCGGCAGGATGAAAAAGAAATCCCGCCGCGTTTGCTCGAAGACGGCTTGCCAGGGAACCTGCATTTACCTCACCTCGGCCTGCGGCGAAGTCGGCGACGTGGGCGCGGCCGTCACCACACTGGCTGTTGCTGCCGGCGGAATTGCCGTCCTGCTCGCGCTCGCCACGGGCAATTGCAACGGCATCGCCAGCCTCGAGGCCGGCGGCGCCGAGTAGTAGCCCGGATGCACCGCCTCGACCAGTCGCCTGACCGGCTGATCCACCACGTTGAAAAGTGGCGCGGGATAAATACCGATCCAGAACGCGAGCGCGACGAGCGGAAGCAGCGTGGCATATTCGCGCGCGTTCAGGTCCGGCAAATGCTCGTTTGCCGGATTCGTAATATTGCCGAACATCACGCGCTGATACAGCCAGAGCAGATACGCCGCGCCCAGAATCACGCCCAGAACGCCCCAGGCGGCCCACTGCCAGCGCACTTCGAACACGCCGCGCAAGATGGTGAATTCGCCGATGAATCCGTTCAGCAGCGGCATGCCGAGAGAACTCAGCGTCACAATCATGTACACGACGGCGAAATTGGGCATGGGCGTGGAAAGTCCGCCGAATTCGGAAATAAGCCGCGTGTGCCGGCGTTCGTAAAGCACGCCGACAATCAAGAAGAGCGCGCCGGTCGAGATGCCGTGGTTAATCTGCTGAATGATGCTGCCGGAAAGCCCGAGCGGCGTGAGCGCGAAAATGCCCAGGGTGCAAAAGCCCATGTGGCTCACGGAAGAATAGGCGATGAGCTTTTTCATGTCCTTTTGCATCATGCACACGAGCGCGCCATACACGATGCCGATGAGTGAAAGCGCGACGATGATTCCGTGGTAGCGGTTCGTCGCGTCCGGGAACATCGGCACCGAAAAGCGCAGGAAGCCGTAGGTCCCCATTTTCAGCAGCACGCCGGCCAAGATGACGGAACCCGCCGTCGGCGCTTCCGTATGCGCGTCCGGCAACCAGGTGTGGAACGGAAACATGGGCACCTTGATGGCGAAGGCGAAAAAGAACCCCCAGAACAGCCACTTTTCGAGCCAGCCGAACTGCGTGGTAAACGGATGCATCAGGATTTCGCGGATATCAAATGTTCCGCGATAATAATAAATCGCAAGGATCGCGAGCAACATCAGCACCGAGCCGGCCAGGGTGAATAGGAAAAACTTGATGGCGGCGTAGAGCCTGCGCTCGCTGCCCCACACAGCGATCAGGAAATACATGGGCACGAGCATCACTTCCCAGAAAACGTAGAAGAGCACGAAATCAAGCGACATGAAGACGCCCAGCATGCCCGTCTGCAACAGCAGAAACAGAATGTAGTATTCCTTCTCGCGCTTTTTAATGGCGGACCACGAGGAGAGAATCGAAATCGCGCCCAGCACGGTGGTGAGAATCACCATCAGCAGGCTCAGCCCGTCAATGCCCAGCGTGAAATGCGCGCCGATGGAGGGAATCCAGCTGTGGTCGCTGACGAATTGGAACTGCGGCGCCGCGGCGCCGGAATCAAACCGCCAAATCAGCGGCAGCGACACCAGCAGACCGAGGAACGCGAAAATATTGCCCATCCAGCGGTGCAGATCGGGCCGCTCGCGCGGAATGAATAGCATCAGGATCGCGCCCACCAGCGGCGTGAATAAAATCGTGCTTAAGATGTGGCCATCGGAGAAAAGCATCCATTCCCTCGCCTTCTTGCGCTAGCGTACCGCGTGATGCCCAAGATAAAAGTAGTAGCCCAGGAAACCAATCAGGCCGACCACGATCAGCAGCATGTAACTCTGCACCAGGCCGTCCTGAATCAGGCGCACCGGATAGCTGAAGAGCCACACGATGCGCGAGCCAAGCCGAATAGAACCGTCCACGATCCAGGTGTCCCACCACATGGATAGATTGGAAATGAACCGCGTGAGCCAGCCCGCCCCATTCACGCCGACGCCGTTGATTACCGTGGTATCGAAGACGCCGAGCGCGAGGCCGAGATCCTTCGCGCGATTCACGAACAAGGCGTCGTAGAGCTGGTCCACGTAATATTTGTGATACACCAGCCGGTAGAAGCCGCCCAAGCTCTTCGCGATTTTCCCAGGCAATTCCGTCCGCTTGATGTAGAGATACCACGCGAAACAAATTCCCAGGACCACGAGCCCTTCGGAAAGCAGCATGAGATAGATTTCGCCGTGCGGAGAACCGGGGCCATGCGTGGGTTCCGGCCGCGCTAATTGCGTCGTGGCAATTACGGGTTCCAGGAAGCGCACGAATCGGCTGTTGCCGCCGAAAATTTCGGGCCAGCTCAGCCAGCCGCCGGCGATGGAGAGGCCCGCGAGGATCAGGAGCGGAATCAGCATCGATTTGGGCGACTCGTGAATGTGATGTTCCACATCGTGGTCCACGCGCGAGGTGCCATGAAAGGTCATGAAAATCAGGCGGAACATGTAGAACGCGGTCATGCCCGCGGTGAAATAACCGATGGCCCAAAGCAAAGCGTCCTTCTCATACGCTTTCCCGAGGATCAAATCCTTGCTCAGGAAACCGGCAAAGGGAAAGATTCCCGCAATCGCGAGCGTGGCGATGAGCATGGTCCAGTAGGTAACCGGAATCTTTTTCGAAAGCGCGCCCATTTTGCGCATGTCCTGCTCGCCGGAAAGCGCATGGATCACGCTACCCGCCGCCAGGAAGAGCAAGCCCTTGAAGAACGCGTGAGTCATCAAATGGAAAATCCCGGCGGTGAACGCGCCCACGCCGCAGGCCAAAAACATGTAGCCAAGCTGCGAAACCGTGGAGTAGGCCAGAACTTTCTTGATGTCGGTCTGCACCACGCCGATGGACGCCGCGAAAAGCGCGGTCACCGCTCCGACCAGCGCGACGAGCGCCATGGCTTTGGGCGCCAACTGATAAATCGCGTTCGTGCGCGTGACCATGTACACGCCGGCGGTGACCATGGTCGCCGCGTGAATCAGCGCGCTCACCGGCGTGGGGCCTTCCATTGCGTCGGGCAGCCAGACGTACAGCGGAATCTGCGCCGACTTTCCCGTGGCGCCCACGAAGAATAGCAGCGCGATGGCGGTGAGCAGCGGGTCGCCCATGGCGAAATGCCCGGCCGCGAGCGCCGGACCGATCTCCGCGAAACGAATGGTGCCGAGCAGCGCTGAGGTCAGGAAAATACCGAGCAAGAAACCCGCGTCGCCGATTCGATTAACGATGAACGCCTTCTTCCCCGCATCCGACGCCGACTTCCTGTGAAAATAAAATCCGATCAGCAGGTAGCTGCAGGTGCCCACGCCCTCCCATCCGACGAAGAGCATCACCAGGTTGTTCGCCAGCACCAAAATCAGCATGGAGAACATGAACAAATTCAAATAGCCGAAGAAACGGTAGTAGCCGCCTTCGTGCGCCATGTACCCGGTGGAATACACGTGGATCAGGAAGCCGACTCCGGTGACGATCAGGATCATCACGCAGGAGAGCGGATCGATCTGGAATCCAAAATCGGCCACGAAGTTCGCGAGCCTGCCGTTCAGCATGTGAAACGGCAGGGCTGGAATCCACTCGAAGAGAACGCTGGTGACCAATCGCTCTTCGGAAGGCAGCGCAATCAATTGCAGGAAAGCGCCCACGGAGAAAATGAACGAAGCGAACACGCTGCCGCAGCAGAGCGCGTTTACCGCGCTGTTGTTCAGCCGCCGGCCGATGAAAAGCATCGCCGCGGCCGTAAGCAGCGGAAATAGCGGAATCAGCCAAACGTGGCCGAGAAAGAATGGATGCGCGTTCATGCGGCGTCCTTCACCATTTCAGCATGTCCATTTCGTCCGCCAGCAGCGTCTCGCGATTGCGGAAGAACGCCAGGATAATGCCCAGGCCCACTGCGGCCTCCGCGGCCGCGTCCGTGATTACAAAAATGGCGAACACCTGGCCATCCACCGAGCCCCACATGCGCGAAAACACCATCAGATTGATGTTCACCGCGTTCAAAATCAGCTCGATGGACATCAGGATGATGATGACGTTGCGCCGCGTGAGCACGCCGATCACTCCGATGGTGAAGAGCGCCAGGCTCAGCCAGAGATAATAGTCCGTGGGTATCGTCGCGTTCATCAAACTCTCCGCTTGGCCATCACCACCGCGCCAATCATGGCGACCAGCAGCAGAATCGAAGCAATCTCGAACGGCAGCATGAAGCGCTGGAACAGCGCGTCGCCGACTGCTTCGGTGTTCTTCGCCGCAATACTCGCGGCGGGCTCCGGCAGGTGCAGCGAGTTTCGGCCCATCCAGATGGCCAGAAACACCTGCGCCGAAAGCGCCAGGGCCAGCACTCCGGCCACAAATCTCTGCCCGTTGAACTGAAATCGCAGCAGGGACACGTCCAGGTTCACCAGCATGATCACGAACACGAAAAGGACCATGATGCCGCCGACATAGAGAATCACCTGGACCACGAAAAGAAATTCGGCCTGCAACAGCAGGAAAATTCCGGCGGTGGCCAGCAGCGTCGTAATCAGGTAAACCGCGCCGTGCACGATGTTCCGCCGCGTAACCATCAGGATTGCCGACACCACCGCCAGCGCGGAAAGAAAGAAAAACAATATCGAATTCAGCGCCGCCATCTATTCACCATCCGCCGTCTGCATCTGGCTGCCGGCGTCATCTTCCTTCAAAAGCAACGCAGCCACGCCCAGCGTAACGCCTGCGGACAAAATCGTCGTCAGCCGCAGGTTCCATCCCCACTCCCGCGTAAGCAGCAGTGCCACCGCCAGCGTGATCAAATTCACCAGCGACAGCGGGATCAGAAATCGCCAACCCAGCCTCATCAACTGGTCGAAGCGATAGCGCGGAAACGTGAACCGGAACCATAGGAACAAATACAAGTACCCGAATACCTTGGCCATAAACCAGAACGCGCCGTGAATTCCCTGCTGAACCGGGGCCGGCGCAAACAGCGCTCCTGCCAAGATCGCAGCAAGCAGGAAGCAAAGGCCGCCGACCGCTCCCATGAACAGTTTCTGAATTTTCACCGGCTGTTTCGGCGCGAGGTAAAAACAGTAAAGCGCCACGCCCAGGACCAGCAGCGATGGCAGCGCGTCCAGCAATTCAACAGACGTGCCGGGAAGATGATCGTGAAAGCTCACGAACGGACGCAGCCAGCCGCCCAGAAACAGCGTGGTCGCGATGCCGGCTACGATAATCATGTTCGCGTATTC
>Ga0302326_10007649_pt1 | contig 23977 bp, 23 predicted proteins | sample Palsa_T0_3_FD_202264 | JGI IMG/M metagenome (GOLD analysis project Ga0302326, IMG submission 202264) | Peat permafrost microbial communities from Stordalen Mire near Abisko, Sweden - Palsa_T0_3 | ecosystem: Environmental > Terrestrial > Soil > Palsa > Peat permafrost | place: Sweden: Abisko... | reverse complement strand
GAATGCCGCACTGGCGGACGGTGCTGGCGAGCAGGCGTTCCACCGGCTGCGGCAAGGGCGCGGCATCGTAGATGCGATCCAGCCTTGCGCGCAGCTGGGGCAGGCTGGCATCGCTGCGCTGCGGGCCATCGATGGCATCGTCGGCCAGGCGGCAGAAGGCATACAGCGCGGTGGCGGCGGAGCGCGTCCGGCGCGGCAGCAACTGGCCGGCCAGGTGAAAGCTGCGCGAGCCACCGCGCAGCAGCGCCTCGACGGATTTCAGATCAGCCGAACGTACTGCCATGCGGTACCACCGTATCCAGCACCCGGGCCGAGCTGACCACTCCGGGCAAACCGGCGCCCGGGTGCGTGCCCGCGCCGACCAGGTAGAGGTGCTGAAAATCTTCCGATTGATTGTGGGGCCGGAACCAGGCGCTCTGTCGCAGCAGCGGCTGCAGCCCGAAGGCCGCGCCGTGCACGCTCAGCAGGCGATCCTGAAAATCCTCCGGTGTCATCAGGCGCGAGGTAACGATGTTCGCTTCCAGTCCGGGCAACAGCGAGGCGGACAGGTGGGCGGCGATGCGGCGCCGATAGGGCTCGGCCTCGCGCCGCCAATCGATGCCGCTGCGCAGGTGCGGCACCGGCGCCAGCACATAGAAGGCATCGCAGCCGGCAGGCGCCACGGAAGGATCGGAGGCGGTGGGACGATGCAGGTACAGGCTGAAATCGGGCGCCAGCTGCCGTCCGTTGAAAATGTCGGCGATCAGCTCGCGGTAGCGCGGTCCCACCAGGATGGTGTGATGCCCGACCTCAGGGTATTGCCGGCGCGTGCCGAAGTACCAGATGAAAAGACTCATCGAGTAGTGTGCGTGCCGCCATCGGCTCTCGTGCCAGTGGCGATGGCGCTCGCCCGCCAGCAGTTCGCGATAGGTCCAGGCCGCATCCGCATTGGATACGACCACATCGGCGCTGAGACGCTCGCCGCTGGCCAATTCGACACCGCGCGCCTTGCGATCACGCAGCGTGATGCGCCGCACCTCGCTGTTGCATCGAACCTCCCCGCCCTGGGATTGGATCAGGCGCACCAGGCCCTTCACCAGTTCTCCGGTTCCGCCCATGACGTAGTGCACGCCGCCGAGCCGCTCGAGATGCACGATCAGCCCGTAGAGCGCGCTGGTCCGGAACGGATTGCCGCCCACGAACAACGGATGGAAGCTCAGGGCGAAGCGCAGCCGTGGATCGCGCACGTGCGAGGCCACCACCGCGTACAGCGATCGGTAGGCGCGCAGCCGCAGCAGGTTCGGCAGCTGGCGCGCCATGTCCTGCCAGCGGCTGAATGGCAGGTGCATGAGGCGTTCGAAGGCAATGCGATAGAGCTTCTCGCTGACTCGCATGAAGCGGCGATAGCCAGCGAGGTCATCGGGCGCCAGCCGCGCAATCTCGGTTTCCATGGCTGCAGGATCGCCACTCCAGTCGAGCGCGCTGCCATCGGCAAAGCAGATGCGATAAAAGGGCGTCAAGGGCTTGAGCGTCACATCATCGGCGAGCCGCCGGCCGCACAGCGACCACAGGCTCTCGAACAGCGCCGGCGCCGTGACGATGGTCGGACCGGCATCGAAGGTGAAGCCGTCCTGGTGAAACACGTAGGCGCGGCCGCCCGGCGCGTCCAGCCGTTCGAGCACCGTGACGCGATAGCCGCGCGCGCCCAGGCGCACTGCGGCGGCCAGGCCGCCGAAGCCGCTGCCGATGACGATGGCGTGCGCGCGGCTCATGCCGCGCCGACTCGCGCGGCAAAATCAACCATGAGTTCGCCCACCAGGTCCGGCCGCTCCTCGTGCGCGAGATGCCCGAGGCACGGCAGGCTCACGAGGCGCGCAGCCGGCAGCAGGCGCTGGACTTTTCCGGCTTCCGCGGGCGGCACCATGCGATCGTTGTCGCCCACGACCAGCATCAACGCCGGCTTCAGCCGCGGCAGGTCGCGCTCGAGCTGATCCAGGTCCCACTGCGCCATCATCTGCAGTGCACCCTCGACATGGGAGCGGCTGCGTGCCAGGCGCCAGTAGTGATCGATGCCCGCGGCATCGATCGATGAGCCGCTGCTGGCGAGCAGTCGCTCCACCGCGCGGCGATCCCGCACGCTCCAGACGAACAGCCGCGAACTCAGCGGCGTCGATGCCAGTAGCCGCGCCACCGGCGCAAACAGCGCCTTCTGCACCCGGTGCAGCGGCAATAGCGCGCCGTTGAGGCTGATCACCGCGCGCGGGCTGAGCCGACCATCGAGGCAGGCGCGACACAGGATGGCCGCGCCGGCCGAATGACCCGCGACCAGCGCCGGTTGCACCCCCAGTGCCTCGATCAGCGAGCCCAGTGCGGCGCTCATGGCGTTGAGCGACAGGCCCCCGCGCGGCATGCCGCTGGTGTCGCCATGGCCCGGAAGATCGAAAGCGGTGACCGCGAAATGCTGTGCGAGCTGCGGCATCAGGTCGCGCCAGGAATGCACGGACGCGCCGGTGCCGTGCGCGAGCAGCAGCGCGGGACCCGCGCCCAGTTGCTGCAGGTGCCAGCGCACGCCATCCACACTCAGGAAGCGATCCGTGTGCCGCTCCTCGAACGCTTCAGCGGCCATGGGACACCGCCTGCGCCAGCGAGCGCGCATCGGCATTGGGAAGCGGCAGGTAACGCGCGCGCAGTCGGTCGGCCAGTGCGCGCGCCAGCGCCTGGGGGCGCGGCGCGGTGTCGATCAACAGCGTGCGCCAACCCATTTGTCCCAGGGCTTTTGCGGCATTCGTGGCGTCCTGCTGCGCGCGCGCGCGGCCGCTGCTGCCATCGCGTGCCACATTGGCATGACCATCGGTGAGCAGCACGATCGATGGCGTGCGGCCCTGGCGGCCGACCCGCTCGGCGATCAGGCGCGCGGCATCGATACCGCTGGCCAGCGGCGTGGTACCGCCGCCGGGCAGCCCCGCCAGGCTGCGCTTGACGCACAGCAGGGAGCGCGTCGGCGGCAGCGCGAGTTCGGCCGCGCGGCCGCGAAAGACCACCACCGCCACTTCATCGCGCCGTACGTAGCATTGCGCCAGCAGCAATTCGATCGCGCCCTTGGCCTCCGACAGGCGATGCAGTGCGCTCGAGCCCGACGCATCGAGCGCGAACACCGTGACGCTCTGGGCGCGCTGCCGCCGCCAGGTCACACGAAAATCCTGCGAGCGCACCAGCATTCGCGGATGCGCATCGGTCGCCGCATCGCGCCGTCGCAGCCCCTGCCAGGGCACCGCCGCGCGCAGCGTCTCGATGAGATTGAGCCGCAGGCCATCGCGCGGGTGGCCGGCGCGCACGCCGGCCGGCCGGCCGCGCGCTCGTCCGCTCTGCAGCGCGCCGACCCGGCCCGCCGACTGCGCGCTGCGACGTCGATTGGCGGCATCAGCCAACGCCGATGCCAGCAGCCCCTCGGGCAATGCCGCGCGGGCCGCCTGCAGCACGCGATCCTCGAGCGTGCTTACCTCGGTATCGCGCCGCTCGCCATCCGTGCTGCCATCCTTCTGCGGCGGGGGCTCCTGCTGCGGCTCTTGCTGTTGTTGCGGTTGTGGCGGTTGCTGCTGCTCCGCCTGCTGCGGCGGCGGCGCGGGCAAGCGGGTGGCGCGCGGCGCAAGCACCAGGCGCGCGGCCAGTTCAAGATCCGAAGTGTTGGGCGCGGAATCGCCGCGCAGCGCGGCGTGCGCGCACGCCAGCCGGCCGGCGATCAGCGGCGCGCGCAGTGAATCGACGCCGCAGGCACTGGCGGTGGCGCACAGGGTGCGCGTCATTTCGACAGCGATGGAAATGGCACCGAGCCGAGCCCGCGCCGAAATAATATCCTGGCGCGTTGGCCAGTCGTTGGCGCCCGCCTCCAGCCGCGACGCGCGCAGATCCAGGTGCACGCCCAGCCGTTCGAGCAGCGAGGGCGCGCAGCGCTCCTCATCGCTTCGGCCCCCATCGAGCGCGATGACCCCAAAACCGGGACGGCCGTCCAGCAGCTGGCCGATATGCGACAGCCGCGCAGGCAACGCGCGCTCGGCCATCGGCAGTAGCAGGAATCCAGCGCTCAGCTCTTCGAGCACGCCGCGGGCGTGAATCGCACGGCCCAGCCGCAGGCTTGCGGGCAGATCGGTGCCGCCCATGAGCCGTTCGTCATCGATATGCGCCGGCACTCGTCGCAGCTGCTCATCCGACGGCAGCAGCGCCCGCAGTGCATCGAGCCAGCGCTCGCACTGCTCGCCCGCATCGCCGCGCAGCACGGCACCGCCCAGTCCGGGGGGATCAATGGCCAGACAGGCCGCGGCGCGCCAGGCGTCCGCTGCGCGGGCTGCGCGGGCATCGGCGGATTGAGGGCTCGCCTCAGGCACTGGCGGCCTGCTGCTGACGCATGGCGCGTTCAATGCGCGCGCTGGAGCCGGTCTCATCCATCGGATCGCGCCGCAACCGATGCCGCAGGGCCGCGGCTGCCATATCGGCCAGATCTTCGTGCTGAACCTGCAGCCGTCCGCGCATCGCCGCCAGGGCGCGCGCGGCACGGGCCAGTGTCAGCTCACCGCGCAGGCCATCGGTGCCAACCTCCATGCACAGCCGCGCCGCCCACTTGAGGGCTTCATCGCCGATGACGACCCGCGACAGCAGCGCGCGTGCCGCCACGATCCGTCGTCGCAGCTGCATTTCCTGCCGCTTCCAGGCGGCCGCGAAGCTCGCCTCGTCGCGCTCAAAGGCGTCGCGGCGGCGCACGATCTCGATGCGCTGCTCGAGATCGGTCGGGGTGTGTATTTCCACCGACAGCCCGAAGCGATCGAGCAGCTGCGGCCGCAGATCGCCCTCCTCCGGATTGCCGCTGCCGACCAGCACGAAGCGCGCCGGGTGGCGCACGCTCAAGCCCTCGCGTTCAACCAGATTCACGCCCGAGGCGGCGACATCGATCAGCAGATCGACCAGGTGATCCTCGAGCAGATTCACTTCATCGACGTAGAGAAATCCACGATTGGCCCGGGCCAGCAGGCCGGGTTCAAAAGCGCGTACGCCAGAGCTCAATGCCTGTTCGAGATCCAGTGCACCGAGCACCCGGTCCTCGGTCGCACCCAGCGGCAGGTCGACTACGGGGACCGGCACGAGCCGCGCCGGGCGGCGCTGGGCGCGCCGGCTGCACTCACTGCACCAGGCGGCCGCCTCATCCGGATCGCAGCCATAGCGACAATCGGGCATCACCCGCATGGGCGGCAGCAGCCCCGCCAGCGCCCGCACCGCCGTGGATTTACCGGTACCGCGGTCGCCGAACACCAGCACGCCGCCGATTCGCGGATCGACAGCCACCGCCAGCAGGGCGAGCTTGAGCTCGTCCTGACCTACGATCGCCGAAAAAGGAAACGCGTCGGCCACGGACTTTTGCAGTCCTCCCTGGTATCAGGGTGTCAAGTTTACTTGACTTTGGCTAGTGTCAGAAAATCTGTCAACCCATGGCGCTGGAATGCTCGGAAAACACCCCGGGTGTCCCGGTGGGGTGGATCTCGACCCGGACCGGCCCGCACAGCGAGTGCGTTGGCGCAGGCGCTTGTGATGGCGCGCCCTGGGGCACCGTTCGGAGCCGTACCTGCCGCGCCCAGATCAGCGCGTAGTCATCGAAGCGCTTGTCGCCCGAGGAACCGACCACATCGGCGCTGGCGATGCTGCCTTCGGGCGTAACGCACACCTTGACGATGGCGGTTTCGCCCGGCGCGAAGCGCGCGCCCTGGACCGTAAAGGAGGTAGACGTGTCGTCGAAGGGATCCGGCGGCTCGGCCGGATGCACCGCCACGGGCGGCGGCCGCCGCGGCGCGGCGCAACCGTCGAGCATCCCCGCGCCGAGCGCGGCGAGGCACAGAGCCCAGGGCATTACTGATCGCACGATGCTGCTTGCGCGCCTAGTGTTAGCGTTGAATCTGATCACAGCGCAGCACGCCGGGCAACCTCGCACCGCTATCTCAGGGCCCTGCGGATTTGCGCCGTTCGGGGGAGGCGGCCGCCGTCACGAACTCGCAGGGCAGCACGATACTGAAGGCACCGGCAGCTCCTGGCTGGCGATCCACGGAGAATGATCCCTGTTGCGCCTCGACGATCTTTTGGGCCAGCACCAGGTCCAGTCCGCGGCTGCCGTAGCGGCGAATGGCACTGGCCTCGAGTTGCGGGTAATCGGCCAGCAGATGCTCCAGCTCCGGCGAGCCCCCGACACTGCCCGCATCCCAGATGCGCACCCACAGCGCATTCTCCTTCTGCGGCGCGGCACTGATGTGGATGTCGCGGCCTTCGCTGGAGAATCTGATCGCGTTGGCGATCAGATAGTTGAGCACCTGCAACAGCCGCCGGCGGTCGAGCATGACGCCGCCGAGCCTGGGATCGACCACGCGGTGCAGGCGCATGTGCTTGAGAGTGGCGGCCAGCTCGGCCACTGCGCAGACCTCTTCAATAGCCTGCGGCAGCGAGAACGCTTCGGCACGCAGCTCGAGCGCGCCGCTGTCGACCCGCGAGAGCTCCACCACTTCCTCGATCAGCTCGGACAGCCGACGGCCGCTGCCCAGGATGTCGCCCAGATATTCGCGCTGTTGGGGATTGAGGGTCCCGGGCTTGCCGTCGAGCAGGAACTCGGCAAAGCCGACGATGCCGTTGAGCGGCGTGCGCAGCTCATGCGACATGTGGGAGAAAAATTCGCTCTTGACGCGTGCGGAGTCGTGCAGCGCCCGTTGCAGCCGCGCGATCTCGGAGCGGTCCTCGATCACACTGAGCACGCAGGGACCCTGTTCGGTCTCGATCACGCTGAGCGTCAGCTGCAGCGGAAAATCCGCGCCATCGCGCCGCCGGCCATGCGCTTCCAGGGCGATTTGTGTTCCGGAACCCTTGGGGTGCGCGAAGATCATCGTGCGCCGGTCCTGATAGTTGTCGCGGTCGGCCTCCGCCAGCAGCAGATCGACGCTGCTACCCAGCAGCGCCGGCGGCGCGCCGCCGAACAGATCACCGGCCCGGGCATTGGCGTACACGATGCACCCGGTCGAATCCGCCAACACCGCGGCACAGGGCATTGCCTCGAGCAATTCGAAAAGGTGTTGCATGGTACCGGCGCTCGTTGGAGCAACTAGGACGCAGTCATCCCGTGGTGGAGCGGTGTGCCCGGCGGGCCACCGCCAGGGCATCGATGCGGGCGAGTTCCGCGCTGCAGCGCTCGATGGCCTGCTGCAGCTCGGTGCGCGAGGCGGGCTTGCCGAGGATCTCATCCGCGCCCGCATCCAGGCAGGCCTGTCGGGAAGCGATGATGGAGGCCGCCGTCACCACGACGATGCGCGGACGATCGGCTTCACCCCACTCGGAGCACACCCGCCGCGTGGCTTCCACGCCATCCATGTCGGGCATGCACATGTCCATGAACACGAGGTCGTAGGATCCATGCCGCAGCGCCTCGAGCACCTCGCGGCCGGTTTCCACCACATCGCACTCGAAGCCCAAACCCCGAAGCATGATGCGCATGAGCTTGACGTTGGTGGGATTGTCCTCCGCCACCAGCAGGCGCAGCCTCGCAGACCGCACTTGCGTGTCCGGCAAGGTCGCATCCGCTTTCACATCGGGGCCGTGCATATCGGCCCCGAGGTTACTTGAGCATCAGGTCCCTACCTGCGACGCGGATCACAGCACGCGTGTTCAGGCGCGTCGGTGTAGGACGTCTCCGACGCAACGCCCGAGCTATCGCTGCGAGCCTATCGACTAGCGGCAGTGCTCGTCATCGTGGTGCCCATCGCACCAATGGGCTTCGCGGTTTCCATAGCGATCGATGCGATCGCCATGATCCCAGGTGTAGGGCCCGCGATCGCGCTCGACCACGCAGCCCGACAGGCTCAAGAGCGCGAAGGTCGCAGTCGCAAAGGTGGCAGTGGCGATGGCTTTCCAGTTCAGTGTTCGCATGAGACTCCCCCTTAGATAAAAGGCGATTCAGTCTCGCGAATGGGTCCGGCACTGTCGAGTTGGCCTGATGACGATCCGCTGTAGGTCTTGTCCTCTGTCGCAGTCGCCGCTGCGCCGTCACACCTCGCACAAATAAAGGGCCCGCAACGTTGCCATTGAGGGCCCAGTGCGCCACGCCATTGGGGAGAGCCCGGCGGCGCATTCCACAGCCCCCTTAGGGTGACAGTGGCGCTTCGGGCTGCCTACTGGAATAAGTTACAGCTAGCCAGGGTCCGACTGGTCGAGTTCGAGTTCGCCCAGGGGTTTCTGGGCCAGCCCCTGAATTTCCCCGCCGATGCCCAGCAGTGCGGCGACCCCGACCTGCAGCTGCTTTTCCCGGCGCGCCCAGCGCTGCTGGGTCTGGTTCTTCTCCGACTCCAGTTCCTCGCGCATGCGCTGCATGGCCTCATGCACGGCGCGCAGTTTGTTGGCGAACTGCGGCGAGGTCACATAGTCGTACACCGCCTCCATTTTCTCGCCCTTGCCCGCCGAGACCAGCCGCTGTTTATGTACATCGAGCAGCGCCGCGCGCAGCACCTGCCCCAGGGCTAAGGCCGCCGACCAGACCACGATGTACACCCCGTCGTGCAAGCCAAAGGATTGCCCCGACACCCATTCGCGCGGCACCGCAGTGGGCATGGTGACCAGCAGGCCCACTTCGGCGCCGCTGTTGCGCATGTCTTCCTTGAGCTTGGCAATCCAGGGCGCGCTGAAATCGCGCGCGCGCTTGGTCTCCCAGAGCAAGATACCTGCGTGTTTGCCATCGCGCGTGACCACGCGGTGAACCACATCGCCGCCGCGCACACCCTTCTTGACCTCTTCGATGACATCCAGCGCAAATTCCCGGCGCAGTCCCTCCTCCAGCGCCAGCTCCAGCACCTCGCCCTGCAATTGCTGCGAGCCCTGGGTGGAGCGGCGCTGCGCCTCGGCCAGCTGCGCCACCATGTCGTCGAGTCTCTTCTGCAGATCCAGTTCGCGCAGCGAGGCGCGCTCCTGTTCCTGGGTGCGCACCTGCGTCTCCCGCTCGGCCACGCGTTCATCGACCTGCCGCTGTACCAGCAGCGCCTGCGCCTCGCGCTCATCTTTGAGCTTCTGCCGCTCCAAACGAAGCTGCAATTGCTCATCGCGCAGCTGCTTCATCTCCCCTTGGGCCTCGGACAGGCGCTGCTCATAGGACTGGCGTTCCGCGGCCACCAGTTGCGCGGCGCGCGCGGTGGCGGCTTCCTGCACGCGCGCTTCGATAGCAGTCTCACGCGTCGCCAGTGCTGCCTCGCGCTGATCCATCGCGGCAAGCTTGGCCTGGCTGGCACCGAGCTGTTCCTTGAGCGCGGCGAGCTGCGGCTGCAATGCGCCAGCGGTCATCTCGCGCACCTGCGCGAGGGCCCGCTCGTGATCTTCGGATTGCTGCTTGAGCAGCTTGCGCGAGGCTTCGCGCTCCGCGGAACGCACCTGCGTCATCGAGGCATGGCTCGCTGCCGCGATGCTCTCCAGTGCCTGCCGCGCGAATCCCTGCTCGAGCGAAAACGCCTGCTTGCAGTTCGGACAGGTGACGGGCGCGTCGGGCGCAATCAACAGCGGTTCGGCGCTCATGCCGGCATTATCGGCCACTTAGCGGTGCTCCTGCCGTGCCACTTTTGCCACCTGCCAGCCGCCGCCGAGCGCCTTGAACACGGCGATCTGGTACTGCACCAGCGCCGCATCGGAACTGGCGACGGCGGCATTGGCCGACACCAGCACCTGCTCGGTGGTCAACAGATCGAGATCGCTCACGGAGCCGGCCAGGAACTGACCGTGCGCCATATCGAAGGCACGCTGGGCGTCGGTCTGCGCTTCGGCCAGAGACTCGCGACGTTCGATTTCCGCGCCGTAGATCGTGAGTGACTGTTCGGTCTCCTTGAGGGCCTGCAGCACCACCGAATCAAAGTTGGCGAGCGCCGCCGCCGCGCCGGCCTTGGCCTGGCGGATACGGGCGCGCGTAGCGGCCTGGTTCGGAAAGTTCCACGACACGCTAGGCCCCACGCCCCAGGTGAGCCCCTCGTTGGTGCCGAGCTCATTGATCTGCGAACTCGCGCCGCCAACGAACGCGCGCAGCGCGATGCGCGGATACAAATCAGCCGTGGCGACGCCGATGCGCGCCGTGGCCGCCGCGAGCCGGCGTTCGGCCTGGCGGACATCCGGCCGGCGCCGCAGCAGCGCGGTGCCGTCCCCTACGGGCAGCAGCTCGGACAATTGCGGCGGCCGATCGCAGGACTCCACTTCGAGCGGCGCCTGCGATGGCGGCCGGCCGAGCAGCGCGGTCAGCGAGAAGAGGGCCGCCCGACGCTGTCCCGTCAGCGCCGGAATCCCCGCGCGCACCTGCGCCACCAGGCCCTGCGCGCGCACCACGTCGAATTCCGAGTTGGCGCCGGCCTCGTGCCGATCGCTGGTGATGCGCGACTCGTTGCTGACGATATTGAGTGAGCGTCGCGCCACAGCCAGCTCTTCACCCAGGGCACAGACCTGCGCATACGCGCGCGCGGTCTCCGCAGCCAGCGTGATGCGCACACTGTCGCGCGCGGCCGCCACGGATTGGGCATCAGCTCGCGAGGCCTGGATCGTGTGGCGCACATGGCCGAACAGATCGACTTCGTACGACACATCGAGCACCGCATCGAATAGCCAGATGGTCTGCGGCGCGGCGCCGTCTATTTCGAGAATCTCATCGGTGACGGCATCTCGTCCGCGCACCGCGCCGGCCTCGGCACCGGTCTGCGGATAGCGCCCCTGCCGGGCCGCCTGCAGCACCGCACGCGACGCTGACAGATTGGCTTCCGCCGCCTTGAGATCCTCATTGGCACTGAAGGCATCGACCAGCAGCGCATCGAGCTGTGCATCGTGATAGAGCTGCCACCACTGTATCGGCGGCTCCGCGGGGGTTTCGATCTCCGGTTGCAGCGAGACCAGCGGCTGCTGCGAGCCGGGCACGGGCGGCGGCGCGTGATAATCGGGGCCGACGGCACAGCCGGCCATGAGACCGATCAGGCCGATGAGCAGCTGGAGCGCAATGAGTTCGGCTGCGCGCTTCATTACGGCGGCGATGGGCTCGGCCCGAGGATGGGCTGGTGTGAGGCGGGCCCTGGAGGTGCTGCGCGGCGCGTCACGATCAACATGAGGGTGATGGCGGTGGCCACGGCAATGACCACGAACGCATCGATGATGCCCTGCGTGATGGACATGGCGTGCACCACGCCGCCGAGCACGTTCTCCCCTCGCAGCGCTCCGGCGGCCGGATCACCGAGGCGCGCGGTCGCTGCCCCATAGGCCTGGACGCGCTGTATGACTGCGGGGTCCCCGATCTGGATGTGCTGGCCCAGATGATTGGAGGCGACCTGGCCACGCACGCGCACAAAGGTTGCGATGAATGCCTGGCCCACCTCGCCGCCCATCAGGCGGGACACCTGGGTAGCAGCACCGAAGGTCAGCGCATCCTGCGGCCGCAGATGGAGCACCGCAAAGAAAATCGTTCCCGACAATGCGAAGCTTTGGCCCACGGCCTGCAGCAGCTGCGAGGGCAGGAATTGATCGGTGCCCCAGACCGGCGTGAGTCCATAGGCCACCATGAGGCAGGCGATGCAGATGCAGAAGAATCCTCCGGAGGCCACCATGCGTGGATCGACACGCCGCAGCAGGTAGCCGCCCAGCGCGCACACCAGCAGCTGCGGCACGGCAATCCAGATCAGCGTCTGGCCCACCTCGATGGAGCGAAAGCCGCGCACGGCGCCGAGGAACTGCGGAATGACGTAGGCCGTGGAGAGGATCGTCAATCGCAGGAAAGCGATCAGCAGCAGTAGCCGTGGCAGCGGTGCCCCGAAAACGACTCTAAGGTTCACGGCCGGATACGGTGTGGTCCACTCGTGCACGAAAAATCCTGCCATCAGGATGATGCCGGCCGACATCAATGCCCAGACCAGAGCGGAACTGGTCCAGTCGAGACGATTGCCCTGATCCAGCGCGGCGTAGATGAGTCCGAGGCCCAGGCCGCCCGAGATGAACCCGAACCAGTCCGCCGGCGGGCGGTTCGGATTGATCGGTTCACGCCGGATGCCGAAGGCAAGACAGGTCGCCATGGCGATCGCGAGCGGCACGTTCTGCCAGTAGATCCAGCGCCAGGAGAGATGATCGACGTACCAGCCCTCGAGCGAGGCGGAGACATTCAGCGACACCTCGAGATTGAGCGCGTAGATCGCGATACCGTACGCCCACACGCGCGGCGGCATGTTCCGCAGCACGAAGCTCAATGTCAGCGGCACGAAGAAACCCGAGGCCAGTCCGCCGAGGAACTGCAATAGCAGCAGCACGGGCAGTTGGGTTGTCAGCGGTTCGACCAGGCAGATGACCGCGAATGCCGCGGCCGCTTCCATCAGTACGCGGCGCGGACCGAACACACCGCCCAGCCAGATCGCCAGCGGCGCGATCAGCATCTGCGCCACGCCCTGCGCCGTGGTGATCCAGGCTCCTTCGTCGAACCCGGCATGCACCGCGCCGCGGATGTCGGCCAGCCCGAAACTGGAGAGGCGCGTGTTGACGGTGGAAATGAAGGTGCCCATGAGCACGGCCGTCAGCCCCAGCCACGGGATGGCCGTCGGTACCGCAGCGGGCGCGGCAGGCGCCGCGGGTGCGGCGCCCGGGGTGGCCGCCGCCGCGCTCATGGCCGATTGCGGCTGCGCGTGTCGACGCGCGCGACTACCGAGAGGCCCGGCCGCAGCTGATCCGCCAGCCCATTGGCATCATCGATATCGATCTTTACGGCCACCCGCTGCACGACCTTGGTGAAGTTGCCGGTGGCGTTGTCCGGCGGCAGCAGCGCGAACTGCGAACCCGACCCGGGGGCGAAGGCGATCACGTGACCCTGCAGCCGGCGTCCTGGAAAGGTGTCGACGCGGATCTCCGCCTTGTCGCCCACGAGCATGTGCGTGAGCTGCGTTTCCTTGAAATTGGCGATGACCCAGACATGCGGCAGCGGTGTCAGGGTGGTGATCTGCCCGCCAACGCTCACGTATTGCCCGGGCTTGACCTGCCGCTGGCTGATGACGCCATTCTGCGGCGCGAGGATGCGCGTGTAGCCCAGATTGATACGGGCCAGATCGAGATTGGCCTGCTGGGCGGCCACCGCGGCCTCCGCCTGGGTCTGCTGGGCGGCCAGTACACCGAGCTGGCGCGCCGCCGCGTTCGCCTGGGCGCGCGATTGATCCAGCTGCGCGGCCAGTTGCGCGCGTGCGGTCTGCAACTTCTCGCCGGCTTCGGTGGAAGATGAGCCGGTTTCCAGCAGACGCTGCTGGCGCGCCAGATCGCGTCCGTTCTGATCGACGTTGGCGGCGATGGCAGCGACCGAGGCGCGCGCGGCCTGCACGTTGGCATCCTGCAGCTGCGCCTGTGCCTTGAGCGCTTCCACCTGTGCGGCCGCCGCCGCCACAGCGGCCGTCAGCTGCGCGACGGTGGCCTTGTAGTCGTCATCGACGATTTCAGCCAGCAGCTGTCCCGCGCGCACGCGCTCGTAGTCCTGCACGGGCATGCTGCGCACGTAGCCTGCCACCTTGGCGGCAATGGGCGTGAGGTCGGCCTGCAGATAGGCATCGTCAGTCGACTGCCAATGCGCATCGCTTTCCCAGGCGGTCCAGTGCGTCGCGATGAGCAGCAACACGCCCAGCGCCAGCAGGAACACGAGGGCGCGCCAGATCCAGTCGGGAGGCGTTCGCCATTTCATTCACCCTATCGTACCAGCCGCGAATCGTTGAGTCCCTTGTCGTACACGGCACCAAAAGCCAGATACTGGCTCGCTGGATCGGGCGGATATTCGAGCGTGACTGCCCTCACCCCGCCGTCCTGGTCGAGGTGCGCCGTCAGCCGCGAGTAGACACCGGCGTAATACGTCGGAAAATTCAACACCGCAAACCGTGTCATGACCTCATCGCGCAGCGCCGGATCAAAGTGGGTGCCGTACTTGTCGACCAGCGCCTTGATGGCATCGTAATCACCCTCGGCCTTGATGCGCATCAATTCGGCCAGCAGCACACCCACGCCCTGGCGCATCTTCGCGTAGTCGGTGACACGCAGATAGGTTTTGCCGTCCTGGCGGTACTGTTCGACGGCGCCGGTGGTATCCATGACGTAGCGGACGATCAGCGGCCGGTCGCGCAGGTGGTCTTCTTCGAGGCTGTCGCCTTTGGTCACATAGCGCAGCTGCGTCAGCGACACCTCCACGGCGCCGTCGTACATGGCCTTGGCCACTTCCTCCTGATCGCCAATCAGGTCAAGCTCCTTGAGCTTCGGATCCCAGACGTTCCACAGCGCCATCAGATCCGCGCGCCCTTCCCGCTGAGCTTGCCCGAGCCGTGCCCGATCACCTCATGCAGCGACACCATCATCTCGCGCGCCTGAAGTCCGTAGCGCTCGTCGCGCGCGACTGTTTCGGGGGATCCCTCGAACGCTTCCAGCATCTCGGGCCCCACGTAGAACGGAGTGAGCGCACGCGAACTGCTGACCAGCAGAAAATTCTTGGTACCGTACTTTTCGCGGATCTGGTTCTCATCGGGCAGGTTATCGCCGACGGTGGTCACTTCAAAATCGCCGCTCTCGATCGTGGTTTCGACTGTCATGATCGATGGCAGCGTAAACGCTGTTTTGCGGTACTTCGGGTCCCAGGGCGCTCGCGCCCCAAAGTAAGCGGCATTCGCGGCGAGCTTATTGACGGCGCTGGTCATGGCTGCATCCGTTATCGACACGAACGCTGCCGAGCTGCCCTTGGCTCCGCGCGCATCGCGGTAGATCTCGACGAAGCCGTTGGAGAAATCCACCGGCGAGATGTTGCGTACCCAGTCGGCATCGAACTGCAGCCAGGCGTCCGCCTCGCCGGTTTCGTAGTAGCCGATCAGCTCGGCGATGACATGGGCCTGGGCCGGCTCCGCCACTGCTTGCGCCTGCTTGAGGTAGCCGATCGCGCGGCGCAGGAATACGGCATACAGTCCCGCCGGCACCTTCCCATCCGCGGTGCCGGCACGGTAGACCTGCTCGATGAGGTCTCCGCTCGCATTGCGAACCACGCGCGAATTGAGCGCGTAGCGGTCGTGAAATCCGCTGAGCTGCGCCAGTGCGACGCCCGAGTAGAACGTGTTGGAGCTGGCCTGGATGATATCGGTGCCCGACCCTCCCTGCTTGGCGGTTATCATCGGCTCGAAACTGGCATCGAACAGCGCCGCGCGCAGCGCTTGCAGTTGCTGCTCGAGCGCGGGCGGCGAGACGATCGGCGGCAGATCCGCGTAGGCGCTCTTGAACGCGCCGGCCCGTTGCGCACTGAGCGCCGCTGCTTTGAGTTCCTCGAATGTGAAGGCGGGCACGAACTTCTGCGCGGTCTGCAGATTGTGATTGCCGCGATTGGCCCAGAAGAGCTCGGCGTATTGCGTGATCGCATTGCCGGTGTGCGCATCGAGCGCACTGGAATGGGCCACGATCTCCTCCAGCAGCCGCTTCTCGCGCAGGCCGTAGGCGGACAGCTGGTCGTAGATGATGGGATCGATCGCAATGGCCGCCTGTCCCAGCCAGTAAGCCAGTGCCTGCTGTTCAGGCGACAGCTTCGTAAAGCTATTGGCTTGTACCGTCACGAAGCCGGTGTCGCCCACGCGTGCCAGCAGGGAGGGCGGCTGCGCCGCTGCGGGCATTGCCACGCATACCAGCAGTAGCACAGCGGATAAATGCAACTTCACGCGATCTGCCCCAGACACCGCTCGCCGACCGCGAGCAGACCGCGAGCAGACCGGAGAATCTTACACAGCTTGAGAAAGCGTGACGCGGGCCCCTGAGCGTCCCGGAGTGCCCACGCTCTGACACACCGCCTTAACAATCGAAGCGGAAAGTCCTGATCCCGGCGATGCCCTGCGACCGTCTGTTCCGCCACCTGCGCCCGGACCTCGGTTCGCAGGGTATCGCCACCTATAGCCAGTCACCCCTGTCCGAACGTTGCAAGAAACGCTACATTTCAGACATGAACGATCCGAGACACACGGTGATTCCCAATCTGGTCCCGACCTTCGATCCGGATCCTGCCTCGGCGGGCGACGCAGCGCCTTTCGATCATCGCGGCCCACGAGAGGATCTTCCCCCTGACGAGGAAGATGGCGACGCCGCGGAGTACGGGCGGGACGGCGACTAACGAACCTTGACGCGGCTCTTGGCGGCGAGATATTGCGCATTCATCCGGGCGCGATCCTCATCTGAAAAGTGCTTGCGCGCGTCACCCCAGACGTTGCGCTCTTCTTCCTTGATATGGTGTTCCACCAGCTCCTTGAGAACCTTCGCCGCGGCCTTGTGTTCGGGGGATGTCGCATTGGCAATCGAAGCCAGCCGCTGCAGCGCCTTATCGGCTAATTCGTGCTCGAGATAGCCCTCGTAGCCGTCGATCTGGACGTCTTTGTCCTTGACGGCGATGATGGCATCGTAAAGCACCTTTTGCTCGGCCTTGGTGTGCGGCACCAGTGCGGCCTTGATCTGCTGGACCAGCGCCCTGCGTCGGGCAGCCGTGTCCGCCTCTTCCAGATCGGCGAGCAGGCCCTTCACTTCATCATGTTCGCTTTTCAGCGTATCCAGGAGGTCGGTGTCCTCCGGCGCCCCAAGGGCAGGTGAAAACGCTTTGACGACTGCATGGGTTGCGCTCTTGACCGTGGTCCTGATATTCACTGCCGTCTCCCTATTGCCTGATTGATTTGCGATGAGCTGCATTCTCAGCGGGAGATCGGTGCGACGATGTCGGCAGCGAGGACTTAATGCATTCGAGGGCACCTACAGCGCCGCCCGTGCCTCACGGAGTAGCATGGGAGACCGACAAGCGAAGGAGACTGTTCAACCATGGCGGCCAAAAAGAAGGCGCTCACCCCAAAACCAAAGCGGCCCCGCAAGAAACCTTCTTCCGGGTCTGTCGTCTCAGTGACCAAATTGCACGATCTGATCAGCAGAGCCACCGCGCTGCGCCATCTCGAGCAGCTATCCACCGACACCAAGATCGGCAAGCGCCTCAATCAACTGCAGAAGGCGCTGGAGATCATGGAAGAAGTGATGCGCAAGAAAAGCAAACGCTGACGCGTCGCTATCTCAGGACTATCTCAGGAACCGCACATTGTCGGCCGTCATCGTGGCGGCGGCATCGCTCCGGCGACGCGGAAATCTCGTCCCCCACCAAACCTCGAGCAGTGCCCGCGCCAGCCAGGCGGGCCCATCGGGACGTCGGGCGGCGATCCGGCGAAGGAGCTCGAAAGTGACGATACCTGGGCTGTCGCGCTTCGGAGGCATGGGCCGACCTTAGCGCCGCGCGCGCAGACGGTGTGTCGGCAAAAGGCTGAAGCCAAGGGGCAGTTGCGACGGTAGTTCGTCGGACAGCCGGTGGTGGCCTTCCCCCTGACTGTTAAAGCGTGCCTCGCGCTCCCAGGTGCGTGAGGCTCAGGAGGAAGACCATGTCGGGGCGGACCTTAGCCCCTGTGCATGCACGAGTCACCGTGCACAGCGCACACTCTTAACCGGACTTGTATGGTGGCGCTCGCCCGGCTCACGGCGAGCCGCGCCTCAGCCCATGCCGTGCGCAGGCGCCGAGGCAGCCGGCGGACCCAGAAGCGCTGCCATTCGTTCATAAAGCATGGCCAAGCGCATGAATTGTTTGCGTCCCTCGGGGGATTTGGCTGCTTCCGCCAGGGCCCGCAGATGTGCCGCGCGTTCCAGGTTGCCGGCGGGAAGCACGTAGCCTGATTGATCTGCCATGACTGCGACCACCTCCGGAGCCTTATTGATCGGACATCGTATGGGAGGGCTTTGTGCCGATCAGTCGGCAACGGCACCGTGTCGTCGGCAGACAGCGCCTACAGCGACAATGCCGGCGGAAGAAATAAGCCAGGGCTGCCCGACGCCGGTCTTGATGCGGCGCTCATCAGGTTGCATGGCAACGGCGTATAGTGAGCGTGGGGTGTAGAAATCAAAAAAAGGGAGTTCAGAACCCATGAAACTGACCCAATCCATAACCCGATATATGCTGCTGGCCATGGCCGGAGTTCTGCTATCCGCCTGCAACACGCAGATGGAGCCAGCCAAGAAGGCCCTTGATAGCGTCGTCAGCGCCGTCAATGCTGCAGCGCCGGATGCGGCCAAGTACATGCCCGATGCGCTCACTGCGTTACAGAAGAAAGTCGCGGACCTTCAGGCGTCCTTCGATAGGAAGGACTACCGCACCGTGTTGATGGGGGCGCCATCGATACTGTCCGACGCCCAGAGCGTGGCGCTGGTGGCGGCCTCCAGGGCCAAGGCGGCGATGGCGGCGCTGAACGATCAATGGACCACTCTGTCCTCATCCGTACCGAAGCTGATTGCGACGGTAAAGACGCGTGTGGACACCCTCAGCAAGACCCGGCAGGTGCCCAAAGGCGATGATCTCGCCTCCGCCCAGGCATCATTGGCGGATGCCACCAACTCGTGGACATCCGCCCAGGCCTCGTTCACCGATGCACACCTGGAACAGGCGGTGAGCATGGCAAAATCCGCAGCAGCCAAAGCCACGGCAGCGGCGGCGGCCGTCAATCTCAAGTTGCCCTCGCCCGATAGCGCTCATAAGTCATAGGCAGGAGATCGCACGGCCATGAGAACCAGCGCCCGCAATTCCTTACCTGGAATCATTCGCAAAATTGAAGTGGGCGCCGTGAATGCCGAGGTCACGCTGGAGATCGCGCCGGGAATCGAGATTGTGTCGATCATTACCGCTCATGCGGTCGAGAATCTCGGCTTGAAGCAGGGTCAGAAGGCCTTCGCGGTGATCAAGGCCTCAAGCGTCATGGTGGGGGTCGAATAGGGGAACCCCCGCCACGGGCTGTCGAGATCAATCTATCTGGCGTCGTCCGCCGCCATCAGCGCGCGCCGGAGCGCGTTGACAGCGACGCCGCTGAGCCGCAAGTACAGCTCCGTCATGGCCGCCCGAACATCCTCCCGCAAATTAGCCAGGTCCTCGGGAGAATGATGTTCCGGCAGCCGAATTTTTACTTTGAGGTCCGAGTAGGCCAAGGCGAGCAGCTGGGCGAGGTCGCGATATATCGCCTCGTACTGCGCGCGCTGCTCGCCTTTCATGTGCGCGGCGTCCAACTCCGGCGCCGCCCACTCCATGAAGCGGTCGGTCATATCATCGAGCCGCGACTGCGCGCGGCGCTTTTCACCAAAATCGCCTTTCAGTAGATCTCCCAAGTTACTTCAGCTCATTGGTGATAACGGTTATGCGTGCAAGGATTTCTGATACGTGCGCATCCGCAGCCGGATAATCGCCCGAGTCATTGAACGTACTCCGCAGCGCATCGCCGGCGCGCCCGATAGCGGCGGGCAACGCGTCACAGAGCCGATTGAATTCGGCTCCATCATCCGCTCGAAGGTTTAACAACATGGGAAAAAATCCCCGGCGCGATCGGTGGTGCCAGGAGGAGGCGCCGTTGGTACGCCTGACGACATTGCGCCTCCGTCCACAAATTGGCTAGATACAAGACAAAAAAACAGCTCTATGTTCGTTACCGCACATCCCACACGGAAGGAAAAGAGTATCCAAGTAAATGCTGGACCCCAAGCTTCTTGTCCCTCCCTATCGAAGCTGACACCAGGGTTCAGTCTTCGGCCCGCAGACGCGGAACAACGCCGCGTCTGCGGGTCTGTTTTCAGCAGCTCCCGGTAAGCACCTAAACTCACTTCACGACATAACGCTCATCGGCAGCGCCGAAATCATTTGGCCGATTTCGAGTGTAGAGCGAGTGAAGTAGTTGATTGCCGCCCGGACGTTGGCGACAACAATTCCGCAGCACAACAGTCCAACAGCGAACTGCCTTCCGCTATGAGCCGACCGCGTCGTCCTTCTTGATCTGCTCCGCGCGTCGTTTGGCCTCGAGCCATTCCCCAAGCTTGCGTAAGTCCCTTTTTCGGCTTGGTTGTTTTGCGGACATGACGCCTTGGTAGGGATCAAAGCGGCTCGCGGACTGACCTTGGTGCAGGCGCACCTTCGCCTTTATCGTGTCTTCGATCGACAAGTCTGCGCCCTCAGTGCCGTTGTTCCGCGTCATAGAGATTCTCCAATCCCCCTTGCACAACATTCTTTCGCCGTTGGGCGTACGTGGGGCGGACCCCCGTCACCATTCAGACCTAATGGCTAACCCCGGGTTCCTGGGTTTGCGCTGATTTCCCATGTTCCGGTCAAGACTGTGCTCGAGGTCCGCTCCGCGCATACACTTCGGGCATCGGGGCACCTCACTGGCGGAAGGAGCACGCCCGGCATGTCCCTCCCCGAAGAGTACCGCCGTCAATTTCCCTGGCGTGACTGGAGGGGGCGCGACCTAGGCCGTGTGCGACGCGCCACGTGCTGCCGCCGCCGATTTCAGGCGTCGTCTGATCGCTTCGATGGGCTCGGCCACGAAATGATTGAGCAGCATCGCAAATGCCACGGCCAATAGTACGCAGCCGCCTGCTATCCAGCGGAAATCGATTTCTCCATAGCGACGCGCTAAATGAGCCAGGGCGAAGTAGATGAACTCGTGGCCGATATAAATGGGGTAGGACAGATTGCCTATCCAATTATCGAAGCGGTGCTGGTTCTGAAACAGGAACGTCAAAGGCATCAGCAGTACGAATCCGAGAAAAAGACAGCACTCCTTGGTCGCTTCAGCGACCGGTAGGGCTGAAAATGAGACGCTGACGACAGCGAATCCGAACGTGGCAACGGCGGCCAGCCGCGATAATACCCGCCGTGGAAGGCGCCTGAAGTGCGGCAGCAGCTCCTGGTGGGCAAGCGCTCCGAGCAGAAACCAGCCGATTTCCGCCGGAAAGAATCTGTAAGTCCACGGATCCTTGGTTCCCCAGCCCGTAGACAGAAGAACGATCCTGACGGCGACTGCCGCGCCCAGCATCGTGTAAATCGCGTTGCGCCTGGGCAGCACAAACGGCGCCAGCACGTAGAAGCAAAGCTCCAGGCCCAGCGTCCAGGCCTGCGGCACCAAAAGACCGCCATACAGAATCACGTCGCTGTCCAGATAGTTCGGGGTAAAGACCAGCGCATGATCACGGACGCCGGAGAACATCACCCAGTCCTGACCGAATATGAGCGCGTTCGAGGCGATCAAAAGCGCGCGCGCCGACCACGGAGAGAATGTGTAGGCCGAGAAGAAACTGGCCTTGTGTGTCGCTACGATGCTGGCCAGTGTAATGAGGGCGACGACGGCATAAATGGGGTAGAGCCGCAGCACGCGATTGACATAAAAGGCCGTGTGAGTCTTGTAGCTTTTGTTCTCCACAAGTATGAAGGAAATCAGAAACCCCGAGATCACATAGAACAGTTCGACCGGTACTCTGCCCCCCAGCATCACAGAGCCATTCGGCCATGAATGAGCGAGCACGACTGAAACAGCGAACAGCGTGCGCAGGGTTCCCATCGGCTTAGGTTACGCGTGCAACCGCGGCGCTTATGTCGGCCACGCGATCGAATCGAAATGCCGTGCGTGAAGGCGGCGCCGGTACTGTTAACCAGTTCTCAGGTTGCAGATCTAATCATCCTAAAGTGCGATTCCGGACAGACTCTCGATCCACCCGGCATTAAGCTAAGCGCCTCAGCCGACGGAGGAGATTCAAATGGACCAAACAAATGATGCTATCTGGTTGGCATTCGAGGCGCTGGCCAAAAAGCATCCCCACGACGTCGGTGTGCGGATGACGGCGGACCTTGCAAGATGGCTGCTGGAGGAACGCCAGCGAGCAAGCCTGCCTGCGCCGCCGATCATGCAGAGGGTCTTACGCAGCGTGAACCAGAACTGAAAAACCGTCAGGGTACCGGCGGTCTCATGCCATCGCCTGTTCGAGCCCTACTGCTTCCGCAACAATGCGGTTGCGCCCCAGTCGTTTCGCTCGATAGAGGCATTGATCGGCAGCCAGCAGCAATTGTTCGGCGCTGGAGTTCGCATTCGGACGCAGGATGGCAACCCCACCGCTGATGCTGACATAGGGCGCTGTGGGGGACTTCGCATGATCAATCCGCAGCTGCCCCACCGAGTTTCTGGCGGCTTCAGCGATCTGCAACGCATCGCTCAAGCCCGTCTCCGGGAGGATCATGGCGAACTCCTCGCCGCCGTATCGGGCCGCCATGTCCGCGGTCCGGCGGCAGCAGGATTGCAGTGCGGCTGCCACGCGTTTCAAACACTCATCGCCCGCCTGGTGTCCATAATGGTCGTTGTAGGCTTTGAACGAATCCACATCGTATAGGACCAGTGCCAGCGATCGTCCGTAACGGTGTGCGATAGCGATCTGATCGTCCAGATAGGTATCGAAGAAGCGCCGATTGGCCAGACCTGTCAGTCCGTCCCGTTGGGACAGCAACTCGAGTGCGCTGTTGACCAGTCTCAGTTGTGAGGAAACTTGAGCCAGTTCTTGGGTGCGCTCCTGCACCCGCAATTCCAGCCCGGCGTTGAGGCTTAGGATTTCGGCCTCAGCCAGCTTGCGAGTGAGATCCACCCGATGAAGAGTCACTGAGGTCCACGCAACTGCGATGATGCAGAAAGTGATACTCAGAAGCACCATCAATGCTGAACCGAACTGGTTGTCGTACAGCCCGAACGCCTGCCCCTGCACGCGTATCCAGCCAAGCAGAAATATCATGATGGGAATCGTGGGGAGCAGCCGTCGGGAAAGGAGTCCGCCGGCGGTGTCGCTGATAGCCACGCTCGCGAACCCGTGGGCCGAATCAGCCGCCAGCGCGCACAGGCAGAGAACAAAAAAGGAGCCCGCCGTGTGTGCAGCCATCGAGGTATAGGGCCTGACCGCGTACAGTGAGTCCGCGCCGTAGGCGTAGCCCAGCACGGCAAGGGCCGAGACCAACAGAGGCGGCACGACCAGCCAATGGGTACTGGCGGCAAGATATGATCGCCGCGCTTTGAGCGTGAGCAAAGCGAGACCGAGGAACGTCAGAATAAATGATGAGGCTGGTGAGACGCGCCCCAGATGCGCGGCGTGAGCCGGCGACTGCAGGCTGGGCGCTATATGCTGATCGATGCCAAGATCCCATCCGAAGAGATGTTCACACAGGGTAAGGCCGCCGAGCGCGGCCAGCAGAGCGGCCAGGCAGCGTGCCACACGAAACCACGGCGACCCCGGTTCGCGCGTGTGCAGAATCCACAGTGCGATGCTCGCGCCGAGCAGAGAGCAGGCCGTATTGATCTTCATGAACGCCAGGCCCGGCAGCAAGCGCGTGAGCTGCGGGACATCGAATATCCAGCCGCACAGCACCGCAACGCCCACGCCCGTGACCAGCACACACCCGATCCGGATAAGGCGGCCGAGCAGGAACTGAAAGGCTCTTCCGGATGTTACGAATCGTTGACGTGCGGTGTCTGCCGCAAGTACCGGCGGAATGACTGCACTTCCCCGCATTCTCGCAATCTCAACCGATTGACGCAGATCTTCTGTGCGCTGGGTCACTATTCCAGATCACGGCAACCGCCGCAGGCAACTGGGAAAAAAAGGCGACGCCGCTGCAGTGCAGACGCGTATAAGCGTGTATGGCCCGTCGCCGCCAGGCGCGACCACTCAAGTCTGCGCTGCAGGAGTAGGATCAGATGAAACGCGTGTTGTTCGTCGGCCAGATCCCTGAAACGGTAGATTTCTCGGACGCCGCCATACCGCCGGGCTTCAATGCCGAAAAAATCCACGCTGGAATTGCCATCGGTATGGAGAAAATCAAGGAGCGAGGCTGGAACGCGGATCTCTGCCTGATCCCGCCCGACAGGTCAGCGGCCCTCGTACTGCAGAAGCAGCTCACCTCTGCGAACTATGACTGCGTGGTGATTGGAGGCGGCATTCGTCTACCGCCCAAAAGCCTGTCACTGTTCGAAGTCGTCATCAACGCGGTGCGCAAGTTCGCGCCCAGCGCTTCGATTGCGCTGAACACACGTCCTGAGGACACGGCCGAGGCCGCCGCCCGCTGGTTACAACC
>Ga0302326_10007647_pt1 | contig 23980 bp, 8 predicted proteins | sample Palsa_T0_3_FD_202264 | JGI IMG/M metagenome (GOLD analysis project Ga0302326, IMG submission 202264) | Peat permafrost microbial communities from Stordalen Mire near Abisko, Sweden - Palsa_T0_3 | ecosystem: Environmental > Terrestrial > Soil > Palsa > Peat permafrost | place: Sweden: Abisko... | reverse complement strand
CCGCTTCGAGGGTGTGGAACCCGGTCGCGCGGTTATAGCGCTGCATGCCACTGTTGTCGACGCTTAGCTCATATGGAGTCAGCTCTACCCTTCGGCGCAACTCATCCAGTACCTGGCTCGGCGGAACCTTCGTCCCAGCGTCGCGCAAGATCTCCAGTACCGTTTTAACCAGCAGGTCTCGCCTTACATGCTCCTCAGCCATGGCGCGGCCCCTGTCCAGGCGGCGGATCGAGGACCGTCTGGTAGGATCTGCCGGTCCGGATGGCCTCGGCCATCGCGTCATAGCGTTCGAGGATTAGCCGCTTCGTGCGGAATTCGCCGAAGTTCTGCGACTTCTCCTCGCGTCGTCGGAGCGCATCGAAGGAATCCATGACGTGCTCGACTTCATCCCGGTCAAGGTCGTATAGATGGAAGTACGCGGCGTCGAGTTCAGCGCGTATAGGTGTCCGACGCTCCTCATCCCATCGGAAAGGCGGCCCGCGGTCCCCGAGATCGCGTGCGAACGCCTCCATGTCCCATGCCGTGAAGGTCAGCTCAAGAACCCGCGATTCCACCCACCTGTCCAAGACAGACTCCGTCTTCCACGGAGTTTTAGAGTCGTATGCGTCCGGCGGGAACACAGGTAGCTGATTCACGTAACCATAAGTCAAGTGTGTTCCGGCAATCTTCTGGCGAGCTACGTAATCCAGCACGAATGACGCCAGATTCGCATATAGGCAGCCAATCCTTTTGGTCTGTGAGAGCGCCAGCGGATATGTGTGGCCAGTCGCAGCTCGCGGCAGGATACCGCAGATCATAGTCCGTTCGTCGGTGCTGCGGCAGATATCGCGCCAGCCAAGGAGCCATTGACGATCCCAGTGCTTAGCGTTTAGACGAGCCGTTACGCCTTGGTGGTAGACTGGCTTGTCCGGCTTTGTCTTCTGTTCATTGAGTGTGTCGAATTCTGGGATCCAATAAAGAGGCAGCACCGCAAAGTTGGGATCAGACTTAGCGGACTCTTGTGCGCGGGGGAGCACGCTGTCCACTCGGCTCTGTTCACGGTAGCGGTAGTCGCCATATCGATGATCAAAATGATAGATCATCTTCCCTTCGTAGAGAGGTAGCATACGCTTGGTACCGCGCAAAAAGACGTTGCCGTTCAGCAGCCAGCCGTCTCGCTCTAGCTGATCACGAGCCCGGAACAGACCAGAGTCGTTGGCCATGTCGAACATCCGTAGGAACGACAAGCCCCATGAGTTATCTTCGGGGTCGTCGCGCCAGAGGACCGGGACGCGCGTGTAGATATCAATGGCTATCTTGGCGTCTTCTGGGCTCTTGAACGTCGGGCAGGTTCCAGTATTTGGGTTTACGAGTGCGATTTCGCTGCTTGAAAGGTGATATGTGCTGTGCATGCTCAGCTCACCTGGCAGGCCGAGATCAAAAGCGAACATTGATCGGGTTGTCCGAACACTGTTGCCGGTGAAGGCAAGCAAGCAGAACCTGACATCACCGTGGCCGACACCCTTGAAGAGCCCACGATTGTTGCGAAAGCCATAGACGTGGATGAGTTGACCGTCACGGACGAGATCCCGGAAGAATTGAGAAGTTGTCTGATCGGTGGCGATGCCCGTAGGGAGGACAAGGCCGCTGCGGCCTCTCGCGTTGATGACCGTTCGTGCGGTCTCCGCGAAGACGGCGTAGGTGTTGATGTCGCCGCGCCCGGTAAGGGGGTAGCGGCCCGATTCTCGTAGCAAGTGGCTCCAGCCTGACGCCTTACGCAGTTCGGCCTGGAAATCGTCGGACAGCGCCCTATCGGCGGAGCTCCCACTCTCGGCGAGGGCGGCGATCAATTTCTTACGCGCTGCGGCGTTCGCGGCGTTCGCGATCTCGGGCTGGCGAGCTGCGAAGAACTCCTGTTCCTGAAGCTTTACCCGTTCCCACGGCGGATTGCCGATCACGCAGGAGAAGCCGCCTGACCAGCCGGTGGCCGGGTTGATGTCGGTGGTGCCGTTGCCGACGCGGAAAATGTGCGGGAACTCGACGTGCCAGTGGAAGAAGCGGTACTGGCGGGTGAGGTCGATGACTAGGTCCTCGGCGGCGGCCAGTTCCAGTGTGCCGGCACCAGCCCCGAATTGTTCCAGGACCGCCTGGGTAAGCGCGGTGCCGCGGGTGACGGCGGTCTTGGGCTGCACGAACGCGGCGCACCAGGCGTCGGCTAGGAGTTTCTGGATGCGGTGTTCTGGTGATTCGGCGAGTTCCAGGGCCTGGCGCTGCTGGTGGATGTGCAGGTCTTCCAGGCTATCGGGGAGCGCGTGGGAGATCTCGACGGCTCGTTTGGCCAGGACGGTGTTGGTGACGGGGATGCCGGACTGGCTGAACAGGTCGTACTGGCCTTGATCGCGTTCCGCGGCGTTCTGCTTTTTCAGGGATGCCGCCACCTTACGGTCGTCACCTTCGATCGACGTGAAGGCGACGTCGGGGAGGCCTTCGGCTAGGAGAGCGGGGGTCACACCTAGCAGGGAGTTGCCGACGCGGATGTTCTGGTCGAGGTAGGACAGCGGCCTGCCCGGGTCCAGCGCTTCTACCCACAGGGACACCTTGGCTAGCTCGGCGGCCATGGGATTGATGTCTACGCCGTAAATGCACCTGCCAGTGACTTGGCGCAGCGCTGCCCGGACCACTGCGTCGGGCGGTTCCGACTCGCCGGTTTCCTCGGCAGCGATGCGCTTGGCGATCCGGCGGGCGGCGGCGACGAGGAAGTGCCCGGACCCGCAGGCTGGGTCGCAGACGGTGATGTCCAGCAGAGCCGATACCCGTTCCTTCGGCGTCTCGCGGGCGCAGGCTTCATCTAGCAGGGGGTCGAGTGCGGAGTCCAGCAGGCATTCGACCAGTGACGTCGGCGTGTAGTAGGAGCCGGACTCCTTCCGCTCGTTTCCGGCCAGTGTCTCCAACGTGTATGCGAGCTGCTCATCGTCGTAGCGGGGGATCAGTTCCAGCAGTGACTCGTAGACACTCCCGAGTTCTTCAGCGCCTAGGTTGCCGAAGTCCACTCGGCGCCACGCGCCGCCATCGCGGGGCTTCACCAATGACAGCGCGCGGACGGCGCCGAGTAGAGCCTCGTTGGACAGGCGGGCGCCGGCGAGCGGTTCGTCGAGCGGCAGCGGTGTGCCATCGTCATGCTGGGATTCGAAGATGCCGCCAATGCCGGGCAAGGCGAGTTCGGGGACGCCGCCCTCGGTCCCGAGCGCATCGAAGACGAGCTGGGCTGCGTCGAACAGGTCGCCGTGCCTGCCGCCGCGGTGACGGCGGGCGAGCTGGCGCAGCCGTGCACAGGAGAAGTATGCGGCGTACCGGTCGCGGGCCTCTCGCAGGCTGGCTCTGATCTCGGTGTCGGCGTCGTCGGGATCCGGCTGCAGGAGCGCGCCGCGGTCTTCGGCTACGAACCAGAACAGCATCCGGTATACCAGCCGCAGCAACGCCCGGTTGAAGTCGTCCAGCTTCAGGTCCGCGCTGCCGGGATCGAGGCGACCGCGCAGATGCGGGTTGGCCGGGTGGGAGAGGAACCCGGTACCGAGGATGGCGATGGCCTGCTGGACGCCGTTGCGGAGCTGATCGAGTGCCCGTTCGCCTTGCTGCGCGGCGAACCCGCGCCACTGCTCCAGGTAGCAGGAGGCGGGCACGCTGTCGCCCTGGATCGCGAACCGGGATTCGTGGCAGGTCAGGTACAGGAGCACGAAGTCGGAGAACAGTTCCCCGTCGAAGATCGCCTCTAGGTCGAACTCGACGTAGGAGGAGCCGACCAGCGCGGTTGAGTCGCGCAGCAGCCGCAGTGTGGCGCCGTTGGACAGGACGGCCCACAGGTAGGCGTCGTCGCGGTTGAGGAGTTCCTGGAGCATGGACTGCGGTGCGCGGGCAGTGACGTGCGGGGTCTTGTGGTCCAGGTCGGTGGCCCAGCCGAGCAGGTGGACCGGCACGTGCCCGGACCGGTGGCTGACCGGGAAGCTCTTGCCCTCCAGCTCGAAGCCGCCCCCGGCCATCTCGTGGAAGCCGAGCTCGCGCAGCAGAATGCGCAGCCACCGTTCCCTGGTGACCCGCGCCGACCCCGCCTCGGCCGCATCAGGGCCTTCGACCCGGCGCTTGAAGTCCTGCCAGACCTCAAGTAGGTAGAGCCAGGATCGGGAGGCCTGCCGCCGGACTGACTCGCCGGGCTCCAGGCCGTAGGTCTGCGGCCCGGTGCCGGGTACCTGCGGGTCGCCGGCGGACACGCGGCCGAGCAGGTCGGCGGGGAGCAGGCCGCCGACGATTTTCAGGGAGCTGAACGCGGTCATGACGCGGCGCCTCCTGCTACTGGCAGGTAGACGTAGACGCCGAGGATGTCGGCGGGTTTCTGGGCTCGGACAGCGATCTGGCGGCGGGCATGCTGGCCGCTGGCTTCGCGGACGCGGATGTGATCCTCGCGCAGCCGGCTGGCGAGACTGTCCGCGACGCCATCCAGATGTGCCAGCAGGCCGGGCACTTCAGCCACGGCTCGTTCGGCAAAGTCTGTGGCTTGGTCTGGCGGCACGTTGCCGGATGGGCGGGCGCCGAGCAGGTCCTGTACCTCAACGGAAGAGAGCCAGTCTCCGGTGTTGGCCCGGCTGCGGTAGGCGAGTACCTGGGCGTCTTCGGCGATCACCTGGCGGCGATCGTCGCGGCCGGGCAGTTCCAGGTGCATGCGGAACCTGACGAGCAGCAGCGTGGTCCGGCGGCTGACCGCGGACGTGCGCATCACGCCGCACCGCCGGGCGGGGCGCACGTCGGCCGGGACCATGGGGTCGAGCGCCGACTCCAGGACGTAGCGGGCGATCGCGGCGACGTTCGGGTCGGTGCGGTCCAGGTACGCCTGGCGGGGCGGGACGGGAAGATCACGGTGGAACGGCAGTGGCTCGGCATGTCCGGTGACCAGCGCATCGAGCAGACCGGGGGGAAGCACCCCGGTCGCAGCACGGAATCCGTCCGGTGTCTGGGTGATGTCGGCGTGCAGGGCGCTGAGTGCTTCGGCGGTGAAGGCTGCGACCTCGCCGGGTGTGCCGAGGCTGGCGCGCATCTCGGCGAGCTCGCGGGCGACTTCGGCGGGCTGGATTCCGGCTTGGGCGTACTTGGTGTGGGACTGGCGTTCCCGGGCGGCGGCGCTGTCCCACTCGCGGTGCAGGTCGGCGCGTTTTTCCAGGCCGATGCCCTCGAACGCGAGCTGCTCGCCGGGCGCGTCACGGAGCAGCAGCCCCTCCAGGATGGCCTGGACCACGTCGTCGCTGCGGTCCGGTACCGGGACGGAGATGCCGAGCGCCTTGCGGATCTGCTCGTGTTTTCGCAGCAGCACGTCCAGGACGATGCCGTCGATGCCGTTGTCGGTGCCGTATAGCGTGACGGCCCGGACGACGTGGGCACGCTGGCCGAACCGGTCGACCCGGCCTTCGCGCTGCTCGTGGCGGGTCGGGTTCCACGCTAGGTCGTAGTGGACGACAGCCTGGAAGTGTTCTTGCAGGTTCACGCCTTCGGACAGGCAGTCGGTCGCGACAAGCACTGGCCGCCGCGTCTCGTCGCCGGTCAGGTCCCTGATCCGCGCTTGGCGCTCGTCCGGGGGAAGCACGCCGGTGACGGCGGCGACCGCGTAGGCGGCGCCGAGGCGGTGGATCAGGTGCTCAGCGACGTATTCGGCGGTGTCGATGAACCGGCAGAAGATCACCGGGTTGTATCCCTCGAGCAGCAGCTCCGAGACTACCTGGGCCAGCAGCGTGAGCTTGGTATCGCATGTGCCTTCCAGGGCGGTGGCGCGGCTCGCGAAACGCTTCAGCCGCCTGCGATGCGCGGTATCACCCTCCTGAGCGTCGCCGTCCGCGCCCGGGGTGGCATCAGCGGACTCGCTGGTTTCCTCGTCGGGCAGGTCGAGGACGGCGGAGCGGCCCAGCCGGTCAGCCTCTGCCACGTCCTGGGCGTCGAGGTTCGCGGCCCTGGTGCGCAGGGTCGCGGCGGCCGCCCGCGGTGAGGAGGCCAGCGCCCGCAGCAGTGCCAGCGCCGACCAGTACCGGACCCGCTGCCTCAGCTGGCCGCCTTCGGGGTCCCGGACGGTTTCGCGGGCGTACTGGAGCACGTCATCGAAAAGGTCCTTGTAGTCATGGGACAGCGAGTACGTCCGTTCCTGGGTCAGCCGGTCCTCCGGGAAGGGCGTCGACTCATCGAGGTAGGAGCGGATGTCAGCGCGGCGGCGCTGCACGAAATGGCGGGCCAGCCGCTCCCGGTCCTGCACCGATTCCAGGTCGACGGACTCCAGGTTTTTGCTGAGCAGGGCTAGCAGGTTGCGGAAGCCCTCCTCCTTGCCGCTGTGCGGGGTGGCGGTGACCAGGATCAGGTGCCGGGCGGGGTCTTTGGCCAGGCCGGTGACCAGCTCGTGGCGGAGCATCCGGGACCTGCCGCCGGTCCCGTCGGTCACGCAGGTGTGTGCTTCGTCGATGATCAGCAGGTCCGGGCAGCCATGCCAGAACTGCTCCCGCAGTCCGGGCCGCTTGATGAAGTCGGTGGACACGACGATGTGCCGGAACCGGTCGAACAGGGTCTCGCCCTGCAGCAGCCCGCGTTCCAGCCTGCGGATCGTGCCGGGCAGCACCAGCTCGGCGTGGATGCCGAACTTCGTGGCCAGCTCCCGCTGCCACTGCTCGGCCAGCGCCGGCCCGCACAGCACCGCCAGGCCGGTCGCATCGCCCTGCTCCAGCAATTCGGCCGCGGTCAGCCCGGCCTCAATGGTCTTGCCGATGCCCACGTCGTCGGAGATCAGCAACCGGACTGTTTCTTGCCGCAGCGCCATCAAGAGCGGGACAAGCTGGTAGGCGCGGGGCTCCACGGCGAGTCTGGCCAGTGACCGGAACGGCCCGGCGGAGGCCCGGAACCCGATCCGCAGTGCCGTGCGCAGCAACCCAGCGCTCACCGCGGTGCCCACGTCGCCGGGGTCGGGGGCGTCGAACGTCGCCGAGCTGACCTGCTCCAGGGCGGGGAACACCCCGGCGACCTCGTCGTCGCCCCCGCCTAGCGGGCGCAGCACGAGGAACCTGGGCGGTTCGGACTGCGGCAGCACGACCCACTCACGGCCGCGGGCCTGCACCAGCGCGCCCGCCTCGAACGCGGGAAACCCCGTCGTGGTCACTGCGTCACCTTTGTCATTGCGTGCCGAACACACTCGGGTAGCGGGCCGCTATCGTCGCCCAGTCGGCGCCGGGGCCCACGATGATGACGCTCCAGCCGAGATCGCGGAGGACCTCCCGCGCTTCCTCATCCCGGCCAGCCTGTTCGTCGTCGTCCCCGCCGGGCCCGGCGACGAACACGGCCGCGTTGCCGTCGGGCAGGCGGTAGATAAGGTCTGGCCGGGTGCCCTCGGCGTCACGGTCCACCGTGTCGGGCAGGCGCAGGTCGCGGGAGCGGAGCCAGGCGACGAATTCGGCTGCCCGCGGATTCTGCGAGTCTGCGGATGGTTCTGGCCGCTCGGCGGCCGGGTTGTTCACGGCGGCGACGGTGAGCTGGAGCATCACGTCGCGGATGAGGTGCCGGTTGATCATCTCGTGCACGCGCTGGTTGCCGTAGGAGAGCAGGCAGTCATAGCAGGCCCGGACGCAACGTTCCCGGCCCGCGGCGGGTTCGTCGGTGCTGAGGTCAGCGCCGCTGTCCGGGTCGAAATGCATGATCTGCAACGCCGTCCGGGCCGCTTTCATCAGCGCGCCGGGATCATCGACCAGGCGGCGCAGCGCACCGGCGCCGCCTTCCGCGCTCTCGATGAACAGCGCCCGGCCGCGCCGCTCCGGGTCAGGCAGTCCCTCACTGGACAATTCGCTGTCTTCCAGCTGGAACGCGGCCTCGATACCGCGTTCCAAGGCGATCGCGGCGGTGACCGCGGTCTCCGGGCTGACCGCGGCGGACAGGCGGGTCACCAAGATGTTGCGGCGGTCTTCGACGTAGGGGATGACCCGCTGCTTGCGCTTGACACCGCCGGGAGCCTCCAGGCCTTCTTCTTCCGGCGCGGCCTGGTCCTCCCGCTCGTTCTCTTTCAGCCACCGGCCGGTGGTCACGTCGATCATGTAGCCGTGGATGTCGGGGTTCTGCCGCCGCCGCCGCCCGATGTTGGTGACCCGGACCGTCGCGGAGTCCCCGTAGGCCAGGCTCAGCACCGGCCCGTCCTGATCGGCGGCGGTCGCGTCGATCCGCCCGGGTTTGCCGCCGTGATGGCCGAACCGGTAGGAAGTCTGCAGCTCGAACCCGGCCCGGCGGCGTTCCTCCTCATCGGAGGAGATCCGGTCCCGGCGGGCGGTCCGCACCGAGGTCAGCCGCAGCAGCGCCCGGGTAGTGTCGCGCAGCGGCTCACCGCAATGCTGGCACACGTCGATGCCGACCGCTTCGGGATGCAAGTACCCGCAGTCACGGCAACGCCGGGCGGTGGCCGTGACCGTGCCTTCCTGGCCCGGCTCGGCGGGCGGCAGGGCCACGCTGACGACCTGGTAGCGGGCGCCCTCGTGGTAGATGACCGCGCCGGGGCCGAACTCGCCGATGCCGATGAACCGGGGCCGCTGGATGTAATCCCCTTCCCGGTGCCCCGCCAGGCCGGGAATGTACGCGGCCAGCGGCAGGCGGGGGAAGGAATAGCCGGGCAGGAATCCCTCGGAGGCGAAGTACCGGTAGGAGTAGAAGTCGGTCTGGAAGTCATCGGAATCCTCGTTGCTGAGCAGGGTCAGCTGGATACGGGCGTCGCGGGCCCGCCGGGCGGCGTTGTCGCGTTCCTTGTGCGGGACCGAGACGTCCACCGAGCGGGCCGACTGGGCGTGGAATTCCTGGAGCGCGAGCCGGTACAGGTCCCGCCAGCGCCGGCACGCGTCGTCGAAGGCCTGCGGCGCCTGGCTGATCGCATCATCGATCCAGCCGTCCCGCCACCACGGCGCCCTGGCCAGGGTCGCCGTCATCCCGGCGAGCACGGCCTTGACCCGGATAGCGGCACGCTGTGCCGCAGCCGGGCTCGTGAGCCGCTCGCGGACCTTGGGCAGGAGCTCCAGGGTGGGGCTGGCGCCGCCGACATCCAGCACGTCGGTCAGCGACCCGCGCAGGTCCTGGCCGGTCTCGGCGAGCCAGACCGCCTGGACGTGCGACCGGACCAGATCCTCGTTGGCCAGGTCCAGCCGCGGCGGGGCGACCGATCCGCCGACCATATCGGTCGGCCGCCGGAAGTAGTACTGGTCGTGGGCGTTGCCGGTCGCGCAGTACGTCACCACCAGCGCAGGCTGCCCGGATCGTCCCGCGCGCCCGGCCCGCTGAGCGTAGTTCGCCGGGGTCGGCGGCACGTTACGCAGCCCGACGGCGCTCAGCGCGTTGATGTCCACCCCGAGTTCCATGGTCGGGGAGCAGTACAGGACCGGCAGCGCAGCCTCGCTGAACTCCCGCTCGCGTTCCTGCCGTTCAGCGGGCGGGACCTGGGCGGTGTGCTCCTTGGCGCGCAGCCCGGCCAGGGTCGCCGCGACGGCCCGGTACAGCTCGCGGAAAAACGGGTTAACCCGCGGGCCTTCCTCGTTGTCCAGGGTCCGCCGCACCCGGTCCTCGGCACCGGACAGCCCGCTCCCGGCCTGCCAGTGGATCACCGCCGCGCGCAGCCGGTAACCCGGGACGTCATGCTCGCCGGGAGGCACCGCTACCGTCAGCAGCCCGGTCTCGTGCAGCGTGCTGAACAGGTCGGTGATGATCTCCTGGGCATCGGCGGTCTTCAGGGTGATCCGCCGGTTGGCGTATTCGCGGATCAGGAACCGGCCGAACTGGCCGCGGCCGGACAGGTATACATTGCTGCGCCGCTGGCCCCGCTGGCCCGGGCCGGGGAAAGCCACCCCCGCCATCGGCGGGAGCTCGCGCTCAGGAAGCGACCACGGTTCCTTCAGGTGCTGCGCGGACAGCCGCCGGACCAGGTCGAACCCGTCATCGCTGAGGTACTCCACATCGATGGCCAGGTTACGGCGCAGCTCATCCAGCAGCGCAGCGGCGATCTCCTCCCGGTGCACCGGGTCGTCCTCGCGCAGCGCGACGTGGCTGCCCTGCCACGCCTCGGCGTCCGCGGCGACCTCGGGCAGGTCCCGGTACCGGATGCGGAGCAGCCCGGTCTGCTCCAGGTTGGGCATGGTAACCCGCCAGCCCCGTTCCAGGTCCAGGTAGAGCCGGTACCCGGTCACCTCCCGCAGCGCCCGCCACGCCTCGTCACTCTGGCTGTACTTCGCACCCGGGTTGCGCGCGAAGTCGGCCATGGCCAGGCCCAGCTCCTCGGTGACCCGCTGGGCGACGATCTCATCAGTCAGGCCCTCCGGGGCCTTGTCCAATGCCCGGTACAGGGCACCGCGTAGCTGGGTGACCTGCACGAAATCGTTGAAATGCCCGGCCTGCAGCGAGGCGTCCTGGCGGTTGTCGACGAACGCGAGCAGCTTGCGGGCTCTTTCGTCCAGGTCGCCTCCCCAGGTGCGCAGCGTCCGGACGATGCTCGCGGTAATCAGCGACATCGCCGAGCTGCGGCCCTCCGCCGACAGCTTGGCTAGCTTGGCGAAATCGTTGCCACGGGCCTGTTCATAGGACGTGCGGCAGCGCAGGCAGAACCGGAACGGACTCGGCAGATACGCCGCGAAAGTGCCCTCCCCGGGCCCAACCTCGCGGCCCGTGACATCCACCTGGACCGCCTCGGGCAGCAGCTTTACCCGGACAGGATCTACCGTCAGCCCGGCCACCTGGTCATACGTCAGCCAGGAATACGGCAGCCGGCCCTCGACCAGCACCTGCTCCAGCGAGAATGGCCAGGGCTGGTCATCGCTGATGAACAGGTAGCCGGTCGCCTCGTCCCCGCCGCTGGCATCGTTATCCCGGCGGGCCGCATACCGGCGTTCGCCTTCGGAATCGCCCCGGGTCACGGCCAGGTAGTCCTGGCCGCACTCGCGGCAGAACGCGGTCGGCACCAAGATCCGCTGCGGCGCATCCGGGTCGGCGCCCGGTCCCGGCGCGGTGACCTGATAGGTGCTGGTCACGTGCCGGGTCGCCGGGGGCTCCAGCGTCACGTACACGTTGTCGCCCTTAGACAAGAACTGATGCAGCCGGAACGCGAACACCGGGCGGCCCGTCGCGGGATTGATGATCCGCGACCCGGCCTGCAACGCGTCCTTGATCGCTGCCGCGCACGCCGGCTGTTCCGCGCCAGTTTGCTCAGCTAGCTGCCGCGCCGCCTCGGGCAGGGTCAGCGGACGGCGGCGGCGCCGCGGGCTGGCGGCGGGGGAACCAGGCTCGAAGCCGAAGACCTCCTCGATCCAGGTTGCCAGCGGATCGGCGGTGAAGGCCGTGAACTCTTCCGGCGGCGGGGAACCGCTGATGCGCCCGCGCAGCGCGTCCGGGGCGATAGCCGCCGGATCGGTGATCCGCTCCAGCGTCTCCCCGATGACATGACCCGGCTGGACCGGCACTCCGAACAACGTGGTCGCCACCTCGGCGACCGCCCGGCGCTGATCGCTGGCGTCGCCCTCCGTGGTCATCGTGGCCGACGTGCCGATGCACTGAACAGCTGTCGCGTCGCAGGTGTCCCGGAGCCTGCGGACAAGGAAAGCCACATCGGCGCCCTGGCGGCCGCGGTAAGTGTGCAGCTCGTCCAGGACCAGGAACCACAGACCCCGGGCCGCCTCGATCAGGCCGCGGTCCCTGGGCCGGGTCAGGACCAGTTCCAGCATCACGTAATTGGTCAGCAGAATGTCAGGCGGATCAGCAATGATCCTCGCCCGGTCCTCCGCCGACTCCTGCCCGGTATAACGATCGAAAGTCACCGGCGGGCCCTCGGGATAACCGATCGTCAGGAACTTCCGCAGCTCCCTCATCTGGCTGTTAGCCAGGGCATTCATCGGGTAAACGACGATCGCCTTGATCCCCGGCCGGTATGCTCCAGCCGCCTTAGCCGCCAAGACCCGGTCAACGACCGGGATGATATACGCGAGGCTCTTCCCGGACCCCGTCCCGGTTGTCAGCACATAGCTGCTCCCGGTGCGCGCCGCCTCGACCGCTTCGCGCTGATGCTGATGCAGCCGGAGCACCGGGCCGTCAGGGCTGTCGTCCTTGAGCCGGAAGATCCTCTCGCACTCCGGGTGAAGCAGCCCGTCGGCTATCAGGTCGGTGACCGTTCCGCCGGAGGCGAAGTTCGGGTTGAGCGACAACCAGGGGTCCGGCCACTGGTACCCCCGGGCCATACGCTCGGCGACATGCTCACGGATGTTCTTGTCGTGGATGTCGACGAAGCTGCCGGTGAACTCACGGTAGTCGTCGATCAGCCGGTCACGAACCCGGAAAACATCCATGCCACATCCCTGCTCTGCGCCTCAGAAATTCACGGTGGCTCTCCATGCCGCGCCCGCGAGGCTTAAAGGCCGCCGACGGTCAGCACTCGCTGCTCGGCCAGGTGATTTCCGGCGAGCAGCCGAACCCCCACATACAGATATTACAGGGGCGAATCAGTGTTACTTGTGATCTGTCAGTATCAATCGGCTAAAGGTACGTATCACGCTAAACAGTCACATATCGTTCCTTACCCTGCCCGTTCAGTGATCCGCGTCCATGCCCATAGCTGGTCTTCATCCCTAAGCTTGACCCCTCATCCTGCCACCATGCACCATATCCATTCAGCTCCACACGCGCGCCCCATCTGGGGATCATGGCGAGATCTTCGAGGTGACGGAAATGCAGTGATCATGGACGAGTGGGAACGCACGGCATGGCACTACTGAGATAGGCAATGACCTAATCGAGAGATCTCGCCGTCACCACGGCCCGGCCGTCGACCGGAGACCTCGTGCACGGTGACCGTGACCGATCCGTCCTCGGTAACGGCAGGTGCGGGGTCCGTTTCAAACGGGCGGAACCGTAGCGGTACTTCGTCCCTCGGGGCGGAGGTGCACAGCCAGCAGATGAATCTGGCTTTGTTTAGCTCGGGCCATGGGGTGGGCGTGAACAGCGGCGGCTCATCGGCGGTGCTTTCCACGGCGAGGGTGGCGGCCGAGGGCGGCCTGTCGCCGTCGAATTGTGACCAGTCCATGTGGCTGATGGGCCCGGGTCCGCCTCCGTGCAGGACCCAGTGCCAGGTGCGTGCGACCAGGCCGGTGTCGCCGAATTCTTCGAGGTCCTGGTCGACGAGGAATTCGATGACGGTGCGGGGCGGGATGATCGCGGCCGGCAGCGGATCGGGGATGTCTATCGCGGGCAACGGGCGGTCGCCTCCTTGCTTTGACCATGATGCGTCATGGCCTGGCGGTCAGTCAGCGGCCTCGGGTGATGTGTCGCGTTCGGCGGCGAGCTGGAGAATCTTCGCCGATGGGGTGATCTGCGGCTTGGGCGGCTGGAGGATCGCATCGCGTCCGGGCGGATTCCACGCGGGGAAGGCCTGGCCGAGATCGTCCCAGTCGGGGTCTTGGCTGGGGATCTTGAGTCCTTGGAGTTCTTCGAGCTTCTCGCGGAACGACTGCCGGTTGGTGGCAAGCTCGCTGATCCAGGCTGCCGTCTCGGCTATCTTCTTGTCCGGGGCCAGGGTCAGCTCGGCGCGGTCGGTGTCGCTGACTGGGGCCGTTTCGGCGGAGCGTAGGGGCTCGATCCGCTGGTCCGGGTGTCGGCGGCGCAGTTCGGCGTCGGCCGCGATGGCCAGGTGCCGGGAATGCTCGGTGGCCTGCTCCCACTCCAGCCGGTCGTCCATGGTCGTGGTGAAGATGGTTTCTTGCTGCCGGTAGTGGTTGGTCATCGCCCGGTAGCTGGCGGCTAGAACAGCGTGCCGCGCGGCACGCTGGTGGTCGCCGATCTTGCGGGCGGCGTCGGCCTCGGCTGCGGCGCGGATGGCGGCCTGGTCGGCGTTGGCCACGCCGAGGCGGGCCAGCCGCAGTTCCTTGCCGACGTGCCGAGGTGCCCAGGCGGTTTCGGCTGCGAAGGTGTCGCGAATCAGCCAGAGTCGACCGTCGGGCATGGCCCGGACGTCCGGTCCGTCGGCCGGGCCGAGGGCGAGGAACGCCTCGTACCAGGCCGCTCGCCGCTCCGGTGTCTGGTGGGCGGGCTCGGGTCCGATCGGATCATCGGGGTGGTTGTAGCCGTAGGTCTCTCGGTAGGCGGCGATCGAGGCGGCCTTGGCTTCCCAGCCGCCGCGGGCGGCCGCGTCGGCGGGGACCGGGCCGAGCGCGGTGACTGCCCAGGTGGGACCGGCCTGGGCGGCGTACTGGCCAAGCCGCTTTTTGCGGTCATCCATCATGGCGGCGATCTCGGCCAGATATGCCTGGCGGTCTGGTTCTGGCAGGTGAGGCACGTGGCTGGCCCAGGCACCCTGCGGCTGGGGCAGGAGCGGGTAGACGCGCTGGCGAATCCGGGCATCGATGACGCTGCCGATGTCCCGGGCACCGGCCAGGTCCTGCGAGGCAATGGCGGTGCGAGTGACCTCGCCGGGATCCAGCCCAGCCAACTCGGCCGCCCGCAGCGTGCGGAACAGCCACTTAGCCTTGGGAGACAGTTCCCGCCGGTGGCCGGGCGGGAGAGCGTCGGCGACGAGCTGCCGATAGCGGTCATCGCGCGCTTCGCGGGTCTCAGCGGCCCAGATCGCGTTGAGGACACCCAGGTGGTCAGCGTTCGCCAGGTTCCGCTGCCGGGTCTCCGACGCGGACAGCTCGGCGCCATTGCGGCCGAGCACGTCGGCGAGCACCGCGATCGGCTCCCGCGAGGCCACGATTCCGGGACCGCGCTTCGCAGGCTGGGCGGGTGGGAGGCCCTGGCGTTCCCGGCGGATGCGTTCGTACCGGGTCAGTTCGGGGGCGGACCGGGTGGCGGGTGCCGGGTCGGCGGGCCGGGCCGATTTGGTGAACACGAACGCCAGGTTGGCGTCGGTGCCGCGGGTCATCGCCGGGTACAGCCATTGCCGGTCCTCGCTCCCGGTGACGACCGCCATCCCGGTGTGCACGGTTGCGCCCTGGGCGGAATGTCCGGTGATCGCGTAGGCCAGGTCACTGGACCGGTAGCCGGTATAGCAGAACGCATGTGCGGTGAATCGCCGCTGCCCGCTCGTCCGGTCGGGCTCGAGTAGACGGCGGACCATGACGCCGCCGTTGCTGATCGCCTCGATCCGCAAGATGTCCCCGTTGGCCAGGGCCCGGCCCGGCTCGCCCGCCTCGACTTGGTGGTTGTTGCGGCGGCAGATGATCAGGTCACCTACCGATGCCTTGGCGCCCTCGGCGATCCGGATCGTTCGGCCGTTGTCGACGAGGCCGAAGTGGATCAGGTCGTCGCGGATCCGGGCGGACAGTTCCCGGCACCGGACCCAGTCCGCGGCCATTAGCAGCACGTCCCGCCCGGCCAGATAGCTGGCCACGTAGGCCTTCACGGCTTGGTCCATGGCCTCTTCCGGCGGGGCGCCGCGGATCCGGCCGTGCTGGTCGTATTCATCCAGCGCGGTCGCGTCCCCTTGGCGCAGCCGCAGCGAGGTGTCGCGTTCCCAGGCGGCGGTGAAACGGACCGGTTCGGCGAGCTGCACGTAGCCGAGCCGTTCGGCCAATAGCATCATCGCGCCGCCGCCTTCGACGGCGGCCAGTTGTTCCTGGTCCCCGGCTAGCACCAGCTTGCAGCCGTTGCGGGCCGCGTGGTCGACCAGGGCGGCCAGGTGGGCCATTGAGATCATGGAGCCCTCATCGACCTCGATCAGCGAGCCGGGCGGAATCGCGTCGATATCGGCGAGCAGCCGGGTGGTGTTGGCCGTCACCTGTACGCCGGCGGCGCGGAGCTCGTTGGCGGCGTTCTGGGATGTCGCGGTGCCGAACACCGGGCCGTCCCAGGCCCGGGCGCCGGCCGCGAGGACCCGCGTCTTCCCGGTCCCGGCCGGCCCGGTAATTACCTCCATGGTGCGGGCCGAGGTGAGCACGTGCCAGACGGCGGCGGCCTGGTCCAGCCGCAGCCGGTGCTGCGTGACTCGTCCGCGTGCCTCGGCGGCGCGTTCGCGCAGCTGCGCCTGCAGCAGCGCGGGATCGGCGCCGAGACGGCGTGCGGCCAGCTCGCCCGGCAGCCGCGGCGCGCCCTGCGTGCAGGCCTGCGCGACGAGGGTGTCTTCCAAGGAGAGCTGCGCGGTGGTGGCGTACCGCGTGACGCCAGGCCGCGTGTAGATGCTGCGTCCGTCCAGCTCCCGGCGCAGCGAGCCGGGCAGCGGCGGCCACTCCGGCGCCTCTAGGCACACAGCGTCCCCTGCCCGGCCCGATAGGGCCTCGTCGGCCAGGCCGACGAGCAGCTGCTGCGCGGCCGCCGCGTCCATGTGCCGGGTTTGCGGCGGCATCACCAGGGCCAGCTGTTTGAGCAGGTCGTGCCGGGTCCAGGCGGGGTTCTTCTCCGACACCAGGACCAGGGCCTTGGCCAGCGTCCGGGCCTGCTCCTCCCGCGATGGCGGCAGACCAGCCGCCGGACAGCCACGCTCGCGGCCGTCATCGAGCGCTACTGCACGCGCGCCCGGGCCGCGCACGTTCGAGACGGCGGGCGCGATGTCGGCCAGTTGGCCGCCGATCGTCGCGTCCCACCGCTGGACCAGCGCGTCCCAGTCGACCTGCCCCGCATCCTTACCCTTGCGGGACAGCAGCGTCGCCTTTTGCGTGAGGTAGTACAGCTCGCGTGAGTTCGGCGCGCGGCCGTGTCGGCGCTGCCACTCCAGCGCGAGTTCGCGTTCCTTCTCATGCACCCGGACGGTCCGCGTGGAATACGCGTCCATCTGTGCGCGGGTCACGCCGCGGATCTCGTTGCCGCGCCCATCCGCGCGAGATACCCACTCCACGCCGAATTCCCGCGTCAGCTCACACTCCACTGCGGTGGCCGTCACCGCCTGCAACGCACCGAGGACCGCGCGCAGGCTGGCCGTGTCATGCGCCCGCCACTTCCCGTCGCTGGCAGTCCGGACGATTCGGGCGATTTGGTTGTGGATGTGATCCTGGGGATCGCCGTCCCGGCTGGTGCCCTGCAGCCACGAAGTGACGATCAGCCCGGCTCCCTCGAACCGGCCGGGCTCGTGTCCGTCGACCCGCACGCCGTGGTAGCCGGTGCGGGTGACACCGGCCCAGGCCTGCATGTACTCCAGCGCTGCCCGGTTGGCGTGGTGCAAGATCTCCTGGAATCTCTCCTCCCGTCCGGCCCAGTACGCGGCCGCCTGCTGGTCACCGGCCAGCCGGACCCGGCGCGCGTTTTCCCGGATCGAGGCGTGCAGCACCGAGATCGATTTGGAGAACGAGATGGTCACGTCGGTGTAGACGGCGGGCTGGCGGGTCGCCTGGGCCGCCTCACGTTCCAGCTCGATCAGCCGTTCTGCGGTGGCGTGCGGCTCGGCGGCCTTGAGCCGTGCCAGATGGTCGACGAACTTTGTGTACTGCCCCCGGGGCCTGCCAAGCCTTTGACCCGTCCGCGGGTCCCGCTGCTGGTACATCGCGTCGTACGGCTTGCGCTCGACGACCTGACCTGCCCTGAAGCCCAGGGCTTCGGCTCCGGGGCCCCACCACCGGCCTGGTGGTTCCCCCGCCTGAGAAGCGTCAATGTAGTACCCGCCACTGGTGCGTTCGGCATGGCGCTGGCCTTGGGTCTTCCAGATGTAGTCGAGGTCGTAGCCCTTGGCCACCGTCACGACCACGGCCATCGGCTGCCTCCCTCGCGATCGCGCGGCCGCGGGACTGACCATGATCATTTAGATCAATGCAACGGTCTGCGCGGCTGAAGATCATGGTGAGGACAGGCAGTGCAAGATTGCTGGCAGCTACGAGGCCAGGAGGGTGTGTGACGGCCAAGAAGAAGCCAGTGACCAGGACAGATAAGAGATTTTGGGGGCAGAACGCAAACGCTGGTTCTTCAGTGACGCGAGGACGCGGCGCGCGCGGCTCGCACGAGGGCCAAGGCCTGCTTGGAGTTGGGGATGTCCTCGTACACCCGCAGGAGGCGTGCTAGAACGGCGGTGCCTTGCCGGGCCGGGCGGCTGCGGCCTGATGCGATGGCCAGTTCGCATGCATCTTTGGCAGCGTCCACGTCATGTTGTTCCAGCATGGCGGCGAGACCAAAGACGGCATATTCTGCTGCCCGTTCCGGGGCTTCGCGCAGGAGCCTCGGGTACTGCTCCCTGTGGGCATGAAGGACCTTCGCCAGTTCCAGCGTCGCCCGGGGAAGTACCTTGTCGTCCTCGGGAGCGCTGGCATCGATGGCCTGTGCGAAGGAGTCTGCGGCGGCCTCATAGTTCCCGCACGCAAGTGATAGTCCGCCTAGGGCGAATGCGGCCCGGCCGATCATGTTCTCGTCACCAGAACGGAAGGCATCTTCGAACGCCGCTCGCGCTGCCTCTACATTCCTTCGTTCCCATAGCAATCCGCCGAGGTGGTAGCTGGCTGCCCCGAAGACCTCAGGGTCACGCCACGAGCGGGCGTGCTGGAATGCGGCGATGGCGTTTTCCTCGTCACCGAGCTGCTTGAGGAGGTATCCGAGTCTGAGTGCCGCGAGGGAGGACGGGAGTTCCTGGTCGGATGCGGCAGCCTGCTCGTAGGCGCGGCGGGCGCCGTCGAGGTCACCGGCTCGTTCAAGCAGTTCACCGAGCGCCGCTGCTGCCTTCGCCGCGTAGTCGCGGTCCTCGCTCCCTGCAGCGAGGCGGAAGTACTGGCGTGCCTCTTCCGGACGTCCGAGCCGGATGAGCCAGCCCGCGAGGGTGAAGGCCGCGCGGGGCAGATACTCCGGGAGGTTCATATCGACCAGCCGCCGCAGAACGGCACTCGCCTGCTCCAGGTCACCAGCACGCTGGAGCCTTTCCGCAAGCATGCTTGCAGCAGGAGCGGCGAGTTTCGGCTCGCCGTGCTCTATGACAACCATGATGATGGCGCTGCCTGCGGTGACGTCACCACGTTCGAGCATTGCGTTGCCGACGAAGGCTGCGGCCCTTGCCGCGCTGGGATGGCCCCGCGCTGCCGCCTGTAGCAACCATACCGCCTGCTCCGTCTCCTCCGTGGTGACCAGGTTCATGGCCAGACCGGCGATCAGTTGCACAACCGCCCCGTGTACGGCCCGGCCGCTCTGAGCGTCCGCGGTGACAGCTCCCGGGTGAGCGTTCCAGACGCGGGAACCGTCTGGGCGTGTCGTCAGAAGCAGCATCCTGACGTCGGTCCCAGGCACCAGCCGACTGGCCCATGCCAGTCCACGCTGGAAAACGGCGTCATCGACATTGTCGCCGCCCAGGTAGTGCGGCAGCAGGTCACGGAGGACTCCGTCATTGACTGGAATGCCGCATGTGCGCTGGACATCAATGGCAGCCAGGCAGAGTGCGACTCCTGCTTCGTCCTCTGGCGGGTCCGCTGACAACAGCGTCGCGATGATCTCGTTGTCTGGTCGCATGGGCCCCCCACCACGCCTGGGTGCGCAAGGTTCAGATTCGGTCCGACGGATTAACTCCGCACGGGGTTGTTATCGGCCGCCTCATGGATTTCAATCCTATTATCGACAGGATTTCCTGGCGGTCGGCTGGAGACGGTGGGGGATGGCATGGCTGGCGAGGATCTTATTCCTCTTCGTGTAGGCGACGATGCAATGTTGTACGTCGTGGCGTCGCGGTTGTCGGCAGATGGAGTCGGCACCGGTGAGATCGAAGTCGCGGGCCGCACACCGAGCACGCGTCAAATCATCGAGGTTATCGGCCGGTTCGCGGACGAACTGACCAGCGAACTCGGCAAGAGCGGCGCGACCAGGTTCACGGTGGAGTTCGGCTGCGAGATCGCCGTCGAAACGGGCCAGGTTTTCGCCGTTCTGGGGAAGGCGAGCGCGAAGTCTTCGCTCAAGGTCACTCTGGAATGGGAGCGCCCACCGCAGTGACTTCGAACAGGCAGCAGCTGGAAAGCGCACTACGTGACGCGACGGTTGCGCTGACGGCTGGGACAAGGGTGGGAACCGGGTTGTTCGTGGCTCCCGGGCTGGTGCTGACGTGCGCTCACGTCATCAAGGAGGTGATAGAGGGCACACCGTCCTCTGCCTCCGCGGACGGGCCGCGCACCGTGCAGGCCAAGTGGCAACAATCGGTGACGCTTGAGGTGGTACCCGAATGGTATCGGCCGCGGGGCAGCGGGCCGGACCTCGCGCTACTGCGGGTCCGAGGTGAGTTGGACCACCCGGTCGCATGCCTGTCCGGGGCTGCCGAGCCGGATGACAGGCTGTGGGCATACGGCTATCCCGATGGTGCGTACCGCAGCGGTGAGCCGTTGAGCCTCACCTACGACGGTCCTTCCCAGCGCAGCGACGGGACCGAACTCTATAAGGCGGCGGGCAGTCGGGTCGGCGGCGGCTTCAGCGGCTCGCCTGCCCTGAACTGGCGCACCGGCATGGTGTGCGGAATCATTCGGCTGGCTGAAAATCCGCCCGGCAGTCCGCCGCTGGCCCGGCTGACCCCTGCAGGCGTCATCCTCGATACCTTCGCCGAGGTTATACCGTGTGCGGGCGGCAAGGGCGACGGCAGCTGGCTCAACATGCTCACGGATAGCCAGCTGCGAGCCGCAGGCAGCCGCTATCCGGGTCCATGGCTCCGCGGATACCTGACGGCGATTTGCCATGTCGATGAACAGCGCCGCGCATTTGGCAGTACTGGTGACGCGCCTGCCCTGCTGGATGTCTACCAGCCCCCGCGGTTCACGGACGTCACTGGCGGTCTGGTTGATGTGACCAGTATCGGGATCGGGGAACGTGACCTACTGGTAGTCGGCGACCCGGGCGCGGGGAAGTCCAGCCTCCTGCGATGGGTGCGGCACCAAGCGGCTCACCGGCTCCTCGCCGGAGACACGATCAGCTACGTGCCGGTGCTCGTGCGGGCCCGAGACCTGATCGATCAGGAACCGCAATCGTTCCCTGAAGCAATCGCGAGCGCGGTCCGCAAGGATCTCGGCCGGTGGCTGCCTGCCTCGCCACGTGCCGAGATGTTCATGGAGGACCCCCTACGGGGGACGCCATGGCTCCTGCTCGTTGACGGATTCGAGGAAATCCTTACGCCCGACGAACGGGATAAGGCTATCGACCCGTTCGCCTACTGGAGCGGACAGCCCCATCTCAGGCTGCTGATTACCAGCCGTCCGCTGGAGCAGAAGGAGTTCAGGCCCCTCGCCGAGAAGGGAATCTTCCGATCCTTCCTTGTCCCTTTCGATATTGAGGGGGTAAGGCGCCTGGCGACCACATGGTTCGGCCTGCTCAGCGGCGAGGGTGACGCTGCGCTGCGGGCTGAGAGCCTGATCGACAGGATCGAACACGGTCAGATCAAAGAGCTGGCACGTATCCCGCTTATCACGACGATGCTCTGCATCCTGTGCGCGGCCAGAGGCAACTACGAGATTCCGCAGAACCGCTACGACGTCTACGAGCAGTTCACCAACGTACTACTGCACAAGCAACTGGACGAGTTCGGTGCACTGCCACGGCTCCGAAGCCTCCTACAGAATTATTCCAGCGATCCGCGAGTGGCCCAGGACCTGCTGGATGACCGCCTTGCGCTACTTACAGCCTTCGCTCTCAAGCAACTGGCCGAAGACGGCCCTGCTACAGCGCTCACCGATTTCGTCCATGAGTGGACGGCGGCACTCCAGCCGAGTTTGTTCCCGGAACGGGAATGGACAACTCTTGTCATTGATGTCCTGCGGCAAAGCGGCCTGGTAACCGGAGAGGACTTCTGGCATCGGACCATCGGGGACTTCCTAGCCGCACGCAAAGTCGTGCAGGATCCGGAGGCTTATGGGATCACCCCTGAACAGGCCACGCGGCTCAGTTACCTGTTCAGTAACCGCTCCCTGCTGAGCTTCATTGCAGCCGGGTGGGCCCGGCACTATCCAGACCGTGCGCGTTCTCTGTGCGAGATCCTGTCTCGGCGCTCGCCTCCCTACCTGGAGTTCCTCGCGACCCTGGTGGAGGATGGGGTCGAGGTGCCGCCGGACATCCTGCGAAGGGTTACCGACAGTTTGGCCACCGCGGCCAATAACCCCATCAAAGACCCCGAGGGGCGGGTAGTGAGCGCGGCCATCCTGACTCGCCTTGACCGCCCGCGGGCGTTGCCGCGACTTCGCGTTCTTGCCCTTGATCCGCGCACTGATGCCAGCTTTCGAACGTTCATGTTCAACGAAAATCTCTTGAACGTCGATGCGACCAGAATCCTCATACAGGAGGATCCCCGCAGTGCCCGTGATGTGCTGGTCGTCCAGGCAGGCGACACTGCACGCTCCCCAGAGCGCCGCCTCGAAGCCGCACGCAGGCTCCACCAGTTCGATCCCGCAGGAAGCGCGGCCGCGCTCCAGAAGCTAGCCGATACGCCGTCCGTACCGAAAGAGACCAGGCTCGAAAGCCTCCGCGAGCTAGCCCGGACAGAAGCCGCTCAGGCCGTTGAGGTCGGCCACAGGCTGGCAGAGGACGCCGAGCTCGCCATTGGTGCCGCCCTCGCAGTTTCTGAATTTGCCCCCGATCCGGCGGCGGATGCCCTCGGCGTACTTGCCCAAGACGCCTCCATCGCCGTGCCCGGCCGTGTACATGCTGCGCTGCGTTGGGCGCGATTGCGGCCTGAGAACGACGAGCCGAGCATGATCCTTGAGTCATTGGCCGCAGATTCCTCAGTCACAGCGGCAGATCGGTTGGAAGCGGCCTCCGGGCTGGCCGAAGTCGATCGGCCGAGTTCTCTGCCGCTGCTTCAAAGCCTCGTCAGAGAGCGCAGCGCGGATATGCCCACCAGGGTACGGGCAGCGACGCTGCTGCTCCGTCTCCACCCTGAGCAGGCCACCCCTTCTATTGCAGACCTGGGCGATCTCAGCGATGCCGATCCCCCTCTGGCGGCGGATTTGTTCACGGCATGGGCCAGGGCATCCGCCCGGGGATGGGTTCCCGCGCTGGCGTCCTACCTCCGCACCATGGATAAGGGACCGCGCATCAAAGATTTGTCCCGGGCACACAGGTCCTTCGATAACCTGGCCGGGCTTCTCCGGAAGGCAGACCCGGTGCGCTGCGCGGCGGAGATGGATAAGATCATCCACGAGCCAGGCTGGGGAACTTTCCGCAGAGAGGCTGAGGAACTGTGGGCCGAACTGGAGCCAGGACGTTGCGCTGATCACCTCGTCGCGGTTGTCCGCGGCCAGTGCCAACAGCGTGGCGAAGCAGATGAGATGCGGGAATTCTTTGGAGCCTCTGCTGAGCCTGGTCAAGCCCTCCTTTCCCTGGCCCGTCTGGGGGATGAACGTGTTGCCGTGCTCTCTGACGCGATTCTGGTGACATTCGGTCCCGACAGCGACCATTCCGTCCCAGAATTCTGCTTTTATGCCGCGAGAGCGATCGCAGAGCGCGACCCGGCGCGTGGCGTGAATCTGATGGCGGAAATGGCCTTTGATAACCGGCTGGATGGTAGCGACCGGCTTCGCTGTGCCATGGAGCTGATGTTGTATGACGAGGACCGGGCTGCCAAGGTTTTCAGCGTGCTCGCCCGCGACGGCGTGGTACGGCAGACAGCCGGAATTCTGGGCAGCGGCCTCCCCAACATGGTCGACATGGCCGATTCCAGCGAGATTCTTGCTGAACGGATCGGAGACGTCGGAGCCCCCCGCGGTAGCCGCGAGGACGCGATCCAGGAACTGCTGAGGCTCGACCCTGCGCGAACGCTCGGGATCATGATGAAGCTCACTGAAGCCGCAGACCAAGAAGAGAGGCAGTGGACGCTCCGCAGGCTATCCAAAGCGCTTCACGATTTGGAGGTGACCGTTCCCGGCTATGACCCGTGAGCCCGCGATCCTTGCGTAAATATGGCTAATTAGAGCGGACGACCTGGTACTATCTGCCTCGCTCAGGGATCATAGAGCGTTATTCAAAACCCCATGTGATCGAGAAGAAGAAAAGTGCGCGGGCAGCGCCGTACGCTTCATGATAAGTGCAGTACGGACGCCGATAGTCAGTGTGGAGCATCTTC
>Ga0302326_10007646_pt1 | contig 23980 bp, 16 predicted proteins | sample Palsa_T0_3_FD_202264 | JGI IMG/M metagenome (GOLD analysis project Ga0302326, IMG submission 202264) | Peat permafrost microbial communities from Stordalen Mire near Abisko, Sweden - Palsa_T0_3 | ecosystem: Environmental > Terrestrial > Soil > Palsa > Peat permafrost | place: Sweden: Abisko... | reverse complement strand
CAACCGAGCAAACCGCACCAGTCCAATCTCTGCCATAAGCAATGGCGAAGAACCCGAGCAACTTCAGCTTAACCCGGTTCAGGACGACTCCAACTACCACGTATCGAGGATGTCAACAGAGCCAACTCATTTCTGTATAATTCCCGAGGCTTTCCAGAAGGGTTGCGGTTTTGCCTTCGAAAGACAACGCGCGCTCGAGAAACGGAATCCGGCGAGACAGCCGCGAGAGTTTCGGCTTGCCGGCGAAGAATTTGCGTGTGTTGCGCGCGCTGAAGACACCGGCGCGAATCCAGCAGTTCATTGACGCGTTGCAGTATCAATACGCAGACACGGCGTGGTCGCCGCAGCGCGTATTGCGAGAGCGCAAAGGACACTGCCTGGAGGGAGCGCTGCTGGCCGCTGCCGCTCTCCGTCTGAGCGGCCACCCGCCGTTGCTCATGGATCTGGAGGGCGTGCGTGACGACGATCACGTGGTGGCCCTCTACCGTGAACGCGGCCTGTGGGGAAGCATTGCCAAGTCGAATTTCGCGGGCCTGCGCTTCCGCGCGCCGGTTTACCGCACGCTTCGCGAACTGGCGCTCAGTTACTTTGAGCACTACTACAATCTGCGCGGCGAACGCACTATGCGTTCCTACTCGATGGCGGTGAACCTTGCGCGCCTGGACAGCCGCCACTGGATGACCTCAGAGGAAGACGTTTGGTGTGTTCCGGAGTTGCTCATTGCCGCAAGACACTACCCGCTCTTTCCCGGCAAGGTGGCGCGCGCACTACCCCGCCTCGACCGCCGCAGCTTCGAAGCCGGGATGCACGGCTGGACGAAGCATTGAACAGGGTCGCACGCGGCGCATGACCAGGCTCATTGAATTCGGGCTGGGGTTCAAGGGCGAATTTCTTCGCTCCTCACCGGCCGTGGTAGCGTAAGAGCACTGGAAATGTTTGTCGAATCGACCAAGCTGAGAATTTGCGCTCTTTCTCGCAGGCCCAGGCTCGAGCCCCCAACCGGAGCTGCGGCTCTGGCTGGCGTGCTCTGGGCCACGTGTGCTTGCACGGGCTTGTTCCCCATGACCGCCCGCGCACAGCAGGGAATCGCAAAGTCATCGTCCGTTGTCGTTCAGCCGGGTGCGCCTGGACTGCCGAGCAAGACGCTGCCTGCGTCTGCCAGGCCCACCTTGCCGCAGCCTTCCCAGGCCGACATCGAATTCATGCAGGGAATGATCATGCATCACTCGCAGGCAGTCGAGATGACAGCGCTGATCGCCTCGCATACTGAGAACAAAGGTGTCCGCTCCCTGGGAGCGAAGATCAGCAGCTCGCAATCAGACGAGATCAGATTTATGCAGCGCTGGCTGGCAACGCGTGGTCAACCAACTTCCATGGCGATGGCGGGGATGCCAGGCATGGATACGTCGGGCCAATCCATGGCGCTTATGCCGGGCATGCTCACGCCGGAGCAGATGGATGCGCTACGCAAGGCGAAAGGCGCCGAATTCGACCGCCTGTTTTTAACCGGGATGATTCAGCATCACGGCGGTGCGCTGGTGATGGTGAAAGATTTGTTCGATACAGCAGGAGCCGGCCAGGACGCTGAGCTGTTCAACTTCGTGACGGATGTGGACAGTGGCCAACGGGCCGAAATCAGAATCATGCAGAACATGTTGGAGGAGAAACGTTGAATCGAGTAAAGAGCGTTGCCTTTTATTTGTCGATTGTGGCTGCGGTTGTTTTGTCCTCCAGCGTTGCGTTGCCCCAGGCGCAGTCGCCTGCACCCGCTACGCCCGCGCCTGCAGCCCAGGCTCCTGCCGCACCCGCCAAGGCGCCGGCAGCCGAAGAGAACCCGTTCGCGCCGCAACCGGCTCCGCCGCTACCGGCAGGCATGACAGGCTCTGACCCCAACGATCCTCGTTCCAGCTTGAAGCCGGGCCTATATGACGCGGGAGAGATCGCGCTGGGAATGAAGCACGTCGCGTTCTTGAAGAAGCCCGATGCTTTTCAGATCGTGGCCACCTCCGCCGACGATCCGAAGGTGCAAAAGACGCTTGCCCAGCTGGGTGTGGGCGACCCCTCGAAGATGCCCAAGGAAATGCAGATGGTGATCGCGCAGCTTGCGTTTGCCAACTCTGACTTTGCCTTCCAGGGCAACCACTTGTTTCAGGGAAATTTTTACGGCGTCAGCATCTATGACATCTCCAATCCGGCGAAAACCAATCTGCTCACTACGCTGGTGTGCCCCGGCGGCCAGGGCGATGTGTCGGTGTACGGCAACCTTTTGTTCATGTCGGTGGAGATGCCGAATGGACGACTCGATTGCGGCGAGCAAGGGTTTCCGCACGAGCCTCCGCCGGCCGCGGGGCATGAAAAGGAACGCCAACTGCCGGTACCTCAGAAGGACCGTTTCCGCGGCGTGAGGATTTTTGACATCTCGGACGTCAAGAATCCAAAGCAGGTGGCGGCGGTGCAGACCTGCCGCGGCTCGCACACCCATACGCTGGTGGTGGACCCGAACGATAAGGACAATGTTTATATCTACGTATCAGGCACATCGTTTGTACGGCAGACGGAAGAGCTGCCCGGGTGCTCGGGCGACGCTCCGGACAAAGACCCCAACACCGCGCTCTTCCGCATCGAGGTGATCAAGGTTCCGCTGGCGGCTCCGCAGGACGCGAAAGTGGTGTCGAGCCCGCGCGTGTTCATCGATCCGCGGAGCGGTGCGCTGAACGGCCTGAACAACGGTGGCAGCCACGGCAAGGGGGCGGACAAGCCGGCAGACACAAATCAGTGCCACGACATCACGGTCTACTCGGCCATTGGGTTGGCCGCGGGCGCCTGCTCGGGCAACGGAATTCTGCTCGACATCAAGGACCCCGTGCATCCCAAGCGCCTGGATGCCGTGAACGATCCGAATTACTCCTATTGGCATTCGGCAACATTTTCCAACGATGGGTCGAAGGTGGTCTTCACCGATGAGTGGGGCGGCGGCCTGGGAGCACGGTGCCGCGCCAACGACCCCAACAAGTGGGGCGCGGACGCAATCTTCAACCTCAAGAGCGACAAGCTGAGCATGGCTGCCTATTACAAGATGCCCGCGGCGCAGGGCGACACGGAGAACTGCGTGGCGCATAACGGCTCGCTGATCCCGGTTCCCGGACGCGATATCGAAGTGCAGGCCTGGTATCAGGGCGGCGTTTCGGTGATGGACTTTACTGACCCCGCGCACCCGTTTGAGATTGCGTACTTCGACCGCGGACCGATTGATCCCAAGATGCTGGTGCTGGGCGGCGAATGGTCGGCATACTGGTACAACGGCTCAATCTACGGCTCCGAAATCGCACGCGGCTTGGACGTCTTCGAACTGACCCCCACAAAGTTCCTCACTCAAAATGAAATCGACGCCGCGAAGGCGGTTCGCGTGAACGAGCTGAATGTGCAGGACCAACAGAAGATAGAATGGCCCGCGCAGTTCGTCGTAGCCAGGGCCTATCTTGACCAGTTGGCGCGGTCGCAGGCCTTGCCCGCAGAACAAATTGCTTCCATCGAGAAGGGCATTCGAGCCGCGGAGAAGTCGCACATGAACGAGAAAAAAGTGGCCAAGCTGAAGGACCTGACAGTGTCGCTGGAAGCAAGCACTGCCACTGCGAAGACTCCGGCTGATTCGGCTCGTTTGCAGGCTCTGGCAGACATCCTCAAGCACCCGGCCGCATGAACTCCGCGCAAGCCTGACTCAAGCTCCGCTCCGGATCTTCCCCTGACCGTGGCGGGGTATAATCTGCTTCACCATGCCACTGGCCGTTGGCACGAAGCTTGACGACTATGAAATTCTCGGCCTCCTCGGCGCAGGCGGAATGGGCGAGGTGTATCGCGCTCGCGACTCGGTGCTGCGGCGCGAAGTGGCAATCAAGGTTCTGCCGCCCGTTGTCTCACAGGATTCCAGCCGGTTGCGGCGCTTCGAGCAGGAAGCGCAGGCCGCCGCGGCCCTGAATCACCCAAACATTCTTGCCGTTTACACGCTTGGCAACTTCGAGGGGTCGCCGTATCTCGTCTCTGAGTTGCTGGAGGGCGAAACGCTGCGGCAATTGCTGGACCGCGGCCAATTGCCTCCTCGAAAGGCCATCGACTACGGCATCCGGATCGCGCGCGGATTGGCAGCGGCGCATGAAAAAGGCATTATTCATCGTGATCTGAAGCCGGAAAACCTCTTCGTTTGCAGCGACGGGCAGATCAAAATCCTGGACTTCGGTCTCGCCAAATTGACGCAGCGCCCGTTGGACCGACAAGAAACGGAGCTGACGCGGACGAGCGGTACCGAGTCCGGCATGGTGATGGGCACGGCTGGCTACATGGCGCCTGAGCAGGTGCGCGCCGGCAGTATCGATCACCGCGCCGATATTTTCGCCTTCGGAGCCGTGTTATACGAGATGCTGGTGGGCAAGAGGGCGTTTCAGCAGTCGACTCCAGCGGATTCCATGGCCGCAATCCTGAACAGCGACCCACCTGCAATTTCACTGATTGTGCCCACCACTCCTCCGGGGTTGCAGCGAGTTGCCTACCGCTGCCTGGAAAAGAAACCCGAACAGCGTTTTCAGTCGGCGTCCGATCTGGCGTTCGCGCTGGAGGCCTTGTCGGATTCAGGCAGCATGCCGAACGTCGGCTCCGCTGCACCAGGCGAAAACAAATCGAGAAAAATCGTGGTCGTTTTGGCCAGTGGATTGGTTCTCATCCTGCTGGCGGCAAGCGCCTACTGGTTTGAAAAAATGCAAACCAAGACCCCGTTTGAGCATTTTTCCATCCAGAAGGCGATGGACAGCGATCGCGTCAGCATGACCGCCATTTCGCCGGACGGAATGTATCTCGCATCCGTGGTGGAAGATCCGAATCATCTGCAGAGCCTGTCTCTTCGCCAGATCTCCACCAGCTCTGAAAAAGTCATCCTGAACGATCCGTCCTTTAATGGGTACGAGGGAGTTATCTTCTCGCCCGATGGCGGCTACGTCTATTTCCGGGTCGCCGCTCTGGGCAACCCGCCGCCGGATCGAACCGATCTTTATCGGATTCCGATTCTCGGCGGCACTCCCGAACGGGTGATGCAAGGTGTGGATACGCCTCCCACCTTTATTGCAGGCGGGCAGCGAGTATGTGCCTATCGCGAGAATTCCGCCGCGAATACCTTTCAATTCCTCAGTGCCAGCGTCGAAGGCGGCGACGAAAAGGTTTTGGCTTCCGGCAAAACAACCGGATATGCGGAGGCGGCCTGCGATCCCACCGGAACGCATGCGGTTGTTGAAAACGAACTCGGCAACGTGGAGGCTCTTGACTTCGCGTCCGGATCGAAGCGGCCACTGATTTCAATGGCCGCGCTGGGCGGGTATCTGACCGACCTGCGCTGGGATCCAAGCGGCAAAGGGTTGTTCGGAATCAGCCGCAAGGTCCCCAATTTCTCTGGACAACTCGTCTTTCTCGCCTATCCGGGAGGAAAGTTGCGGCAAATCACGAATGATCTGAGCTCTTACGCAGGACTCAGTCTGACAGCAGACGCCAAGACCATCGCCACGCGGCAGACAAACGCCAATTCGCGATTGGGAGTGCTCACCCTGGCAGATCCCTCCCACATTTCCGAGATTGGGCCGCGCGGTTTGAGGTTCTTCTCCTGGCTCGACAATGGAAGCATCGTGGCATCCGATGAGATGAGCGATTTGCAAAAGGTTGTCTTGGCCAAGGATGAAACCACCGCGCTCAATACGGCCAAGGAGCATTGGTTCCTGGAGCCGGCTCCCTGCGGTCCGGATACGATCGTCGCGGTCGGGGGAACCGTTGATAAGAGCTCGATGCAGATTTACAAGATGAACCGCGATGGCAGCATGGCGACGCCTTTGACGAGCGGCCCCTACGATGTTTATCCGTCCTGCACGCCCGACGGAAAATGGCTGATCTACGCTGATAATCACGATCACGATCATTCGGAAATCAGGCGGATGCCGATGGACGGCGGAACTGCGGAAAAGGTTGCACCCGGCATGCGATACAACCTTTCTTCCGATGGGAAGCTCCTGGCCGGCATTCGTGTTGGCGGAACTCCGGGCCTGCAGATTTTTTCGACCGACCCCTTCAAGAAAATTCAGAGCGTAGCGCTGCCTCCGGACTTCTTCTTTTACGCGTCGTTCTCCGCTGATGACAAAGCAATCTTCTTTGGCACCAAGACTGGAACCGACTCCACCATTTGGCGCCAATCGCTCGACAAAGGCGCTCCGGTAAAGCTATCGAGCCTTCCCGGAAAAACCGTGCGCTGGATTCACCCGTCACCGGACGGCGCAAGTCTGGGGATCATTGTAGAGACTCCCCAATCGGAAGCTGTCCTGCTGAAGGACGCTCGCTAACCGTTCGGTTGCGTCCCTGGGGCCGTGCACCTGCGGATATAGTTGTCGATAACAGTATTCGGGGAAATGGATCGAAGGTTGAAGCGCGATGACACCCGAGCTAAGCCTGTTCTTTTTCAGTGCGGACTCCGCGGAGCGGCAGGACGAACGATATCGAATGCTGTTCGACGCCGCGAAGTTTGCCGACGAGCAAGGCTTCACCGCGGTCTGGACACCGGAGCGGCATTTCCAGCGATTCGGCGGCCTATATGGCAGTCCCACGGCGACCGGCGCGGCGCTTGCCGTAATGACAACGCGCATCGGCATTCGTGCCGGCAGTGTTGTGCTCCCCTTGCAAAACCCCTTGCGCGTGGCCGAAGAGTGGTCGATGATCGACAACTTTTCCAACGGCCGCGTGGCCATTGCTGCGGCTTCTGGCTGGCACGTGAACGACTTTGTGCTTTCACCGGAAACTTACCCGACACGCTACAAGGATATGTTCGATAAGATCGCGATGATCCAGAAACTATGGCGCGGGGAAAAGGTCTTGTTGCCCAATGGAGCCGGGGTTGAAACGGAAGTGGGAATTCTACCGGCGCCCATTCAAAAAGAGTTGCCGATCTGGCTGACCGGGCAATCCGACGACACGTTCCTTGCCGCCGGGAAACTGGGCTTCAACATCCTGACCGCGAATTTTGCATTGCGTCACGAGATGACGGAGTTTGCCCGCAAGGAGAAAATTTATCGCCAGGCGATCCAGACCCATCACGGCCGTCGCGGCCATGTGACGTTGATGGCCCACACCTACGTTGGAGCCGATCGCGAGGCGATTCGTAACATCGCCAAGCCGGCGCTTACCAGCTATCTCAAGGTGAATCTCGAAATGCAGAAAGACAACTCCGCGGGCAAGAAGGACGAAAAGGGCTTTACTCAACTCAATGAACGCGAGAGCGAAATCATGATCCGGACCCAGGTGAACAACGACCTGCTGAGTCCGTTGAGCTTCGTTGGAACGCTGGAGCATTGCACCGAGCAGGCCGCGCGCCTGAAGGAAAGCGGAGTGGATGAGATCGCCTGCCTGATCGATTTCGGAATCGGCAGGAAAGAAGTAATGGCCAGCCTGGCGCGTCTCTCGACGCTCCTGGTGTAACAGTCGTCCACCGGCTTCGCCGACCCGCGGATGGTGAAACCGTGCCCCATCCATCGAGCGTCCTTTGCTCGATGGGTGGGAGACCTCAAAATCCAATCTACCGCCACTTCACCTCGTCTTAGACCCTGTGCATAAGCCGCGGGCGGTGTTACAACAGTGGAGCATGCCCAAGCACATCAAACCTGGCGCCGAACCCAAGCCCGGACAAACCATCAGTCTGCGAACGCTGGGCGAGTATCTGAACCTTTCTCCGGCGACCATCTCGCTGGTGCTGAACAACGCCCCCGGAGTGCGTTCGATTCCGCAGGAGACGCGCGACCGCGTGACGGAAGCGGCAGCCAAGTTCGACTACCGGCCGAGCTTTTACGCCCGTTCGCTGCGCAAGAAGCAGACCTTTTCCATCGGTGTGCTGGTGCCCGAACTGAACGATCACTATGCCACGCAGGTGCTGGCAGGCGTGGAAGAGCTGCTGATCGAGGAAGGCTACTTCTACCTGACGGCCAGCCACCGGCGCAAGCCGGATCTCATCGAGGAGTACCCGCGGCTGCTGCTGGACCGTTGCGTGGAAGGCTTCATCCTGGTGGACACTGTGCTAGAGCACAGCCTCAAAGTACCGACGGTTGCCGTGGCTGGCCATCGCAAGTTTGAGGGCGTCACCAACGTGGTTCTGGACCAGCGGCGCGCGGCCGAGCTGGCGCTGCGCCACCTCTACCAACTGGGGCACCGCAAGATCGCGTTCATGCGTGGAGGCAGCCACAGCTCAGACGCCGACGAGCGGTGGGAGTGCCAGATGGCCGTGGCTCGCGAACTGAAGCTGGAGGTTCCAGCCGAATTGACCGTGGACATCAAGCTGACCGTTTCCACGCCCGAGATGGGCTTCGGTCCAGCGATTGAACTGATGAATCGCGGCGTCGAATTCACGGCGCTGGTCTGCTACAACGATGTGTCCGCGTTTGGAGCCATTCGCGCTCTTGTGGATCAGGGGTTACGCGTGCCGGAGGATGTGTCGGTGGTTGGGTTTGACGACATCCAGGGCGCGGCCTTCCACAATCCCAGCCTCACCACCATCCGCCAACCGCTGATTCAAATGGGCGGGGTAGCAGCCAAGATCCTGTTACAGCGGATTCGGGGTCAGGCGACGTTTCCCGATGCCGTGCCGATTCTGCCGGAGTTGGTGATTCGCGAATCGACATGCCCCCCGGGGCCGCGTCGCGCTCGCCTGAAACGCATCTGACGATTGGGTGTTTGTGGAGTCCGGATGGTAGTCGAAGATCAACGAAAGCGCTGATCCGCCGTTGCCGTCGCGAGAGGTTTGCCGGAGGACTGGTGCGTGTGCGTCCTGCGAGCAATTCGGTGGCAGCTCGAAAGTCGGTTGCGGCCAAAAAGGGAGAGGTCGTGAAACGGAGACTGACGCTGCTCTCGATGGGGATCGGACTGGCGCTGCCTCTGTTTGCCACCGAAGCCGTCACCGTGAACGAGTTGGAGACCGCGGTGGTGAAGATCCATCGCGAGTCCGACGCAGAGGCGGCGAAGCGCCTCTCCGAGGTGAATCTGACAGAGCGGCTCAGCACCGCCCGGTTAGTGCGATTGAAAGCGGAATTGCCGGGAGAGAAATCCCGGCAGGCGCTGGATGCGGTCGCCGATGCATCGGCTTTTCTTAGCCTTCCCAGCTCTGACATTCCGCTCACCGCTGCGCCAGACCGCGCAGCGCAGGACGCAATCCTCTTGAGGACGGGAGAGTACTTGGCCAAGACCATTCCCAAGTTGCCGGATTTCTTTGCCACGAAGGAAACAACTCAATTCTCTGATGGTCCGTTGACAACATCGCGCATCACAGGCAAGGAATCCTGGAACCCCAAACTCCAGTTGGTGGGCAAGTCCACCGTGATCGTGAGTTTCGCTGCCGCCAAGGGAGAGTTGGAGAACCAGTCGGGCGAAACTACGAGTGCGGCGGCAAGCGGGAAGAAGTTAGCTGTCGAGGGAGTCTTTGGCCCCATTTTGGCCGTCGTGCGCAAAGATGTTCTTGGCAGCAATCCGGCCTGGAGTCATTGGGAACTGGGACCGAGTGGGCCGATGGCGGTTTTCCGCTATCAGGTGGCAGAGGAAAAATCGCATTATGTCCTGCAGGATTCCAGCGGCGAAGGCCTCCCATCGCCTGTTGCCGCTTACCATGGGGAGATCGCGGTGGATCCTGGAACGGGAGCAATTCTGCGCCTGACGCTGTTGGCGGAACCGCGGCCAAATGGCCCGGTTGCTCTGGCGGATATTCTGGTGGAATACGGATCTGTAGAGCTTGGCGGTAAGCCTTATATCTGCCCACTCAGGAGCGTCGCGCTTTCCAAAGCGCGAAGCGTGAATACCCTGGAGGGCTTGTATGTATACCCGTTGAGCGTCCAATCGCCCTTCAAGCTGGAAGTGAACGACGTTGAATTTTCGCAGTATCACCTGTTTCGATCGGAGGTACGCTTGCTCCCGGAAGGTAGCCCTAGGACGGGTGGGGATTCCAATTCCCCGGCTCCCACGGCCCAACCGGCTGCCGCTCCGGCGGTCCCTCCAACGCGGTGATTTTGCAGCTGGGAGCTAAGATGGTGCAGGGCCAGCTCCTTTTGGCGGGCCAGATTTTGGAGGTTGGGTCCATGCGAGTGCTTGCGCTCCTGTTGCTGATGATTGGATTGGCGACGCCGGGGTACGCGGCAAAGAAGGTTTCCGTCGCGCAGTTGGAGCAGACTATAGCCGCAGCCCGTGTCAAGACCGACGCCAAGGCAGCAGAGCAACTCTATGGACTGGAACTGACGGAACGGCTGAGCGCGGCGCGATTGGCGAGCGGCCAAGCGGATTTGCCTGGACCGTTAGCTCGCCAGGCGCTGCTTGCGATGGCCGATGCATCGGCCTTTCTTGACCTTCCAGCAGCCGACATTCCAGACACTCTTGCGCCGGATCAGGCCCAACAGAGCGCGATTTGGAACAAAGCGCTGGATTACGCGAACAAGAAGGTTTCCCGGCTGCCCAACTTTTTCGCCACCCGAGACACAATCAATTTTGCAGACACGCCATCGGAGCCGCCGCGCGATCAAACCGATACCATTCACTACGAGCCGCTGCACGAAGTGGGAAGCAGTAGCATCACGGTCCTCTATCGCGATGGGCACGAATTCGTGGACAAGGCGACCAGCCGGCATACTAATGTAATTCCGTCCGAATTCGAGTTGGGCACGGATGCGGCGTTTGGCTCGGCGCTGGCCACCGTGCTGGCGGATTCCGCGCCGGGGGGACCGGCGTGGAGCCATTGGGAGCAGGGGCCGGCGGGGTTGATGGCTGTCTTCCGCTACGAAGTGGCGCAGAAGACCTCCCATTACGCGGTCACCTTCCCTGGGCCGAAGCGCGACATGCACTTGCTTCCTGCTTACCATGGGGAGATTGGGATCAACCCGGCCAATGGATCGATTCTGCGGCTGACCATGGTGGCGGAACTGAAGCCCAACGATCCCGGGACCAAGGTGGATCTGCTGGTGGATTACGGCGCAGTGGAGATAGGCGGCGGCACGTACATCTGTCCGGTCAAGAGCGTGGCCTATTCGCTGGTAAGAAGGGTGAGGGTGGACTCGAACTCAATGGATGGGGAGCAAGACGTGCGCGGACCCCTGCAATCGCGTGTGAACGATGTGGTCTTTAGCAAATATCACCTGTTTCGAGCGGAGATGAGGATTCTTCCGGAAGGCGCGGAGACCGACGGGCAGGGTCCTGCCTCCACCCATGCTCAAGCGCCGGCAACCCAACCAAATCTCTGATTCGAAATGAGCAAGTTCGCCGGTCGCGATGAAGGATCCGGTGCGTTCCCAATTCATCGTTCTCCGGCCACTTTGGTTTTGATTTACCGACCTGTTCGATTTTGATCGCTGAGCGTTATCGACTCATGCTAAGCTTTCGCCCACGAGGTTAATCCTATGCCGGGTCGCCCTTCCCCGTTGCTCAGGCTTGCCGTTCCCGCCGTTTTCGCCATCCCTTTGCTGACGCAGACCGCTTTGTCGCAGGACAATGAAGCCCCAGCCACCACGCTGAAGATCAATGTCCGCACCGTGCTGGTGGATGTTGTGGTGACGGACAAAGACAATAAGGCGATTCCCGGACTAGGCAAGGACGATTTTCAGGTCATGGAGGACGGGAAACCGCAGCAGATTACTTTCTTTGAGCCCAATTTTGCTGCGACTCCTGGCGAGGTGAATGCGGCGCCAAGCCGGAATCTTCCTCCCAACACCTTCACCAATGTTCCTACATTCGCGCCCAACAATGCGGTCAATCTGTTGCTCATGGATGGGTTGAACACTGCCCTGGTCGACCAGGCGAACGTTCACAAGGAGATGGTCCGGTATCTGGCCTCTGTCCCTCCGGGTATTCGCATCGGCGTCTTTTTACTGAGTGAAAAGCTGCGCATCATCCAGGGATTTACCCAGGACTCGGCGCTTCTGCGTGCGTCTATCGCGCGGCTTGCAGCCAATCCGACCAGCTCCGCCCTGCTTCCCACCGCTGCCACCACGGCCGCGTTGGATACCCCGGTGAATATGACCCTGCAGAAGGCGTTGGAAGCCGATAGTCCAGAGCTCGCCGAAATCGCTGCGGGACTTCAGCAATTTGAAGACCAGCAGGTTTACTTCCAGACTGACGAGCGGACCATCATGACGCTCGATGCACTGCAGCAAATTGCCCGCTATCTTGCCGGCGTACCCGGGCGCAAGAACCTTATCTGGTTTGTCGGGTCCATCCCGCAATGTCTCGCCGCCATGACCAGCGAGAACGAGCTCACCGCGGGCGGCTGCCCCTATGAAGAGAAATATGCCAAGACCATGGATATGCTCGCGGACGCGCGCGTATCCCTCTATCCCATCGACGCGGCCGGCGTGAAAATCGACTCCCTCTACGACGCCGACTCTCCCCCAGCCACTTCGACCATTGGGGATTCGGGGAACACTGCAACCGCTCCCCAATTCGCCGCCACTCCAACCGTGTCACTATTTGCAGGACTGACTGCGTCTCAATCGGCCTCTATTCAAAACGATTACCAGGATCGCGCCCTGGCTCATATGCAAATGGATCGACTCGCCCTGGCTACGGGCGGCAAGGCGATCTATGAGCGGAACTCGTTAAAGCAGGCGCTGGCCCAGGACATCGACAACGGTTCGCGCTATTACACCATCGCGTATACGCCCACCAATCGCAAACAAGTGGGCAAGGAACGCAAGATCGAGATCAAGTCCGCCTCCGGAAATTACAAGCTTTCTTATCGGCGTAGTTACTTTGAGGACACCCCAAAGGAACTGAAGGCGGCAGAGAAGGTTGTGAGCAGTGACCCGCTCCGTCCGCTGATGGATCGTGGTATGCCCAACTTTACTGAGCTTCGTTATCGCATGCAAGTGGCGCCGGCGAATCCTCAGCCCGGCCCCAATGCTCCTCACGCCGGCGATAACGGCGAAATGTTCGGACCCTACACGCGCTTCACAGTCAGTTTCAACCTGGCAACAGACGGCCTCTCGTTGGTCGCGGGGCCCGACGGCGTGCGGCGCGGGACGGTCGAAGTCGCGCTGGTGGCCTACAGCCAGCAAGGCAAGCCCCTGGATTGGGAGGTTCGATCCATTGGGCTCGCCATCCGGCCTGAGCAATATGCCCTTGCCGAGTCTTCCGGCATCCCCTTTCACTTCGACATCGACGCGCCGCCGGGGGACGTTTACCTGCGCACCGGAATCTACGATTCCTCCTCAAGCCGGGTAGGTACGCTGGAGATTCCGCTAAGCACCGTCACCATGGCACAACGATAGCGCGGCCGAAGCAACAGCCCGCATTTCTCACAGGTCGCCGAAGATTGTTGCGCCGGTCTCCAGGTCGCAGCGCCGGTCTCAAGAGGCTGCGGAAAAACTCATCGGCAGGGGCAAGAAGTGTCAGGGCACGACTTCAGTCGTGCCGCAAGTGCTTCATTTTCAACGTGGGTTTTAACCCCTGCGGGGCGTTCTCCGGGGAGCCAGCGTCCAAGCGGGCCTTTTTCCTCAGCCTGTCCAGACCGGCCGTCCTGAGGGCCTCCCGGCCCTCAGTGACCCTATCGGTCAATCTTGATGTCCAATGCCCTGATTGTGCTGCTGTCGGCATAACTGCTCGATCCGCCATAGATGGCAATGATCCGATGGGTTCCCGTCTTGTTGAACTCAGCCGCCAGCGTCGCCATTCCCGAATTCACCGTTGCCGTTCCCAGTGGAATTGAAAGCGAGGGCGAAGCCGTCGCGTCATAGAATGCCACCCTTCCCGTCGCCGCCGCGGGGTATACGTTGGCGGTCAAAATAATTCTGTCACCAGCCGACGGCTCGGTGTCAGAGGCGTCGAGAGTGGTGATGGTGGGAACAATGGCTGCGGTGGCGCTTACGGTGAGTGAAACGGGACTTGAAGTGCTCGTCGCATAGACGCTCGACCCGTTGTAGGTTGCAGTAACCGACGCAGTCCCGGCCGTGGTGAAGGTAACCGAATCGGTTGCGGTTCCATCCGTCAATGTCTCGGTTGCGAGCGAAGAAGTTCCGTTATAAAACGTGACCGTGCCGGTGGCCGTGGAGGGCGAAACGGTAGCCGTCAATGTGATGGCCGTGCCCTCCACGGGTGTCGTCGTCGACGCCGAAAGCGTGGTGGTGCTGGCGGTTGTTCCTGTTGAACCACCGTTGGGCGCCTGCCAGAAATCGCCGCAGCCGGTCATAAAGCCGATCGCCAGCGGCGCCGCGAGCAGCGCAACGATTATCCAGGTCATTCCGCCGCCGACTTTTGCTGATTTCACGCTGCAACCCTTTCGTTGTACCGCAAGGCCATCGGAAGTGAAGTGGTGGGCTCCTGTTCTCGCAATACGATCAGGCTCTACTCCGGTGGCAGAACCATAACTGCCACGCCGCTGGCTGCGTCCTTCTGATGGAAAACCTGTTCGGTGGCGGGCTTGAAGTCTTCCGCCTTTGCAGACGGAATATCGGTAAACGTCTGCGGATTGCGGTCGGTGAGCGGGAACCAGGAGCTTTGCACCTGGACCATAATGCGATGGCCGCGGCGGAAGGTGTGTAGCAGATCGGGCATGGTGAAGTTGAGATCGGCTTCCTTGCCGGGAGTGAGCGGCTCGGGTTTCTCCCAGCTTGAGCGGAACTTGGCGCGGAACGGTTCGCCGCGCAGCAATTGCTGGTAGCCTCCCATGTGCAGGGGCGGCGCATCCTGGATCCGCTTATTGCCCGCCATTGATCCGCCCGGGGAATCGTCCGGATCAGGGTAGTTCTCCGGATAGACGTCGATGAGCTTGACGTCGAAGTCAGAGTCGGTGCCGGAGCTCGCGACCTTGAGCTTTGGCGAGATGGGGCCGGCGATGGTCACGTCTTCCTCCAGCGGGTCTGACTCATAGACGAGAACATCGGGCCGATAGCTCGCGAATCGCTGGTCGTCGACCATATAGCGCTGCGGAACGGTGTCACTTGTGTAGCCAACAAAGGGAACCGGGTGGTTGGGGTCGCTGACGTACTCGTCCACACTTTTGGCTTCCGCTGGTGGGTCGAAGCTCAACTTTCCGCCGGCATGGAAATAAAGGGTTTTGGATGTGGCGGCCTTGGGTGGCCAGGTGTCATAGCTGCGCCAGACGTTGGTTCCGGTTTCGAAGACCACGGCCTTCGGCTGGGCGGCGCCCTTCCCTTTGAGATAGTGCTCGAAGAATGGGAACTGGATGTTGGCGCGGAAGTAGGCTGAGGTGTTGGCGTTGAACTGGACGTCGCCCAGATGGTTGCCATCGCCGCGCGCCCAGCCGCCATGGACCCATGGGCCTTCGACCAGCGTGGTGGGCGTCTCGGGATTGAATTTGTTGATTGCGTAGAAGGTGCGGTAGGGGCCGGACAGGTCTTCCGCGTCGTACCAGCCGCCGACGACCAGCACGGCGCACTTCACGTTCTTCATGTGCTGCGAGAGGTCGCGCGCTTTCCAGTAGGCGTCGTAGGTGTCGTGCTTCAACTGATCGTTAAAAAGCCAGTTGGAGCCTTTGAGATAGAGCTTATCGAGATTGCCTGTGTCGCCCGCATCGAGGAAGAACTTGTAGTGGTCGGGCGTGCCGTAGTCGAAGGGAACGGTGGGCTTGGGTGTCTGCGGACCGTCCTGGGGATGGAAGAACGGCGCATAGAAGCCGAAGTTGGCCGCGAGCATGAAGGCTCCGCCGTGGTAGCCGTCGTCGCCCTGGAAGAGGTCGGTCATGGGCGCCTGCGGGCTGGCGGCGACCAGCGCGGGGTGGGAGTCGATGATCGAGGCCGAAGTGTAAAACCCGGGGTAGGAGATCCCCCAGATGCCGACCTTGCCGTTGTTGTTGGGCACGTGCTTGAGCAGGAAGTCGATGGTGTCGTAAGTATCGGAAGCGTCGTCAACATCCTGCGGCGATTTCTTTTCGTCGATGTGCGGCCGCATCTCGATAAATGCTCCCTCGCTCATCCAGCGCCCGCGCACATCCTGGTAGACGAAAATGTAGCCCGCCTTCTGAAACTCCTCCGAGGGGCCAAGCTGGCGCGGATACTCATCTTCCCCGTAAGGCCCGACGCTGTAGGGCGTGCGGTCCATAAGGAACGGATAGGGGCCGCCGGTAGCGTCTTTAGGGACGTAGACCGAGGTGAACAGCCGCTTGCCATCACGCATGGGGATGCGGAATTCGTACTTCGTGTAGTGGGCGCGGACGTAGTCCTCGACCGGCGGTGCCGGCGCGGGCTGCTGGGCGCGAGCGACTGTAAAGGCGAGAACCAGAACGGCAAGAAGGGCGCAGGGAAGACGGTGCAGTTTGGGCATCGGCGGCAAAAATCTCCTGAGGGTATAGGGTACCGCACAGGGGCGGGAGTGTGGCAGCACCAACCGCTGGGAGATCGCAAGGAATATGATTCAAATAGGGCGGGGACGGTCAACTATGAAGCTGGAATCCATCAGCACAGATGCCGAAAACGAATCAGCTCTGATAGAAATTGAGCGTCTTTGGGATGCTGGCGCGGGTACGCCCGACGGAGACCGGCTGGAGATTCTCACCGCGTTGGTCGAGGCATACGAGGAAGCGAATTTCCCCACGGATATGCCGGACCCTATCGAGGCGACCAAATTCAGGCTGGAGCAAACCCGGAAAGAGACGCGAGTATCATGAGGATGTGTTCGCTGCTTGTTAGTGTCCTGGGCATTGGCATTTGCCTCTCTGCCACCTGCCGGAGTGAGGAGCCTCAGAAGGTCAGTGTCTGCCAGCTCGAAAATGATCCGCCCGCCTACAACCACAAGCTAGTTGAGGTGGAGGCTCTCGTCTCCCATGACTTTGAAGACTTCACGCTCTTCGATCCAATCTGTCATAGCTCCTGGCCGGCGGTCTGGCTTGAGTACGGCGGCAAATTCAAGTCGGATACCGTCTATTGTTGCGGGCCGACGAATGGCAGGGCTCGGCGCAAGGAACTGACCATCGGCAAGATTCCGATTCCCCTTGTCGATGACGATCAATTTCGATTGTTCGACAAGCAAATTCAACCCCCATTTCGATCGGGCAAGTTTGGATCCATCGTTCATGCCACGATTGTTGGCCGCTTCTTTGCCGGCGAAAAAAGTAAGTATCCCAATGGAAAAGAATTCTGGGGAGGATACGGACACATGGGTTGTTGCACCCTTCTCGCCATACAAGAGATCAAATGGGTGGATCCGCAAAATCGCGACGACTTGGATTACGGCGCCTCGTATGACAATCCGGATTTCGACAGGGTGGGTTGTAATACAGAGGAACTCCAATCCTGGGATATCGAGAACGGCGTAATTCATGATCAACAACAGGCAGATCGCGGTGAGAGGGAGTGGTCGTTCGACGATCCGCAGCGCGTTGCCTCCGATGGCCTGGCAAAGCTCGCAAAGATTGACGCTCCAATCCCACTCGCTCTTACAAAGAAAAGAGAATCACAGGGCCGAATCGTCTTTGAATGGCGCAAGACTCCGGATTCGCTCCCCATGACGGTGGTCGTGAGTCGGCCATATGTACTATCCTTTTTTGCCAAAGACCCAAACCGAGTAGCTTGGGTCGTCGCTGCCGCATACAGGCTTTCGTGTGGGTCCGACAGTTCTTCTCCTCCGTCCAAATAGCGTAATGGCTGCTCGGGACCATCCTCCGAAGCGAAGCCCTCGCACCCACGTAAGAGAGCCTTCAATATTCCGGGACCCCATTCCCCTCACCCTTTCCTGATGGCGCCTTTACACCCCGTGTGTTAAAAGCTATAGAACAGGGTTTCGGCGGGATTCGCCAGGGAACGGGAACAGACGGGGGCGGCGCGATTGGCCCGTCCAGCTGTGCTCCAAGAACCGCTTAAGCGCTGAATCTGTGCCAGGGAAAGCCGCGGCCTCATGAGCGCTAGTCATCCCGTCGAGATGGAATCGCTGTTCGGAGACTATCCGCTCGACCAGGCCTTCGACGAGATGCGCGAGGCGGGCGGCGAAATCCGGCCGCACTACCGTGCCTTGGCTGAAACGCTCGCCGCGCTCCCGCAGGATGAGCTGCAGCGCCGCAAGCAGTCGGCCGACCTGTCGTTCCTCACTCAGGGCATCACATTCACCGTGTACGGACGAGACGAGGGCACAGAGCGCATATTTCCTTATGACCTGCTCCCCCGCCTGGTCACCGCCGCCGAGTGGGACCGCATCGAGCGAGGACTCACCCAGCGCATCACCGCCCTCAACCACTTCCTCCGCGACATTTACTCCGACGCCAAGATTCTCAACGACAAAGTCGTCCCCCGCGAGCTGGTTTATAGCTGCAAGCACTACCGCCGCCAGATGCGCGGCTTGCAGGTGCCGCGCAACGTCTACATCGCCATCGTCGGCTCTGACCTGCTGCGCTTGAACACGGGGGAGTTTGTGGTGCTGGAAGACAACCTGCGCGTCCCCTCGGGCGTAAGCTACATGCTCACCAACCGGCGCGTAATGAAGCGGACCTTCCCGCAGTTGTTCCACAGCTACGGAGTCCGGCCCATCGAGCATTATCCGCAACTGCTACTGGCCACGCTGCGATCGCTGGCGCCGGAGGGCCGGCCCGAGCCGAATATCGTGCTGCTTACGCCGGGCGTGTTCAACTCAGCGTACTTCGAACACACCTATCTTGCGCGGCAGATGGGAATTGACCTGGTCGAAGGCCGTGACCTGGTGACGCACGACAACATTGTCTACATGCGCACCACCGACGGGCTAAAGCGCGTGGACGTGATCTACCGCCGCGTGGATGATGACTTTAGCGACCCGTTGATCTTTCGCGGCGATTCGTCCCTGGGCTGCGCCGGGCTGTTCAACGCCTATCGCGCCGGCAACGTGACGGTGACCAACGCCTTTGGCACCGGCCTGGCCGACGACAAGGCTGTTTACGCGTATGTCCCGGACATCATTCACTACTACTTGAAGGAAGATCCAATTTTGCCGAATGTGAAGACTTTCCTGCTCGGTGACGAGAAGCAGCGCCAGCACGTGATAGCCAATCTGGACAAACTGGTGGTGAAAGCGGTGGGCGAAAGCGGCGGCTACGGCATGTTGATCGGGCCGCAATCGACGGCGCGCCAGCGGGAGGAATTTGCGCGGCAGATTGAAGCCAACCCGAGAAACTATATTGCCCAGCCCACGCTGGATTTCTCCCGCGCTCCCTGCCTGATCGGTAATCGGCTGGAGCCGCGCCACGTGGATCTGCGGCCTTACGTTTTGTTTGGCGACAAGGTAAACATCGTCCCCGGTGGACTCACGCGCGTGGCGCTCGAAAAGGGCTCGCTGGTTGTGAACTCCTCACAAGGCGGCGGAAGCAAGGACACATGGGTTCTGGAATCGTAAGCAGGCACGGAGTTCGGGAGAGTACAACGATGCTATCCCGCGTTGGCGACAGCCTTTACTGGATGAGCCGCTACCTGGAGCGGGCGGAGAATACTGTGCGCCAGCTCGACGTGACCATGGGCCTCATGCTTGACACCAGCGACACCAGCGCCGAAATGCGCTGGCAGCGCATGATGACTTCTCTCGGCAAGGTATCGGAGCTGGACTGGAGCGGGGATTTGGAAGCGATGGCCCGCAAGCTGGTCTTCGACGGCCTGAATCCTGCTTCGGTTACGTTTTGCGTGAATGGGGCGCGCGAAAATGCCCGCCAGGTGCGCGAAGAAATCTCGAGTGAGCAATGGCAACGGCTCAACCGGCTCTTCCATCAGATGCATTCGCCGCAGGCGCAGGCGCAATTTCGCACCAGCATCAACGATTACCTGGCCTCCGTCCTGGATGGCATTCACCTGTTCAAGGGCGTGAGCGACACCACCATGATTCATGGGCAGGGCTGGCAGTTCATCCGCCTGGGACGCTACCTGGAACGCGCTTATGCAACCGCGACGCTGCTGGAGGTGTACCAGGCCGACCTGTTTCACGCGGCGGAGCGCGAGCATTCCGGATACCAGTACCTGGAGCTTGTGGGTTTGCTGCGCTGTTGTACTTCCTTCGAAGCGTATTGCCAGGTCTACACCGCCGATCTTTCCCCCGACCGCATTCTTGAATTCCTGCTCCTCAACCGCGATTTTCCCCACGCCATCCGCTACTGCGTAGACGGCATCCGCCACGCCATCGAATCCATTCAACGCACCGGCGGCCGGCGGCCTCCGGACGAGTTGACCGCGGTGATCGGACGGCTGCACGCGCAACTCGGCTACACCAATATAGCGGAGATCATCACCGGAGACACAGGCGCTTTCTTGCACGCCATCCGCGAGCAGTCCATGCGCATTCATGAACTCATTTATCGCTATTATGTGGATTACTCGATCCAGTCCGCGCTGGCCACATAACCATCTTGTCATCGAGAAAGAACGGGGAAGGGCATGAACTTCTATTCCATCCGGCACCTCACGCGCTTCCGCTACTCGGACCCCATCAGCGCGAGCATCATGGAAACGCGCATGCACCCTCGCACTGACTCGAATCAGCACTGCCTGACGTTCACGCTCTCCGTGAGCCCGCGCTGCCGCGTATTTACCTATCGCGATCACCTGGGCAACAACGTGCAGCATTTTGATATTCCCGGCGAGCATAACCAACTGGTGATCGTCGCCGAGTCGGTGGTGGAACAGCAATCGCTTCCCGATGTCCCCTCGTTCTTATCGCCCGATGCGTGGGGCGCCCTGGACGAAATGATCGAGGCCGGCGATTACTGGGAGATGCTGCTGCCCAGCCAATTTACCGTGGAGACGCCGGCACTGACGCTGCTCGCCTCGCAGATGGGAGTTTCCCGCCGCGATGACCCGCTAATGCTCGTGCAGGAACTGAACCAGCGCCTCTACGACTACTTTGAATATGAGCCGCGCTCCACGCGCGTAGACTCGCCTATCGACGAAGCTATCGTTAGCGGCAAGGGTGTCTGCCAGGACTTTGCCCACACCATGATTGCCTTGCTGCGCCATGTGCGCATTCCGGCGCGCTATGTTTCCGGCTACCTCTACCGCGGCCGCGAGGATCACGACCGCTCGACGCCAGATGCTACCCATGCCTGGGTAGACGTGCTGCTGCCGCACCTGGGTTGGGTGGGCTTCGACCCCACCAACAACCTGGTAGCGCATCACAGGCACATTCGCACTGCGGTGGGACGCGACTACGCCGATGTGCCGCCAACGCACGGAATTTTCCGCGGCAACACCGACAGCGAACTGTATGTCGCTGTGCACGTTGAGGCCAGCGACCAGCCTCCGGCGCTGGACCGCAAGCTGCCCATTCCGGAAGACTGGAGCGTGCTGGTGGAGCGGGCCCAACAGGTCCCCGAAGTAGCCATCCCCTTCGTCGATTTGCAGCAAATGCAACAGCAGCAGTAGTTTCGCCCTGGCGAAACTCGGCAGGTGGGCTACTTTTTCAGCGTCCGGAGCAAGATTTTTGTTGAATATTGCATAAATATCCGACAAGATAGAAATCACTCCAACGCCAGCAGCCCCCACTGTGGCCGATTCATACCTGATTCACAGCAGCATCCGGATTCAAGGCACGCGGCAAACGTTTTCACCCCGGCACCGGTTTTCCCTCGAAATGAATACTCGACGATGCGTCTTGTAAGAGAGCCGCATTTCAAAACCCCCACTCAAACCACAAGAGCACTTTCACAAACCTGCAAGATGAATAATTCTGGAGGAACAGCTGTGAAAAGATCCCTTAGGGCTTTGACGATCTGTGTCATTCTATCCACCGCCGTATACGCATACGGCCAGAACTCAACCACCTCACTCCGCGGTGTCGTCAAAGATCCGGCCGGCGCATTGGTCCCAGCAGCATCCATCGTCCTCACCGATAGCGCGACCGGTACCATTTATCGCGCCGTGTCCAACGCCTCAGGCACCTATATATTCCCCGTCGTCACTCCGGCTCGCTACGCCATTGAAGTCAAGTCCAGCGGCTTTGCGACGCAAACCCTGACGGCGGAACTGCTGGTGAACCAGCCGGCGACCATCGACTTTACCTTGAGCGTGCAGTCGAGTGCCGTGACCGTGGACGTGTCCGCCGGCGCGCAGACGCTGAATACAACCGACGCATCGCTGGGTGGCTCATCGGACAATGCATTGATCCAGGCGTTGCCCAGTGAGACGCGCAACGTGCCTGACCTTCTCTCGCTTCAGCCCGGCGTGGTCTATCTGCCCACCACCAGCGACAGTCGCTCCGGAACTGTGAATGGCGTCCGCTCCGATCAGGGCAACATTACCATCGACGGCGTCGACGATAACGACCAGGTCAACGGCTACGCTTTCTTCGGCGTTCTACGCGAAACCCAGGACTCCGTAGAAGAATTTCGCGTCTCGACGGCCAATTCCAATGCCGACCAGGGCCGCTCCGCCGGAGCCCAGGTCAGCCTCCTCACCAAGTCCGGTACCAACAAGTTTCATGGCGGCGCATACTACTACAACCGGCCCACCTTCACTGTAGCCAATGACTGGTTCAACAAGCAGGCTGAACTGAACAGCGGCTTGCAAAACCGTCCCGGCAAGCTGATCCGCAACATCTTCGGAGCCGCCGTCGGCGGGCCCATCAAGAAGGACAAACTGTTCTTCTTCGGCAACTATGAAGGCCAGCGCCTGGCCGAAAGCCAGGAAGTTGTGCAGACCGATCCCACGGCCAGCTACCAGGCCGGAAACCTGATTTACCAGGGCGACAATGCCGACGGATCAGTGACCAATGTAACTCTGAAACCGACCGATGTCACAACACTCGATGCCGGCTGCCAGGTTTGCAATACCGCAGGCTACGCGCCGGGCCCCGGACCCAATCCCAACGCCCTTACTTATTTCAACGCCATGCCCCCGGCCAACGGAGTCATTGAGGGCGACGGACTGAATGAAGGTTCCTACGCCTTCGCATCCCCCGCCCCTTCGACGGAGAACACCAGCATTGCAAAATTCGATTACACGCCCAATGACAAGCACAAGATCTTTGCCCGCGGCAACCTACAGAAAGATACCTCCCTCGCCGCCGAGAATTTCCCTGGCCAAGGTCCCTCCTCGATCTATGAGGACAACACCAAGGGGATGATTTTCGGCGATACTTGGGTCCTCTCCAACAACCTCGTGAACGACATTCGCTACGGCTACCTCCGTCAGGGAAACAGCTCCCACGGCGTAGGCTCCGGCGACTACGTTGACTTCCGCTTCCTGTCCAATGAAACCGCGGAGACCCGCACCACCATCGCCTGGGTGCCGGTCAACAACATCGTTGACAACCTAAGCTGGACCAAGGGCAGGCACTCCCTGGAGTTTGGCGGCAACTGGCGACTCATTCATCAGAACCGGACCTCTGACGCAAACTCCTATAACGAAGGCAATTCCAATCCCTATTGGCTGGGCGGCAACCCGCCCGATCCTTCCAACCCTGAAGGCCTGAACAACCTGCCCGTCGACGGTGGCTTCACCAACTCCTATCTCATCGCCTATGCCAACCTCGTCGGCACCATCCCCTCTGTCTCCAACCAGTACAACTACCACATCACCAGCCCCACTTCGGGCACGCTGCTTGCGGATGGAGCGCCCATTGCCCGCCATTTCGCCGGCCAGGAATACGAGTACTACCTGCAGGACGCCTGGCGCGTCAGCCCCAAACTGACCATCACCTTCGGCATCCGCCACAGCATTTTGCAGACTCCGCATGAGACCAGCGGACAGCAGGTGACGCCGACCATCGACACGCACGCCTGGTTTCTGGAGCGCGAGGCGATGGCCACACAAAGCCAAATCTACGAGCCCGAGCTCAGCTTCGCGCCCACCGGTCCGTACTATGGCATGCCTGGCTTCTGGCCGAAGTCGAAAGACAACATCGCACCCAGGTTCGCAATCGCTTTCGCTCCCAACCCCAGGACGTCCATTCGCATGGGCGCTGGCATTTACTACGATCACTACGGCGAAGGGCTGGTAAACATTTTCGATCAGCACGGCTCCTTCGGCGTCAGCAGCAACATCAC